>JACXTT010000009.1_pt1 | contig 345596 bp, 307 predicted proteins | sample 9270951 | NCBI WGS metagenome assembly JACXTT01 (sample SAMN15532306, study PRJNA645909) | rock metagenome | isolation source: weathered quartz diorite | place: Puerto Rico | collected 2017-06-21 | reverse complement strand
GCTAGTTTAACGCATCTTTGAGCGCTTTTCCAGCCCGGAATTTGGGAACTTTGGCGGCCTTGATCTTGATGGCCTCGTTGGTGCGGGGGTTGCGGCCGTTGCGCGCTGCCCGTTTACCTACGTAAAAAGTGCCGAAACCGACCATGGTGACCATTTGGCCCTTTTTCATGGACTGGCGAATCGCCACGACCAGCCCGTCTATGGCGCGGCTGGCGGCAGCTTTGGAAATATCCGCGCTCTTGGCCACGGAATCGATAAGTTCAGACTTGTTCACGGCGAAAACCCCTTGTCGGATGGCCGCCGCCGGCAAAGAAAACCGGATTGCGGGGCGGCGGGAAATGGAAAAAACGGTAACGAAAAGGTGAGAAAAACACAGGAGAAAATCGGTTCCGATCATACCCCCGACCGGGCTACACGATGATGAACGAGTGTTACTTTGCCGCGGGTCAAGCCGCTTTGTGCGCTTTGTGTCATGGCTGCTACGACACCGTTTTATAGCAATTTACAAAAGCGCGTGTCAAGGAAGTACGGCACAGCCGTACTTCCCCGATGTTCGCTCTATCAATGCTTGGTGACGGTGGGCACTTCTTCCTTGGGCGCCGCCGCGGGCACAGCCGGAACCTCGACCGCTTCGACCAGCGGAACGGGTTTGCGCTCCAGCGCGGTTTCCAACACCTTGTCGATCCATTTGACCGGAATGATGGTCAGATCCTTGGTGATTTCGCTGGGGATCTCGGTGAGGTCCTTCTGATTCTCGTCGGGGATCAGCACCGTCTTGATGCCACCGCGAGCGGCCGCCAGCAGCTTTTCCTTCAAACCGCCGATGGGCAGTACTTCGCCGCGTAGAGTGATTTCGCCGGTCATGGCGACGTCGCAACGTACCGGGATGCCGGACAGCACTGAAACCAGCGCCGTGGTGATGGCGATACCGGCCGAGGGGCCGTCCTTGGGTGTGGCGCCCTCCGGAAGGTGGATGTGCAGGTCGTTCTTTTCGTAAAAATCTTCGGCGATGCCCAGCATCTTGGCGCGGGCGCGCACCACCGAGATGGCGGCCTTGATCGATTCCTGCATCACCTCACCAAGCTTGCCGGTGGTGTCGACCTTGCCCTTGCCGGGCAGCTTGGCCGCTTCCACGGTCAGCAGTTCGCCGCCGACCTCGGTCCAGGCGAGACCGGTGACCTGGCCCACCTGATTTGCTTTTTCGGCGATGCCGTAGGAGTAGCGGCGCACACCCAGGTATTTTTCCAGGCTCTTGGCAGACACCTGCACCTTGCCTTCTTTTTTCTTGGTGAGCTGCGCCTTGACCACCTTGCGGCAAATCTTGGCGATTTCGCGGTCCATGCCGCGCACGCCGGCTTCGCGGGTGTAGTAACGGGTGATATCGCGCAAGGCATGGTCTGCAACATTAAGCTCGTCGGTCTTCACACCGTTGGCCTTCATCTGCTTGGGCAACAGATATTTGCGGGCGATGTGCACCTTTTCGTCTTCGGTATAGCCTGCCAGACGAATCACTTCCATACGGTCCAGCAGCGGCGCCGGAATGTTGAAGGAATTCGAGGTGGCGACGAACATCACGTCCGACAAATCGAAGTCGACTTCGACGTAATGATCCTGAAAGGTGTGGTTCTGCTCGGGGTCCAGCACTTCCAGCAGTGCGCTGGCCGGGTCGCCACGGAAATCCATACCCATTTTGTCGACTTCGTCGAGCAGGAATAGCGGATTGCGAACGCCGACCTTGCTCATGTTCTGCAGGATCTTGCCGGGCATGGAGCCGATATAGGTACGGCGATGGCCGCGGATTTCGGCCTCGTCACGCACACCGCCCAGCGACATGCGAATGAACTTGCGGTTGGTGGCCTTGGCGATCGACTGGCCAAGAGAAGTCTTGCCCACACCGGGCGGGCCGACCAGACAAAGAATGGGCGCCTTCAGCTTGTCTACGCGGCTTTGCACGGCCAAATATTCGACGATGCGCTCTTTGACCTTTTCCAGGCCGTAGTGGTCCGCATCCAGCACCTTTTCCGCGTTGGCCAGATCGGAATTGACCTTGGTTTTTTTCTTCCAAGGCAGACCCACGACGGTGTCGATGAAGTTGCGCACCACGGTGGCCTCGGCCGACATGGGCGACATCAGCTTCAGCTTTTTGAGTTCCGACTCGGCCTTGGCGCGCGCTTCCTTGGACATATGCGCAGCCTTGATCTTTTTCTCGATCTCGTCGATATCGGCGCCCTCTTCGGTCTCGCCGAGTTCCTTCTGGATCGCCTTCACCTGCTCGTTGAGGTAATACTCGCGCTGCGATTTTTCCATCTGGCGCTTGACGCGGCCACGGATGCGCTTTTCGACTTGCAGAATGTCGATTTCGGTTTCCAGCAGGCCCAGCAATTGCTCCAGGCGCGAAGGCACGTCGAAGTTCTCGAGGATTTGTTGCTTCTGCTCGAGCTTCAGCGGCAGGTGTGCGGCGATGGTATCGGACAGGCGGCTGGCGTTGTCGATGCCGGACAGCGAGGTCAGCACTTCCGGCGGGATCTTCTTGTTCAGCTTGACGTACTGGTCGAACTGGCCGAACAGGCTGCGGCGCATGGCTTCGACTTCGTTATTGTCTTCTTCCGATTGCGGGATCGGCGTGATCTCGGCTTCGTAGTTTTCTTTCACGTTCAGCACGTGATTGATGTTTGCCCGCTGGATGCCTTCCACCAGCACCTTCACAGTGCCGTCAGGGAGCTTCAGCATTTGCAGGATGCTGGCGATAGCGCCCACCCCGTACAGGTCTTCCGGGCCCGGGTCGTCGTTGCCGGCCGATTTTTGCGCGACCAGCACCACGTTCTTGCCCTCTTCCATGGCCGCTTCAAGCGCCTTGATGGACTTGGGACGGCCCACGAACAGGGGGATCACCATATGCGGAAACACCACCACATCGCGTAGCGGCAGTAGCGGCAGAATGGTTTGGCTGAGATTGGGATCGGTCATGATGGGGTCCTGGGTTACGGTATTGCTTATTGGTGTTGTGGTTTCAGGTCTTTGTTGCGGTTTCAGAGTTTAGGTGGGGCTGATGCGGGCGTTCTCAAGTCGTGTTACAGGTCGCTCGCAGGTCGCGACAAGACGGTGCGGCCTGAAGGCTCCGCACCATTTTTCATCGTGTGGGTACCGCCTCAGGCTTGCGCGTTCGCAAGCTTGGGTTGATCCGAGTACATCAGCAGCGGCTTTTGCTCGCCGGTGATGCAGCCTTCGTCGACCACGGCCTTTTCGACATTGCTGAGGGACGGCAATTCGAACATGACTTCGAGCAGGGCGTGCTCGATGATGGAGCGTAAGCCCCGGGCGCCGGTCTTGCGGTCCAGCGCCTTTTTGGCGATGGCCGACAGGGCCGCGTCGCGAAACTCCAGTTCCACTCCTTCCATGGAAAAGAGTTTTTGATATTGCTTGGTCAGCGCATTCTTGGGTTCGGTCAAGATGCGGATCAGAGCGGTCACGTCCAGCTCTTCCAGCGTCGCCACCACCGGCAGGCGGCCGACGAACTCGGGGATGAGACCGTACTTGATCAGATCTTCCGGTTCCACGTCGCGCAGGAGCGCGTTGTTGGCTTCGCGGTCCTTACCGCTGCGTACATCGGCGTTGAAACCGATACCGGCCTTGTCGGTGCGGTTCTGGATCACTTTTTCCAGGCCGCCGAAGGCGCCGCCGCAGATGAACAGAATATTGGTCGTGTCGATTTGCACGAATTCCTGGTTCGGATGTTTGCGTCCGCCCTGCGGGGGTACCGACGCGATGGTGCCCTCGATCAGCTTCAGCAGCGCCTGTTGCACGCCCTCGCCCGATACGTCGCGGGTGATGGAGGGGTTATCCGATTTGCGGGAAATCTTGTCGATTTCGTCGATATAGACGATGCCGCGCTGGGCCTTTTCGACGTCGTAATCGCACTTTTGCAGGAGCTTCTGGATGATGTTTTCCACATCCTCGCCCACATAGCCGGCTTCGGTCAGCGTGGTGGCATCGGCGATGACAAAGGGAACATTCAAGAGCCTTGCCAGCGTTTGCGCCAGCAGGGTCTTGCCCGAGCCGGTAGGCCCGATCAACAGGATATTGGACTTGGCCAGCTCGACTTCGCCGTCCTTGGCGCCGGTCTTGAGCCGCTTATAGTGGTTGTAGACCGCTACCGAGAGGATTTTCTTGGCCTGAACCTGGTCGATCACGTACTGATCGAGAATGTCGCAGATTTCCTGCGGCGTCGGCAGATCGTTCTTGGCGGTCTTTGCGTTGGGGTCGGCCTGGGCCTCTTCGCGGATGATGTCGTTGCAAAGGTCGATACACTCGTCGCATATAAACACCGACGGGCCGGCAATCAGCTTTCTGACCTCGTGCTGGCTTTTGCCGCAAAAGGAACAATAAAGCAGTTTTTCGCCCACCTTTTCGCTCATCTATCCGCTCCGTAACCCACTTTTACCGTTTTAAGCAATTTTCGTGCAATTTCCAGCGCTTTTTCCGCGCCATTTCCCTGCGTTTTCCATTAAACCGCTCAAACCTGACTACGATTTTCCAGCACTTTGTCGATAATACCGTATTTCAGCGCATCCTCCGCCGACAGGAAATTATCCCGGTCGGTGTCGCGCTCGATCACCTCGATCGGTTGGCCGGTATGCTTGGCCATGATTTCGTTGAGACGCTGCTTCAGGAACAAAGTCTCCTTGGCGTGAATCTCGATATCCGAGGCCTGGCCGCGGAAACCACCCGAAACCTGGTGAATCATCACCCGCGAATTCGGCAGGGCCATACGCTTGCCCTTGGTGCCGGCCGCCAGCAGGAAGGCGCCCATGCTGGCCGCGAAGCCCGTGCAGAGAGTAGTTACGTTCGGCTTGATGAACTGGATGGTGTCGTAAATCGCCAGGCCTGCGGTCACCGAACCGCCCGGCGAGTTGATGTACAGGGAGATATCCTTGTCCGGATTCTCGCTCTCAAGGAACAGGAGTTGGGCGACGATCAGGTTGGCGGTGGCGTCGTTGACTTCACCGACCAGGAAAATGACCCGTTCTTTCAGCAGGCGCGAGTAGATATCGAAGGCGCGTTCGCCGCGTCCCGATTGCTCGATAACCATCGGCACATAACCGAGACCTTGCTGCTCCCCGGTCATACCGTATCCGCCATACTGAAAATCGTACAAGGTCTTCATGTGCGTTTGATCTCCATGATTTCGTCGAAGCTCTGCTGCACCGCGTTTACGGTGAGCTGCGTCGAGGCCCACTCCACCACATTTTCTTCCAGCACCATGCCTTCAACTTCCGCCAGACGCGAGGGATCGCTGTAATACCAGCGAACCATTTGCGCCGGGTCTTCAAAGCTCTCGGCGTGTTCTTCCACTGCTGCGCGGATCTGCTCAGGTTTGGCCTTCAAGCCGTTTTGCTTCACGACTTCGCCCAGGATCAAACCCAGCTTCACCCGACGCTCGGCGCGCTCCATGAACAATTCCGCCGGCAGTTGCATATCCTTGGTGGTCATACCGCGCGATTGCAAGTCCTGAATGGCTTGTTCCTGCAAACGCCCTACTTCCATATCCACCAGCGAACGCGGCAACTCCAGTTCGGAAACGGACAATAGTGCGTCCATTACCTGTTCCTTACTTTTGGCCGCCACGCGCTTTTTCAACTCCCGCTCCAGATTGGCCTTGATCTCGCCGCGCATCTTGGTGACGTCACCATCGGCTACGCCCAGGGACTTGGCGAATGACGCATCGACTTCCGGCAGCTTGGGTGCGTTGACGACCTTGACCGTCACCGTAAAACTCGCCGTCTTGCCGGCCAAATCGGCCTGATAGTCGGCCGGGAAGGTCAGGTCAAAGGTCTTTTCCTCGCCGCCGTTCATGCCGATCAAAGCGGCTTCAAAGTCGGGCAGCATGCGGCCTTCGCCCAGCACCACGCCGAAATTGCTGGCTTCGCCGCCCTTGAAGGGTTCGCCATCCAGCTTGCCGAGGAAGTCCACCACCAGAAAATCGCCGGTTTGTGCGGCGCGCTCGATCTTGTCGTAGCCGGCGCGTTGCTTGCGTAGCGTGGCGATAGTGTTGTCCACATCGCCTTCGCCCACCTGGGCTTCGGCGCGCTGCAAGGTCTTGCCCGTCAGGGAGCCGACCTTGACTTCGGGATAAACCTCGAAGGTGGCGGTAAATTCAAACTTGTCCGCCGCCTGGCCGGAATTGGCCGGGGCGAAACGCGGATAACCCGCCACGCGCAGGTTCTGCTTTTGCACCTCGTCGGCAAAGCTTTTTTGCACCGTGTCCGACATCACTTCCTGGCGCACCTGGTAGCCGTACTGGTTGGCGACGATGTTAAAAGGCACCTTGCCGGGGCGAAAGCCGGGCATTTTGGCGCTTTTGGCGATGCGCTTCAGGCGGGTGGAAATCTCCGATTCGATTTCGGTGGCCGGCAGAGACAGGATGAGGTTGCGTTCCAGTGCGCTGGATGAGGCTTGAGCTTGCATGACGGGTCCTTATTGCGATGCTTTTTGCGCTTTCCTACCGTCGACTTAACGAAGACAGCTCGACAGCAGCGCAAATAGTAAACATGGTAAAAAGTTGCTGAGAATGATGCGAAAAAATAATCCGGCGGATCACGCGAAAAAGCTGATGCGCGCAAAAGCTGGTGCGAAAGAAGGGACTCGAACCCCCACGCCTTGCGGCGCTGGAACCTAAATCCAGTGCGTCTACCAATTCCGCCACTTTCGCTCGGATTTCCGGGCATATTTTACCGTAAACCAACCCCGCGCGACGCGCCGCTACACAGTATTTATTGCCGTTTGTGCCCTTAAAGTCCTTGTTTTCACAAATATAATTGCTGGGGCCGGATTTTGGCCGGCACGCCCGCTTTCAACCCCAGCTTCCACCTCTCCCTTTTCCGCCCTGTGCCCGTAGACCATTACGAAAACTTCCCGGTTGCCTCGTTTTTGCTGCCGGCCCATTTGCGGCATCCGATCGAGGTCATCTATCACTTTGCGCGCTCGGCCGATGACTTTGCCGATGAGGGCGATTGGGCGGACGAGCAAAGACTGGCCTGGCTCGCCGAATACGACCGGGAATTGGCAGGCATTGCCGCCGGCCGGCAATCGGAAAAGCCCTTGTTCCGCGACCTGGCCCAGGTCATCGCCCGACACCAGCTACCCATTTCCCTGTTCCACGACCTGGTGGACGCCTTCCGTCAGGACGTGACCCAGACCCGCTACGCTGATTTTGCCGAACTGATGGATTACTGCCGCCGCTCGGCCGATCCTATTGGCCGCCTGCTTCTATACCTCAATGGCGCCGCCACCCCGGAAAACCTGCAGCGCAGCGATGCCATCTGCTCGGCCCTGCAACTCATCAACCATTGGCAGGACGTGGCCATAGACTGGAAGAAGAACCAGAAAAATGACCTGCGCGGACGTGTTTATTTGCCGCAGAACGATTTGGCGCGCTTCGGCCTGGCCGATGCCGACATCGCAGCGTCCACCTCCAAACCCGCCTGGACCGAAATGATGCGCTTCCAGACCGACCGCGCCCGCGCCCTGCTCACGTCAGGGAAACCGCTTACCTCCGCCCTGGCGGGCCGTTTTGCGCTGGAATTGAAGGTTATCGTCGCGGGTGGTGCACGCATTCTGGATAAAATCGACGCCGCGCAAGGCGATGTGTTCCGCCATCGCCCCCGACTGACCCGCTGGGACTGGTTGCAAATCGTCCCCGCTGCCCTGCTGAAATCATGACGCCCGACCAATACTGCGAACAAAAAGCCGCGCAAAGCGGCTCCAGCTTCTACTACAGCTTTCGTTTCCTGCCGCCGGAACGCCGTCTGGCCATCACCGCCCTGTACGCCTACTGCCGCGAAGTCGACGACATCGCCGACGAGGTATCCGACGTAGATATCGCGCGTGCCAAGCTGGGCTGGTGGCGCGCCGAAGTGGCCAATCTTTTTGCCGGTCACCCGCAGCACCCGGTCACCAAGGCCTTGCAAACCGCGGTGCAGAATTTCGGCGTCGATCAGGCGCGCATGCTGGAAATCATCGACGGCATGGAAATGGACCTGGTGCGGCACCGTTACCAGCGCTTTGAGGAACTCACCCTCTACTGCCATCGCGTCGCCGGTGTCGTCGGCCAGTTATCGGCCGGCATTTTTGGTTATAGCGACGCGAAAACGCTGGATTACGCGGAAAACCTGGGCCTCGCCTTCCAGATGACCAATATCATCCGCGACGTGGGCGAGGACGCGCGTCGCGACCGCGTTTACCTTCCGCAGGAAGACCTGGACCGTTTCGGCGTCGTCCTGGAAGACATCCTGCACGCCAAAACGTCCCCGGCGTTCGTGGAATTAATGCAGTTTCAGACTGAACGGGCAAAAGCTCTGTATGAAAAGGCCTACGGATTTTTGTCTGCCGGTGATCGGCGTGCCCAGCGGCCCGGCCTGATCATGGCGGCCATTTACCGGACTCTGCTGGATGAGCTGGAGCGCGACCGCTTTCCGGTGCTGACCCAGCGCATTTCGCTGACCCCGATCCGCAAACTCTGGATTGCCTGGAAGACCTATGTTTCGGCGTAGAACCCATCTCCAAATCGGCTGCGCGGGCCGATTGGGCGCCTCCGGTGCTCAATGTACATTCGTACATCTCCGCTCCTCGACGCCCACTCAATCCCGCTCGCTCGATTTTGAGACGGGTTCTACGCCGAAATCGCGCATGATTCGTTGATGTCATTTACCCAAGCCCCCCAATCGCATCGGGTTGCCATCATCGGCGGCGGCTATGCCGGCATGGCGGCGGCGGTGCGCCTCTCCGAGTTGGGTGTGGTATCCACCGTATTCGAATCCGGCCCGATTCTGGGCGGCCGTGCACGGCGCATCGCTTATCGCGAGGTGCAGCTGGATAACGGCCAGCATATTCTTTCCGGCGCCTATACCGCGCTGTTACGACTCATGAAACTGGTGGGCGTGGGCGAAGGCGCCATGCGCCGGGTTCCGCTGACGCTGGAAATCCCGCCGAATTTTTCGCTGCGCGCTCCCCATCTGCCCGCACCCTTGCACCTGGCCTGGGCGCTTTGCACCGCCAGGGGACTGGATTGGCCGGCCCGCCGTGCGGCCATTGCGTTTATGCAAAGCCTGAAAAAGAACCGCTTTACCGTGCACCCGGCGTGGACGGTGGACCGCCTATTGTCTGAGCACAAGCAACCGGCAAAGTTGAATGAATGGCTGTGGAAGCCACTGACGGTCTCGGCCCTCAACACCCCCAGCGAGCGGGCCTCGGCGCAGGTTTTCGCCAATGTCCTGCGCGACGCCCTAGCCTCCTCGCGCGAGGCGAGTGATTTGTTGCTGCCCATGGTCGATTTGAGTGCTCTGTTCCCGGAAGCCGCCGCCCGGTGGCTAGCGGCCCGCAACAGCGAAGTCCTGACCGGGAGCCGCGTTACCGCGCTCACCGCCACCGACGCAGGCTTCAATGTGCGCTGCGGGGATAGTCAGCAAAGCTTCACGCACGCCATCGTCGCGGTCGGCCCTCACCAGATTGCGGCCCTCGGTCTTCCGGGGCTTACGACGCCGAATTTCGATTATCAGCCCATCTACACCGTGTACCTACAGTATCCGGCCTCGGTGCGTCTGCCCTATGCCATGACCGGCCAGACGACCGGTCTGACGCAATGGTTTTTTGACCGCGAGGCTCTGTCTGATGAACCGCCAAACAAAAAACCGCAAGGGTTGGTTGCAGCAGTCATTTCCGCCGCGGGCGCGCATGAAGACCTGGACAATAGCGATCTCGCCGCCAGGGTGCACGCGGAATTGACCGCCCTCGCCGGCGATTTGCCGGCCCCGCTATGGCACAAGGTTATCGCCGAGAAATTCGCCACGTTCAGTTGCACGCCGCTGCTCTCGCGGCCCGAGGCGCTGACCGCCGTGCCTCACTGCTACCTGGCCGGTGACTACGTGGCCGGCGATTATCCGGCCACGCTGGAGGGTGCCGCCCGAAACGGCATACGCGCCGCCGAATTGACGGCGGCGAGCTTGCTGGTCCCATAAATTTTTGCTTCCATTTGCCATGATTTCACAGTCCACACTCCCCGCCGGCTACACCCCTCCTGCCGATCTGCTGGCCGGCCGCGTCATCCTCGTCACCGGCGCCGGCCAGGGCCTGGGTCGGGCCGCCGCCGTGGCCTTTGCGCAGCGCGGCGCCTCGGTGATCCTGCACGGCCGCGATATGGCCAAGCTGGAACCCCTGTACGACGAACTGGAGGCCATGGGTGCCCCCAAGGCCGCCATACTGCCGCTGGACTATGCCCAGACCTCCCAAAAGGAACTGGAGGGCTTTGCCCATACCATCCACGGCAACTTCGGCCGCCTCGACGGCATTTTCCATTCGGCCAATCATTTTTCGCCGCTAACCCCGCTGGCCCTGCAGGACCTGGACGCCTGGCAGCGGCATTGGCAGGTCAATGTGGCGGTACCGGCGGCCCTGACCAAGGCTTGCCTGCCCATGCTATTGCGCGCTGAAGATGCCTCGGTGGTGTTCCTGACCGAAACGCACGCCGTGCAACCCAAGCCGTTCTGGGGCGCCTTCGCCCTGGCGAAAGGCGCGTTGGGAGAGCTCGCGCAAATGTGGCGCGACGAATTGCCCGGCGGCGCCAATTTGCATTTCCACGCCTGCCTGCCGGGACCGGTGGCGAGCCCCATGCGCAGCAAGAGCCATCCGGGGGAAGCGGCGGCAACCCTGCTACAGCCTGCCGGTCTGGTTCCGCACTTCCTGTACCTCATCGGCCCCAACGGCAAGTCCGCAAACGGTCGCCTGCACGTGTGTCAGGAGTGAAGCATGAGTCCCTTGATCGGGTTAAATGCGCCGGAAGGCGCGAAAGTGTTCCGAAAGCGCGTCGGATTTGGGTAAACTAGTGCGGATTCCGATAGTTGCGCTGTAATTTTCCCGCAACATCTCATCTCCGATTTTTATAACAATTAGCCATTGCGACTATTCGCGTGAACGCCATGCTTGAACAGGGGAACCGGACGTTTATCGGCAGTGTCGTGTTCATCGACATCGTCGGCTATTCGAAAAAATCGGTCTCCGAGCAAATCACCATGAAAGACCGGTTCACCGGTCTGCTCACGGACTCGCTCAAAGATATCGGCCCCGAACAGCGCATCATCCTCGATACCGGCGACGGTGCCGCCCTGTCCTTCCTGGGCGATCCGGAAGACGCCCTGTTCGTCGCCATGCATATGCGCGATATGCTCAAGGCCGCCATGGCCGAGCCGGGCGCCTCGGAACTGGGCCTGCGCATCGGCATCAACCTGGGGCCGGTCAAGCTGATACGCGACATCAACGGCCATCCGAATATCGTCGGCGACGGCATCAACGTCGCGCAGCGCATCATGAGCTTCGCCAAGCAGGGACAAATCGTCGTCTCGCGCTCCTTTTTTGATGTGGTCTCGGTCATTTCCGACGAGTACAACAAGCTGTTTCATTACGAAGGCTCGCGCACCGACAAGCATGTGCGCGAACACGAAATCTACGTGGTGGGCGAATCGGCTGCGGCCTTCAAGCAGGCACAGGACGGCATGGTCGACCGCGCCGCCTCGACCAACCCGCGCGCCGCGACGGCCAAAGCCGCCAAGGCGACGGACTCCGCAGCGACCAGCGCTGCTGCCGCGCCCTTCGACTTGCAGGCCATACTGCAGGACAGAAAAAAGCTGACGCTGATCGGCGGCGGCCTGGGTGCGTTGGTGTTGCTGCTGCTGATCGCCGTGCTCATGAAAAAGCCGGCTGAACCCACACCTGCCGACACCGCGAAAGCTGAAGCCGCAAAGCTCGCGGCTGCCGCACCGGTAACGCCCCCGGTGGCCCCTGCGGACGCTCCCAAGGCTGCCGATCCCGCTGCCGCACCGGCAACGACGACCCCAGCCGCCGGTGCACCTGTCACAGCACCCGCAAGCGCAACGCCGGCCGCCCCTGCGGCGGCACCCGCTGCCACGGCCCCCGTATCTCCCGATAAGGCGCTTGCGGCCAAAACGGAGCCGCCCAAGGCCGACCCCGCCAAGACGGAACCGCCCAAGGTAGCCGTGGTGCAAGGTACGATTTCCTTCAAGATCGATCCCTGGGGAACAGTGTATGCCAACGGCAGGTCGATCGGTCTGTCGCCGCCCATGAAACAGATCAAATTGAATCCGGGCAAATACAAGATTGAAGTGAAGAACTCCGACAATTTCGCGCCCTATAGCGTCAATGTCGAAGTAAAGCCCAAAGAAGACGTATTAGTGAAGTACAAGTTCCAATAAGAACCGGCCGCGCATTACCCAAGGGGGGTGCGCTGCACGGCGACGACGCGAGGTAACGCACCATGTTCGGCATACACTCTCCGGCTTCTGCTTCACCTTTCACCGGTTCCGGGCGCTTGGCCCGGCTGGAGTTGGGCATCGTGACGTGTATTGTTCTGGCGCTGGCCGGCTGCGCGCCGCCCGCCGTCAGGACCGGCCCCTCGCCCGAGGATATCGCCAGACAGCAGCGCCTGGAACGTGCGCAAGGCAGTTTTAACGACGGCCTGCGCCAATACGACGCCGGCAATTACGACGATGCGCTCAAGAATTATCTGCTGGCCCTGGACAGCGGTGTGCTGACCGTGGAACAACAGGTGGACGCGCGCAAGCACCTCGCCTTTATTCATTGCCTCAGCAACCGCGAAGCCAATTGCAAGGAAGAATTTCAAAAGGCGTTTGCGCTCGACTCCAAATTCGAATTGAGCGCCGCCGAAGCCGGGCATCCCGCCTGGGGCCCGGTGTACCGCGTGGTGCGCACCGAACTGGAGTTCCGCCGTTCCGGCCGCAGCCTGCCGCAGCCGACGCCGCCCACGCCCGGCGAGCTGGCCATCAAGGAAGGCATGACCGAATACGACGGCGGCGATTACAACAAGGCCATCAGGGCCTTCCAGAACGCCACCAAGGAAAGCTATAGCGTGGCCGAGCGGGTGAAGGCGCATAAATACATCGCCTTCAGCTACTGCCTCTCCAATCGCGCCGCTCTGTGCCGCACCGAATTTGAAAAAATCTTCACCATCCAGCCCGACTTCGACCTGGAACCCGCCGAAGCCGGCCATCCTTCCTGGGGGCCCTCGTTCCGCGCCGTCAAGGCCAAGCAAAAGCCGGTGAAGAAGTAAGCGATGCTCGAAACGCTAGGCCGCTACAAAATCCTCAGCACCATCGGCCAGGGGGCCATGGGTGTGGTGTACAAGGCTGTCGATCCCATGATCGACCGCACGGTGGCCATCAAGACGATTCATCTCAACCTCTCTTCCGACGAACTGGAAGAGTACGAGGCGCGCTTCCAGCAGGAAATCAAGGCGGCAGGGAGACTGAACCACCCCAATATCGTCACCGTCTACGACGTGGGCCGCACCGATACCTTCGCCTATATGGCTATGGAGTTCCTGGACGGCAAGGAGTTGAAGGACATCCTCGTAAACGATGGTCGGCCCAATATCGCCTCCACCGTGGACTGGATCGCGCAGATCGCCACCGGGCTGCACTTTGCGCACGATCACGACATCATCCACCGCGACGTCAAACCTTCCAACATCATGGTGGTGCGAGGCGGTTACGCCAAGATGACCGATTTCGGCATCGCGCGCATGCCGGGTGCGGCCGTCAAGACCATGACCGGCATGATCCTCGGTAGCCCGCGCTATATGTCGCCTGAGCAGGTGATCGGCAAGCCCCTGGATGCGCGCACGGACATTTTTTCGCTGGGCGTGGTGTTGTACGAAACCCTGACCGGCAAGCCGCCCTTCGACGGCGACAATATCAACGCCATCATGTACGCCACCGTCAACGCGGTGCCGCCTCCGCCTTCGGCCGACAATACAGACGTGCCGGCCATGCTCGACCTGATCGTTGCCAAGGCACTGGCCAAGACCGTGGACGAGCGCTACCAGAGCATGAGCGAGTTTGCGCAGGACCTGGCGGAAGTGAAACGCGTACTGGGCCGCGATGACAAGGGTAAAAGCGTTATCGCCAAGCAGGCGCCGCCCACCGGCAAGACTGTCAGCCTGGAAATGGGCCGCTTCCAGAAAAGCGACGAAGAAGTCGAAGACGCCAAGCCCCTGAAGCTCGCCAAAGGATTCGACTCCTTTGACGCCACCGTGCGCCTGGCGGCCATGACCAAGCAGACCGACGAATTCTCGCAATACATTTCCGACACCAAGAAAATGCGCGCCTACAAGGGTGGCGGCGGACCCGCCGCCGGGGTTGGCAACAGCGGCAGCGAAACCGCCACGCTGACCATCGAGCAGATGGAGGCGCTGGAGGCGGAGCAAGGTAAAGCCAAGCCCGCAGGCAATACCGCCATTCTTGCCGGCATAGGCGTGCTGGCCCTGCTCGCCATCGGCCTACTGGTCGCCCTGCTGATCAGCTAGCAGCTAGGGCGCTTCGCCCTGCGAAGAGGTGTGTCGCATGGTACGATGCGCACCTTAGTTGACTAGGAATCTCCATGAAAGCCTCCTACCCTGTTGCGAGACGCATGCAAAACGTGTCGTCCTCGGCAATACGCGATTTGCTCAAGCACGCTACCGAACCCGGCATGATTTCGCTGGCCGGAGGCCTGCCCGCCCCTGATTTATTCGACCTGCAAGGCCTGGCCGGCGCCAGCGCGGATGTAATGCGCGAGCTACCCGTCTCCGCCTTGCAATACGGCGTCACCGCCGGCCAGCCGGGACTGCGCCAGTCGCTGGCCAATGTGATGGCTTCGCGCGGCGCCAAGGTGAGCGCCGACGATATCGTTGTCACCACCGGCTCGCAACAGGGCATTGATCTGATCGCGCGCGTCATGCTGGACGCCGGCGACCTGGTATGTGTGGAGCGCCCCTCCTATCTCGCCGCCATCCAGACCTTCGCACTGGCCGAAGCCAAATTCATCGGCGTGGAAGTCGATGAGCAGGGCATGATGGTCGACAACCTGGAAGCGCTGCTTCTGCAGCATAAGCCCAAGTTCATCTATACCGTGGCGACCTTCGCCAATCCCTCCGGCGCCACCATGAACCTGGAGCGCCGCAAGCGTCTGCTGGAACTGGCCGTCAAGCATCAGGTGTTTGTGATCGAAGACGACCCCTACGGCGAACTGCGCTCGCGCGGCAGCCCCCTGCCGCCGCTGATCGCGCTGGCCAAGGAAATCCCCGGCGCCGAAGACTGGTGCGGCTACCTGTCCACGCTGTCGAAAATTCTAGCCCCCGGCTTCCGTATCGGCTGGACCATCCTGCCGCCGGCGCTGCGCAACTATGCCGAGATCGCCAAGCAGGGTATGGATTTGCACACCTCCACCTTTACCCAGGCGGTGGCCTCGCGCTACCTGGATTCCGGCCGCCTGGCCGAGCGCCTGCCCTCGATCCGCGATAGCTACAAGGAACGCAACGAGGCACTGGCCGACGCCCTGCATCGGCATCTGGAAGGGGCATTGCACTACCAGCAACCCGACGGCGGCATGTTCCTGTGGGCCAAGTGGAACGACAAGACCATCGATTCGACGGCGTTATTGAAATTCGCCCTGCCGGAAAAAATGATTTTTGTGCCCGGCGAGCATTTCTACGCCGACGCGCCCGAACAAAACACGATACGCCTGAGCTTCGCCACGCCGACCTGCGAGCAAATCGACGAGGGGATTCGCCGCCTTGCCGTAGCCGTGGAAAAAATGCGCGCTGAAAAGTTGGCGAAAGCTGCCTAAGTCACGCTAGCAACAATAAAAAAGGCCGCCCAACCGGAACCGGTGGGCGGCCTTTTTGTTTGTATAGCTTACTTGGCGGGTGCAGCAGCAGGCGTCGCCGGCGGCGGTACCTCGCTATAGGGATTCGGGTCCAGCGCGCGGTTCAAAACCAAGGCGATTCTCGCGCCGGCCTTGGCCAGTTGTTCCGGAACCACGCCGACAGCGGTATCGACGTATTCCTGGGGCACGGCCACCGGCGCGGTCCATTGCACGCCGCAGGCGTGTGTCGGCAGTTTGGCGTAAACGACGTTCTGGCTCAGATGCCAGGACTCGGTCATCCAGTCCTTGATATCGCCCTTTTGCCATTCGCGCGTTTCCTTGCCGCGATAGCGCAGGACCAGTTGGTGGGCGAAGTCGATTTCATCGCCACCTTTGAGCGTCATGCGTACCAGATCGGTATCCCATACGGCGTGCAGACGGCGCGGGTTGCTGTTGCCGGGCAGCAGCACCTGCTTGTCATTGGCTCCGCGATCGGAGTCATCCGCCGCGTGCAGCGGCTGATGGATGTCGCCGACAATGTGCACCAGAAAACGCAGCGCCAGCGCGCGAACTTCAGGCGGGTTGGAGGCATCGCTTAGCAGTTTCATCATCGCCGGAACGCGCGAGGAGGCGCATTCGCCCTTGGCGCAATACTGTTCGTAGGTCTTGGTCTGGCAGACCGGCTGGTTGTCGTAGTGCCATTTATCGACCGCCGGAATCAGTTCGAGCAAGTTGGGCCGGTTGATATCCATGTAATTGGCGATATCGCCCAGATCGGCGCCGGGAATCAGATCGTTCACTTTGAGCCGTGCCTTGCTGCTCAGAAGTTCCTGGGCGACCAGGCCGGTGATGCGATGCCCCTCGCTGCCCCAGGCAAACGCGCCGCCGCTGGCAAACAAGGTGGAAGCAGCCAAAGCTGCGCAGGCGAAGGTTTTCAATCGCGATCTCATGTACCGGTCCCTGAAAATGGAAAAATGATATTGTATCGCCCGATCAAGACAAGGCTGTAACAAGCGGTAAGGAACGGTATGAAACTCAATATCAATGTCAGGAATCTGCCAACCAGTTTTCTGGTCCGTCTTGCGTATGGGGTGCTGGGGACTGCGCTATGTCTGCTGGCGGCCTGCGCCTCCTCGCCGTTAGCGGCGCCACAGGCGGCGGAGGTGGACCAGGCTTTGCAGCGCTATGCCGAGGCCTCCAAGGCCATGGACTACGCAGCCGTCGCGGCGACCTATACCGACGACGCGGAAATTTCCCACGGCGACGGTACGCCGGTACGTACGGCCGCCGCGATCCGTACATTTCTTGAATCGTTCCGGGACTACAAGGTGCGGGATTACCGGCTTACTTCCAGCAGCGTAAAAATGAGTGCGGACGGCGCTCTCCAAACCGGCACCTACTGGCAGCGCGTCACCCTGCCCGATGGTCTGACGGTAGAAGCGGCCGGTCGTTTTGAAGCCATCTGGGTGCGTAACGCGGCAGGCCAATGGCGACTGCGCAAAATGGCGACCTATTCGCCATAGGGACCTGGCCCCAGCATTGCGCAGCCCGCCCCCCCAACTAGCTGCGCAGGTTCTTGTTGAAAAATGCGATAGTGCGGCCCCAGGCCAGCTTGGCGGCCTCTTCCTTGTAGCGCGGCGTCGTGTCGTTATTGAAGCCGTGCAGCGTATCCGCGTAGGTGTAGCTTTCGACGTTTACCTTGGCTTCTTTTAAGGTCGCAACATAGGCGTCGATGCCCTTGTTGATGAAGTCATCGGTGGCGGCGTATTGCAAGAGCATCGGTGCCTTGATTTTGGCAGCGTCTTCGGCCTTGGGCTGGGCGCCGTAAAACGGCACACCTCCACCCAGATCGGGCAGCTTGGTGGCGAGCATATTGACGATGCCGCCGCCGTAGCAAAATCCAACCGCGCCGATTTTGCCGGTGCATTCCGGCAAGGCTTTCAGATAGGCCGCAGCGGCGAGGAAGTCGATTCTGATCTTGGTCTGGTCGAGTTTTCCAAATGCCTCGCGCGCCTTGTCCTCGTCGCCGGGGTAGCCGCCTGCAGTGGTCAGCGCATCGGGGGCGAAGGCGACGAAATTCTCCAGCGCCACACGCCGGGCGATATCTTCGATATGCGGGTTCAGGCCGCGGTTTTCGTGGATCACCAGCACGCCCGGCAATTTGCCGTTCATTTTGGCCGGCGTCACCAAGAGGCCCTTGATTTTGCCGCTGCCCTCGGGCGACGCGACTTCCACAACCTTGGTCTTGATGCGGGCATCGTCGGGCTTGACCTGCTGCGCCTCGGCGAATTTTGGGGCCAGCATTTCCAGCAGCATGGTTGCGGAAACACCACCCACCGCGTACTTGGCAGCGCCGTTCAGGAAGCCGCGGCGGTCGATACGGCCGTGCACGTATTCGTCGAATAGCTGCATGACGGCGGGATCAAAGTCTTTATGGGTCAGACGGCTCATGGGGGCTCCGAGGGAAATGGGGGGATGGGAGAATGAGAACGGCTTCAGTACCCGGCAAACAATGGGGTGCTGCCAGTATTCCACAATAGGGCTGGATTTTGCGCCTGCCTGGACAGCGCGCCGGTATCAATCTGTAACCGCGCTGCCGGCCGCTATTTATTCAGCTTGTGGCGGGCGGCGTCCATGGCCGTGCATACCTCGTCCACGGCGTACTGCAGCCTGGGGCCGGGCCGGAAGATATAGTCGGCGGTCAGGGGCAGCACCAGGCCATCGCGGGCAGCCGCCAGGCCCTGATACATGGCTTCGTCGTGGCGCTCCTTGGCGTTACCGCGCGCAAACAACACCAGGTCTGCCTTGCGGGCCAACAAGGATTCGCGCGAGGGCTGAAACACCAGCTGCTGCACCTCGCCGAATACGTTAACACCGCCGCAGGCGCGAATCGCCTCGGAGATAAAGTGCTTGTTGCTTACCGTCATCAACGGCAGCGCCGAGATTTCGACAAAGGTGCGCACCACGGGCTTACCTGTATTGGCCGCGCGCAAGGCGCCGATATGTTTCTGGAATCCCGCCGCTGCCGCCTCTGCCGCCGTTTCACCGCCGGTCAATTGCCCGATCGCGCGCAGCGCCTTGGGCACGTCGTCCAGTTGCACGACCTCGATGGCGAACACGGGAATGCGCGCCGCCCGAATTTTTTGCACATCGCTTTCACGGGTGCCGCTTTTCCAGGTCAGCACCAGGTCGGGCCTCAGCGCCAACAGCGCTTCCAGCGAAATGCCGGCGGCGTCGGCCACGGCCGGCAGCGCCTGTGCCGCCTGGGGAAAATCGCTATAGGCCGACACGCCCACCAGCCTGCCGCCCGCCCCTGCGGCATACACCAGTTCGGTGAGGGAAGGCGCTACCGTCACGACGCGGGTGGCGGGAACGGCCAACGCCACGGTTCGGCCATCGGCATCGGTGAGCGCCGGCATGGCGGTCGCAGCGTTTGCGGTGCCCGCCGCGAGCAGTAAGCAAGCGATGGCGAGGAGTTTGCGCACTATCCAGCCTTTTTTCGACCTATATTCCGACCTACAGCGCGCGGCGCACTGTCAATTCGCAACGGCGCTCGTAGGCTTCACGCGCGATGGCCACGTCTTCCAGAAACCAGGGCAGGTCGTCAAGGGTGATGGCCTGGGCGGCGTCGACCAGCGATTTGGATGGCTGCGGATGCATATCGACCAGCAGCATATTGGCGCCGGCGATGACACCCTGGGCGGCGACGTGAAAAATATCGCTGATGCCCTCGGGCGAGGAGGCGCGCAGGCCGATCGAATGCGAGGGGTCCACGCACACCGGCATGCGTGTCATGCGCTTGACCACCGGCACATGGGCAAAATCGACCAGGTTGCGGTGCGGGTCGCCGAAATTGGTCTTCATGCCACGCAGGCCGAAAATGATTTTGGCGTTGCCCGAAGAGGCGCAGTACTCGGCCGCCATCAGCGATTCATCCAGCGTGATGCCGAAGCCGCGCTTTAGCAGGATGGGAAATTCCTGCTGGCGCCCCACTGCCTTTAGCAACTCGAAATTCTGCGTATTGCGCGTGCCGATTTGCAGCATCACGCCGGTAGGGTTGCCGGTTTCGCGCAAGGCGTCGCGGATTTCGTCCAGGTGCGCCTCGTGAGTAACTTCCATCGAGATGACCTTGATGCCGTGCTTGCCGGCCAGCTCAAACACCCAGGGCAGGCATTCACTGCCCATGCCCTGGAAGGAGTAAGGGCTGGTGCGCGGCTTGTAGGCGCCCATGCGGGCGCATACCTGGCCGTGCGCCGCGAGACAGGCGAAGGTCTGTTCGACGAATTCGCGGGTATCCACCGCGTTGAGTCCGGCGAAGGTGTGCAGATTGTCCTGGGAAAAAGTGACCCCGTTATAGCTGAACGAGGTCGGATGCTCGGCGGCCTGATGGCGGCCGAGGATTCGTAGTTCTATGGCCATGGCTCAGTCCGTCGCTCGTTGCGCGGCCAGGCGGCGTGCACGCACGGCCTCTGCCAGCTGTTTTAACACCACCTCGGTGTCGGCCCAGCCCAGGCAGGCATCGGTTACCGATACGCCGTAAGCCAGCGGCTTGCCGGGCACGATGTCCTGGCGGCCGGGGTTGAGATGGCTTTCCAGCATGACGCCGGTGATGCGCGGGTCGCCTGCCGCGATCTGCCCGGCCACATCGGTCGCGACCTCCATCTGCTTCTGGTATTGCTTGGAGGAGTTGGCGTGCGAAAAGTCGATCATGAGGCGCTGCGCCAATCCGGCTGCGGCCAATTCCTTGCAGACGCTATCGACGCTGGCGGAGTCGTAGTTCGGCCCCTTGCCGCCGCGCAGGATGACATGACAGTCCTCGTTACCGCTGGTGGAGAAAATGGCGGAATGGCCGCCCTTGGTCACCGACAGAAAGTGGTGCGGCGCTGACGCTGCCTTGATGGCGTCAACCGCGATCTTGATATTGCCGTCGGTACCGTTCTTGAATCCGATCGGGCAAGACAGGCCGGACGCCAGTTGCCGGTGCGATTGCGACTCCGTGGTGCGGGCGCCTATCGCGCCCCAGGCGATCAGGTCGGCCAGGTACTGCGGCGAAATCAGGTCCAGGTACTCGGTGGCCGCAGCCAGGCCCATTTCGTTGATTTCCAACAGGAGCTTGCGCGCCTGGCGCAAGCCCTTGTTGATGTCGTGGCTTTCGTCCATATCGGGATCGTTGATGAAGCCCTTCCAGCCCACCGTCGTGCGCGGCTTTTCGAAATAGACGCGCATGACGATGGTCACATCCTGCTCCATGGTCATACGCAGCGCCTGCAGACGCTTGGCGTATTCGATGGCGGCATCGTAATCGTGGATGGAACAGGGGCCGACGATGGCCAGCAGCCGGTCGTCGCCGCGATGCATGATGCGGTGCACTTCCTCGCGGGCGGTAAACACCGTGGTGGAGGCTTTTTCCGTGCAGGGAAATTCCCGCATCAGGTGCGAAGGCGGCATCAACTCCTTGATACCGCGTATGCGTAAGTCATCGGTGTTGTAGGCCATGTCTTCCTTGCCGGTCACAACTTGCAGTTTGGGCGGGGCACTCATTGTCTCATTCCTCGGCTATCGCTATTACTGTGAATTCATCCACGAAAAAAAACCGCCGGCTGTTTGGGCCGGCGGTTTCTGGTATCTGGTGGCGCTGTTTTACTCGTGCGCACTACCCTTCCAGCCGCTCAGGCCCGGGAAAAAGTAGTACCAAAAATAAAACGCGCGAATGTTCATGGAATCCATACTAGCAGAGATTTTGTGCGCCGCGCAACCGCGCAGTCTTTACAAGCCGTCAGGCGGGCTTGAACACCAGCGCCGAGCCGTTATTGCACCAGCGCTGGTTGGTGGGCGCCGGGCCGTCGGAGAACACGTGGCCGTGATGGCCGCCGCATTTGGCGCAATGGTATTCGGTGCGCGGGTAGAGCAGCTTGAAATCGCGCTTTTTCTCGAAAACCCCCGGCAGGGTGGCGAAAAAACTGGGCCAGCCGGTGCCGCTGTCGAACTTCATTTCCGAGGTATAGACCGGCAGATCGCAACCGGCGCAGTGGAAAGTGCCTTTGCGCTTCTCGTCGTTCAGGCTGCTCGAAAAAGGGGGATCGGTCGCTTCCTCGCGCAAGACCCGGTATTGCGCTTGGTTGAGACGCTTTTTCCAGTCGGCATCGCTCAAGGTTAGCTTGGTAATAGCCGGCGCAGAACCATTGGCCTGCTGCAGGGCGATTTTCACGGTATCGGCGCCGGGCTCTCCGGCGGCGGACGCGGCACGACCAAAAAATGACATAACGCTGGCTCCGAAAGCGGTGGCTAGAAAAATGCGGCGTTTCATGGGGTTGCGGTCTCCAGGGGGCGATTACGGCATAGGTCGGGAATGCGCTCGAAAGTTTACGCTTATTGCACCTCCGGAGCGGTTCAGCCGAAGTATCAGGTGGTACGGAAAGCCGGCCGGCTCAGATGTAGGTAACTTAAATGCAGGTGACTCAAATGCAGGTACGGTTTCGCCCCGTGCGCTTGGCGCGGTACAACAGGGCGTCGGCGCGGTCGAACAACTCTTCCATGCTTTCCCCAGCTGCGGCTCCTGCCACCCCGGCGCTGATCGTCACGGCGAGACCCGGGGCGATGGTAGTCCAATCGTATTCGGCGATACGCAGGCGGAGCTTTTCCACCGTAGCGCGCGCGGCGTCCAGGCCGGTTTCGGGCAGCAGCACGGCAAATTCCTCGCCGCCGAAGCGCACGTGCCGGTCCGAGTCGCGCAGGGCTGCGCTGACTACCTGTGCCAAAGTGGCCAGCACCTTGTCGCCGATGGTGTGGGAATGGCGGTCGTTGACTTCCTTGAAGCGGTCGATGTCGTACACCGCCAGGGAAAACGGCGTGGCATAGCGGGCGAAGCGCTGGATTTCCTCGCTCATACGCGCGTGCAGGAAGCGGCGGTTGTAAAGCCCCGTCAGGGCGTCGCGCTGGGACAATTCCTCCAGCGCCTGCGCCTTGTCCAGCAGGGCCTCGTTGAGACGTTGCACATCTGTCAGGGCGCCGGCCAGTTGCACGTTTTTGAGTTGGGAAAGTTCGGTTTCACGGCGCGCGCGCTCCAGTTCCACCTCAGCGCGCAGGCTGTCCATCTTGGTACGCGCCATATGGTCGAACACCCGGGCTCGCGATTCGAAGAATTGCTCGTGGTGCGACAGCGCCCGCTCATACTGCCCCCGGCTTTTGTAGTGTCGGGAAAGCAATTGGTGGGTCTTGAATACTTCGCGCTCTATGCCGGCATCTCCGGCCGCTTTCAAGGCGTGATGCAGATGGTGCTCGGCCTCATCCTTGCGCCCCAGCGCGTCGAGTATCTCGCCCAGGCCGGCGTGCACCTCAATTTGCATGCGTATCGAATCGCCGCGTTCCACGCTGGTTAGCGCCATCTGCGCCCAGGACAAAGCCTCATCCATGCGCCCCTGCTTCAGATGGGCGCGGCCTATGGCCAGCTGGCACCAGCCGTAGTGCCAGTGCGCGCCTATGCCCTGCAGGACGTCGATGGCGCGCTCCAGAATGGCTACGCCCTTTTGCGGATCGCCGGCGTTGACTTCGCCGTCGCCCCAATTGGCCAGCGCCCTGCCCTGCATATCCGGGTCGGCGTCGCGCTGCGCCGCGTTCAGGGCGCGCTCGTACATGGCGAAGGCGTTGGCGTATTCCCCCATCTCTTCGTGGACGATGGCGATGCAGTTGATGACCCGCGAGGCGCGGTATTCGATATTGTGATCGACATAGACCTGCAACACCTCGTGCAGGCAGGCCACCGCTTCCTGGTAGCGGCCCAATTGGGTGAGTGCCATGCCCACCCAGGAGCGCGCGTAGGCCTCGCGCAACACATCGCCGCGTTCCCGCCAGTGGTTGGCGGCGCGGTGGGCGATGATCAGCGCCTCCGCATAACGGTTTTGCAAATGATGGGCGTCGGCCAGATCGATATCGAGCATAGCCATCAGATCGGCCTGGGGCTGGTCGGTGAGGCAGGCCACACCCCGGCGCAGCAATTGCTCGGCCGCCACCGGGCGCGATTCGGCGATATGCACGGCCGCGTGCAGCCAGAAACGTATGGCTTCTTCGGCGCGTGCGCTCAGCGCCAGCGGCGTCAGCAGCGCATCGATTTGCTTGTCGTCGGGCTTGAAATGCTGGCGGCGTATGCGTTCGCGCAAAGCCTCCAGAGCGTGCAGCCAGTTCTTGGTATCGCCGTCATCCATGCGGCCAAGTGTAGCCGGGTGCACTACAGGATTCCAGCCGTCGGGGACTGACTTTTGGTAGTTTTGTAGCCGGCAGTGTTACATTTTTATGCAGTGCCGCCCACCGTCAGGCCTTCGATGCGCAGGGTCGGCTGCCCCACCCCCACCGGCACGCTCTGGCCTTCCTTGCCGCAGACGCCGATGCCGGAGTCCAGGCGCGAATCGTTGCCGATCAGGGTGACGTGCTGCAGGGCCTCGATGCCGTTGCCGATCAGCGTGGCGCCCACCACCGGGTAGGAAATCTTTCCATCCTCGATCATGTAGGCCTCGGAAGCGGAAAACACGAACTTGCCGCTGGTGGTGTCGACCTGGCCGCCGCCGAAGTTGGCGGCATAAAGGCCGTGCTTGACGCTGGCGATGATTTCCTCCGGGCTTTTGTCGCCCGACAGCATGCAGGTATTGGTCATGCGCGGCATGGGAATATGCGCGTAGGACTCGCGCCGTGCATTGCCGGTGACCGAGACCCCCATCAACCCGGCGTTCATGGTGTCCTGCATATAGCCGCGCAGGATGCCGTCCTCGATCAGCACATTACGCTGGGTGAGATTGCCCTCGTCGTCGATATTGAGCGAGCCGCGGCGCTCGTGAATGGTGCCGTCGTCGATCACGGTCACGCCCTTGGCGGCCACCCGTGTGCCGACCTTGCCGGCAAAAAGGCTGGAGCCTTTGCGGTTGAAGTCGCCTTCCAGGCCGTGGCCCACCGCCTCGTGCAGCAGAATGCCGGGCCAGCCGCTGCCCAGCACCACCGTCATCTGACCGGCAGGTGCCGGACGCGCGTCCAGATTGATCAAGGCCTCTTTCACCGCTTGCTCGGCGATGTTTTTCAGGACTTCATCGGTGAAATAACGGTAGTCATAGCGCCCACCGCCGCCGGTATGACCCTGCTCGCGGCGGCCATTTTGCTCGGCGATCACGGTGAGGCCGATATGCACCAGGGGGCGCACGTCGGCCGCCATGACGCCGTCGCTGCGCGCCACCAGCACCACGTCATAATCGCCGGAAAGCCGGCCCATGACTTCTTTGACGCGGGGGTCGGCCGCGCGTGCAAAGCGCTCCAGCCGTTCCAGGATTTGCACCTTGTCGCTATCGGCAAACGCCGAGGGATCGTTGGGCTGATAGAGCGCGAGACCGGCTCTGGTGGAGCCGGCGCTGCGATTCGCCTTGCCGGCACTGCCATTGCCACCGCTGCGGGCGATGCTGCGGGTCGCCAGCGCCGCATCGCGCAGTGCGCTGGGGCCGATATCGTCCGAATAGGCAAAAGCGGTTTTTTCTCCCGACAGCACGCGTACACCCACGCCCTGGTCGATATTGAAGCTGCCCGACTTTACGCGACCCTCTTCCAGGCTCCAGCCTTCCGAGCGCGAATACTGGAAGTAAAGATCGGCATAGCTCGCGTCGTGGGTGAATATTTCATCGAACACCGACTCAATGGTTGCCTCGCTCACGTCATACGGCGTGAGCAGGACGCTACGGGCTATTTCAAGATGATTCATGGATGCGGGCTTCGGAAAGGGATTCAAGCCGGCGGACCGGCGGCGGGCGGATCAGGAGAAGGATTCGTGGACTATTTGAGGGTGCGGTGCGACAAAGCCGGCAGGCTTTTGCGTATGGTTTGCTGATAGGTGGGGTTGACTCCGGCAACTACAACCCCGGAGCCGCGCGGCAGGCGGTCCAGCACCACGCCCCAAGGGTCGACGATCATCGAGTCGCCATGGGTTTCGCGGCCGTTCACGTGGTACCCGCCCTGGGCCGGTGCCAGCACATAAGAGAGATTTTCGATGGCGCGGGCGCGGATCAGCGGCTCCCAGTGCGCTTTGCCGGTGGTCGCGGTAAAGGCCGAGGGCACGACCATGATGTCCACGTCGCCCATGGCCCGGTACAGTTCCGGGAAGCGCAGATCGTAACAAATCGAAATGCCGATGCGCCCATAGGGCGAATCGATGGCCACCACCTTGTCGCCTGGCTCGATAGTGCGTTCTTCGGAAAATTGCTCGGTGCCCAGGGTCAGATTGAAAAGGTGGATCTTGTCGTAGCGCGCGACCCGCTTGCCTTCCTTGTCGTAGACCAGGCAGCTATTGCGCACCTTGGCCGGGTTGGAAGTCTCCATGGGAATCGACCCGCCGACCAGCCAGATGCGGTGTTTGGCCGCCGTTTCGGACAGCCATTGCTGGATGGGCCCGTCACCGTCCTTCTCGCGCACCGCCACCTTGTCGGTGTCCTTCATGCCCATGATGGCGAAGTACTCCGGCAGCGCGATGATGCGCGCCCCCGTAGAGGCCGCCAGTTGCACCAGGCGCGTGGCCTCTTCCAGATTGGCCTTGACGTTGGGGCCGCTGGCCATTTGCACCGCGGCGATGCGGAAAAACGACTGCGTGCTTTGCTGGGCGCGCACCAGCGCATCGGGCAGAGGCGGAGAATTCTTGGTGATGATCACGGCGTTTTCTTGGGTGCGTCTTTGTTAGTTGTCGTGGCCGGCGCAGCTACGGGCGCGGTGGCCGCTGTCCCTGGCACAGGCACGGTTGGAACCGGAACGGTGTCCGCTTTTACCTCTGTCAGCACCGGTTCGTCCCAGGTTCCGGTGACTTTGTATTGTACCGAAAGGATTTTCTCGAAGGGGCTGCCGGCGATTTTCTGCACGATCCAGGCACCCAGCGCGCCGGCGGGGCCTAATGTAGTTAAGCCTACACCGATGGCGATGCCGCTATCGACGCGCGGCTTGACCGTCATGGAGAGATTCTGTGTTTCCTCCGGCAGGGAAACCTGTCCGGCAAATTTTACTTCTGCGGCCGGACCGTCTATGACCAGATCATCGGTGTGCATGGTGCCGTTGGCCACGCGCACTGTAGCGTCGATCTTGTCGAAAGCCAGGCCCTTGCCGAAAATATCGTTGAAATTGAATGTTAGCCGCCGCGTGATGGACTGGAGGCTCAGCAATCCCAGCAGCTTGGAAGCGCCGATTTGCGCATTGCTGAACTGGCCGTTGCGTGCCTCTATGCGGAAATTCCCGGACAGATTGTTCAGATTGAATTGGTAGGCGTGACCGGGCCAGGAAAGTTTGCCCTCCAGCTTGCCGGTGCCACCCTTCATGGCGTCCTTGAAGCCGAACTGCTCGAACAGGGGATTGAGGTTATTGGCCTCAAACTTCAGGTTCATATTGGTGCGCGAAGCAGACGCCTTGCCCGGTTCGGCTGCATCGCCCAGGCGCTGCCACAGTCCGTCCATTTCCAGACGGGCGTGGCCGTTGGAAATGATCAGTTGCTCGATCTTGTAATTGTCTGCGCTGGGGCTGCCGCGCAATTCCAGCTTGCCCAGCCAGCGCTCCTTCAGTGTGAAATCGTCGGCAACGATGTCCAGCGACGGCAAATGCGTTTCCTTGGCCGGCTCGGTGGGCGCCACCGGTCCCACGCCGGCTTGGGGCAGCTCATCGCTCAATACCAATTTTTTCAAACGCGCGCGTATGAAGCCGGGATCGCTGCCCGCCCCCTGGCGCAGGGTAAAGTCACCGACCGCGTCGCGGCTATCGACCGACATGGCCCAGACATCCGGATTGCGCCTGCCTTTCAGGGTCATGGCCGGAAACTCGCGACCGAAAGCGGTCAGGCTATCCAGCTTGAAGTCGATCCCGGTCAAAGTGGAATTGCCCGTCGCCGCATTGGCGCCGGCGCTTGCCGGGTAAAACGCCTGGTAGGCGTCGCTCCATTTGTCGTAGTCCAGCACCTGCATGGTTCCGGCCAGCCAGATACCTTCCGGCAGGGGCGCGTTCTCAGCCACCGGCACATTTACGCTGGCCACGCCGCCAAAAAACTTCAGCGTGCCCTGCGCATCCGGACGCCGCTGGAAGCGCGCGTCCACCGGTGAGTTGAGTGACGCCTTGCCTTTATCCGCAGCGCCGGCCGCCAGCGTCATATGGATTTTTTCGTCCGCTCTGCCCGCCCGTTTGAATTGCAGGGACAGCGCACGCGGCTCCTCGGCGCGCTTGCCGAGCGGCGCGGGCAGAAAGGAAGTGACTCCCATCAGATCGGAATCGATATTGATGTCCACCGCGCCTTCGCGGGTGGCGATCCTGCCCTTGAAGTCGGCGGCGCCCGAAACCTGCTGCGGCAGCGCGATGGGCAGTACATCCCCCATTTTGGCCAGTTCGCCCCGACCCAGGAAATCGACTGTCACCGGCTCCGGGCCGCCGCCGGCGATAGAGATATTGATGGGATTGTCGTAAGCCACCCCGGCCAGTCCGGTGCTTTTCACATTGGTCTCCGTGAAAGCTACCGTACCGGTGAGGCTACCTACGGTCGGGCCGAACGAGGGCTTGGCCACAGCCCGGTTCAGACTGTACTTGCCGTTTACCTTGCTGCTGCCACCCTGCGGACCCAAGGGCAACAGCAAGCCCAATTCCAGCCGCCCGGCGCCCTCAATGCCAACAAAATTGGTAAAGGCGCCCACGCCTTCCACCAGCGGGCTGTCGTGCAGATAGCGCATTACTTCTTCGGCGCGCGCATCGGCCGTACCATCTATCGCCAGGACGGCCGGAATGGCCAGCAAATCTTCCACGGCCACCGTGGTGCGGTTCAGTTTGGTTTTGAGGATGCGGCCGCTTTCGACCACCGCCAGCAGCTTGGTATTGGCGATGGAAAAGTCGCCGTTCAGCGCATCCGCCACCGGCCATTTGTCCAGGTAGTCGAACTGAACGTTGTCCAGCTTGGTCTTGATCTGCCAGTCGCCGCCTTTGCCGTGCTGGAAGGGAAACTCGTACAGTTCCCCTTTCAGTGACACCTCCACATCGCGCAACTGCCCGCCCTTCACGGCGCGGTCCAGATACCGGCGGGTGATCTGGATGCGATTCGGCAAATAGTCGGGCACGGCCTTGGCATCGACATGCTCCAGCTTGCCCTTTAACTCCAGCGATCCCGGCCCTTTTTCTTCCGCGGCGCGCGGCCCGTCCGAGCGGTAACGCCAGTAGCGACCGCTCAAGGCGCCGTTAAGACCGGTGTTTTCGAACGTAATCTTGTCGAAGTCGACTTCGATCGCCTCGGCCCCAGCCTTCCAGGTACCGCCGCCGCTCAGGGTGTCGAACTGAAGTGGGACACGTAAATAGGCCGGCAGGAAAATGGCCATCTTTTTTGACGCCAGATTGAATTTTCCACCACCCTGGTCGCCCTCTACGCTACCGCTGAAGCCGTCCATGCCGGGCGTGTTGTCGCCAGGCTTGAGGCCGAACTGATCGAGCACGCCCTTGATGCGGTAGTGGCTGGGGAGCTTATCCAGATAACCATCCCAGGCGAATACGGTGTCGCGCATCACGCCGTGGGGTGCGTATTTGCCGGCCACCGCGCGGATGTCCTTGCCGACCGGGAAATACTCCAGTAGCGCCGTGGCCACTTTCAGATCGATGTCGTTGCCGGAAATCTCGCCGTGGGCTTTGACCGGGTCCGACTGGTTGGTGAGGGTCACCGAGAAATCGGCCGGTGGCAGGCTGACGCCCTCCCGCGTGCGCAGTTGCAGGCGGTTGAAACCGAAATGGAAGCCGCCGATTTCCTGGCGCCAAGCCAGGCGCCCCTGCAGATTTGCGATATGGATAGGGGTGACATCGGCCTCCCAGCGGGCTTCGGTGTTCACCAAATGCACATCGGCCGTAATCGCCTGCGGCGCCAGCGAGGTCCCGGCGTTCCTGATGCTATCCAGGGCCGCCCAGGCGCGCACATTGGCGTAGCCGGACTGCAGGTATTCCTGCCTGGGGACGTGCATACGAAGTTCCGCCAGATTGGCGTCGTCCAGCGCGGCATAGAGCGTGCCCTCGTATTGCCAGCGGCCATTCACCTGTTCCAGGGTCATGTCGCCGCGCGCTTCGATCCGCTTTGCCAGGCTGCGCGGTGGTGTGGCGGTTATTCCCAGCCGATGCCGGTCGCCGTCTTTTTCCAGCGCAATGCCAACCTCGGTGAAATGCAGTTCCTGCCCCGGTGTCAGATCGTCCTGCCAGGTTAGCGCGGCGTGCTCGATGCGCAGGGCCGGCTGTTCCACCAGCCATTTCAGCACCCGGCCATCGTCGGGCGTGGCCTGCGGCTTGTTGAGCGGCTCGCCGGCAAAGTAAATCAATCCGTCCTGGCTGCGCGTCAGGGCCAGTTCGGGGCCGGACAGACGGATTTCGCCGAATTGCCAGCGGCCAATCAACAACGCCCACCAGGAAAGCGTGGCGCGCATCTTGGGCACGCGCAGGGCCACCGTGCCGGGGGGACGCAGGTCCGAGCGGCTGGTGGCCGGCTCCAGCAACTGCACATTGTCGAGTTCCAGATAGGGCCGGAATCCCGACCAGCCGGTGCGCATCCCGTCCGCAGAGACGGTCTTGCCGGTGACCTGCGAGATATAGGTGACCAGCTCGCCCCGGTAGTTTTGCAGGCGCGGCAGCGCGGCGTACTTCAAGGTCAGGACCAGCAGTGATAGCAGCACCGCCAATACCACGAACAGCCAGAACAAGGTTCGCGTGCAAAACCGGCCGATGTGGATGGCTAAACTGATAATGAGGCTCCGAAGGCGTCTGTCTGTATAAAAGCCAAGTGCGGCTATTCCGTCTTTGCGTGCTATTTTAACGGCCACCGCGCCCCGGCGGACGACAACGACATTCATGGAAGCCAAGCCACCGTTCGACTCGCTGCTGCACAAAATGGTTCGCGGCTCGCGATATGCCGAGCGGGCCCTCGCCTCCCGCCCCGGATTGGTGGAGGAATTACGGCAGTCCGGTGACCAGCCTTTTGGCGAGGCCGCCATGCGAGACGCGATAGAGGCCGGCGGCGTAGAAGCGCTGGACCGCAGTCTGCGGCAGTTACGCCGCCGGGTCATGGTGAGGTTGATTTACCGCGATCTCAACGGTCTGGCCGGCCTCGAAGAAGTCATGAGCGGCATTTCCGCTCTGGCCCGCGTGGGCGTTCAAAAGGCCGCCGCCTTCCATGGTGCACAGCTTGCGGAAAAATGGGGCGTGCCGGCCGGCCCAGTTGCTGAGCTTGCCGTAGTCGGCATGGGCAAGCTGGGCGCCGCCGAACTGAACGTCTCCTCGGATATCGACCTGATTTTCGTCCACGAGCGCGACGGCACCGCCGCCGGCGAGCGTAGCTGGCACGAATTCCACGTTGAACTAGGCAAACGCATCATCCGTTCCCTGGATGCTGTGGACGCCGACGGTTTCGTATTCCGCGTCGATATGCGGCTAAGACCCTACGGTGCCAGTGGGCCGCTGGTATCCAGCCTCGCGACCCTGGCCGATTATTTTCGTTCCCAGGGCCGTCCCTGGGAGCGCTACGCCTGGCTGAAGGCGCAGACCATCACCGGTGCTACCGACTTCGCAGCCGCTCTGGGCGACATCATCGTGCCCTTCGTCTACCGCCGCTATCACGACTACAGCGCCATAGCCGAAATGCGCGAATTGCACGGCCAGATCCGTGCCGAAGCCACCCGGCGCAACAAGCTGAACGATATCAAGGTCGGTGAAGGCGGCATTCGCGAAATCGAATTCGCCGTGCAACTGCACCAGCTGATGCGGGGGGGACGTGAAACCAGCCTGCAGACTCCTTCCACCCTGGAGGCCTTGCGGCGCATTGAAACGCTGGGATTGCTGCCTGCCGACCGGGCCGAGCGCCTGCGGCTGGCCTATTATTTTTTGCGAAACCTGGAACACCGCCTGCAATACCTGGACGATCAGCAGACCCAGACCCTGCCCTCCGGCGAGGACGAGCAGCAACGCATCGCCGAGACCATGAATTTCGCCGACTGGCCGGCCTTTTTAGTCGAACTGGACCGGCATCGTGGCACGGTGACCGCCGAATTCGAGTCCCTGTTCGCCACGGTCCCCGATACGGCGCCCGCGCGTCCCCAGACGGCCCCTGCCTCGGGCCTGGAATCGGTGGTTCAGACGGCGTTATCGGCCGCTGATCTGCCGGCTGACGAAAGCGACGAGATTCGCCGCCGGGTCAAGGTCTGGCAGGAGTCACCGCGTACACTTTCCCTGTCGGCCAATGCACGGGCGAGGCTGGATATGCTGATCCCCGCCACCCTGCGTGCAGCCTTGAATCAAGATCGCCAGGATCGGTCCAAGCTCGCTTTTTTCCGCCTGTTCGATCTACTGGAAGCGGTCGATAAGCGCGATACCTATCTCGCCCTGCTGAGCGAATACCCGGCGGTGGTTGATCGCCTGGCCCGCATCGTCTCGGCCAGCGCCTGGGCGGCGGACTTCGTCAAACTCCATCCCGTGGTGCTGGACGAACTGGTGCGGGCGCCCACCGCCTCCGCTGCCATAGACCGGACCCAGGAGCGTGCTCGCTTGCAAGCCGCCTGCGAGGCGGCGCGGGGCGACGTGGAGCAGCAGTACGAGTTGCTGCGGCACGCCAAGCAGGCCATCCTGTTCCGTTTGAACGTGGCCGATATCGAAGGGCGTATCGGCGTCATGGCCCTGTCGGATGAACTCACGGCGCTGGCCGATCTGCTACTCGATTTCACCATCCGGCTGGCCTGGCACGCCCTGCACGCGGAGGCGCCTTTCAGCGGTTTTGCTCTAATCGGTTACGGCAAGCTCGGCAGCAAGGAACTGGGCTATGCCTCCGATCTCGATCTGGTGTTTGTTTACGATGCCGCTTCGGACCGCCCGCCCGAGCAATACGCCCGCCTTGCCCAGCGGGTGGGTAGCTGGCTGAACACACCGACCCGCGGCGGCGTCCTATACGAGACCGATCTCAGGCTGCGCCCCGATGGAGATTCAGGTGTGCTGGTGACCAGTCTGGACGCCTACGCCGACTACCAGCAAAAGCGCGCCCAGACCTGGGAGCACCAGGCGCTGACTCGTGCGCGCTGGTGCGCCGGCGATCAGGCGCTGGCCCAGCCTTTCCAGCGCATCCGCGATGAGGTGCTGGCCACGCACCGCGACCGGAGTGTACTGCGCGCCGAAATCGTCGCCATGCGCAACAAGATGCGCGCCGAGAAAAAAGATCGTGCGCCCGACCACCCCAACCCGCTGGACCTCAAAAACACCGTCGGCGGCATTGTCGATATCGAGTTCATCGTCCAGTTTCTGATCCTCGCCTATGCTCACGAACATCGCGAACTCCTGGGCAATCTAGGTAACTTTGCCCTGCTGGCGCGGGCCGGCGCCCTGGGCATACTGGCCGAGGAAGATGCGGCGCAAATCGGCAAAGCCTATCTCGCTTTTCGCGACCGCCTGCACGAGGCGCAGAACAATAACGAGCGCAAGGCCTGGATACGGTTGGACGAACTCCAGGTCGAGCGCGGGGCTGTGCAGCGCGTCTGGCGAGCGGTATTTCCTCAGGTATGATGATTCGAGATATATCTGGAGTGAACAAGTGGCAAAAGTAGGCGCAAAAGCAAGGGCGAAAGCAACCGTCAGCAAACCGGTCGATGAGGCGGACGACCTGCTCGACGAACCCATCAGCAAGAGCGAAGCCAAGCGGCGCATGCTGGCCCTGCAAAGCATGGGCGAGGAATTGGTGGCCCTGTCCACCGACACCCTGAAAAAGCTGGAACTGCCGGAAGAACTGCGCGTTGCCGTGCTGGATGCCAAGCGCATCGCTCCCAGCAAGCACGGCGGCACCCGCCGGCAAATGCAGTACATCGGCAGGCTGATGCGCGAAGTCGAGGCCGCGCCCATCGCTGAGCAATTGGAAGCGCTGAAAGCGCCGGGCCGCAAGGCCACCGCCTGGCACCACCTGGCCGAGCGCTGGCGCGAACGCCTGCTGACCGATGCGAGTTCACTGGCGGCTTTTGTCGCCGAGTTCACCGAGGCCGACCGCGACGCGCTGGCCCGTACCATCGCCGCCACCCACGCCGAGCGTAGCGCAAATCAGCCGCCCAAACATTTCCGCGTGCTGTACAAGGACATTCACGACCTGATCCTGGCGCACGCCAAAAACAAGCCATGAGCGGCGTGACCTACGATGCGGCCAGGATCGGCCTGCTCTCGATCAGCGACCGCGCCTCCAGCGGTGTCTACAAAGATGAGGGCCTGCCGGCCTTGGAGGGCTGGCTGACGTCCGCCCTGTGGAATCCCCTGAGTTTTGTTTCCCGCGTCATCCCGGACGAACAAAACATCATCGAAGCTGCCCTGATCGAACTGGTGGATACTGAGCGTTGCTCGCTGGTCCTGACCACCGGCGGCACCGGCCCCGCCAAGCGCGACGTCACCCCCGATGCCACCCTGGCGGTGGGCGAACGGGTGATGGACGGTTTCGGCGAGCGTATGCGCCAGATCAGCCTGCGCTTCGTGCCCACGGCCATCCTTTCCAGGCAGGTGGCGGTATTGCGCAAGGAATCGTTGATCGTCAACCTGCCTGGCCAGCCTAAAGCCATTCGCGAAACCCTGGAAGGCTTGCGCGACGCGGACGGCAAGGTGGTCGAAGCCGGCGTATTCGCCGCCATTCCCTATTGCATAGACCTGATCGGCGGCCCCTATCTGGAAACCCGTGACGAGGTCATCAAGGCCTTTCGCCCAAAAAGCGCCCTACGCAAACTGCCAAGCCCCTCAATCCTCAATCCTAGATCCTGAATCCATGATTTCTCACATCGAACTGAACACCGGCCCCGATCCGCAGGGCACCATCATCTGGATGCACGGCCTGGGCGCCGATTGCTGGGACTTCGTGCCGGTGGTGAGGGAGCTGAACCTGCCGGAACAGCCAGCCTTGCGCTTCATTTTTCCGCAGGCGCCCACCCGCCCCATAACCATCAACGGCGGGATGGCCATGCCGGGCTGGTACGACATTGCCATGACCGACATTGCCCGCAAGCCCGACGAGGGCGGCGTTCGCGAATCGCAGGCCATTATCGAGGAACTGATCGCCCGCGAAATCAGCCGTGGCATCACTTCCGACAAGATCATCCTGGCCGGCTTTTCCCAGGGCGGCGCGATCGCCCTGCAAACCGGGCTGCGCTGCAAGCACGAGCTGGGCGGGATCATGGCGCTTTCCACCTACCTTACGCTGACCGAATCGCTTTCCGCCGAAAAGACCGTCGCCAACGCGCGCATTCCCATCCTGATGTGCCACGGCACCCAGGACCCCATCGTGCCCCTGACCCTGGCCCAGACCTCACGCCAGGCCCTGACGGCTCAGGGCTACGAAGTGCTGTGGCACGAGTACCCCATGCAGCACACGGTGGCCATGGAGGAAATCGAGGTGATCGCCGAGTGGCTGATGCAAAGATTCCGCTCCCGCATCTTGCTTGCGTAAAATATCTATAATAATAAATTACATTAACTTTGTAATTTATATTATTGATTACAAACAAATATAATCTATTTCCGCAGGCGCCTTTCACGATAGCAGTGTGGTGGCACATCCAAATCGCTGCCTCGTGTCGTCCAAGAGCATCTTTACCCGAATAGGAGAACACGATGACGCTACCTTCCCTGTCCCGCAAGCTGCTGTGCGCCACCGCCCTGCTGGTCTGCACCCTCCCCATCCACGCCGGTGACTGGGGCTTCGGCAAGCGCGTCACCGGCTCCGGTGTTATCGTCACCGAAACCCGCCAGGTCAGCGGTTTTAGCGGCATCGGCCTATCCACCCCCGCCGATGTGGAAATCCGCCAAGGCAATAGCGAGGGCCTCACCATCACCGGCGACGACAATATCGTGCCGCTGGTGGAAACGGTGGTGGAAGAAGGCTCCCTGAAGGTCCGCTGGAAAGAAAAGAACATCAATACCAGCTATAAGCAGCTCAAGATCACCATCGACGCCAAGACCGTTGAAAAACTGGCTGTGGGCGGTTCCGGCAACGTGCACGCCGCCAGCCTGAAAACCCCGCGCCTGAAAGTCTCCATCGGCGGCTCGGCCGACGTGACCGTGCAATCGCTGGCCTGCGACGAACTCGAGGGTAGCATCGCCGGCAGTGGCACCCTGTCGGCCGGCGGCAAGACCAAGACCATGCGCCTCTCCGTCTCCGGCTCCGGTGACATCAAGATGCCGCGCCTGGAAGCCGAGGACGTCAAGATCAGCGTGGCCGGCTCCGGCGACGCCACCGTATGGGCCACCGGCAAACTGAGCGTCAGTGTGGCCGGCTCCGGCGACGTCAGGTACTACGGCAACGCCGAAGTCAGCCAGTCCGTGGCAGGTTCCGGCAGCATCAAGAAGCTGGGTTCGGCACCCTGATCCTGAGCTTCTGACGCAATAAAAAAACGCCGGGAGTTACCCGGCGTTTTTTATTGGTGTTTATTCTGCGGTTTAGAAGCCGCCATGCGACTGTGCGGCCATGCAGAACAGCATTGGGATCGAGGACATAGTATTGAAACGCGAAGCCAGCATGGCCATGCGTGCCGCTGCGGTCTTCTCTTCCGGCGTTACCGTGACAATGCCCAAAGCCTTTTTCTGGTTGGGCCAGATGATGAACCAGACGTTGAAGGCCATGATCAGGGCCAGCCACATGCCGATGCCGATGGCGCGCGAGCCGGCTTGCAGCATCAGGGCCTGGCCGATATAGCCGTTCATGGAGGCAAGCGTCACACCAGTGATCACCGTCCACAGAGCGGCGTGGCGGAACCACATGAGCGCAGCCGGCGCGATTACCTTGGAGACTGCCGGTTTTTGCTCGTCCGGAATCTTGGGCATGGACGGCATTTGCACGAAATTGAAATACCAGAGCAGGCCGATCCACATCACGCCGAACATGATGTGCAGCCAGCGCGTGACCAGCAGCCACCAATAGAACTCACCAGGGGCAAAGCCCTTGCCGCCCAGGGCCGTGGCCAAGCCCAGAATAACCAGCAGCAGGACGAATCCGGCGATAACCGTGTTGCGCAAAGATTGAAATATGGCTCCCATGCATCCTCCTGAGGGTTGGTGGAACGATGGGGGCAATCTTACACCAGGCCGGGGTAGTCAAAACCCCAAAAAACAAGGGGTTTAGGCGACCCTGCGCAGGGCTAGGTTTTCAGCTTGTGCGCGAATTTTTTGCGGAATTTGGAAACCTTGGGCGATACCACGGCCGCGCAATACCCCTGGAAGGGATTGCGTTTGAAATACTCCTGGTGATAGTCCTCGGCTGCGTAGAACACCACGGCGGGCGTCACTTCGGTGACGATTTCGCCGTCCCAGACCTGTTCGGCTTTCAATTGCGCGATCACCTTCAGCGCAGTTTCTTTTTGCGCGTCCGAGTGGTAGAAAACGGCCGAACGGTACTGTGTGCCCACGTCGTTGCCCTGCCGGTTCAGTGTGGTCGGATCGTGGATGGAAAAGAACACACCGAGGATCTCCTCGTAGGCAGTCACTGCGGGGTCGAATTTCACCTGAATGACCTCGGCGTGGCCGGTGCGTCCGCCGCAGACCTGCTCGTAGCTGGGGTTGGGATTGGCCCCGCCCATATAGCCGGATACCACGTCTGTCACGCCCTGCAGGTCGTCAAACACCGCTTCCAGACACCAAAAGCAGCCGCCGGCCAGGGTTGCAGTTTCAAGGTTTGGGTTGTTCATGGCAGATTCCGTGTGATTGCGGGCGGAAAACGTAGGTCGCCGCCGGGCTCGGAGCCTTACCGGCGCGCTGGCACCGGAGAGAGCCTTGCATATTGAGTGCTATGGGCAGTTTTCAATCGGGCAGGTTTCAACCAAGGCGGATACGGTAGCATCCGGGAATTCTCAGGCTTTCCATAACAACCTTCATGGCCCCGCGTTTTTGGCAGCACCTTCCCGCCCGTACCCGCCTGCTCGCGGCGGGCAATATTGTTGGCGTCATCGGCGGCGGTCTGGCGCTGGACGCCACCCTGGGGTGGCCGGGGCAGATCGCCGCCATCGCCTGGACCCTGGCCGTGTTTGCCTGGCTTTACCGCTTGGGTACCACGCAGGAAAAGCGTCTCTTGGTGCTTTGCACCCTGATATCGGCAGTGGGGGAAGTATTTTTGTCCCTGGTATGGGGGTTGTACGACTATCAGTTTCATAACGTCCCCCTGTTCGTCCCGCCGGGACACGCCCTGCTGATGACGCTGGGCCTGCTGACCGCTCCGCGCGTATCCCGCCTGGCCGTCACCGCCATCAGTCTGGGGGCCACTACCTGGGGTGCTTATGCCTGGGTCGCCGGCTTCGATCGCTTCGGCACGGTGTTGTTCGGCATCTTCGCCTTTTGCATGATCGTGGGCCGCGCGCGCGCCTTGTATGCGGCCATGTTCGTGCTGGCGCTGACCATGGAACTGTACGGCACCGCGCTGGGCAATTGGGCCTGGGCGGCGGAGGCGCCTTGGCTGCATCTCAGCCAATACAACCCGCCGTTCTCGGCCGGGGCGTTTTATTGCATGCTGGATTTGCTGGTGCTGGCTGCTTTGACAGCGCTGCCTTCCGTGCAAGGCGCACCGGCGCCGGCGGACGTAGCGGACTAAAACGCTAGGCCTGCAAGGCCGTCAACACTTTGCGCAGAGCATCCGGCAAGGGGGTCGGGCGGCGCGTGGCTCTATCCACGTAAACGTGAACAAAAAAACCTTCGGCGATGGCCTCCTCGCGCCCCTCTTTGAAAATGCCGACTTCGTAGCGCACGCTGGAATTACCCAGATGGGTCACGCGGATTCCCGCCGTAATTTTTTCCGGGAAGGCTGCCGAGGCGAAGTAACGGCAACCGGTTTCCACCACCAGGCCAATCACCGCGCCCGTCTCCGGATCGAGCACACCCTGAGCAATCAGGTATTCGTTTACGGCGGTATCGAAAAACGAGTAGTAAACGACGTTGTTGACGTGCCCGTAGACGTCGTTATCCATCCAGCGCGTGCTAATGGCCTGACTATGACGGTAGGCGTTACGCAGCGAGGGCTGGTGTTCAGGCATGCGATGCCCCGGTATTTTTTACGGCACTCATTTGCTGGGTGGTCATGGGGTCGAAGGCCGGCAACGGAATCTCGGTCGGTTCCGGGCGCGAGTCACGGTCGAAAAAGCGCAGAATTTCTTCGCGCCGTGCAATCGTTTCGGCGTAGCCCATGTCGATCAGCTCTCCACAAAAACTCTTGTCGAACAGCATATAGCTGGATAGCGTGGCGCCGCCGCGGCGCATGGCGCCTATGGAGCGCATCAGGAAACGAATAGTCCAGGGGAGATTGCCCACCAGCTTGTGAGCGATAGGCTCCAGCGCCTCCTGCGGGCAGGCCACGCAGACGTCGACGTGGTGCAGATTGACGCCGGACGAAGCGAGCTTACCCTCGTCGATCAGTTGCAGGGTGTTGTTCATGCGCTGCAAAAGCTCGATATCGACCGCCAGCGAGTCCAGAAAAATGCTGGCCATGGCGTGGCCGGCGATTTGCGCCAGCGACGGATAGGTGCCGCCGTTGCTGCGCTCGGCGGCATCCTTGATCAGCTTGGCGGTACCGACGATGAATACCCGCTCGGCCCCCAAATGCAGGGCCGGGCTGACCGGCGCCATCTGGCGTATGGAGCCATCGCCAAAAAACTCGCGGTTGATCTTGACCGCCGGAAAGGCGAAGGGAATGGCCGAGGACGCCAATAGGTGTTCAGTACGCAGCTGGCTGACCCGAACGCCCACCCGCTGCGAACGCCGCCAGCCGTTGATATCGGCTAGCGATTGAAAAAAGGAACAGTTTTGCCCCGAGGTATAGCCGGTGGCGGTGATGGCGACGGCGCGCAAGCGGCCCTTTTCCAGGTGCTCGGCGATGCGTTTCAGGTCCAGGTGCTTGCCGATCAGCTGCGCCAGCGGATCGTTGTCGAACAGGGAAACGCGGTGATTCCGGGTCAGCGCCCCGAACAGGAAGGCGCCAAGCCAACGCCCGCTATTGCGGACCACGCCGGCGACGTCGGTGCGATACACCTGATTAGGCGTGAATTCACTCCAGACCTTGACCAGGGCATCCACGCCCCGCGCAAAGTCATCGGCATGCACCGCCAAAAATGCCGCATTGATGGCGCCCGCCGAGGTGCCGGTAATGACCGGAAAGGGATTTTGTTCGGGCCGACCGAGGATTTCCGAGACCGCCTTGAGCACGCCAACCTGGTAGGCCGCGCGCGCGCCACCGCCCTGCAGCACCAGGGCAACGCCCGTGTGCCGCTCATTGCGCGGTTGCGGTTGTGACGAATCCAAATGTCCTCCCAGGCGCACCATTTGGCGCCCACGCCTAACAGGGTATCACCACCAACCGGGCAAGTTTAGCGGTGGTGGTGGACGTTGCCGTCGTTCAGGCGGATGACGTTATCTTCATCCGTCTTGGCGGCAAGCTTGCCCAGCAGATTGTAAACCTGCATGGTGCCCTTACCCTTGACCTGGATTTGATGAGCGTCGTCGAACTGGTAGCGGTTATGCAGACGCCGGTAGGTAATGAGGTCCACCTGGGTATTGCCGGAATGGGCTTCGGTCGCCATACGGCTGGCGACGTTGACGGTATCGCCCCAGAGGTCGTAGCTGAATTTGCGGCGGCCGATCACCCCGGCCACTACCGGCCCGGTGGCGAGGCCGATACGCAGCGAGAGCTTGAGGCCGTTGGGCGCCACATAGCGGGCCACGTAGGCGTGCATTTCCAGGGCGATATCGGCCATGGCGTCCACATAGTTCATGCTGCCGTGACGCAGGCCGCCGGCGGCCATATAGGCGTCGCCCACGGTCTTGATTTTCTCGATGTTGTGGCGCTCCACCACGTTATCGAATTCGGAAAAGATGTCGTTCAGCAAATGTACCGTCTCGTTGGGCGACATTTCTTCCGACATCTGCGTGAAATTGACGATGTCGGCAAACATCACGGTGACGTCTGCGTGCCCGTCGGCGATATTGGTTTCCTGACGCTTCAGGCGGTCGGCGATGGGTTCGGGCAGGATATTAAGCAACAGGCGATCGGAAAGATCGCGCTCTGCGGAAACGGCGTGGCTTTGTTGTTCGATGGCATCGCGCAGCTTGCCTTTTTCACGCGAGAAATACCATAACAGCACATACACCATGGCCGAAATCGACACGAAATTCAGCACGAAGAACACCGCAACGGTCTTCATGTCCAAGAGCTTCGCGTCCCACTGCAGCACGTAGTCGAACATGCCCGACATGGCGGTCATGAAAATATAGGCCACGAACCAGGGCACCGATTCCTTGGTACCCATGATGACAATTGCGCCGACGGGTGCCAGCAAGGCCCACAGCGAAACGCCGCTGGCGTTGACGAAGTTGCCGATCGACCACTGCAGTACAAACGGCGTAAACAAAAACAGCGAAAGCTGGATCACGCAAAAGGCGGCCAGTTTGCGGGTCTTCAGGTAGAAGACGATGGTGGCGACCGAAACGATCTGGAAGGTCAGCGGAATCAGGGTGGAAAAGCGCTGTCCGAAGCTCCAGTAGATGGCAAGCCACAGCACCGAGGCGAACATCATCAGCCCGGTGGAAAACAGCAACATATCGCCGGATAGCTTGTCCTCCGGGCTCAATGCCGGACGGGCGGTATTCGAAACGCCGATCTTATTGGAATCCTTGGCGATCATTATGTCTTTCGTGCCACGAGATTGCGCTTTGCATCGAGTGTAGCGTCAGCCGCGCGCAGTTTCGACCGGTGTGCTCCCATTTGCGACCGATCCTAACTTTTTTAGCGCAATAGATTATGACACATACTGTCTGGCCGATAGCCACTTTGCGCGCGCGCGCGGCGGTTCGCAATAGGGAATACGCTAAAATTAATCCCTGTTAACAATCGTTCACATTCGGGGGCTCACCATGTCCATGTCCGACCGCGACGGCCTCATCTGGTACGACGGCAAGCTCGTCCCCTGGCGCGACGCGACCACCCATGTGCTGACTCATTCCCTGCACTATGGCCTGTCGGTATTCGAGGGGGTACGCGCCTACAAGACTGAGCTGGGCACGGCCATTTTCCGGCTCCCCGAGCATACCCGGCGCCTGTTCAACTCCGCCAAGATTTACCAGATCCCCATGCCCTACGACGCCACCACGCTGATGGAAGCGCAGCGCGAAGTGGTCAGAGCCAATAAGCTGGAAAGTGCTTATTTGCGGCCCCTGGTGTTTTTCGGATCGGAAAAAATGGGGGTCTCTCCCAAGGGCGCCAAGGTACACGTGGCCATCGCCGCCTGGCCCTGGGGCGCCTACCTGGGCGAGGACGGCCTCAACAAGGGTATACGCGTCAAAACCTCTTCCTACGCCCGCCATCATGTCAATGTGACCATGGCGCGCGCCAAGGTGGCCTCCACCTACGCCAACTCTATCCTCGCCAACAACGAGGCTACCGATCTGGGCTTCGACGAAGCCCTGCTGCTGGACACCGAGGGCTATGTGGCCGAAGGCGCCGGGGAAAACCTGTACCTGATACGCGACGGCAAGATCGCTACCCCGGAACTGACCTCCGCCCTAGACGGCATCACCTGGCGCTCGATCCAGGAGGTCTGCGCCGACCTGGGCATTCCGGTGGAAGCGCGCAAAATCACCCGCGACGATGTGTACATCGCCGACGAGGCGTTTTTTACCGGTACCGCTGCCGAAGTCACACCGATTCGCGAACTGGACGGCCGCGTGATCGGCAACGGCGGGCGCGGCCCCATCACGCAAAAATTGCAAACGGCCTTTTTCGATATCGTCTACGGCCGCAATCCCAAATACCACCACTGGCTTACGCCGGTGCAGTGATCGAAAACCACGAGGAAGACATGAGCGCAACCCTGAATCAAAAAGAAGTCATCGTCACCGCAGCGGACCTGCCGCTGCACTGCCCTACGCCGGCCATGAAGTTGTGGAACTCGCACCCGCGCGTATTTATCGACGTGGCCACCGAGGGCCATGCAAAGTGCCCCTATTGCGGCACGGTCTATAAATTGGACGGGCCGGTGAAGTCAGGGCATTAAGGCGCCACCCGCCCCATGGCGCAAAAGTTTCTCATCGTTGCGCCCGCCTGGATCGGCGATGCGGTGCTGGCGCAGCCTCTGCTGATGGCCTTGCGCGAGCGCCATCCCGAGGCCGCCCTAGAGGTACTCGCGCCCCCATGGGTGATGCCGGTTTTTTCGCGCATGCCCGAGGTCAGCCGGGTCATCGAAAACCCTTTCGGTCACGGCGCAATAAAGCTGGCGGCGCGGCGCAGGCTGGGCAAGTCGCTGGCCGGCACCTATCAGCGCGCCTGGGTATTGCCCAACTCCTTTAAATCGGCCCTGCTGCCCTGGTTTGCCGGCATACCGGCCGTCACCGGCTACCGCGGTGAGATGCGCGGCTGGCTGATAGCAGATTGCCGCGACCTCGACAAGGAACGGCTGCCGACCATGGCGGAACGTTTCGCCTGGCTTGCACAGGACAAAAGCGAGGCCCTGCAACAGCCTCTACCCCTACCCAGGCTGCACGTAGACCTTGCGGCCCGCACCGCCGCCCTGCAGCGCCTCCACTTGAATCTGGACCGCCCGGTGGTGGCGTTTTGCCCCGGCGCCGAGTACGGCCCTGCCAAGCGCTGGCCGGCGAGACACTTTGCCGATCTCGCACGTGAGGTGGCTGCCCAGAGCAAGCAGGTATGGCTGATGGGCGGCCCCGGTGACCGTGCAATCGCCGAGGAAATCAACACCCTGGCGGGCGGGATCTGCAAAAATCTGGCCGGCAGCACCAGTCTCGCCGAAGCCATCGACCTTCTGAGCCTTGCCTCCGCCGTGGTCACCAATGATTCCGGCCTGATGCATATCGCCTGCGCGGTCGGTGTGCCGGTGACGGCCTTGTACGGTTCCAGTTCGCCCTCATTTACTCCCCCACTCTCCCCCAAAGCGAAAGTCATTAGCCTGAAGGTCGAGTGCAGCCCCTGTTTTGAGCGCGTGTGCCCGCTGGGGCACTTCAAGTGTTTGAACGACTTATCTCCGCAGCGGGTGCTGGGTGAGTTGTGATTAAGGCATAATTTCCCGCATTCTCTCCGGTATTGAACCCAGGAATCAGCAAGGAATCGACCATGAACCGAAAATTTGCACAGTTACTGGCGGGTCTGACCATCGCCGCCAGCGGCCTCACCCAGGCCGCACCGGCTCCCGCCGCCAAGGCCACCAAGGAAATCCCGCTGGAATACCAAAGCGCCATAGACGCCTTTCACGACAAGATGTCGAACAGCCTGAAGCGCGACAATGGTTGGCTGACCCTGGCCGGGCGCTTCATCATGAAGCCCGGTGTGAATACCTTCGGCACCGGCAAGGACAACGACATCGTGTTCCCGCCCGAACTGGCGAGCACCGGCCCCGAGCGCCTGGGCACACTCACAGTGGACGCGGAAAAACGCACCGTCACCCTGAAACTGGCCGATGGTGTAGCCATGACCAGCGAGGGCAAGCCCTTCAGCGGCGAACGCGCCATGGGTACTTCGGCCGACAAGCGCGACTGGGTATCGCTAGGGCGCATTTCCATGCACGTGATTTCGCGTGACAAATACTTTGCCCTGCGCCTGGCGGACAACGAATCGCTGGTGCGCAAAAATTTCGCCGGCCGCATCTGGTTTCCGCCGAATATGGGCATGGTGGTGGACGCCAAGTACATCCCCTACCCGCCGGGGCGCACCCTGCCGATTATCGACGTCATCGGCGAAGTATCGGACGAACCCTGCCCCGGCTACGTGGAATTCAAGCTGGGTGGCAAGACCCTGAAAATGGACGTGATCGGCGAGGATGAAGGCGGCCTGTTCTTCGTGTTCCGCGACGCCACCGCCGGTCACGGCACCTACCCGGCTTCGCGCTTCCTGTTCGTGGATGGCAAGCCCGCGCCCAATACCACCTTCAAGCTCGATTTCAACCGCGCCTATAACCCGCCCTGCGCATTTTCAGAATTCACCACCTGCCCCCTGCCCCCCAAGCAGAACATCTACAAGGTGAAAATCGAGGCCGGCGAGAAGTATCGGAAAAAAGCCTGATCACAACCCGGAAGGCAGAAATGAAAAAGGGGCGCAGAGCGCCCCTTTTTGCTGGCTGAACGACCTTATACGACACTATGCCTTAGGCAAAAAGTCTTCCAGTTTTTTTCCGGCGCGTTGCAGGGCCAGTTCGTAGGCCTTGACCTCGCCCTGCTCGATGATGTCGTCGACAAAGCGCGCATAGAACTTGGCGTCGGCGGCGGTTTGCGGCGGAAACACGGCCAACTTGGTCCAGACATGGGCAACCGATTCGCGGCGCGCCTTGAGGCGGTCCTGATAGGTCTTGGCGAGGTCGGTGTCTTTTTCGCCATTGGCGAGGCGCATCAAAATGCCCAGCGCCAGATCGTGCTCGCGCACGGTCTTGCCCTGCTCCAGCAGCAGATTGGACACCTTGCGGCATAGCGCGTAGCGGCCGTCGGGCAGCTTGCCTTCGGCATTGGGATTGCACATCTGCGCAAGGCGCGGGTACGGCGGCATGCTGACGTCGCGGCCGATGCGCTCGATTACTGTTTCGCGGTCACCGGGAAGCGCGTCCGGGTCCTCAACCGCCCGGACGTAGCGTTGGGCGATGGACAGGGCGCGCGGGTAATACCACTCGCTGCGCGTGGTTTTGGCGGCGCTCTCCAGCATGATCTGGGCGATTTCGTTGAAGCCGGTCGAGAACTGGTGCGCGGCCGCAGTGATAAAGCCGGTTGCGTTATCCAGGTGGCGGTTGGCGTAAGTAAGGGTGCGGTTCTGATCCAGACACAGCTTGGTCTTGGGCAGGACTTCGCAGTACGCCACCACCTGGTATTCGGTCATTTCGCTGGGAGGAGTCGCGATCTCCAGCGCCTTGACCAGCACCGCTTCCTGGCGGTCGTTCGCTTCCTCGTCCTTGCCCGGATCGGCGGTGCCGTCCGAGGCCTTGTCCTTGCGTGCGTACTTGGAGGCCAGGGCCATCGCATCCGAGTCGCCGGAAGCCAGCATGGCCGTCATGGCTGCCTCAAATATGCGCGCCTGCACCAGCTCGCGCGCGGGCGCTTTGGCAACTTCGGTGGTCTTGGCGGTTTCGGCAGCCTTGGGGGCCTCCTTATCCTTGGCGGCGTCCTGGCCGGTTTCGGCGGCCAGCGCCAGCACCGGCAGCAATAGCAGACCGGCGCAAAAATGGTTCAAAAAGGGCTTCAATCGGTTATTTCCTTGCATAGGTATTCAGGCTGTAAAGAGATAAAAAAGCGGTCGGCAATTTACCGAATATCGGAGGGCAAATCAATATCCTGCAATACCCCCGGGTCGGCGAGGTCCAGCACTTTGACACATTTCGGGTGCCGCGCGAGCAGCGCGCGTGCGCCCCGGTCGCCCGCCAGGGCAGCCAGTTCCTCGCCGTAGGCGCTGCCGAAGCCTACCGGGTGGCCCTGCCGTCCTTGATAAGCGGGTACGACGATATTGTCCGCAGTGGTGTCAGGAGCGAGCACCATTTTGACCGCCGCCAGCGAGTTTGGTTGCACATAGGGCATATCGGCCAGGGCGATCAGCCAGCCCCGGCTGTCGCGGCTGGCTTCTACCCCGGCGGCAATCGACGTACCCATACCCTCTTCCGCCCGGAGGTTTTTAACCGTGGCGCAACCCATGGCGCGCACCGCCTCTTCGACCATGGCATCAGCGCCGATCACGACAATCAGACGGTCGCTGTGTTTAGCCAGATTGGCGATGCTGGCGGCAAGTACGCTAACGCCGCCGGGCAGCACGACCAGCAATTTTTGCGAGCCAAAACGCCGGGCGTAGCCGGCCGCCAGCACGACCGTGGTAATCAATTGGCGGCAGCTTGTGCGGAACGTTCGGCGCGCTGCAGGATCACGCCGTTGCGGGTCGCGATCAGTTCGGCGAGTACGGCTACCGCAATCTCCGGGGGGGTGCGGCTGCCCAGAGCCAGGCCCACCGGTCCGTGCAGACGAGCCACCTGGGCCGCACTCAGATCGAAATCAAGCAGACGTTTGCGACGCTCCACGCTGGTCTTGGCCGAGCCGACTGCGCCCACATAGTAGGCCGCGCTTTTCAGGGCCTCCAGCAAGGCCATATCGTCCAGCTTGGGGTCGTGGGACACGGCGACGATGACGCTGTGCCCATCCGGCCGGAAGGCCAGCACGGCATCGTCCGGCATGCCGTCTATCCAGCCTGTGCCGTCCACCCGCCATGCCCGCTGGAATTCCTCGCGGGGGTCGCAGATGAACACCTGGAAATCCAGGCTGCCGGCGATTTCCGCCATATAGCGGGCGATTTCCGAGGCGCCGATCAGCAGCAGGCGCCAGCGCGGGCCGTGGATACAGACAAAACGGTCCGGGCCGCACTGCACCGCATCACCGGCCTGGGCCGGCTGCAAGCGCCAGGCGCCGGTTTGCAAGTCCACCTCGCGGGAAAAAACCTCGCCCTTCTCGATGCCGGCGATAACCTCGTCCAGCGCCGCCGGCGTCACCGCGGCCTCGACCAGCACCTTGAGCTGTCCTCCACAGGGCAGGCCGAAGCGGCGCGCCTCATCGGCGCTGACGCCGTAGCTTTCATAGACTGGTTTTGCGCCCGTGTATTGCTCGCGCCGCGCCACCAGATCGTCCTCGATGCAGCCGCCGGACACGGAGCCGACGATGATGCCGTCGTCGCGCATAGCCATCATCGAGCCCGGTGGGCGTGGGCTGGCGCCGAAGGTTTCCGCCACCGTCACCAACCACAGACGATGGCCGTCGCGCAGCCAGCTGCGGGCGTGGGTCAGGACTTCCCAATCGACCGATTGCATGCTCAGCGAACCACGGCGTTAGCGGCGCTGGCTGCGCTAGTGGCAGGGGCAGCTGTGTTCATGCCGACAAAGGCCTGCACCGCCTGCCGGTATTCCTCGAAATGTCCGCGCGCCAGGTCATGGTGGTTGCCGCCCTCGACCAGCAATAGTTTTCGCTCGGAACGCGCCGCCTGATACAGCTTTTCGCTCATGAAGGACGGCACGGTGGTGTCGTTGGTGCCGTGCACGAACAGAATGGGCACGCTGACCTTGGCGATGCGATCCAGATTATCGAAGCGCTGGGTAATGAGGCCCCCCACCGGTAAAAATCCCAAAGGGTAGTACTTCACCAGCTCGGGAATATTGGTAAACGTCGCTTCCAATATCAAGCCGTTGGCTTCCGGATGGGCGACCGCCAGGCGAGTGGCCATGGCCCCGCCTAGCGAATGGCCGTAGACGTAGCGTTTGGCGTGCGGCGCCACCTGCGCCAGATAAGCCCAGGCGGCCTCGCTGTCCTCGTAGGCGGACTGCTCGCTGGGATCATGCGGGCTGGACTTGCCGAAGCCACGATAGTCGATAGCCAACACAGAAAAGCCCATCTGGTTCCAGCGCGGGATGCGCGTGACACTGCCGGTCAGGTTCCAGCGCGCGCCGTGCAGGTAAAGCAGCACGGGTGCCTCACTGCCATCCGGGCCTGTCGCAGGCGCCCACCAGGCGTGCAGCTTTTCCCCGTCCTTGCCCACCGGAATCCAGCGCTCCTGAAAATTGGCGGCGATGGCAGCCCCACGGTTGCCCATATAGTCGCCGCTGGCCGGGCGGAATATCCATTCCCCTTCCTTGCGATCCAGATAGCCGCAACCCGCCATTCCCGCCATCAGTAGGAACGCGGCAAACACTCGCAAGAAATTGGTTCTGGACATCACGCCCGGTTCAACTTTTTCCAAATTACGTTCAAATCTCGTCCAGGCGTAGCGGCAGCGTGCGCAAGCGTTTGCCGGTCAGCGCAAACACCGCATTACCCACCGCCGGTGCGATCGGTGGCGTGCCGGGTTCGCCCACGCCGGTAGGCCGGGTGGCGCCTTCCACGGTATAGACCTCGACCTTGGGCATGACGTTCATGCGCAACACCGGGTAATCATGGAAATTGGACTGCTCGACCTGGCCTTCGTTCAGCGTCACCTTGCCGTACAGCGCTGCAGACAGGCCGTATACCACCGCGCCTTCCACCTGCGCGGCCACCGTCAGCGGGTTCACCACCAAACCGCAGTCGATGGCCGAGACCACGCGGTGCACGCGGATTTCGCCGTTTTCCACAGACACTTCGGCCACGTGCGCCACTACCGTGCCAAAACTCTCGTGCACGGCGATGCCGCGCGCGCGACCCTTGGGCAAAGGCTTGCCCCAGCCGGCTTTTTCGGCGGCGGTATTGAGCACCTTCAACACCTTGGGCTGCTTGGCGAGGTAGGCGCGGCGAAATTCCAGCGGGTCCTTGCCGGCGGCCTTGGCCAGATCGTCCATGGTGCATTCCATCGCGAACGCCGTGTGGGAATGGCCCACCGAACGCCACCACAGCGCCGGTACGCCGTTCTTGACGGTATGCAGGCTGGTGCGCATGGCCGGAATATCGTAAGGCGTATCCGAGACCCCTTCCACGCTTGTGGCGTCTATGCCGTCCTTGACCATCATCGGCTCGAAGGCGGTGCCGGCGATGATGGATTCGCCCACGATCACATGGTCCCAGCCGACGATATTGCCCGTCGCATCCAGACCGGCGTTGACCCTGTGCACGTACATGGGCCGGTAGTAGCCGCCCTTGATGTCGTCTTCGCGTGTCCACACCGTCTTGACCGGCACGCCGGCCTTCTTGGCCACTTCCACCGCTTCGACGATGTAATCGCTGACCGGGTTGGCACGGCGGCCGAAACCGCCGCCCGCCAACATGGTGTGCAGGGTGACCTGTTCGGGTTTCATGCCCGCGGTTGCTGCTGCCGCGCCCTGGTCCACGGTCTGGAATTGCGAACCTGCCCATACCTCGCACTTGTCGCCGGAGATACGCACGGTGCAGTTCAGCGGTTCCATGGGCGCGTGCGCCAGGAAGGGCATTTCGTATTCGGCCGTTACGGTCTTAGCCGCTCCCTTGAGCGCTTCGCTCTCAGCGCCCTTCACCACCTTGCCGGTGGTCTTGGCGAGTTCCCGGTAGCTCTTGCGCATTTCCACCGTTGATGCTTTGGAACCCGGCGCCAGGTCCCACACCACTTCCAGCGCGTCGCGGCCGGTCTTGGCGGCCCAGAAGGACTTGGCCACCACGGCGACGCCGTTGGAGGTCTGCACCACATGGGTGACGCCGGGCAGGCCGTGGACTTTTTCGGCATTGAAGCTCTGCACCTTGGCGCCGAAAATGGGCGGGTGTTTCACCACGGCGGTGTGCAGATCGGGAATATCCTTGCTGGTTAGATCCAGGCCGAACTTGGCAGCGCCTGTTACCTTAGCCGGCGCATCGATGCGCTTGGTGGGTTTGCCGATCAGCTTGAACTGCTTGGGATCCTTGAGCGTTACTTTTTCCGGCGCAGGCAAGGCTGCGGCGGCGGCCGCAATTTTGCCGAAAGCGATCTTGCGGCCACCCGGTCCCAGTACAAAGCCCTTCTCCGCCTTGCAGACGGCGGGATCGACCTTCCATTGCGTGGCAGCAGCCGAAATCAGCATAGTGCGGCCCATGGCGCCCACGGTGCGCAGCTGGTCCCAGGAATTGACCACCGAGGATGAGCCGCCGGTGATCTGGATGCCAAACATGGTGTGCACGTAGACCGGGGCGGCAGGCGCCAGTTCGGCGCGCACCTTGCTCCAGTCGCACTCCAGTTCCTCGGCGACCAGCATGGGTAGCGAAGTCATCACCCCCTGGCCGAATTCCAGGTGTTTAACTTGCACGGTGACCGAATCATCGGTACCGATGCGTAAAAAGGCGTTGGGCGGCGAAGCCTTGGGCGCGCCCTGGGCGTTGGCGATACGGTTGGCGCCCGGCAGGTAAAAACCGATGACCAGGCCGCCGGCTACGGCGCCTGCCTTCAGAAAGTCGCGGCGGCTGGTGGAAGCAGCAGAAGTTGGCATTTTCATGGGGTCTCCTAGGCCTTGGCCTTGCCGGTGGCGCCGCCGGCCGCGCGTTTGATGGCGGCGCGCACGCGGTTATAGGTGCCACAGCGGCAGATATTGCCGCTCATAGCGGCGTCGATATCGGCATCGCTGGGATTTTTATTGGTGCTGAGCAGGGCCACGGCGGACATGATCTGCCCGGACTGGCAGTAGCCGCACTGCACCACGTCCTCGGCCAGCCACGCCGCCTGAACTTTTTTGCCCAGCGGGGTCTTGGTCACGTCCTCAATGGTTTCGATGTGCTTTCCGACGACGGCCGACAGCGGCGTCACGCAGGAACGGGTCGCCACGCCGTTGATATGCACGGTGCAGGCGCCGCACAGGGCCATGCCGCAACCGAACTTGGTGCCGGTCATTTGCAGGCGGTCGCGTATGAACCAGAGCAGCGGCGTATCGCCGGCCACATCGGTCTCGATTACATCGCCATTCACAATAAAGCGGGGCATAACGGTCTCCTGAACGGAAGTTGCTGGAATAGGTAAAAAAAGGGGGTAACGCAGACCTGCATCGGACAGAATTCTGACCTGAAAGTTTACGCGCAAACGGGGCTGCTGAACCAGTCGCATACGCCGGTCCTGTACGCCAGCCGTGTATCATCGCGACATGCCGAAAAAATTATTCCCCACCCCGGCCGATTGCGAGGCGGCGTTTTACGACGCCATGGAACGCGCCGACCTGAACCTGATGATGGCCGTGTGGGCCGACGAGCCAGATATCATCTGCATACACCCGCAAGGCCCGCGTCTGGCCGGCCTGGTGGCGGTGCGGGCCAGTTTCGCCGACATTTTTTCCCACGGCCCCTCTTTGCAGCTGAAGGTAAGCGAGTTGCGCCGCCATCAGAGTCAGACCCTGGCGGTTCATAACGTCTATGAAACCATCACCATGCGTCAACAGCAAGGCGCCCCCCTCACCGAGGCGCCGCCGGTGCTGTCCACCAATATTTACCTGCTCACGCCGCACGGCTGGCGCATGATCGTGCACCACGCTTCCATCGCCCCGCAGGGCACCACGGCCGAGGAACAGGGCGTGGCGCGAATCCTGCATTGAACGCCCGCATTTCCCTTATGAACGACCGCCAACGCCTTTATGTCGCCAACACCCTCAGCCTGCTGCTGGTGATTGCGCTGGGCTTGCAATGCGCCTGGTGGTTTTGGCAGATCGCCGGCCGGCCGTCGGGGAGCAGTGAAGTCCCGGCCATCGCCGATACCGCCGGCGCCATCGATCCTGGGGTCGCGCGCCAGCTGTTCGGCGGCAGCGGCAATGCAACGGTCGCGGCCGAAAGCGATATCAAGCTCAAGGGCGTATACGCAGCCGACGGCCGCACACTTTCGGAGGCGGTGGTGAACCTGGGTGGGCGCGATCAGGTGGTCCTGCTGGGTAAAAACATCAGCGACAAGGTGAGCCTCGCCGAGGTGCACGCCGACCATATCGTGATCTCACGGGCGGGCGCGCGTGAAACCATCCCGCTGGAAAAATTTCGCAATGGCGCCGGCAGTGCGGGAAGGGGCAATTCGTCGCCGGCGGCGGGTTTCCGTCTGAACGTGGCCAGCATAGGCGCACAGACCTATAGCCTGTCGCGCCAGGAGCTGAACAACGTCTTGCAGGACCCGCGTCAGCTCGAATTCACCGGACGCGTAGGCGCCGCCCCCGGCGGAGGGGTGCGCATCGACGATGCCCCCGCCAACTCCCTTCCCGCCAAGCTGGGGCTGCGGGCCGGCGACATCATTACCGCCGTCAACGGCCAGAATATCGGGTCGCCGGGGGATTTGCTGCGCTTCTACCAGCAGTTCGGCACCTTGAACTCCATCCGCGTGGAAATCCGCCGCGCGGGAGCCCCCTCCTTCCTGAGTTATTCCATCCAGCCCTAGGCCGGTAATACGGGGGCTATGGCCCGAAGCAGCCGGGTAATACGCAGGCAATAAGGCCGTGGCAGGCACCCAAAACGGGCCGGCAGGCGTGCGCAGGGCGGGCGGCTATCACGTACAATCGTCCGGTTCACAGCCAGAATATCCTCCCCATGCTCCGTACCCCCGCCCAGCCCCGTTCCAGCGCCCCTTTTCCTTCCCTGCGCCGCCTGATTACCGCCTCGCTGCTGTCGGCCGCGTGCGTTGCGCAGCCGCTATACGCCGAGGAAGGCATCACCATCAATTTCGTCAACGCCGACATCCCGTCGGTGGTGAAGGCGATCGGCGAGCCCCTGGGCAAGACCTTCATCATCGACCAGCGGGTGATGGGCAATATCAACATCATTTCCAACGGGCCGGTGTCCAAGGAAATCGCCTACCAGATCCTGTTATCCGCTCTGCGCGTGAACGGTTTTGCCACCGTGGAAGAGCGCGGCGTAGTCAAGATCGTCCCCGAGGCCGACGCCAAGACGGCGGGCACGGTGATCGACGCCAATACCAAGATTAGCGGCGACCGTATCGTCACCCAGGTGTTTGTGCTGCAAAACGAATCCGCCGCCCAACTGGTGACGGTACTGCGCCCGCTGGTGGCGCCCAATAATTTCATCGGCGCCTACCCCGGCAACAACGCCCTGGTGATCACCGATTACGCCGAAAACGTGAAGCGCATCGCCAAGATCATTTCCTCCATAGACGTGCCGGCCAGCACCGATGTACAGGCCATCAAGCTGAGCTATGCCAGCGCGGTGGACGTGGCCAATCTGCTGACCCGCTTGATGCCGGAAGCCAACGTCAACCCGACCACGCCCGGTGTGCAGCCCAAGCTGGCCCTGGGGGTGGATACGCGCACCAATAGCCTCATCGTACGCGCCGATACGCCGGCGCTGGTGGCACGCATCAAAACCCTGCTGGCCGGTATTGACCAGCCGACCGCCGCTAACGGCAACATCAACGTGGTGTATCTCAAAAACGCCGAGGCGACCAAGCTCGCCGAGACCCTGCGCGGCCTACTGTCCGGCGGCAGTGTCAGCACCACCAATCCGGTTTCGCCGGCCGCTTCGGCCACTGCCGGCACCGCCTCGATTAGCGGCACCACCGCAGCAACCACCAGCGGCGGTGGCGCGGTGTCCAGCAGCATCCAGGCCGATGTGGCCACCAATTCGCTCATCATCACCGCGCCCGAGCACGTTTATAACTCGCTGCGCAGCGTGATCGACAAGCTCGACGCCCGTCGCAAGCAGGTGATGGTGGAGGCGCTGATCGTGGAAGTAAGCTCGCAGGCCGCGGCTGAATTCGGCTTCCAGTGGCAGGGCCTGGGTGGCTTGGGCAAGAGCGGCACGCAGGTGATAGGCGGCACCAATTTCGGCACGCGCGGCGGTGGCACCAATATCATCGATGCGGCCACCACCAGCACCGTCAACGGCACCACGGTGTCCGGCATCGCCGGCCTGGCGGGCGGGCTTAATGTGGGCGTGGTGCGCGGCACCGTGACCCTGCCTGACGGTACCAAGGTGCTGGACATGGGTCTGCTGGCACGCGCCCTGGAAACGAACCAAAAGAATAATGTGTTGTCCACTCCCAACATCCTGACGGTAGACAACGAGCAGGCCACTATCGTCGTCGGCCAGAACGTGCCCTTCGTCACCGGTAGCTATACCCAAAGCACCAATAGTTCCACCAACCCGTTCCAGACCATTGAGCGCAAGGACGTGGGCCTGACCCTGAAAGTGACCCCGCAAATCAGCGAAAGCGGCACCGTGAAACTGAAGGTCTACCAGGAAGTCTCTTCGGTGGTGCAATCCAATAGCGTGAAATCAGCCGACCTCATCACCAATAAACGCTCCATCGAAAACACCGTGCTGGTGGACGACGGCCAGATCGTGGTCATCGGTGGGCTGATCCAGGACGACACCTCCAACGGCGACAACAAGGTGCCGTTGCTGGGCGATATTCCGCTGCTGGGCAATCTGTTCAAATACCAGACCAAGAGCCGCGACAAGACCAATCTGATGGTGTTCCTGCGTCCCACCGTGCTGCGCGACGGCAAGGCCGCCAACCAGGTCACCGGCGACCGCTACGAATTCATCCGCAACGAGCAAGGCACCTTCCTCAAGGACGGCGAAAACCTCCTGCCGCCGCTGGGTGGCCCGCAGCTTCCGCCGAAGCCTGCCGAGGGCAAATAAGGTGGGAGCCAGCGAAGCCATGGAGACCAGCGACCCGGCGACGGTGCGCCTGCTCCCCTATCACTTCGCCAAGTCCAAGGGCGTGATCACTGCGCGCGAAGCCAACGGTGAAATCGAGGTATGGCTGGCGCCCGATCCGGAATCGGCCACCCTGGCCGAAGTAAAGCGCATGACCGGCAAGGCCTTGAAACCGGTGCTGTTGTCGCGCACCGAATTCAATACCCGTCTGGCGCGCGCCTACACCTTCGATACCGGCCAGGAGTTCGCCGTGGACATCGCCAGCAATATTGACGATGCCGCCGACCTCACGCAGTTGACCGAGTCGCTGCCGGAAATCACCGACCTCCTGGAAACCGAGAACGACGCGCCGATCATCAAGCTGATCAACGCGCTGCTCACCCAGGCCATGCGTGAAAACGCTTCCGACATTCACCTGGAAATTTTCGAGCGCCGCTCGCTGGTCCGTTTTCGCGTCGATGGCGCTCTGCGCGACGTGGTCGAACCTAAACGTTCGCTGCACGCCGCCATGGTGTCGCGCGTCAAGGTCATGGCCGAGCTGGACATCGCCGAAAAACGTCTGCCGCAGGATGGCCGCATTGCGCTGCGCATTGCCGGCCGCCCGGTCGATGTGCGCGTCTCCACTCTGCCCACCGGCCACGGCGAGCGCGTGGTGCTGCGTCTGTTGGACAAGCAGGCCGGGCGCTTGTCGCTGGATACGCTGGGTATGCCGCCGGCGACTTTGGCGCGGCTCGATCACCTGATCCAGCAACCGCACGGCATCATCCTCGTTACCGGACCCACCGGTTCCGGCAAAACCACCACCCTGTACGCGGCGCTATCGCGGCTCGATGCCGCCACGCGCAATATGATGACGGTGGAAGATCCGGTCGAATACGATCTGGATGGCATCGGCCAGACCCAGGTCAACACCCGTATCGACATGAGTTTTGCCCGCGCGCTGCGTGCCATTCTGCGCCAGGACCCGGACGTGATCATGATCGGCGAAATCCGCGATCTGGAAACCGCGCAGATCGCCGTGCAGGCCTCTCTCACCGGCCACCTGGTGCTGGCCACCCTGCACACCAATTCCGCGGCCGGTGCGGTTACCCGCCTGGTCGATATGGGCATAGAGCCTTATCTGCTGGCTTCCACGCTCTCCGGCGTGCTGGCACAACGCCTGGTGAGGAAGCTCGCTACCGACAGCCGCCGCGAACACCAGCCGACTGCGGCACAAAAAGAAATCCTGACTGCCGCCGACAATCCCGCTTACCGCAAGCTGTCGCGTCTTTATGAACCTGTGGAGACCGCCGCCAATAACGGCTACCGTGGACGCACCGGCATTTACGAATTGCTGACCGTTAACGAAGCCTTGCGCAAACTGATTCACGACGGCGCCGCCGAACGCGAACTGACGGAAGCCGCCAAGCAGAACGGCATGGTTCCGCTGCGCGAAGACGGCCTGCGCTGGGTGGCCGAGGGCGTCACCTCGCTGGAAGAAGTCTTGCGCGTCACACGCGATTAGCGGTTCGTCCTGCCGAATCATGCCCGGTTATAAATTCACCGCCTACGATCTGGAAGGCCGCGAGCAGCGCGGTGTACTGGAGTCGGACAGCCCGCGCCTGGCGCGCGCCGAGTTGCGCGAGCGCGGCCTGTTTCCGCTGGATGTCAGCGAAATCGCCGCTGCCAACGACCAACAGGCCGGAGGCCGCCGGCAGGCGAGCCTGGCCACCGCCGATCTCGCGCGCCTTACCCGCCAGCAAGCAACATTGTTGGGAGCAGGACTCACGGTGGAACAAACCTTCAATGCGCTCATCGAGCAGGCCGAAAGCGAAAACGAGCGCCAGCTGCTGGCCGGCATCCGCGCGGCGGTGCGCGAAGGCAAATCGCTGGGCGATGCCCTGGCCGCCTATCCCGGCACCTTCTCCGATCTGTACCGCACGTTGGTAAGCGCGGGCGAAACCTCGGGCAAGCTTTCCGATGTGTTGGCGCGCCTGGCCGATTACGTGGAAGAGCAGCAGGCGCTGCGGCAAAAGCTGATGGTTGCCCTGATCTATCCCGGCATCGTGTTCCTGGTCTGCGTACTGGTGGTAACCGGGTTGATGACCTATGTGGTACCCAAGGTGGTGGCGGTTTTCATCGCCACCAAGCAGGCACTGCCCCTGCTTACACGCGCGTTGATCGCGTTTTCCGGCTTCCTGCAGCTGACTGGCTGGTTCTGGCTGGCCGGCTGCATCGCCGCCTTGTATGGCGCCCGCGTCGCTCTCGCCAAGGAGGCAGTGCGTTTACGCTGGCACAGTTTCCTGTTGTCGGTTCCGCTGGTGGGCCGCATGGTGCGCGCCAAGGAATCGGCGCAACTGGCCGCCACCCTTTCCATCTTGGTCGGCAGCGGCGTACCGGTACTGACGGCGCTGGGCGCCGGCGCGGGCGTGGTCGGTAACCTGCCGATGCGCCAGGCCCTGCAAAGAGCCACCGTGGCCGTGCGGGAGGGCGCCGGGCTGGCGCGCGCACTGTCCGCGCAACAGGGCAAGCCGCACCTGTTCCCGCCGGTGATGGTGCATCTGATCGCCTCGGGCGAGGCCAGCGGGCGCCTCACGCAAACCCTGGAATCGGCCGCCCGACAGCAGCAGCGCGACGTGGAAATGCGCACCGGCGCCTTTGCCGCCATGGTGGAGCCGGCCATGATTCTGGTGATGGGCGTGATCGTGCTCATCATCGTGCTGGCGGTGCTGCTGCCCATCTTTGAACTCAATCAATTGGTAGGACGCTAGAACATGAAATACGACATGAAACGCGCCATGAAACACAACATAAACCGCAAACGGAAACGCGCTGCGGCATTTACTCTCATCGAAGTCATGATCGTGGTAGTCATTCTGGGCGTACTGGCGGCCATCGTCGTCCCCAAGATCCTGGACCGGCCCGACCAGGCGAAGATCATCGCCGCCAAGGCGGATATCTCGGTGCTGCTGCAACAGGTTAAGGTTTATCGCCTGGACAATAATTTCTACCCGTCCACGGACCAGGGGCTCACCGCCCTGGTTACCAAGCCCACCACCCCGCCGCTTCCAACTAACTGGAAGACCGGCGGCTACCTGGAACGCCTGCCCAACGACCCCTGGGGCCATCCCTATGTGTATTTGAACCCGGGGCTGCACGGCGAAATCGACATCTACAGCCTGGGCGCGGACGGCCAGCCGGGCGGCGAAGGCAATAATGCCGACATCGGCTCGTGGAACCTCTGAGCGTTCGGCCAACCCCGTAGCGCATATGCTTAAACACGGCTGTCGTGGCCGTACGCACGGCTTCTCGCTGATCGAAATCCTGGTCGTGATCGTGGTGATCGGTATCGCTCTGGCGCTGGCGGTGCCGAGTCTGTTTCCGGACGAGCGCGAGACCTTGCGCCGTGAAAGCGAGCGCGTGACCGCCATTTTGGAAGCCATGCGCGACGAGGCGGCCCTGGGCGGGCGCGCCGTATCGCTGCGCATCAAGGACAACCGGCTCGAATTTCTGGAACGCGACCCGCATGCCGTGCAGCCGACCTGGCAGAGCGCGTCCATCGAGGGCCTCAAGCCCGGACCCCTGCCCGAGGGCATGGCGCTCACCATCGATGCGGACGGTGCCAATACGCGCGACACCGTTACCTTCCTGCCGGTGGGTGTGGTGCAGCCCTTCCTGATGCGCCTGCGCGCCGGGGCCGGCCAGGGCATTATTCGCGGCGACGCCATCGGCAATATTTCGCTGGTACTGGAAAATGCTGCACGCTAGCCGCAGAAAAACGGCTGCGTTCACGCTGATCGAAGTGCTGATCGCACTGGTGATCGTCGCCATCGCACTGGCGGCCGCCGGGCGCGCCGCACAGGTGGCGGCCGACAGCGCGCAGGAATCCAAATTGCGCACGTTCGCGACCTGGGTTGCGCAAAACCGCATCGCGGAACGCGATATGTCGCGGGTATTCCCCGCCACCGGCAGCACCACCGGCAGTTCGCGCATGGCGGGCATCGATTTCAGCTGGACCGAAACGGTGAGCGAGACCCCCAACAAGGCATTTCGCAAAGTCAGCGTGCAGGTGCAAAGACCGCAGGACACTCAGACCCTGGTGACCCTGAACGCCTATCTGGTGAAGAGCGGAGTCCCGCAGTGAAGCGCTCCTCCTTCCTCGTTCGCTCCCGCCGCGGCTTCACCCTTATTGAAATCCTGGTGGCCCTGGTCATCTTCGCCGTCATCGCCCTGCTTTGCTATCGCACTCTGTCCTCCCTGTTCGAGGTGCGCGAGCGGCTGCAGCGGGAAAGCGGGCGCTGGCGCGATGTGGCCCTGCTGTTCGCGCGTATGGACAGCGATTTCACCGGGCTACTCGATCGAAAATCGGTCAATGCCGACGGACTCGTGATCAACGCGCTCACGCTCACGCCAACGGCGCAAGGCACCGATGAGGCCCAGCTATCCTTCTCCCGCACCGGCTTCGCCGATAGCGATGGCCTGGGGGGCCCGCCGCAGCGCACCGGCTACCGCCTGCGCGAAGGAAAAATCGAGTGGCTGCTATGGCCGGGCCTGGACCAGGCGCCGCGCGCCTCGCCCGCCGTCTATGCGGCCCTGAACGGGGTGGAAAGCGCCGTCTGGCAGGCCATGGACACCAACGGCGGCGTACGCGATGCCTGGCCGCCGCCGGGCCAGGATCAGCAATCTTTCCCGGCGGCCTTGAAGCTCACCCTGACGCTGAGCGGCGGCGAGCAGGTAATACGCATCTTTGCCTTGCGCCATGACTAAGCGATTTTTAACCCCCGACCGGCAAAGCGGTGTAGCCATCGTCACCGCCCTGCTGGTGGTCATGCTGGCGGCCAGTGTCGCGGTGTTCCTGCTTGCCCAGCAATCGCAGGCGCTGAGCCGCACCCAGCACGCCACCGCGCGCGCGCAAATCAGCCTCTATACACGCCCTACGCTGGACTGGACCCGCAGCATGTTGACCGAAAGCCTCAAGAACGCTGCCTACGTTACCGCCAAGCAGGACTGGTCCACCAATCTCGCCGCCCAGCCTATCGAGGGCGCCGTCGCCTCGGGTTACCTCAGCGACGAGCAGGCCCGCTTCAATCTCAATAATCTGATTATCGACGGCAAAAAAAGTGCCGCCGACATCCTGCTTTTCCGCGCCCTGCTGAAACAGCTGAACCTGAATCAGGACCTGGCCAACGCCGCCGCCGACTGGATCGATACCGACGACGATGTCACCAGCCCCGGCGGCGCGGAGAATTCCACCTATTTCGCCATGAACCCGCCGCGCCGCGCCGCCAACAGCAAGAACGGCTTTAGCCAGATGGAGGAGTTGCTGCGCGTGCAGGGTTTCGATGCCGCCACCATGCGAGTCCTGGCCCCGCATATCACCGTCCTGCGCCAGCGCACCGCCGTCAATATCAACACCGCTTCCGCGACCATGCTGAGCGCCGTGTTGTCACTGGCGCCCACCCCGTTCACGCCGGATCAGATCGCCGGGATCATCCATCACCGTGAAGCAACCCCGTTCGCTAACAAGATGGACATCAAGTCCTACATTAAAGACCCGATCCCGCCTGCGTTGGTGGACCAATACCTGGACTCAACCAGTATTTATTTTTCGGTCAACCTCGCCATTACCGGTGACGGCGCGCAAATCCGCCAGCAGGCCCTGCTGGAGCGCAATGCGGCGGTCCTGGCAGAGTGGCCGCGTATAATTTGGGTCAAAGACCTCTAGAAAATCATCGCTTTGCAACTCGTCGTTACCCTCCCCGATCTGAACCGGTTTTCAGCGGCCAGCACCGCGCGCTGGGCCTTGTTTGACGCCGCCGGCGCCATGCTGCGCGAAGGCGAAGGCGCACCGGCCGCCATGCCCCTGGCCGAGCGTATCGTCGCCACCGTGCCCGCCACCCGCATCGTATTTATCGAAACCGCCCTGCCGCCGGTGGGCGACGCCAAGCGCGACGCGCTGCTGCGTTACGCTATCGAGGATAAGCTCACCATCGACCCCGCCACCGTGCACGCCGTGGTGCTGGGCCGGGCGCAGGTGCCGGCACCAAAAGCTGATGGCGCGACCGCCGCCGCGCCTCTTTTTATCGTCGCCGCCATCGACCGCAGCTGGCTGCGCCAGGCGTTGGACTGGTTGAAGGATGCGGGGCGCGCGCCGCAAATGGTGATCACCCAAACCGAGGCTATAGAGGTGAAGGCAGACGAATGGCGCGTGCTGCTGGACGCCGCGCACGCCACCGCCAAGCGCCCCGACGGTTTCGCCTATAGCTTCGACGTGGACGCCGCCGGCGCACCGCCCTTTGCCCTGTCGCTGGCCCTGCGCGAAGCCACCGCGCAGGCGCGGGCACCCGGCGCCCTGACCCTTTCCGGCAGCGGCGATCTCGCCGCCATAGCGGCGACCTGGCAGGCCGCCCTAGGTCTGCCGGTGCGTGTTGCGCAGACGGCGGCAAGCGGCGTGGCCTGGAGGCCCAAGACCGCCCTATCCGCCAACTTCCTGCAAGGCGAGTTTGCGATTGCCGGCGGCAGCAATGCCTGGCTCACCGCTCTGCGGCCCGCCTTCGCGGTGCTTGCCTTGATTGTGCTCGGCCAGTGGCTGTTCACGACGGTGGACTGGTGGCTGCTGGAGCGCAAGCGTGCAGCGGCCGCGGCGGCCAACGAGCAGATTTTTCGCGCTACTTTTCCGCAGGCGCAAACCGTGGTCGACGCGCCCCTGCAAATGCAGCGCAACGTTGAAGAACTGCGGCGCGAACGCGGCATGCAAGCCGCCGACCCAGGCCGGGCCAATCTGGCCCGACTGGCCGATCTCGCCGGTCATTTGCCCGGATTCAAAATCAAATCGGTGGAGGTCGGCGCCGATTCGGCTGTCCTGCTCGGAGAATTCGATGGCGCCACCGTTCCTCCAGCATGGAACGAGGCCGCGCAGCAAGCCGGCGCGCGCCTGGAAACGGTAGCAGGGGCGGCGGGCAAGGGCAAAACCGTTACCCTGCGCCTGGCGGGGCGGCGATGAAGCTACTCTCGCAAATCCAGGCTTGGAGCGCCCCATTGCGCAGCCACTGGCTGAATCTTGCACCGCCGGTACGGCGCGGCCTTAGCGTCGGCGGGTTGGTCGCGGCGGTGGTCTTGTTCTGGGCCTATGTCTGGCTGCCGGTGGAACGCGCGCGTACCGACCTTCTGCAGCGACAGGGTAGTTGGGAGTCGCAACAGACCGCCATGCGCGCATTGGCCGAAGAAGCCGGGCGCATGCGCCAAATCGCCCCGGTTGCGGCAAAACCGGTTACGCGCGTGTTGGCCGACCAGGCGAGCTTGCAGGCCCTGTTCGGCGCAAACACCAAGGTCAAATCGACCGATGGACGTAGTTTTCATTTATCAGCAGCCAATGTGGCCTACGCGGGCTGGCTGGAAAAACTCGATCAGGCGCTCGCCAAATACCGCTTGCGGCTGGGGTCGGCCAAGCTGCAGGTGGTGAAACCGGCGGAGGAAAGAACCGTGATCGACGCCGAGTGGGTGCTGGCCGATGAGTAAGCCATGAACAAGGCCCTGCGCTGGCACCTGACGATCGGCCTGGCCGCGTTTCTGGTCGGCCTGGCGGTGTTTGCACCCGCTTCCCTGCTCGAGTCTTCCCTGCAAAAAGCGCTGGCCGGTAACGGCAGTTTCCGCCCGCAAGGCGGCACGCTTTGGGCCGGCAGCGGCACGCTGACCGCCGGCAAGATGGTAATCCCCCTTTCCTGGCGCTTCGACGCGGCGGCCCTGCTGCGCCTGCGCCTGGGAATCAACGTTAATTTCGATTCAGCAGCGCTGCGCGGCAACGCAAGAATATCGCGCGGTCTCACCGCCGTGGTGGTGCGCGACGCCGACCTCAAGGCCGATCTAACGGCACTGGCGCCCTGGGTGCCTGCTTTGGCACTGACGCGCTCCGCTGGCAATCTGCAGCTGCGTACGGCCGACGGCGACCAGTTGGAGCTATACCCCGGCGACGCCTTGCCCCTGCGCGGCAACTTCGACCTTGGTGTCGAGAATTTCGTATGGCCGCAATGGTCAACTTCCGTGCTGGGGAGCTATACCTTTCACGTAAACGCCGTCGAAGGTGTGGCTGATTTCACGGTGGCCAAATCGGCCGGGCTGTTGCAACTGGAAGGCGGCGGCGCCCTGCGCTCGCTGCCCGCGCGGGAGTTCGTGTTCAAGGGCACTGCGGCGCCCACCCGACCCGGCACGCAGTTGCCGGCGTTGCTGGCCACCGTGGGCACTGCCGGCAAGGACGGCCGCACCACCATCAATTTTTCCAGCCCATGGTAGCGCCCGAAGTGGCGTACGAGCCCCCTCGCTATCAGGCCCCTTGGTGGCTGGGGCGCGGCGCCTTCGGAGCCCATCTGCAAACCGTGTACCCGGCCCTGTTCGGCCGCCCGCCCGTCGTGAGCTATACCCGCGAGCGCTGGGATACCACCCCTCACGGCAAGCCCGATGGTGATTTCATCGACGTCGATCGCGTCGCCGGCGCAGTGGATCAGCCGATGCTGGTCATTTTTCACGGCCTGGAAGGCTCTTCGGAAAGCCCCTATGCGCTCAGCCTGATGGCGGAGGCACAGCGGCGCGGATGGCGCGGGCTGGTGGCGCATTTTCGCGGCTGCGGCGGCAGCATGAATCTGCTGCCGCGCGCCTATCACTCCGGCGACGCCACCGAGATCGACTGGATTTTGCGGCGCGCCCGCGCGGAATCCCCGCAGGCGCCCTTATATGTGGCGGCCGTATCGCTGGGCGGCAACGCCACCCTGAAATGGCTGGGCGAGCAAAACGCCGCAGCTACAAGTATCGCCACGGCCGCCGCCGCTGTTTCCGCCCCGGTCGATCTGGCTGCGGCCGGTAACGCGTTGGAAAAAGGCTTTTGCAAGGTCTACACGCGCAATTTTCTTGCCACCATGAAACAGAACGCGCTCGCCAAGCTGGAACGCTTCCCGGACCTGTTTTCGCACCAGGCGGTGCTGGCCGCGCGCACCCTGCGTCAATTTGATAATCTGGTCACCGCACCCCTGCACGGCTTCCGCGATACCGACGACTATTGGTCGCGGGCTTCCAGCAAGCCGGGGCTGACCGAAATACGGGTGCCGACTCTGATGCTGAACGCCGCCAACGATCCCTTTTTACCCGCCTGGGCCCTGCCTTCAGCGAGCCAGGTATCAGGGACGGTGCGGCGCGATTTTCCGGAGCAAGGCGGCCATGTCGGCTTCCTGTCCGCCCCCTTCCCCGGCTCGGGACGTTATCTGCCCGACCGCGTCTTTCACTTTTTTCTCACCGGCAATTAATTAATACGGAACCAGCCATGTCCACCATCGCATCGGAAATTTTCAAGGCCTACGACATTCGCGGCATCGTCGGCAAATCACTCACTGCTGAATCGGTAGAACTGATCGGCAAGGCGCTGGGCACCGAGGCCGTCAAGCGCGGCGGCAAAACCATCTCTATCGGCCGCGACGGCCGCCTGTCCGGCCCCGAGTTCGCCAAGGCGCTGGCGCGCGGTATTCAATCGACCGGCATAGACGTGATCGACATCGGGCTGGTGGCGACACCGATGGTCTATTTCGCCGCCTATCACCTCAACACTAATTCCGGCGTAATGATCACCGGCTCGCATAACCCGCCCGATTACAACGGCATCAAGATGGTAATCGAAGGCGAGACGCTTGCCCTGGACGCTATCCAGGTATTAAAGCGTCGCATCGATGCGGACGACTTTGTGGTGGCTGCCGCCGGCAAGGAAGGCCGCTACTCCACGCAGGATGTGAGCGATGCCTACGTGGCGCGCATCATCGGCGACGCCAAGCTGAAACGCAAAATGAAAGTCGTGGTCGACTGCGGCAACGGTGCGCCCGGCATGATTGCCCCGCGCCTGTTCAAGGCGCTGGGTTGCGAGGTCATCGAATTGTTTTGCGATGTGGATGGCACCTTCCCCAATCATCACCCGGACCCGGCGCAACCCAAGAACCTGCAGGACGTGATCCGCACCCTGAAAGAAACCGATGCCGAAATCGGCCTGGCCTTTGACGGCGACGGCGATCGCCTGGGCCTGGTGACCAAGGACGGCGAAATCATTTTCCCGGACCGTCAGCTGATGCTGTTCGCCGCCGACGTGTTGTCGCGCGTGCCCGGCGGGGAAATTTTGTTCGACGTCAAATCCACCCGCAATCTGTTCAAATGGGTGCGCGACCACGGCGGCCGGCCGACCATGTACAAGACCGGCCACTCCCTGCTCAAAAACCGTATGAAGGAAGTGGGTTCCCCGTTGGCCGGTGAAATGAGCGGCCATATTTTCTTCAAGGAACGCTGGTACGGTTTTGACGATGCGATTTACTGCGGCGCGCGTCTGCTGGAAATCGTCAGCGCCCACGCCGATGCCAGCGTGCCCCTGAAAGCTCTGCCCGATGCCGTTTCCACGCCCGAACTCAACTGGAAACTGGCCGAGGGCGAGCCGCACAAACTGGTCGAGGGCATACAGAAAAATGCCAGGTTCGAGGGAGCGACGGAAGTCATCACCATCGACGGAGTACGCGTTGAGTATCCGGATGGCTTTGGACTCGCTCGCGCGTCCAATACCACGCCGGTGATCACGCTGCGCTTCGAGGCCGACACCGAGGCCGGCCTGGAGCGCATCAAGGCAGATTTCCGCAGGGTGTTGTCGGCCGCGAGACCGGACGTGCCGTTGCCATTCTAAAAGCTGCCCGAGCCCGGCGGCCTAGTGTGCGCCGGGCATAAAAGCCAGCACCCAGAAAACGATACCCACCGAAGCGGCCACCGCCGACAGGCCGAACATCCAGCGGCGGCGCGTCAGCACGCAGATGGCGGCCAGCGAAATGGCGATCTGAATGAAGGTCATCGACACCGCCAGTTTTTCGTGGGGGTGCATGGCCGCGGCAGACTTTTTCTCAGCCTCCGTGGACAGTTCATCCAGATGCTTGGCTTCTTTCTGGATGGCGTCCTTCTCGCCCTTGTAGCGCGCGGCCTCGTCGGCGTATTTTTTCTTCAGTTCGGGCGTGGTCGCCGTTTTCTCGCCCAGTTCGGCAAGATTCTGCTTGATACCCTTGGCCTGGTAAAAGGCCCATTGGTCGGAGGCCGCCGCCTTTTGCAACACGGCTTCGTTCTTGAACAACAGGGCTTCGTTTTGAGTGTGGCCGCCCTGGTAACCGACGATGGCGCCTATCGTGGCTAGGATGGCAGTAAAGATGGCCACGTACTGCGCGAGACCCGCGCCGTCGCTATGTCCGCCGCCGTGACCGTGGGCTTCGTGTTCGACCGCATGATCGTGCGGCCCGTGTACATGCATTCCGTGTCCGGACATGGAAGTCTCCTACTTTACGTTGTGCTGCGTCTATCCAGATGCAGAGATACCCAGGCCATCGCCAGCATCACCATGAACAGCATGGCATTGGATGGGATTTGCAAATTGAAATCAACGCTGGAATGAATCAGGATGGCAATGATACCCATGATGGCGGCAAATGACAGCCCGCGCATTAGCGGGTCCCGGCGCTGATACTGTGCCTTGATGGCGACGGCCAGGCTGCACAGGACGATAGCGGCAAGAAGTGTCATGCCGATGACGCCGTTTTCGGCGGTGAACTGTATGTAATCGTTGTGTGCTTCATCGTAGAAATTGACCACGTCTGCGCCTCTATAGCGCGGGTAGGCAGTGAGCCAGGATCCTGGGCCGGTACCGAACAGAGGGTAATCCTTGATCAGCGCCAGGGCGTATAGCGGCGCGTCCGCGCGTTCCTGCAGGGACTCCTCGGTTTTGCCCTGCTGCCTAACGACTGTGGTCTGCTCCAGGCGCTGCGCCAGCTTTTGCACGCCAAACCAGGAGCCGACGATAAAGGTGTCGATGGCGATCAGGCTCACCAGCAGCACCACCGTGCCACGGGTGGCGTGGCGGGAGAGCGCGATACCAATCACACCGGTGACAAACAGGCTGGCAAAGAACGCGCTGTTGCCCATGCGCGAGCGTGTGGCCACCAAGGCGATCACCAGTACGCATAGCACCAGCCGCAGGCGCATTTTCCGGCTGAAAATCCATTCGATCAGGTGCCGCAGGAATTCCTTCCAGGAGCTTGCCCTGCGGTCACGCAAATCGGCAATCAGCAGGCCCACGCCCAGACTCAGCAACATTTCCAGCCAGCCCGCCAGATGGTCCGCGTTAGCGAAGGTGCCCAGGGCGCGCGTCGCGTGCCAGCCGGTGAAGCCGAACCAGGCTATGGTGCGTCCGGTCAGATGCGCCAGGACCGCTACAATGGAAATGGCGAAGCCCATGAACACCAGCGCATAGGCCAGCTGCCGCGCACGTTCGCGCGTACCGGTCACGGCAAGGGTCAGGAAAAAGGAAAGCACGTAGAGCAGGCTTTTCAGCCAGGACACCATGGCCGCATGCGGATCGAGGGATAGCGTTTTCCAGTCGGCGCCGCCGGGCAAGCCTTCGGTCAGAGCGTGGATTTTGGCGGCCTCGGGCGACAGGATGGCCAGCCAATCTGCCGGCAGGGGTACAAGATAGGCCGCCTCGTAGAGGAGCCACAGAGCTAGCAGGAATAATACCGAGCGCGCCTTGATCAGCGGCTCGGGGACGCGCAGATAGCCTAGAGCGAATCCGGCTACCCAGCAAGCGGCGTACAGGAATACCGCGCACTCCAGCCCTCCCCAGGCCCAGGCGCGGTTGCTACCCAGCGGGACAGGCGTCCAGCACAGCAAGGCCACCCAGGCCCAAAAAAAACAGGGCTCGGCGTATTTGTGAATAGACCGGTGTCTGCTACCCATGCTTCAAACCAAGTTCAGGCGAAAGACAGGCAAATCGCAGGCAAGAAAAAAGCGGGGGTCTTGCGACACCCCGCTTTCGAGCAGGCGACAGGCCTTATTTATTACTGGGCGGCGTCTGGCCGGTTCCCGTTTGCGTATTTGTATCCGTCTTCTTGTCCTTAGGGGTCGACACATTGACGACAGTGGTTCCCGTCTGCGAGGTCTGCGCTGCGTCGATCTTCGCGGCGTTGGCGTTGAGATCGGTCGAGATGGTCTGGATGTTATTGTTGTTGGGGAACAACATCGTCAGGGTTTGCGCGAGTTGCTCGGCATTGACCCCGGTGACCTTGCCATCCTTGGTCTTGATGCCGGCCTGCCCCAGGGATACGACGCGCACCATGCCGTCGACGATGAGGGTAGCCACACCGCCGATCACCTGCAGAATGACGTTGCCGTCGTTGGTCATGATGATGATGTCGGTTCCACGAATACCGATGGTGGCATTGGCGGCGCGATAAGACACTTGTTGCGGGCGCGCCTTGCCGATCAGGCCGGTTACGGTACGCATACCGCCTTCCAGTAGCGAGAACAGCACATTGCTCTTGGCAGCGTCGGCCGGGTTGTAGACGTAGGTGTCGATGGTCATCTTGGAGTTGCTCACCAGAGAGGCAACCTGCCCATCCGGGAAGCGCAGGATCAGCAGAGATTTGGCGCTGGTAGAAACGGTTTCCCCCTGGTTGACGATATCACCCTTCTTCAAGGTGCGGGCAGCGCCCGTGCCTACTTGCGCGGATGCGGTACCGGTTACGTCGTATACGGTAGCCTGCGCCATCGCGAATTGCGCCATGCAAAACAAGGCTACACCTAAAGCAAATTTCGAAAATCCAGACATTGAGAGTTTCATGCTGCCCCCTTATTGTTCCCCAAAAAAAATCCCGTAAAAACCTATTCGCCGGCCCTGCTACTGCCGTTGGTGCTGCATTGCAGTATCTTACCAAGTTTCATTGCCGAACACACCATTTCCAGCCTACCCCTGCGCTCGGCGATATTCAATAGCTCGACTGTGTTGCGTCTCACACTATTGCGCATTAGTTGTAACAAAGTCTCACGCAAATCGGCCGGCAGTTCGTCCCAGGCGGCAAGACCAAGGTCTGTTACGCCAAGCTGCACGGGCGGCTCGTTCGGCCCCAGCTGCGCGGCGTTGGCCAACGCACGGTAAAACAGGGCATCCTGCTCGCCGTTCCGGTATTTCGCCTCGGCCAGTCCCAGCCAGGCGAAAGCGGATGCGGGCCTCAGTACAACCGCGCGGCTGAAAGCCTCTACCCCCTCGGCGGCAAAGCCGCGGTAACGCTCTCCATCCTTCACCACGAAGGTGAAGAGGTTGCCCTCCGCTTCATAGAGATTGGGATTGGCTCTGTCCCGCTCGCGCGCAGCGGTCAGCGGTTCACGCATCACCTTCCACTCTTCATAGGACGGCAGCTGTCCGGTTGCGTTCATGTTTGTCACATTGCCCGCCGCCTCGTGAATCGCCGTTTCCGCCCAAGCATGCGAAGCCGCTACCCAACTCAGCCAGAGCAGGCCCGCCACGGCGGGCACTGCCAGGACGCGTACTATTCTCGCGTCATTCGCCGGTGGGTTTGGAACCCGGACCGTATCCGTAGGCATAGTAGCCCTTGTAACCGCGATAGCGGCTGTAGCCGCTGTACTCGCCGTAGTACTTCTCGGCACGCTCCAGATCCAGCTGGTTGAGCACCACGCCCAGCAGCGGCGCGTTGGACATATTGAGGCGCTTGATACCGTTGCGGGCCAGCTGGTACGGCGTGGAATCGGCCTTGACCACATAAATAACAGTGTTGGCCGACTGCGACAGCACTACCGCGTCGCTCACCAGTTGCACCGGCGGCGAGTCGATGAGCACGACGTCGAAGGCCTCCTTCAGTTTTTCCAGCACCTCGAGGAACTTGGTGGAGGAAATCATTTCCAGCGGATTAGGCGGGATAAAGCCGGCCGGCAGGATGTGGAAACCACCCTGCTCATGCTGGTACACGCAGTCGCTGACCGGAGCCACGCCCGACACCAAATGGGACAGGCCAGGCGAATCTTTGTCGCGACCGATCAGGCGACCGATCTTGGGACGGCGCAAGTCGGCGTCAACCAGCAGCACGCGCTTGACCTGCGCCAGGGCGCAGGCGAGGTTGAAGGACACCGTGGTCTTGCCCTCTTCCGGCACCGACGAGGTAATGACGATGACCTTCTTCGGACTGTCCAGCGCGCTCATCAGCACACTGGTGCGGATGGTGCGGATGGATTCGGAGAATAGCGACTGGCTGTCGTTGAGGAAGGCCATTTCCGACTTCATGGACTTCTTGCCCACGCCCTGCATCTTTTGCAGATAACCCAGCATCGGCAGGCCGAGACGGCCTTCGACTTCACCGGCGGTGTTGATGGTGTTGCTGATGCGGTCCAGCAGCAGCGAGAGCATGATGCCCAGCAGCAGAGCGATCACTGCGGCAATGCTGACGATTTGCGTCTTCTTGGGCGCATAGGGAATATTCGGCAGGATGGCCGGGTCGACCACGCGCGCTACCGTCGACTGCAGGTCGGCAGCGGCGTTGGTTTCCTTGAAGCGCGTCACGAACATATCGTAAAGCTGCTTGTTGGCCTGCGCTTCGCGTTCCAACACCGTCAGCTGGAACTCCTTGCGGTTCATACCCTGGATTTCAGAGCGGCTTTGGCTGAGCGCGGAGCTGATCGCCTGTTCGTTGGCCTTGGCGATTTCGTAGTCCTTGGCCACACCGGACACGACGATTTCGATTTGCCGTTTGGTGTTTTCGCGGGCGGAAATCAAATCGCTCTGCGCGGCCAGCATCTTCGGGTGTTCCGGCCCATAGCGCTTGGAGGCATCCGCTACGCGGCGTTCGGCTTCACCTTCATTTTCCTTGAAGCGCTGCACCGTGGGGTGCCTCAGCACCGCCGGGATCGAATCATAGGAGCCCTTGCCCTGCTTGGCCGCCTGCACCTGGTTGTACAGCGCTTCCGCCTCGGCGCGTTTGGCGCGGGCTGACACCAGTCCGGTAGTGGCCTCTTCCAGGGCGCGCGATGCGCCCGACATGGCGACACCCTTGGCGTCGATGATGCGTTCTCGTTCGCGGTAGTCCTGCAGGTTTTTCTCGGACTGCTCGAGTTTCACGCGCAGATCGCCCAGCCGTTCGGTGATCCAGGAGCTGGCTTTTTGCGTCATCGCCACCTTGGCTTCCAGGTCGCTCTCGATATAGGTTTCGGCCAGCACATTGGGCACCTTGGCAGCCAGCTCACGGTCGTAACTGGTAAAGCTGATCAGCACCAGCTGGCTGTTACGCACCGGCGTCACCTGCAGATTGCCGACCACACCGGAGATGGCAGCGTTCATGGCCGCTTCGTCGCTGATGGGCCCGCTATTGCCCAAACCAATGGTTTCCAGCGAGAGAAGGCCCTTGTCCATCTGCCGCGGATCGTAGTATTTATGCTTGTCAAGGTGCAGCTTCTCGGCCACCTTTCGCGCCAGTTCGCGCGATTTGATGACTTCGACCTGGGTTTGGTAATACTCCCGGTTGCCGCCCATGCCGTTGTAGACCTCTTCGATCGACACGACCTTGGACTTGCCCTGCTCGATCATAATCGTTGCGGTCGACCGGTAGCTGGGCTGCAGCGAGAAGACCACCAAGGTGGTAAGAACCGAAACCAGGGCCACCAGTGCAATGATGGTCCACTTGCGTTTGGTGATCGATCGCCAGTATTCAATCAGGTCCAGCGTTTCGGAAACGCTGCCCGGCTGCACCATCGGCATTTCGGATGGCGCTACCGCCGTGGGGGTGAAGCTACGATCGTTCATCAGAAAAAGCTTTCTTCTACGGTGATGATGTCGCCGGGACGCACCGGCGCATCGAGTGAAATTCGGGTCGAGGTGCCCTTGGGATCATCCTCGCGGATCACGTTGATTTTCTCGCGCGAGGCGCGCTCCTTGAAGCCGCCGGCGATGGAAATGGCCTTGCGGACCGTGAGGCCCGGCGTGAATGCGTAACCACCCGGCTTTTCCACGGAACCATTGACGAAGAAATTGCGGTATTCCTGTATGGTCACCGTGACCTGCGGATCGAGCAGATAACGCCCCTTCAGGCCCTTGGTGATCACCGCTTCAAGTTCACCGACGGTGAGACCGCGTACGCGAATCTCGCCCAGATAAGGAAACGACAGGGTGCCGGCATCGGAAAGGCGGACTCTTTCGCGTTTCAGATCGTCTTCGCCGATCACCTGCACGGAAATGACATCGCCCACCCCCAACTGGTAGGAGGACAGGTCTTTGGAACTGGCGGCTGCAGTCGCTTGCGCACCCGCCTGACAAAAAGCGAACAAGAGAAACAGGGTCGCGAGTATCTGGCAAATACCCGCCAAGACGCGTAATTTCATGGCACTGATTTCCCGAAACAAAAAGGCTCCGTCGCGTCAAACGACGGAGCCTCGATTATAGTACCGCAGCGCTTACAGTGCAGCGCCCAGCGTCAGCTGGTATAGATTGCGGTTGTACTGGAAGATCGACGAGTTGGAGTCACGACGGAAGTGGTTGAACTCGCCGCCCAAGTCCCAGATGCGCGTCAGCTTGTAGGTGAACTTGAGGCCGATCTGGTCGGTCTTGTCGCTACGCGTGACGTTAACGAAATCGTCCTGGTTGTGACTGAAGGTCACGGACGACTTGGTACGGGACGTCCAATCGTGATTCCAGGCCACGCTATAGCGCTTGCTCAGGACGAAGTCACCCAGGCCAGTCGATTCAGCCGTGCTTTTCGACGTCACGATATCAAACGTCGAGTAGCTGAGCGGCTTCCACTGCATGTTCGCTTCCCAGCTGCCAGTGGAGGAATCGGTACGCGAGGTCGAGTCGAAATCCTTTTTCAGGCGGCCGACCTTGATAGTGCCGGTGGTGGAAGCGGTCGCCTCCCAGGTGATACCGACAAAATAGCGGCGTTCCTTGCTGTCCAGCAAATTCGTGTTCAGCACATAATCGAAACGATCGTTGCGAACTTCCACCAGCACCGAGGTCTTGGGTGCGATGCGCACGAAAAAGCGTCCGGCAATGCTGCTGGTATCGCGATCAGAAACGGCGGTGTTGGCGCGGTTATTGGTGTAGCGGCGATTGAGCACGCCACCCTGGATTTCAAAGCGTCCGAAGGCGTCGTTAGCGCCGTAGGCGAAGAGGCCGCTGGGACCGGCCGTGTAGTACTGGTCGGGAGCGTCGGACAGGCCGCGGTCGGTGGAGCCGCGCGGATCGTGCAGTGCGTTGTACTCCACGCCCAGCTTGAGGCCGGCGCTCCGGTTGAATACCCATTCACCGGTAGCAGCGCCGCGCTGGTCGTTGAAATTGTCCGCGTGGCTGGAATCGTAGCGCTGCAACAAGGCAGCGTAGCTGAGGTTGTATACGGCGGACTCGCTCTTGGCTTCCAATCTGAAGCCCGGGGCCCAGTTATACAGGACGGAAGATTTTACGTTGGTGTTGGTCAAAAACAGATTGCTGTCCTTGCCATAGCCGAACACGCTGGTGGGAAAAAAGGTCAGGCCTTCCCCTACGTTAATGCCCTTGCGATCGTCGTCCTGGTCCTTTTCATCGGCAGGAATTTGGTACTGAGGCTTGACCGTGCCACTGCTTTGAGCAAACGCTGCTTGCCCCATGCCGGCAACGAGACCGCCGAACAGTACGCCATAAAGAATTTTGGTTTTCATTTTTTGTTCCCCGCAATAAACGGATTATTTAATGCCAAATCACCGCATAACTTGCTAACCCTGTGGATTATAGCGCTTTTTTTCAAAATGTTGCACTGCCAAAGCGATATTCCACCCCCGTCGAGGATGGTATCCAGCTAAGCCGCTTTCGTCAATGCGGGTTACAGACGGTTACAGGTATTCATCATTGTCAAAGCAGTACGTAAAATTGATGTTATTTGTGAGGCTAACACCTTCTCAGCTCGCATTTGTTGCAGCCGTGCTACAGGCGCAATTCCGGGGCTTGGGTAGGGGCACTCATAGGGCAAGTCGTGTATTCTCTCGGGCGCAATAATCTTTCCTTCAAAATGACAACTACAAACGATTCACCGCCCATTGCGGTCATCCTGGCGGGCGGATCCGGCACCCGGCTGTGGCCCCTGTCGAGGCAAAGCCGGCCCAAACAGTTCCTCTCCCTGGATGGGACGCCCACCCTGCTGGAAGCCACCGTCGCCCGTCTGGAACCCCTGATATCCGCAGCTGAGGCCATGGTGGTTACCAGCGCCAGCACGGCCGGTGGCGAGGCCCTGGTGCATCTTTCCCCCTACAAAACCGTGCTGGAACCCGTGGCCAGAAATACTGCGCCGGCCATCGCGGTAGCCGCGCATTATCTTTTGTCAGCCGGCGCCGATCCAGTCATGGCGGTGCTGCCCTCGGACCATGTGATTCGCAAGGTGGATAGCTTCCAGGCCTGCCTGAAACTGGCGCTGGCCGGTGCGGCGGACGGCAAGCTAGTGACCTTCGGCATTGCCCCAGACCGCCCGGAAACCGGCTTCGGCTACATCAAGGCCGGTGCGGCCGGGGGCGACGGGCTATGTACGGTCCACGCCTTTAAGGAAAAGCCGGACGCGGAAACCGCCCGCAAATTCCTGGCAGAAGGCGGCTACTACTGGAATTCAGGCATGTTCGTCTGGCGCGCCTCGGCGATCTTGCAAGCCGTGCGCCAGAATCTGCCGGCCCTGGCGGCGGTGCTCGACGCCATGAGCGCGGATATGAAGGCCGGGCAAAGCTTCGACGCTGCCCTGAAAGCGCACTTTGCCGAGGCGCCATCGATCTCGATCGATCACGGGGTATTGGAAAAAGCCGCGGAAAAAGCCGGCAATTTGTACCTAGTGCCCGCCGATATCGGCTGGTCCGACGTGGGTTCCTGGGACGCTGTTTATGAAATTTCCGACAAGGATGCGGATGGAAACGCTCTGCGCGGCGATGTGCTGGCCGTGGATTGCCGGAATTCTTTCATACGCAGCGACAAGCGCCTGGTGGCGGCAGTCGGTCTGGAAGACATCAGCGTGGTCGAGACGGCCGACGCTATATTGGTCAGTAAGCACGGCCAGTCGCAAAAGGTCAAAAATATCGTCGAAGCGCTGCAGCAGCGCGGCGGCATGCAGCACGTGGAGCACACCACGGTGCTGCGGCCTTGGGGCAGCTACACCGTGCTGGAGGAAAGCCCCGGCTACAAGATCAAGCGCATCGAGGTCAAACCCGGCGGGCGCCTGAGCCTGCAGAGCCATAAGCATCGCTCCGAGCACTGGGTGGTGGTGGAAGGCGTTGCCACTGTCACCTGCGACAGCACGGTATCCACCCTGAGTGCCAATCAGAGCACCTTTATCCCCATCGGCGCCAAGCATCGACTGGAAAATCTGGGCGTGGCGCCCCTGCAAATCATCGAGGTGCAAGTGGGCAGCTACGTGGGCGAGGACGATATCCAGCGCTACGACGACCAATACGGCCGTGCGCCCTCCTCCCCGAACAATGCAACAATACCGACATGAAAAACAAAATCGCACTCATCACCGGCATCACCGGCCAGGACGGCGCCTATCTCGCCGAACTCTTGCTCGACAAGGGCTACATCGTGCACGGCGTGAAGCGCCGCACCTCCCTTTTCAATACCGACCGCATCGACCATCTGTACCGCGACCGGCACGAATCGGGCGTGCGCCTGTTCCTGCATCACGGCGACCTCACCGACTCGATGAGCCTTACCCGCATTATCCAGCAGGTACAGCCCGACGAAATCTACAACCTGGCGGCACAAAGCCACGTTGCCGTGAGTTTTGAAGAACCCGAGTACACGGCGAACTCTGACGCCATCGGCGCGCTGCGCATCCTGGAAGCGATCCGCATCCTCGGTCTGGAAAAGAAAACCCGTTTTTATCAGGCCTCCACCTCGGAGCTGTACGGCAAGGTGCAGGAAACACCGCAAAAGGAAACCACGCCGTTTTATCCGCGTTCGCCCTATGGGGTGGCCAAGCTGTACGCCTATTGGATTACCGTCAACTACCGTGAGGCCTATGGCATTTACGCCTGTAACGGCATTCTCTTCAACCACGAATCGCCGATCCGTGGCGAAACCTTCGTCACCCGCAAAATCACCCGCGCGCTGGCGCGCATCAAGCTCGGCACCCAGGACTGCCTCTATCTCGGCAACCTCGATGCCAAACGCGACTGGGGCCATGCGCGCGATTACGTGGAAGCCCAGTGGCTGATGCTGCAGCAGGACCAGCCCGAGGACTTCGTCATCGCCAGCGGTCAGCAATACAGCGTGCGCGATTTTGTCGACGCCGCCGCTGCGGAGTTGGGTATGGTGCTCTCCTGGAGCGGCGTTGACGAAAACGAAATCGCCACCGATGCAACCGGCAAGGTAGTAGTGCGCGTCGACCCCAAGTATTACCGTCCTGCCGAGGTGGAAACCCTGCTGGGTGACGCCAGCAAGGCCAAAAAGAAGCTTGGGTGGGTGGCCAAGACCCCGTTCCTGCAACTGGTGAAAGAAATGGCGCAAGCCGATCTCGCCGAAGCCGAGCGCGACGAACTGAACGCCAAACACGGCTACCGCAAGGCCGCGCGTATCGAATAAGGCCGACCTTGAATTCCACTGCGCATGACGCCCTGACCCCGGAAGCAAAGATTTACGTCGCAGGCCATCGCGGCCTGGTCGGCTCGGCCATGGTGCGCGCGCTGCAGGCGGCGGGTTACCGCAACCTACTGATGCGCAGCCACGGCGAACTGGAACTGACTGATCAGCGCGCGGTGGCCGATTTTTTCGCGCAGGAAAAACCCGATCACGTGGTGCTGGCCGCCGCCAAGGTGGGCGGAATCTACGCCAACGACACCTATCCGGCCGAGTTCATCCACGGCAATCTTGCGGTGCAGACCAATGTCATTCACCAGGCCTGGAAACACGGCGTCAAGCGCTTGCTATTCATGGGCTCCAGTTGCATTTACCCGCGCGAGTGTCCGCAGCCGATCCGCGAGGAATACCTGCTGACCGGCCCACTGGAACCGACCAACCAACCCTATGCCCTGGCGAAAATCGCCGGCATCGAGATGTGCGCCTCCTACAATCGCCAGTACGGCACGCGCTTTTTGTGTGCCATGCCGACCAACCTTTACGGCATCGGCGACAACTACGATTTGCAAAGCTCGCACGTGTTGCCCGCGCTGATCCACAAGGCGCATCTCGCCAAGGTGCAGGACCAGTCCACCTTCACGGCCTGGGGCACAGGCGCGCCGCGCCGCGAGTTTCTGATCAGCGATGATCTTGCGGCGGGTTGCATGCGCCTTTTGCAACTACCCTGGGAGCAGGTCTCCGCCGTATTTCCCGGCGCGCGCCTGCCGCTGGTCAATATCGGCTGCGGCGAGGATGTGACCATCAAAGAACTGGTGGAACTGGTCGCCAAAGTGGTGGGCTTTCGCGGCAAGATCGTCTGGGATTCCAGCAAGCCAGACGGCACCCCGCAAAAGAAACTGGACATCAGCCGCATACGTTCATTGGGTTGGCAGCCGCAGCGCTCGCTGGAGGACGGCATCGCCATCGCCTACCGCGAGTTTCTGGAAAACCACGCCATCCCTGCCAAGATGAGTGCCGAATGAAAAAAGCCCTGGTCATCGGCGTTTCCGGGCAGGACGGCGCTTACCTCTCCAAGCAGCTGCTCGATAAGGGCTATCAGGTTACCGGCACCTCGCGCGACGCCCAGCTTTCATCCTTTGCCAACTTGCGGCGTCTCGGCATCAGGGACCAGATCAAGCTGGAGTCGATGAGTACCGTCGATTTCCGCAGCGTGCTGCAATGCCTGCAAAAAACCGGGCCGGACGAAGTCTATAACCTGTCGGGGCAAAGCTCGGTGGGGCTCTCGTTCGAGCAGCCGGTGGAAACCATGGAAAGCATCAGCATCGGCACGCTGACCCTGCTGGAAGCGATCCGTTTCAGTGGTCAGCCGGTGCGTTTTTACAATGCTTCCTCCGGCGAGTGTTTCGGCGATACCGGCGGGAAAGCTGCCGACGAAACTACTCCGTTTCGCCCACGCAGCCCCTACGCCGTCGCCAAGGCGGCCGCTTTCTGGGAAGTTGCCAATTACCGCGAGGCCTATGGCCTGTTCGCCTGCTCGGGCATCCTGTTCAATCACGAATCACCGCTACGGCCGGAGCGCTTCGTCACGCAAAAAATCGTCGCCGCCGCCTGCCGCATTGCGGCCGGCGATAAAACGCCCCTGCAACTCGGCAACATGGAAATCCGCCGCGACTGGGGCTGGGCGCCGGAATACGTGGACGCCATGTGGCGCATGCTGCAACAGGATGCTGCCGACGACTACGTTATCGCCACCGGCGAAACCACCAGCCTCACCGATTTCACCGAGGCTGCCTTCGCCGCAGTCGGACTGAATTGGCAGGATCACGTCAAGCTGGACAGCAAGTTATTGCGCCCCACCGACCACGGTGCCGGGAATGCCAATCCGGCAAAGGCAAAGACCAAACTGGGCTGGGCTGCACAGCGCAAGATGCGCGCCGTGGTAAGCGCCATGGTCGAGGACCGGCGCAAAGCCTGAGTCGCTGCTGCCCGCGTTTCAGGCGGCTTATTCCCCAAATCATCTGAAAACGGGCGACAGCCTCACCGGCGTGGCTGATGATGCCTTCGCGTGCCTTTGAGCCGCGAATCGTACCAATCACTTGCCTGGAGCCTTGCGATGGTCAACACGCTGATCAACCGTTACGCCATCGTTTTATCGGTAGCGCTATTCGCGGCAGCCATCCCACTCAGTGCAAAAGCTGCCGGGGACGGTGAGCCTTCTGAGTTATTTAAACGCGTAGCCGCCCTGGATCGGGATATGTTCCAGGCGTTCAATACCTGCGACATCGCCAGACTGGAAAGCTTTTTCGCGCCCGACGTGGAGTTCTACCATGATAATGACGGGCTCAGCCGCTCACGCGACGAGTTCGTCGCCGCAGTGAAAAAGAACGTCTGCGGGAAATTCCAGCGCAGACTGGTGGAAACCTCACTCGAGGTTTGGCCTCTGGGCAAGTACGGAGCCGTCTATTCCGGCACCCATTTGTTTTGTCACACGGGCGCTGTCACATGCGAGGGTCAGGGCCGCTTTTTGCACATCCTCAAAAACGAAAACGGCAGATGGACCATTACGCGGGTGGTGAGCTACGACCATAAAGCGGCGCCGTAGCAAAAAGTCGCTCCGCTCCTTACCGACCCATTTGCTCGCGCACATAGGCGGCTGAGGAACCGCTGGGAGTGATCTCCAGATAGGTGCTGTAGGCTTGATCGGCCTTGGTCTTGTCGCCCAGCTTTTGGTAAGCATCACCCAGATTCACGTAGGCAATGGCCCGCGACGGGTCCATCTTCAAGGCGTTTTCGAACCAGCGCGCGGCTTCGGCGTAGCGCGTTGTCTTGTAATAGACAAACCCAAGATTATTGGCAGCCAGGGCAAAATTCGACCGCAGCTTCAGCGCCTCGGTGAACTGCGCTTCCGCCTCCGCGTATTTGCGTTCCTTGTACAATTGCAAGCCACGGTCGTTAAGGCGTTGCGCGTTCTGCTTCGCTCCCGCCGGCGCAGCAGCGGCCACGGTGATCTTGACGTCGCGCCCTTCCAGGTCCTTCACCGCTACCTGCGCCGTCTTGGCCTTGGCGTCGGGCGCCACGGCAGGAACCGGGCTATCCAGCTTGTTGTTGAGCGCGATGGCTTCCTTGGAAAGTTGCGCGGAATTCTCGCTCAGAAATTCAGTGTTGGCCGGCAATTCGAACACGAAGTCGCCGCCCTCCGAGCCCGGCAGGCTGCCGAAGGCCGGGGTCTGCGCGGAGGCGTTAGCTACGGCAGGGGCTACGTAGGCGGCGAGTTCGGTGGCGGTGATTACGCCATCCTGGTTCAGGTCAGCCTTTCCTTCCAGGCCTTGCAGCAGCGCCCAGGTGAAAACCGAATGTCCGTTGGGGCCGCCATCCGCCACCAACTGGTCCGCGCCGCCGGCGGTCAGCATTTGCCGGCCGACGCGCTTGGCGTTATCGCGCAGGAAATTGCCGTTGCTGCCACCCCGGGTCAACCCCAGGCCGCTGTAACAGGCATCCATGACGAACATCACGTGCTTGGCGGGAAGGCTTTCTGCGATGTCCTGGATTTCGGTCATCGGTATGGCATCCGCTGCTATCTGGTTGGGATCGGAATCGTAGGGAACGATATAGCCCAGGTCGCGGCCCGAACTCAGCTTGCGCGTCGCGCCATGGCCGGCAAAAAAGAAGAACACACGGTCGTTCTTTTGCAAATTGGCATGCGCCAGCTTGTCGTGAAAAGCCGCCAGTATGCCGGCGCGGGTCGCGTCCTGGTTACGCAGGGAATAGACGTGATCCGCCGCAAAGCCGAACCGGCGTATCAGCACCTCGCGTACCGCCTCGGCGTCGCGCTGTGCGTATTGCAGTTTGGGCCATTTCGCGTAGTCGTCAATGCCCACTACGATGGCGTAGGACTCCGCGTATCCGGCCACCGGAACCGGCTGTGCGGACAGTGCGCCGCCGCCCTTGGCGACTACGAATTCGCTGCCGTTCCACTCCGCAAAGCGGTAGCCTTCCGCGGCCAGGCGGTCGAGTATCAGGGGTAGCGCCTTCACGGTCCGTTCGTGAATATCGTGAAACAACAGTACCCCTCGGCCCTCTTTTTGCAGGGAACGCATGACGCGTTCCACGATGGAACTCGGCACCGGATCGGCCCAGTCCAGGCTGTCCACGTTCCACATCACGGAGGTGAGCTTGGCCTCCATCACTGTTTGCGCGGCAATGGGGCTGCGCGCGCCATAGGGAAAGCGAAACAGCGGTGCACGCTTGGCGTCCACGCTTTTCAGCAATAAATCGGTGCTGGCGATTTCGTCGTGGACCTGCTCACCGGTTTGTTTGGATAGCTGCGAATGCGTGAAGCTGTGATTGGCCAGGGTGAACCCGGCGCCGGCCAATTCACGCGCAGCAGCGGCGCGGGCGCTCAATTTCGGCTTGCCATCGGCGCCGACTTCCCCCAGATTGCGGCCCACTTCAAAGAAAACTGCGGGTGCGTTGTATTGCTTCAGGATGGCGGCGATATCGGAGGTATAGGTCTGATGGGGACCATCATCGAAAGTAAGCAATACGGTCTTGGACGGGAATTTTTTGCCGTCGAACTCCGGGGGCTTGGGCCCCTCTCCTACTCCTGCCGTGCCTGCGGCATTGCTACCCAAAATAACGCCGTAATCTTTCAGGATCTGCTCGCGCGAATAGCTGCTCCGCAGTTTGGCGATGTACGCCTCCCAGCGCTCACGCTTGAGTTCGATGGCGCGGGTCTCAAAGCGCCCGAACACCTGGCGGATTTCCTTTTCGTAATTGCGCTCGATCTCGGCCAGCGCATCCACGTCCTCGCTCAAGCGCTTGTGGAAACGAATCGCCGGCAGCGAACCATCCGCCGCCACCGCCCTCTGGGTGGCGCGCATGGCCTCCTTGAAGGCCAAGCGGTCGGCATCGAACAGGCCGGCGTCGGCTTCGACGTAATTCACAAAGCCGGAAAGTACGTCCAGTCGATCAGCCGCGCCCGAGGAGACAATCGCCGCGACCGCCGATTCCAGGCGCTCCTCGCGTTCGCGGTTGGCATGAAAGAGCTGCTGGCCGACCTGGGTGGCCGCGGCCGCTTCCGCCGGGGACATTTTGGCCTCGTCGGCAAACAGCACAATCAGTTTGCGGTAACCCGCGAGGATTTCGGCGGGTTCGGTAGCGAGCGTGCGCACCACGGCCTCAGGGATGGCGGATTTACCGGCGGCCGGGTCTTTGCGCGCCAGAGCCAGCAACCCATATGCGATAGCGGCAAGCAAGACCAGACCGGCCACGCCGAAGGCGACGCGCTTGTTCATGTACCGTTCCCTGTTTAGCCCCGGTGGGGCTTTCCCTATATTGCCCCGACCGGGCTATTTGAAGCCGCAATCATAGCGGCATTGCGGGGGCGAATGGTGGCAAAAACGGGGCAATCCGCGCCGCGGGTGCGCTGGACAAGGGGGCGCCAGCGACTTCCCATTCGCAACAAGGCCCCCGGCGACCGAATGCCGCCGGGGGCCAGTATCAGTTGCTTGCGACTTACTTCGCCGGCTTCACAAACTTCAGGGTCATGCGATCCGATTCACCGATGGCCAGGTACTTTTCTTTGTCCACATCTTTCATATCCAGGGTGGGCGGCAGCGTCCACACGCCCTTGGGGTGATCCTTGGTGTCCTTGGGGTTGGCGTTGATTTCGCTCTTTTCCACCAGCTTGAAGCCGGCCATTTCGGCGTGCTTGATGACGTAAGCCTCAGTCACGTAACCCGTGTCGATAAAGCTCTTCATCTTGGACTCAGGCTTGGCGCGGTGCTCGACGATGCCCAGCACGCCGCCCGGTTTCAGCGCCTTGAAAAAGGACTGGAGATAGTTGTCGAACAGATCGTCGTCCAGCAGGTTATGCACATTGCGGAAAGTCAGCACGAAATCCGCGGTGCCTTCCGGAAAGCCTTCCATGTTGCCGGGTGCCGCAAAGTTCGCGACCTTGACCTTGGCATAAATGGGCGACTTGGCAAAACGCTCCTCGATGATCTTCTTGCTGCGCGCCGAAGACCCCATCGCGTAATAGCTGCCGCCATCGGCAAGGTACGGCGCCAGAATCTCAGCGTACCAATTGCCGCCGGGGAAAAGCTCGATCACCGTCGAGTTCGGTTTGACGCCGAAAAACTCCAGCGTCTGCTTCGGGTGACGATATTTGTCGCGGGCCACGTTGGCCTCGCTGCGCTGGCTGCCGGCCAGCACTTTGTCCAGAGACGTCTGGGCCGTGGCGGAGCCGGCTGCGGCAATGCCCAGCACGCACAGCAAAACCGGTAAAGCTCTTTGGAGTAGCGGAGTTGTCATTTTGTGACCTCATTGAGATGGCAGAAATCGCCCGATCGGACGAAGGCATGAGTTTACGCGTAATGCTTACCTGCGCTCGCCGCCTTGCGACGAAACGCGCTGCAGACGTATTGAAGCGCGCCGGCGGCGCTATTTGAAACCATTTAAGACCAATGTGACTATTGCCTGACTCTTTGTAGCGGGCCGATACATTGCGACCCACCGGGGGTGAAACATATCGCCAGCGTATGTCGGTCGGAAGCGAACTCGATATAAACGACCGAGGCCTCCCCGGCCGGTGAGCCTTGTTGCACATCGGTGCAGTCCTTGCCACCGTTGGTTTTATCGATCACAAACGCCATACGGTAGCGGCCGGAGTCCTCCGTGCTTTCAGAGATAACGTATTTGTTTTCGGTAAATTCCTGGCCGCTTTGCACCTTGGCGATGCCGCCGGGTAGAAACTCATAACGCTCCTTGCAGCCGGTTTCGCGCATGGTCCACTCCCAGGTGCCCAGTAGAGGCGGTCCGTCGTGGGAGTGCGGTTTTGCGCCCGCACAGGCGGCCACGGCAGGAATATAGGTTTTCCATTGCGAGGCATCCTGCGGATATTGGCGCGAGGCCACTACCAAGTCTTTCCAACCTGCCGTGTCCAGCGTCGCATCCAAAGTGTCCAGCACGCAGCCGCAAACCGCTTCCACCCGTTCTGCGCTCTCTTTTCGGATGGAGCCCGCGCCCCGGCAGCCCCGGTCGCTGGCGAAGCGAAAAACGCCTATATCGAAGGCGCTAACGTCGGTGGACACCTTGGGCGCGGCGGCAGGGACTCCCGCACAGCCGCAAAGCGCGCCCAGCACCAAGACGGGCAACAACCAACGCAGCGAAATCATGTCCGACCGCATCTACTTTTTTCCATAGTCGGCAAGACGCTGCAAATTGAACACATAGCTCGATGATTCTTTCGGTTTATGGCAGGCCATGCACTCGGCCTGGTTGAACTTCCTGGGCGTACCGTCGGCGGTGAACAGCGCATAGTTCCAGTCGCCGTTCCTCAACATTTCCGGTACCTCGGCGCCCCACCCGGTTTGCGCTGCCATGGCGGCGTACCCCTTTATTTGGTCGCGCACGAAATTGCCGTTACTGTCCTTTAGCAGCTTGCCATCGGCGGCCAGTTTGGCGGAATAGGTGACATTGAAAATGGCTGAGCCACTGGGCAGAGGTTTGCCGGCTGCCGCAGCCGTCACCGCAACATCGCTGGCATAGGAAACGGTCACGGTATTGCTGTCTTCGTTATTGGTGACGTGGTAGGCCTTGAATCCAACTTTGAAATCGGCTGGAAGGGTCATATGCGTCGCCAGATTGGGCAGGAAGGTCGACTTGCTCGCGCCGCTGGTACCGGCCTGCGAGGCGAAATAGGCAGCCACATTGGCGATGTCGGCCTCGCTCAATTGCGGGGCAATCACGCTCATGGAGCTGTTCTTGCGGTCGCCGCTTTTAAAGGCGTTCAACTGCGCCTGCAAATAGCCCGCTCGCTGCCCGGCCAGATTGGGAATATGCTCGGCCACGCTGACACCGTTCACACCGTGGCAGGCCGCACATACACTGGCCGCCCTCGCCTTGCCGGCTTCAAGATTCGCTTCGGCCGAAGACGAGAGCGGGATAAAAAGCAGGGAGATTGCCGGCAGGGAAGCCGTCGTTAACAACGTACCAACTTTCATGCACTGCTCCGCGATGGTGAACGGGAAAATCCCCGTGAAAGCATAACGGAAATACGCACGCGTTATTCCGTCTGATCTGCCGTGATATTGATGGCAAGTAAAAGGGCCTCCGCAGAGGCCCTCTTTTGCTACAAACCAGCCACAGTTCTGTTACTTCTTGGCAGGTGCTGCCGGGGCTGCCGGAGGCGTCGGCACTGCCGCCGCAGCGGGTGCTGCAGGAGCCGCAGGTTTTGCAGGTGCTGCCGGCGCAGCAGGAGCCGCGGGCGGGGTCGGCGGCGCAGCAGGTGCATTCATATTGTAGGTGTCGCGCAGATACAGCCACTTGCCGTCCTTCTTGTGCGAGACCGACAGGAACTTGCCGGTGCCAACCACCGCGCCCTTGATCATGGCCTTCATGGTGCCGGATTCCCAGCCCGTATCGCCAGAAACGCCGACATCGGTCTTGCCGTCGATGGCGAAGGTCATGCCGGCCTTCTTGGACTCGGCGATGTCCTTGGTGATAAACGCCAGGATCGCTGCCTTGCCGACAGCCGACGGGGCATCCGGCGGCATCAGCATGGCGTCGTCGGAATAAAGCGCGGCGATGGCCTTGGCGTCGCCGGCGTTATACGCCTTGATCCAGGCGACTGACTGCGCGCGGATGGCGGCTTCGTCGGCGCCGGTGGACGCAGCGGCCGGCGCAGCGGCGGCAGCTGCCGGTGCTGCCGGCTTGTCGGCGGCCTGCACAGCGCCAATAATGCCCGCAACGGCAACGATACCGGCGGCAAGCCGGGTGAGATTTTTCGATTTCAGCATTTGCTACTCCCTTTGTTGGTTATGGGTTTGACGGGTCTGATGAATCAAATGTCGGGCTGCCTGGCTGCGCAGCGTCCAATAATAATACTCGCTTCGTATGGCGCTGCCTCCTGACGGAGTCGCCGTCACCGCCGCAGAGGATCAAGCAGCGAAGACATGCCGTTGTGATCGATCTCGCGCATCAGCGCCAGCAAGCGGCCCAGTTCCCCTTCTGGAAACCCCTGGCGGGCAAACCAATGCAAATAGTTGCCGGGCAAATCCGCCAACACGCGACCCTGGAACTTGCCGAAAGGCATACGCCAGGTCACGAGTTTTTCCAGATCGTCGGGATTCATATTCCGCCGGCTAGCGGGTGAAAATCAGCGCCATACCAATAATCACGATACCCGCCCCTGCCCAGGCACCCGCCGCTGGGCGCTGACCGGTCTTCAGCCAGATCAGCGGCAGGATAATGGCCGGTGACGTAGCCGAAAGCGTGGAAACGATGCCCACCTTGCCGCCGGAAAGCGCGAACAGAAGCAAGGTCATACCCATGGCCAGCGCCAGCACACCGCTTGCTGCTGTCAGCAACACCACTCGCAACGTGAGCGGGTTCTTTTGCCGGATGGCGGGGATCGGCAGTTGCAGCATGATGGTCAGCGAGGCCGCAGCGACGGTGACGCGCAGCATCGACGCAGCGAAGGGGTCGATGCCCGAAGCCATCAGCGGCCGCATGATCAGGGACGCCACCGCCTGACAAAACGCAGCGGCCAGCCCCAGCCCTACGCCGGCCCACAGCGCCCCTTTGATGCCTTCTGAGGCATTGGCATTGCTGCCGAAGTAAATGGCCGTCGCCACCCCGGCAACCGTCAGCGTCACGCCGATCACCGCTTGCATGGGCAGCGCCTCGCCCAACACCGCCCAGCCGAGGATGGCCGCCAACGGCGCGTTCATCGCAAACAGGATGCCCGAGCGGCGTGGCCCGACGCGGTTGAGCGAGGCAAACAGCAGCGTATCGCCCGCAAAAATGCCGATCAGGCCGGAGATGAGGATGGGCGGAATATTCCCCATGTTCAATTGCTGCCAATGGCCTGACAACAGCACATACGCCAGCAGAACAACGGCGACGATGGATTGGCGCAGACGGTTGAATGTCGGTGCTCCCAAGTGCCCGGACGGGCCGGCCGAAATCAGAGCAGTCAGCGCCCAGCAGCTTGCGGCGCCCAGTGCGGCGAGTTCGTGAATGGGCATACCTTGGCCCTGACTAGTTGCTGATCGCAGCCGCTCCGGCGGGCGCCGTACCGGCAAAATTGATCACCGTAGGGGAAGATAGCGCCGAAGCGTTCATCAGCCAGACTGCCAAGGTGTTGTCCGGCTTCTTCCACACCATGTCGACACAACCATCTCCGTTTAGGTCACCCGCCGCAAACAATGTCCAGCCAGGATCGGCATCCGGCAAGTCCAGGACACGGTCGATCTCTGTACCATTCATCACCCAGAGCTTGGTTTTACCGGCCGCGTTACGAAACAGCAAATCGCCTTTGCCGTCGCCGGAAAAATCCGCCACGCGCTGCAGCGTGTATCCAGCCGGCTGCGTTCCTATCAGCTCGTTGGCGAAATTACGACCAGCGAGCGAGGTTATCGCGCGGACCGCGCCCGCCGGGCTCACCCATACCAGATCGGAGCGACCGTTGCCGTGCAAATCGGCAGCCCCGCCAAACTGCCAACCCAGGGGTGCGCCGCCGCGTTGCTTAACCTCGCTGACCTGGGTACCTCCCATGAACCAAACGAACACCACGCCTACATCGTCCGGATTGGCGGGAGGGTTAAGGGGCGACCCTAGATAGCGCCACACGATATCCGCCTGTCCATCACCATCGATGTCCGTAATGGCCGTCACTACCCAACCCGGTTTGACCGTGCGTAGCAGATATTCACTGTCCGGCGGTCCCTGAAACCCAGCCCAGACTTTCACCACGCCGGTGAACGAGTCGCGTAGCAACAGGTCCGAGCGATGCGGATTTAGCAACGCCCCCGCTCCCAACATATCGCTTGCGGGACCCGGATCGATTGAAGGCAGGAACACCAGCTGGTTCTGAGCATTAAGCGACGCCAAAAATGAGCCATTGGCCGTGCGGACAATGACCTCTGCCTTGCCGTCGCCATTGCTGTCTATGCCGCCACGTACAGCCGTACTACTGAACGGCACTACGGTCGCAAGGTTACTGGGCGAGCCTTTGCCGCCTCCATTGTAGGCACTGACGGTGCAATAGTAGAGCACCCCCAACTGGGTGAGGCGGATATCGGTAAACAGATTGTTAAACTCGATAACAGTAAGGTTCGTCCCAGGATTCGAGCTGCATTCCAATGTGTATTTCGTGATCAAACTGCCGTTATTCTGCAGAGGGGCGTCGAAGGTGCAGTGCGCTCCACCTGGCCCCGCTGTGCACGCGAGGTTACGTGGCGCACTGGGGCCCAAAATGACCACAGTTTGCGTCAGCGCTCCATTGGAAGGTGCGTTGCCGGAATCTCCAGAGTAACTAGCGGCAATGCTATAGCTGCCTGGTGTACTAAATCCGGGGTAGGTGCACTGGGCGCTAATCCCGTTCAACGGCAGCGCCATGCAGGCCGGGATAGGCGATCCCGCGATGGTGAAGGAGACCGTTCCTGTGGGCGCCGAGCCGCTCACAGTAGCCTTGAACGTCACGGGTGCTAGAACGCTTACCGGATTCGCGCTACTTTGAAGACTGGTAACTGACGCACCCGGAGGCGGAGCGGTCACCGTTTGCGTCAGCACGCCGGCGGAGGGGTTATTGGCGGCATCGCCGGAATAGGCGGCGGCAATACTATAGCCCCCGGGGGCATTAAATCCGGAATAGGCGCACTGGGCGCTGCCCGCTGCCAACGGTACCGCCGTGCAGGCCGCGATGGGTACCGCAGCAATCGTGAACGAAACAGTCCCTGTCGGCGCCGAACCTGTCACAGTCGCCGTAAGCGTCACGGGCGCAAATGTGACTGTCGGGTTCATGCTGCTTTGCAGATTTGTAGTCGTGCCAACCGGGGGCGGAATCGTTACCGACTGTGTCAGCATGCCAACAGAAGCAATATTGGCGGTGTCGCCTGAATAGCTGGCGGCAACACTGTAACCCCCGGGCGTGCTGAATCCGGGATAAGCGCATTGGGCACTGCCTGCGTTCAATGCTACTGCAGTGCAACCGGCGATGGGAGCACCTGCAAGCGTAAACGAAACAGTGCCAGTTGGTGTCGAGCCATTCACAGTCGCCGTAAATGTCATGGGACCGAACGTAATTGCCGGGTTCACGCTGCTTTGCAGCGTCGTGGTAGTGGCGACCGCTGCCGGAGCAATCACCGTCACATCGCTGCTCAGAAAATTCGCGACATATACCTTACTGTTTGCGGAATTAAAGGCAATCGCATCACCACGATTGCCGCCCGCTAATCGAGCCAGTTCACTGCCGGTACTACCGTCTATTACTGCCACCGCCTGACTGGTCTCCAAGGATACGAAAACACGGTTGGTAGCAGGGTTTACCGTCAGAGCGATTGGCCGGCTGCTGAGCGTCGACGAAGTTACTGTTCCAGTGGCACCATCCACCATCGTGAAAGTGTCGTTCAAGGCGTGCGCCAGGTAAATACGATTGGTGGACGGATTTACGGCAACGGCCCACGAATAAAAGGGAACGGTGATGCGCGACGAAGTATTCGTGATGCCATCGATAACCAGCAAGCCCGTATCCGCAACATAAACCTTGTTGGTGGAGGTGTTGATGGCAATTCCGGTAACAGGTCCTATGGTGGGCAGGTTGGTAACGGCATTGGTCGCGCCATCGATCACGGTTACATTATTGTTGCCGCCTACATAAACCTTGTTGAGAGACTCGTTAACCGCGATTGCGAGCGGCGAAGTGCCCACCGGTACCGTCGTAGTACCCAGCGTCGCTCCGTCAATCACCGTAACGTTGTTATCACCAAGATTGGTGACATAGGCCTTGTTGGTCACGGTATTGACGGCAACCACCCAAGGCGAGCTTCCTGAATTAACGGTAGCCGCGAGCGTTTCGGTCGCGCTATCGATTATCAGAACCTTGTTAAACGAAGTGTTGGCGGCAAATATCCTGTTGGTATTCGGATTGACCGCCAAACCTTGGATCTGGCCGATATTCCCAAAACTTAAAATATGAGGCTGGTTGGTTTGCCCGTCGATCACCGTAATTTGACCAATCACGCTAGAACCGTAAACTTTGCCGGTTTGCGAACTCATCGCAACTCCAGCCGGGTTCGTTGCGACGGGAACGGAAGTCGACGTGAACAGCGCAGCACCCAGCGCAGCAAACGAATACGCTCCTGTAGCGGAAGACACAGCTGGGAACAACATGAACGCGCCCGCAGCGGCAAGTTGCAAAGCAATATTGAAAACAGCAGTTTTTTTCATTTTTCCCCTGAAAGCACAATCAGCCTCGGTCGGCTGCCGCTCTAAGCATGAGCTTATTTCTCAGCGCCGATCATAGCACCCGGCCTCCTCCGGAAGAGCGGCAGGGTTAACATTCCGCTGGAGCGTCTTGCCTCATCCCTTAGAATTTGCATGGACGGCGATTCGCCCGCCCCGACTCCCAACAGTTGGCTGCGCCCAGCATAGCAAACTCGTAAATCGGCATGGAAACAAGGCGGGTTACTTGAGAAGCGCAAACTATACCGGCAAGTGTTGCGAAAATCGCTTTCGTTAAAAACCGGCTGTCACGCCCCGATCACGTTCCACGGCGGCGGCGGTCCACGAACAGCGCATCACCGGACACTTTTTTGGCTTCGCGCTTGGCCTCGGCCAAGGCAAACGACAGTTCCTGCGAAGACCGATAAACGCCGGGCTGAACCCGAACCACACCGATGGAAAGCGAAGGCACCGGCAACGAGCGCTGCTCGCCGTGGCGGTCGTAGGCAAGATAGGTGCCGCACTGCAAATGCTCGGGCAATAGCAGTAACTCGCGTATGCCGGCAAAAGCCTCGAGCACCTTATGCAGGCGGGCCTCCCAGTCTGCCGATTGCAAGTGAACGATGAAATCGTCACCCCCCACGTGGCCGACGAAGTCGCCGGCCCCGTCCACCGCCTGCTCGATGGTGCGCGCCAGGGCGCGGATCATCTCATCGCCCTTGCGGTAACCGTAGAGATCATTGAAGGGTTTGAACTGATCGATATCGCAATACGCGGCAACAAACTCAACCTCCGCCGCCAGCAGGCGCACCACATGCTCATCCAGCGGCACATTGCCCGGCAGCATGGTGAGCGGGTTGGCGTAGCGCGCGGTATTGATCTGGATCGCAGTCAGTTCGCGTACCAGCGCCTGCCCGCTACCCATGCCCAGATATTTGCCATCCACCGCGATAATAAAACCGGTAGCAAGATGGCGTCTATCCAACTCGGAGAGCATTTCACTCACCGCCGCGATTGGCATTGACGACTCCACGATCAAGGCGTCTTTGTCCATAAAAAACGTGCAGGGGCGCTTGTCGTAAACCTCGTGACGATAGGGCCGCACGAACTCCTGCATAAAGTGCGTACGCCGGATCAGCCCGACCGGAGCGCCGTTATCCACCACCGGGATCGAGGTCAGCGCCGGGTCGGCCGAGAAGCGTTCCAGCACCGTCTCGTTATTGGTGCGCGGCGAAATCGGCTCGATCGGCGTGACCAGGCGGCCCACCTGCACCGAGGGCGCCGGAACCCCGCGCTCGCCATGCCACACCGCAATGCGCCGCGCGCCGATGGCGGCCCGCACCTCGTCGCTTACCTGGGGCGGCGGCACCGCCACCGGCCGTCCCAGGAAAAAACCCTGTGCGTAGGAGATGCCCAAGTCCCGCAAGGCAATCAACTCCGCTTCAGCCTCGATCCCCTCGGCGATCAGCTTGGTGCCGGTAGTCTCGGAAATCTGCTGGATGGCGCGCACGAACTGCATTTTGAAACTGTCGCGGTGTACATCCTGCACGAAACGCTTGTCGATTTTCACGTAATCGGGCCGCAGCTCCAGCCACAGACTGAGACTTGCGTAGGCCTCGCCCAGATCGTCGATGGCGATCTGAAAGCCCAGCGAACGTAGCACCGTGAGGCTTTTTTTGATGGCGTCCAGATCGTGCATGGGCTGCGACTCGCCCACCTCGATCACCAGCCGCTCCGGGCGCAGATTCAGCTTTTCGAGAAACGCCGCCACGGAATACGCCGTCACACCAGGATCGAGCAGGCTGGACGGCAGGGTATTGATGAAGAGCTTGCCGTCCAGCACCAGATCGGCAAAGCCGCGCACCACACGCCTCCGCGCCATCAGGTCCAACTGCGTGGTGAGGCCCGCCTCGGCCGCAGCGGCAAACAGCTCGCCGGGGCTTTGCCAGCCCGCGTGCCGCCCGCGCACCAAGCCCTCAAAGCCGTACACCGCGCCGGTAGCCAGCGAAACCACCGGTTGATAATGCGCGTCCAGCTGCGCTTCGTCGACAGCCTCGGCGATCGAGAGCGGCGCCGGGGAAGATGGAGCCAGGGCCAGGGACAAGAGGAACGCGCCAATACGGTTTACGGCATTGCAGTCTACTTCAAGGCCGTGACGGTCGCATGACAGGAAAATGACGGTCTGTTCAGTCTTAGAGCGTGACCCAGCCCGCATAAACCAGTAAAACCGAGGCAATCAGCGAACTACCTGCACCCACGGTATTGCCCCAGTGCGCCAGGCGCGCCCAGCCCTTGCCGCTGCCCGACAACCCCCGGTCGCCGGTAATCGCCGCCAGCGGCGTGGAAATACAAAATGCATACGCCGATACCACCAGCGATATCACGATCAGCCATTTCATCTGCGATCCCACCGCCAGCATGGCAAGCGGCCAGGCCAGCGCGAACATCAGTATCGCGCCCAAGGTGATGCTCTGGTGTGCAACCCGCCAGGAGTTGACGGCTTGAGCAGAAGCGTTGCGGGTGATGGCGCGACCATAGGGAGCGCCGTATAGCAGGCCGATCAGCAGCACCAGGCTCGCATGGAACACTAGGTGGCGGACTGGTGCTTCCATCACACCGCCGAGCGCTGGATAAAGCGCAGGCGCGCCTTGGCGGCCTCCTCTTCCCGGTTCTTGGGCGGCGCATTGGTCTGCAGCGAATTCAGCAGTTCCGTGGAGGCCGCGCTGATTTTTTCGATGGCGGCGATAAAGGCCGCCTCATTGGCCTGCGAAGGCTTGTTGAAACCCGACACCTTGCGCACAAATTGCAGCGCAGCGGCGCGGACTTCGTCTTGGGTGGTTGGCGGCTCGAAGTTGAACAGCGTCTTGATATTGCGGCACATGGCGGGCTCCGTGACGGTACTCGCCGGAATTATCGCCCACCGGGCAGGGTTTCAGCACCCTCCCCTCAAACGCGCCTGCTGGCTGATCAGGCTGCCAGCGCGCTGCTGTCGATATGCTTGACGGCCGCTTCCTGCGCGCGGGCGTAGGCTTCTTCCGCGGTCGGCAGCGTGGAGGTGCCGGTGACGTTCACGGTGCGGTAGGGGCCGCCGTTCATGGGCCCGCTGACTACCGAAAGAAATTCCCAAACATCATCCTTGAAATCCAACCAGACGGTGATGTTGTAGTCCTTGTAACTATGTTTCTTGCCCATGGGATCCCCCTTTTTTCATTGCTACGAGCGGAGGATTGCTTAAAACATAGGCGGTCAGCTATGCAATATTTCACTATTTTGGCGGGTGTTAACAAAAAATCCCGGGCTGTCGCCGCGCGGCAACAGTTGCGACCCGCAGCAGGGCCTTAATCGTCGTCGTGCAGGATCTTTTGCTTCTCTATCCCCTGCCCACGGCGCAAATAGTCCGCCACCGGCCAGGAGGCTAGCCAGCCGATGGGCACCGTAAACAACCAGAAGGTGAATGGCGCCAGCAGATTGCCGCGCTGCATGCCCGCGCAGGGGTAGGCGCGCCCCAGCTGCCGGCAATACTCTGCAGCGGCAGAAGATTCCGAAAAATAGTAGTAAATCCCCCACAGCACTCCCAGTGCAAACGACCCCCAAACCACCCGCAAGCGGATCTGCCTGCGCAGCTCGCGCTCCTGGGCGGTGAGAATTTCCACGCTATTGCCGAAAAAATTCATCTTGCGAGTCCGGTCCCTTCAGAGTGGGTAAAACCCCCCTTCCCATTGAAGGCGGCCCGCCATTTTCACGCAAATTGTTAAAGAACGGGCATGCGACCCACACGGAAAAGCGCGGCCTGCAACCCTAAGTTTGACGCCCAGTCAGCGAGAAAAGAGGGGTAAAAAGCGCCGTTTTCGGGCGACTTATCCACAATATCAACTTGTTGATTTAAAATGAGAATCCGAATAAACAATTATGATTTATTCAGCCCGGTTGCAGATTCCGGCGGAGCCCCGTATCGATCACACACCATCCGCCAGTTAGGCAGATCGGCGCGGCAAAATCCACGCATGAATGTGGACAAATTCGCCTGATTGTCGGGCGCTTTGTGTACCGCACCCGCCCGCCTCAAACCAGCAAAGCCCGAACCCACTCGCTCTTCGCCGCCTGCAGCACCGTCTTACCCTGCCCGTCCTTGTCGTCGGGGCTGGCGCCGTGTTCCAGCAATAGCGCGATGATCGCGGCCTGCTGCTCCCGCGCATGCGCGGATCCGCTGCCCCCGCGCCCCGTGTTCTGCACGGCGAGGTGCAGCGGCGTGGAGCCGGCCTTGTTGGGCGCACGCGGGTCGGCGCGGCCGGCCAGTAGCGCAATCACCGCAGGCGATGACCGCGTTCGCACCGCGCGATGCAGGGGCGCCACGCCGGAATCGTCCAGGGCATTGGCGTCCGCGCCCTTGATCAGGAGGTAGGCAATGATTTCGGCCTGTGCCAGCGGGCCCCAATGGTTGGCGTCCGCCGCGTAGTGCAGCGGCTCCGCACCACGACGGTTCCGGGCGCGGCAGTCCGCCCCATGTGAAAACAACAGTTCCGCAACGGGGCGGCGAAACGCCGCCGCTGCTACATGCAATGCGGTATCGCCGGCATAAAGATAGTGAGAGATCTCGCTGAAAAAATAGGTTGAGGCATCCTGGCGGGTCGCGCCCATCTCTGCGGGCGCCGTAGCAAACGAGGGGGTGTCTGCCAGCAGGCGCGATACCTCGGCGACGTCGCCCGCCGCAACCTGCCGTGCAAACTCAAGAAAAGCCGGCTTTGCCTTGGGCATCGGCACGATTCCCGCAGCAACCCTTAACCCGGAATATCCGGCTCAACCAGATTCGCCAGCTGCGCCAGCGATTCCTGCCAGCCGAGATAGCACATCTCTACCGGAATGGCCTCGGGAATCCCCTCCTGCACAATCGATAACTCGGTGCCGCACATGACGGCCTTCAGTGAAACCGTCACCTTCATTTCGCCCGGCAGATTTGCATCGTCGAACTTGTCCGTATACCGAATCAGTTCTCCCGGCACCAGTTCAAGATACTCACCGCCGAAAGCATGCCCATTGCCTGTGGAAAAATTGTGAAACGACATCTTGAACGTACCGCCCACCCTGCCCTCGTAGTGATGCACCTTGCAGGTAAAGCCATAGGGCGGCAGCCACTTCGCCAAGCCATCCGCATCCAGAAAGGCCTTATAAACTTTCTCCGGTTTGGCGCGGAGCACGCGGTGAAAACGAACGGTTCCGGTTGGCATGGCAGAATCTCCTATAGCCGTGAGCGAAATTTAGATCCGGATTCTTCTGTCGCCACTTTACCCACATTGCTCCAGCAACTGAAATGACATTTACCGTTCGATCATGTGGAGAGAATGTTAAGAGCAGATTAAACTGCCCCGTCGTTGCTTAATTTGTAGGTTTAAACGGCACCAACTGCTTAAGCAACCCCTCCAAACCGCCGTACACATTGAGATGCTCGATTTTCTCGGTGATTTTTTCCAGCGTTTCCAGTTCTTTCAAACGCAGCGCAATCGGGTTGTCCTCCATGACCTTGGCAGTATTCATTAGAGAGCGGGTGGCGGCCGTTTCTTCGCGGCGGCGGATTACGTTAGCCTGCGCCGCCTTTTCCGCTTCCACCACCTTGCCGAGTATCGCCTTGATTTCGCCCGGCAGGATCAGGTCTTTGATGCCGAGGCTGACCATTTCGATACCCTGCACCGCCGCCTTTTGGCGCATATAGCCTAGGATCTGCTCGTCGGTTTCGTTCTTGTTTTCCAAGAGCCCGTCCAGCGTCCGGCTGCCGATGGCGGCACGCAGCGCGAACTGGATTTCCTTGTAGATAAAATCCTTGTAGTCGTTCAGGCTGGAAATGGTCAGGCGGCCATCAACGATCTTGTAGCCGGCCGTCACGTTTACGCGGAGTTGCACCTTATCCTGCGTCAGCATCTCCTGCCCGGTGATTTCCACCACCATCAGGCGCGTGTCGATGGTCGTCAGCGAAAGGCGCTTGCCGCCGTGCCAGTAAGCGTAAAAGCCCGGCTGCAGCAAGGCATTGAACACACCGTCCACATGGAACATGCCGATATGCTCGGAGGGCACTTCGTAACTCGCGACATGCGCCGCCAGCAGATTGGTGGCAGCGGCGCCGCTGCGCATCGCCTGGGCGATGTGCGCCTCCACCGGCTTGGGTGCTGCCTCCAGCGAAATCATTTCCGCTTTTAGCGCATTGCTGGCCAGGGCGTGCACCGCCGGCGGGCTCACGTGCACCAGCTGATTATTGTCCCACCAGACGCCAAGCTGCTTGCTGCCGGTTTCTACCGAGACCAGATGTTCCGCCAGCGCGCGATGCCCGCTCGCCACCATGGACTGCACCAGCACCTTGGAATCGAGCACCTGCGATTGCGGGCAGATGGTGATGCGGGTCTTGGGCAGCACATCAAAAAACGCATGGCGGCCGGGCAACAGGAAATCGCAAAACATTTCCTCAACGAACAGCAGCCCAAAGCCGCCGGCGGGGACCGCCAACTGCTTCACGCAGGAAACCGACTGCCCCACCGGGAGCTTCGCCACCCATTCGCCCGGCACCTTCAGGTTGGCGGGGACCTTGGTGGTTTGCACCTCGATGGGCAAATCCTTTTTCCAAAAGGCCTGCAGGGAATTGGGCAATACGAAATGGAATTCCTGGCCACGGCTCACCATGGCCACTTCCTCGGTCCCGGTGCGGACCACGTGAAGGTGATCGGCTATTTGCGCAGCATGCGCGGACGCCAGCCAATCCAGATTGGGTAGCGATGCCGGAAAGGCGGCGAGGCTGTATATCTGCAGGGTCTTGGTAAACGGAATGAAATGGCGTCCGCTTTCCAGCACGCGCTCAAATCCATTGCGGCCCAGCAAGAGGCCAACGTGACGGTTGGGAATAAACTTCCAGCCAAGCATAGGTGCACCTCAATATAGTTATATAGCCCTCTCAGGAGCCTTCCCCGTGCCCTGGCGGATGATTGAATCGGTGCTGGGCCGCCGTTTTGCGCCTGGCACGCCCGGCAGCGAGGAAAAAACCAGGGAACAGCACTTCCCTGGCTGCCGTTGATGCTTCGGGTTAAAACGTGGAGCAGACGCGGATTGGCAATCATGCAAAGCCATGAAACGTTGTCCGGGCAGACGCAATATCGATACGCTGATACAGCGCCTGAACGAACAGGATGCGGCTCCCTTGAGGGGTGCTACGGGTACAGCAGATTTGCTACGCAGGTTTTACCCTGTACTGCCAGAGTCTCAGTCTGTTGCTCTTTCGAGCGGAGTGCGTAATTCAGGACTCGAACCTGAAAACCGTTGAATGGTGCGGTACGCAGCCGGGCAGTGCCCACCACGCCAGCCTGAACTCACGAGTCAGGGCCGCTGCAGATCAAACAACTATGTTTCCACCATGGAAACGCCCGGAAAGTATAGCAAAAGGTACCGCCACGCCCTGTGCTGCGGGTGGCGCTCAATGTTTTATAAGATAAAGAACACTCAACGCCCACCACCCCAGTAGGACCGCTAGGACCAAGCCGACACCAAAAAGCCAATAACGGCCCGCAGATCGCAACCCCGGTTGTTCCACCAGCGCAATAAGCGCGAGCGGTAGGGAAAATAGCAGCGACAGCAAGATCAAGCCCAAAACGGCGACGATAGCCCCTAGGCCGATCGCACCGTCTGGGCTATGCGGGTTGAAAAATACGCCAACCGACGCCGGAGCAAAGGAGATCAGCACCGCTAATGCCGCCGTCAGCGCGAACATGATGCACGCTGCGCGGACGATTCTTAGGGATCGCGGCATATCGGTACCAGCCATATGTCACTCGATGCTGACTTCCACCAACTGTCGGGTGGTGATCGTGCTATCAATGTCCGAGGTACGCTGGGTAGAACCAAGATACTCGTCCTTGGTTGTGAACATGACACCCAGGTCTTCCAGATACCACTCTTCGTATGACCAGGCGTCCTTATCCGTTTCGCCGGTACCCTGCCACTCTTCCAGGCAACGGAAACGAAAGGCATTTCCCGAAAGTGATGGGAGCAGCCGGTTCGCCTCTGCCTGTTCCAGTACTTCGCATGACGAGCTAAAGGAGCCGGTTTCGAACCCCCGATCATCGTCGGTACTTCGGTAAGCGCTTTTTGCGGTAAAACGCGCGCCGACCTTATGCGGAAAATCCGGGCTGGCCTGGGCATTGAGCGCGGTGAACTTGGCGGTCGTCCAGAGGGCGAAGGGGAAAAGATTGCCCACAAACCGCAGCGCAAATCGCCTGTGGCGCAACAGCGGTACGGGCCCCATATACAAGGAGCTGTTTTCCTCCACCACCGCCGTGCTGTTCTTGGGGTCATAGCGTCGCGAATTTTTCAAGGCGACGCCTTGGGCGGCTTTGCTGATTGCAACCTCCCGAACGGTCGTTCCGTACACATTAACCTGATTGAATTTGAGCCTGACCGTCCCGGTGTTTTCCCGAAGTCCCGGTAGCAACTTCGCGGCTTGAATGACGGCGTCAGGGTCGGCCTCGGCAATGCTGGCTACCTTATCCGGGTGGAAGAACATCCAGGCGAGAATTGCCGCCGGCACGACAATGAATGCGATGCGCTTGGGGCTTATTGCCTTGGTTGAGGGATTGTTTTCTGATGCCATTTTTTACTGACCCGAAGAATTAGATGGGCCTTGCTCCTGCTCGCGCATCAGCTTTTGATACTTGTACGTCCCCTCTATGCCTCTGGCGTAGAAATATAGGAATATCGCCGCGACAATGCCGCCAACCGTCGTGGCGCCCGACGTAAAAATCATGATTTTCGAAATAACGAAATAGACGGTCAAGACCACGGCGCAGGCCCGGCTCTTGCGATAAATTCCATAGGCCAGCCCGAAAATAAACGCGGCATCGAAGAGCATCCACCCGGAAAATATCGAAATCTTCACGGAAAGCAGGGCCGCCACAGCAGCGAGCAAGGTAATGATGCCCGACACCAAGGCGGCGACCCATGCGTTCCGGATGTTTCTGAGGACGTCGGGCGGAATGTCGAACGCGGAGGGTGCGACTTCCAGATCGGACTTTGTCGGTTCGTAGGGATTGTCGGACATGGCATGTTTACCTTTTCTACTAGTACCAGCGATTGCCAGAATAATTATCAAGCGCTTCGGCGAGAGCCTTGCCGAAGTCCGTCGTCGAGAAATATACCAATGCAATCAGAATGGCCGCGCCACCCACGACCAACGAAGAGATGCGCAGCCAGCCCGGCAAGGCGCCTATAAACCAGGCTCCGCAGAGCAGGCAGCCCGCCGCCAAGAGCCACCAGCTGCGCCGGTTATAGCGCGATTCTCGGTCTCTGGCACCCACTTCCACCAGAGCGTCGATCATGATTTTGTCGTGCGGTTTCATAGCGCGGCTATGGCTGTATCGCTTATTTTGCCGCCTGCGGAACAGCTTTTGCATCCGTGCAATTGAACTCGCGCTTTTCAATGGTCAGCAAAGTATTGCGGTAAACCTGGCTATTGCCCAAAAGATTGTTGGCGAAGCGGCAGGCGGGGTTGTCTTTTACGTATTGAGGCATGCGGTGTTTGAGTTCCGCTACCAGGCCATCGGCCACCGCCGTATTGCCCAGCGAGCGCTCGGCGTTGATCAGGAGCAGAGTCGCCCGCAAATCGGGTTGTGGTTTATTGACCTGTTGAAATAGGTTCAAGAACTTATAAACCCAGCTATCGCTTTCGAAAACGAGTGGCTTGCGTGCTTCTGTGGCCAGCTCCCTGGCGCGCTGCCAGTCGCCGCGCAGCTGCGCCGATATCGCCAAAAACAACTGGGCATTCCGCCGGTGCGCGCTTGCCGGGATGGGGTCGCCTGCGTTTAAGGCGGCTAACGGCGCCACCAGTTTTTCCGCTTCGTCAAAACGCTTACGCTCCAGCAAGAATCCGCCGTATTGGAGCTTGATGGTGCCGTTCAGGTAAGCCCCCTTTTCGCCTGCGGCGCCGGCCAAAGCCTGCTGATATTCGCGTTCCGCGGCATCCGCCTGGTCGGCGTCGGCCAGCCGTTTCGCCAGGGCCGCGTGCGCGGTCACTACTTCCATATCCGAGGCCGGCTTATTTGCCGACAGCAAGCTGGTGATTTCCTGTTGAACCGCTAAATCGGCGGCGGCATCATCGCCTTTCAACCGGGTTTCAAGCACATGCGCCAGCAAAATCGCATCCTCCCCGGCGGTCTTGGCCGCGAGGCGTTGACGCAGAATATTCTCGGCTTCCCGATTCAGGCCTTCCCGCTCCGGGCGGTTTGCTGTCCGTACGGCATCGTCTGCCGCCTCCATGTCCATGGCAGTCGCCAGCAGTGAGGCCGCCTTGGCGCGTTCAAAGGCGGGAGGGGTAACCGCTCCCGCCGCTTCATAAAAGGACTTGGCATAGCGCAGCGCATCTTTTGAGTCTTCATCGTTGACGGCTTCTTCTGCAACTTCCGCCAAGGTCCGCAGACGATCATCGCCCTTGGCCGCGGCCAGCTTGGCGGCACGCGCGTCGCGAGTGGGTTTTAGCAACTCCGCCATATCGGCATCACGCGCCGCCTTGATCGCCGCGGGGTCGGCGTTGTCCCGGACGGCGGCTGCCGTTCTGTCCGCACCGCTGGGCCTCCAGGAGGGCAACGTACCGCTTGATCCGAGCAGCACCACACACACGATGGCGATAATCGGCAGGACCAGGCAGCCGAAATAAATGGCGAGGCCGGCAATCGTTTCCTTGGCAGTAGGCAAGCGGCTCATCAGTACCGGCAACAGCGATTGGCCGACCGACAGCTTGGCCTTGTAATCCCACTTCTGATAAGGCTTTTGCGAAAAGAAGTTGTACATGCGCGCGGTCACCTCGGGCAAATCGTTGGGCGGCAGGGTGCCGGCCAGCTTTTCTTTCAACAAGTCGGCCGTCGCCTTGCCCAGGCGGTATTGATATTGCACGCTGAACAGGAAAATGATCCCGAGGGTTATGGTCACGCGGTCGCCGGTACTCATGCCCCAAAGCAGCAACAGGCCGCCGCTGCCTACCGCAAAGGCGAAGCGCAGCCACGGCAAACGGCTTAGCGCGAACAAATTGAAAATGCGGCCCCCGTCCAGCGGCATCACCGGCAGCATATTCAGCCCGTTGATGAAAAATGCGACGTAGGCGCCCGAAACCAGCGTTTGCGTCCAGGGTGCGCTAAGGTCGATCACATTGAGGTACATGAGGACGAATACCACGGTCGCCAGTAGCAGGCCGGGCATGGGGCCGGCCAGGTAGACCAGCAGATGCGTCAGCGGGCTGGCGTCGTGCTTGACGCCGCTGGTGGCGCCGCCCATGCCGGGTATGAAAAATACCTGCACGTCGCGGAATTTCGCCATACGCATGGCGAGCCAGTGGCCCGCCTCGTGAAACGCAACGATGGCCGCGATCATTAGCGCGTAGGTCAGGTCCCAGAACCAGGTGCCGATGGCGAGAAACGCCAGCGCCGAGAACATGAATACCGACCAGCGAAACCAACGCGGCGCGCGGTTGGCGCTCAGGGTGGCGAGGGTGTTGCCGAAGGCGACGCGCTCCGCAGCCGCCCTCACCTCCGAGCTCACCGGGGTGGTCGATGCCTTGGCAATCTTTTTGGCCTTGGCCGGCAAAAAGCGCAGCTTGATGGCCGCTTTCACTGCGGTGGCAAAGCGAAAGCCATAAACCTTGATTTTGTGACCACGGCCGCGCAGGTATATGCTGCCCTCGCGGGCCATGGCATCGAGCATGGTCTCGGCAAACGCCTGGGCGCGCAGCAGGGCCTCGTGGGAGGAGGTGCGCGGCACGCTGATTTTCATGCGCGCGGCCAGATGGGTGGCGAGCTGGCCCTCCAGGCTGCCGGTATAACCGTCTGCCACCATTACCGACTTGGGATAGGGGATCAACTCGTGCGCCCGGCCATCGACCGTGAGCAGCGATTTGTTATCGACGAAGGTATTCCACAAATACACGTCGTATACCCTGGTTGGCGTGGGCACGGACGCCAGAAACACCTCGGCGTGCACATCTTCATCCCGGTGGTAATACACGTCGCAATAGCTGGGCTGGCGCGCCTTGGAGGCCACCAGGCCCCGCGAGCGCCGGCTATACATATAGCGAAAGCCCGCTGCCTCCATGGCCAGGCCGGCGGACATCAGCACCACGCCCTGGTCGTTCGCCGGGCGCGGCGCCACCTGGATCAACGGCGCCCACATCGGCATTTTGACCAGGCGGGAGACCACGATAAGCAGAACAACAAAATGCATAAGCGCGATTGCGCCGGCAACGGCAAGAATCGTAGTCAGCATGAATTAATCAACACCAAGGGACAGCCCGAATGAAAGTCATTCGGAAATAAAGGGGAAGCATCGCGCCCCCTGCAAGTGGCAAAAGGGGCGCAACGTGCGCGTGCTACTGATACGTTTTTTGTTTGTTATTCGTTCCCTGTGGGGATTTTACGGCCTAATTGACGACTTTTTACGGCCTTGATATCACTCTATTACGCGCCCTATTACGGTCGCGTTATGGTCTTAGGGGCGCGCCGTCCTTGGGCCGCAAATCCGCGCAGCCCATAGGCTCGGACGTCCAGCTGAGGTTGGAGACCTTCCAGACGCCATCCACCTTCACGAAATCGACCACGTTCACGCCGCAGTGGTGACTTTCGCCGTTGAGCCAGAATTCGAAGGGCGCCCACACCACGGCCAGTGAACCGCGCAGCAATACCGTGGGCGACCAGTAGCGCTCCAGGTATTTGTCCGCGCTGGTATTGGGCTTGGCCCATTCGCTATTGGGGCGCGAGCGCACTGCGGGCTTGCCGTCTTTGCCGGTGGAGGCGATCCAGCTCATGCTATTGGGCATCTGCCCCGCTTCCATGGCCGCATGGTCCTTGTTGGAAACGGCGGTCATGACGCGGTCCATGGCGGCCAGCACGGCGGCCTTTTCGGCGGTGTCGTTGACGCTGCCCGCAGGTTCCTGCGTGGGCTGGGTGGCACAGGCGGTGAGCAGCAATGAAACGCAGGCAATCAGAAAAGCTTTCATGTTTCTCTCCGCATATAGTCGTACACAAACAACATAGTCGTTTCCGTTACCTGGCTGCACCGGCAATCGGTTCCAGGCGCTGGAACTCGGCAATCGCCACAAAGTACTCCCGGAAATTCGGCGGGCAGTTGGCCGCCGCTTCTTTGAAAAGGGGCCTGGCTGAATCGGTGTCTTTGCGGATCATGAACATTTGCGCCACGTAAAAATTGGCTTCACAGCGTTGCTCGCGCAGGGTTTTGGGGTTGGCGGACTCTGCGGCGGCAAATAACTCCGCCGGCTTTCCTTCGTTCAACAGGAAAGACATGATGGCCTTGGGCCAGGGGCCCTGTTTGGTGTGCTCCAGATCGCGCCTTAATTGCTGCTTGTCGGCGTCGCCCTGCCGGGCCTGCGCCAGGTAGGCCCAGATGGCGTTATAGGTCCACGTCGATGCGAAAGGCTCGGTATCGAGTTCGTTGGCGCTCATCAGGTCGCGCCGGGCCTGCGCAAACAGGCCCAGGCGAAATGCCGCATGGCCGCGCTCGCTGTACGGCCAGCGGTACTTGGGCTTCAGTTTGACGGCCTGATCGAAGTCCGCCATGCAGCCGGCGTCGCCCTTCTCCAGGCGGGCTCGCGCCCGGCCGGAGTAGGCGTAGGCGGGTTCTTCTTCCAGCAGTATGGTTTTGTTGTAGTCCGCAATGGCCTTGTCGTATTCCTTCTTTCTCGACCAGATGTCGCCCCGGTTTTGATAGGCGTACCAGTCATTCGGGTCCAGCTTGATGACCTTGTCGAAATCGGCCATGGCCTCGTCGTACTTCTCCAGATAGGTCAGGACATAGCCGTGGCCGTTAAGAAAATCTGTATTGTCGGGATCGATCAGCAGGGCCAGCCGGTAAGAGGTTTCCGCATTGGCCCAGTCATTGCGCGACGCGTAAATCCGGCCGCGCTGGTAAAGGGCAAACTTGTACTTGGGGTCCAGCTTGACGGCCTGCTCGAAATCGGCGGCGGCGCGGTCCAGCTCGTTTTTCTTTTTTAACAAGAGGCCGCGGCTGAAGTAAACATCGGCATTAGCCGCGCCGAGCTGAATGGCCTGGTTGTAGTCCGCCAGGGCGCGGTCGTCTTCTTTCACCCCTTGCCAGGCATCGCCTCGGGCGTAGTAGAAGCTTCCCAGTTCCTTGCCGGTCAGTGTATTGCCCTCAATGATGCGGGTGCAGGCTTTGACCTGCGCCTCCCGCGAAACGAAATCGGATAGCACGCCGTTTTGCATGACCAGGCCAAGCCTGCAGACGACCTTTTCCTGATCGGCGGTGCCGCCGCCTTGCTGTGTGGCGCAACCGCATAGCAGGGCCAGGCTCACCAGAAGGGTGGTAGATATTTTATTCATGGATTGTTTTTTTGTTTAATGGAGTGCGGGTAATACGCTATTGACCGACACTGAACGTGAAACGCCACATGCCCTCGTTCAGGGTCAGCGAAACGTCAACCCTACCGATGTTGGCGGGAATCGCGAACAGGGTGGTATCGGAGAAGGCTTGCGCTACACCCTCCCCCAGTTGCGGCGGCTCGGCGACGACGAAATAAAGGCGGCCGTCCGAACCATCGAAGGTCGTTGTCATGGCGCTATCCAGGGCGGCCACGGTGATGGCCGGGGCGTCGGTCACGTACCAGGTGCAATCCAGCTGCATGCCGGGGTCGGTGCGGTTGGTGAGGCCGTATTGGAAAGGCAGCATTCTTTCCTGGGCCAGAGCATCGGGTTCCTGCCGCAGCGCCAGCGTATGGCTGTTCGGGGTGGTCACCGCAAACAACTGGCCGGGCTTTACCGCCACGCGCTCGGAAGCCACCGGCACACCCTAGGCGTCGCGGCCGGACAAGGCTACTGAAACCTCACCGTCAAAATGAAACGACTCAACCGTCCCTGGCGAGCCGGACAGCACCCGCCAGGCCAGCGCGGTGATATTGCGGCTGGGCCGCGGCGGCGCCAGAAAGACCAGCACGTTCTTGCCCTGCAGTTCTTCGGGTTTCATATCGTAGTGCAGGTTGACCAAGACGTTCATGGGGTTCCTTTTCGGTTCCGGATGGGGCTAAACGGCTGTCGGGAGAGATGCAACAGCGCAATTGTGCCCCGCCCCGGTTATTAGTATTTTAAAAGAATGGCTGCGCTGACTTGAGCGCCTCTACTTCTGCTTGTCCGGACAATCGTTTTTTGGGCCGTCACTTTTCCATATGGCGATCCTTTTTTCGCCAAACAGGATTTGCCGCACTTCGGGCTTGCGAAGCGGAATCAGAATTTCGAAATCCCCCGTCGATCCGGGAGCCGCAAATATCGGAAGGGAAGTTTGGGCGGCGATAGATGACCCTGTGGCAACCAGGCGGTCCTGAACCAGGACCTCGGCAGAGCCATTTTTAGTACTGACGTTTACACCCGTGATGGCCTTGGCGCTTGCCCCGGAACTACCGCTGATGACGACGAAGCAGCGATCTCCCAGGATGACTTTTTCGACTTTTCCCGGGATCACGGTCTCCCACTCAAGCGCCGAAGCAATGGCAGGCGCAAAACACACGATCGAGACTAAACCTGCGGCGAAATGCTGTGCTAAGCGGAAGGACATTTCTAGCGCCTCCAAAAAGTCATGAGCCGGATCTGGCATTTTAAAAGAATGGTGACCCCGGCCCCGGATGTTATATAGCCGCTGCCCCGACCTGCAATCCGCCCCGCTTTTTCTGCAAACCGTCAGCTTGGCGCTGTTTCAGTGGAATATGGCGGTCTAGACTGCCGGATTCGTTGCCCTAGCCGGGCAGCACCCACTTTTGCGAAAGCCGGACCATGGAATCGACCTACAGCCACCCCTTTAGCACCCAGGCCCCAGACGTTCCTGCCAAGGCAGCGCCTATTCCTTTGGATCAGCGCATCGTTGCGCTGGATGTGGTGCGGGGCTTTGCCCTGCTCGGCATCTTTTTGATGAACATCGAGTGGTTTAGCCGGGCGATCGGCACCGGCAGCGACGGCATGCCGCGCGGCCTCAGCGGATTGAATTGGCTGGCGAGTTGGTTTATTTCTTACTTCGTGCAGGGCAAATTCTGGACGATTTTTTCCTTATTGTTCGGCATGGGCTTTGCGGTGATGCTGGTGCGCTTTGAGCGCTCGGGGCGCGATTTTGTGGGCATCTACCTGCGGCGCATCCTGGCGCTGGCGGTGTTCGGGGCGGTGCATTACATCTTCATCTGGCCCGGCGACATTCTGTTTAGTTACGCGGTTGCCGCCGGCGCTTTGCTGATTATTCTTTACGGCCGGGCGAAGAACATCCTGCTTTCCATCTTGGCGCTGATCGCACTGGCTTTCCTGCCCTTTTTGGGACTGTTGTTTGGCGCGGACGACCCCTCCCCGATCGGCCAGTTTTTTGGATTTGCGGGCGGGCTGGCATTCGTCGGTTTGATGGCCTTGTATTTGCGCGGCGCCGCCACTTCGTGGCCGCGGGCATCCGTGATCATGCTGGCCATTGGAACACCGCTTTCCATAGTCGCGCTGGCGCTTTGGTTTGTTCCCGGCCTCCCGGTCGGCCCGCGTGCACCTTTCACTGCTCTGGGCTTCTTGTTCGTGCTGCTGGGGGTGCTCGCCAAAAAATACCATATGCCGGCGGAAAAACGCTCCTTGCGCATGGCGGTGACGGTATTCACCGTGTTCAGCGCGGTGCCGGCGATATTCGGCGCCCTTCAATATTTCAGCCCGACCGATGATGAGATCATTGCCCAGGCCAAGCTCGAAGCTGCCGCCACACAGGCCGCCCCTGCTGCTCCGGCGGCCCCGGTAGCTCCCGTGGCAAAGACAGCAGCCGGCAAATCCGGCAGCGCGAAAACCGAAGACAAGGCCGCCGAGGAGCCCAAGAAAAGCAAGGCCGAGCGCGCCGCCGAGCATAAGGCCGAGCGCCAAAAACGCATCGCCGAGCGCGCAGAAGAGAACCGCCACGAGGTTGAAGTGCTGACCAAGGGTAGTTACTTCGATACGGTGTTGCTGCATTCTTCCGATTTTTTCGACCATATGGTGGGCGACGCCGTCTTCGCCGGGCAGTTAGCCGCCATGTTTCTGCTGGGCATATGGTTTGTGAGGGCGGGCGTTATGGAAAATACGGGGGCGCATCTGCCTTTGTTTCGCAAGCTTGCCTACTATGGGCTGCCTTTCGGCCTGGGCCTCAGCATCATCTCCAGCCTGATTGCGACCTCGCATGTGCCGGGAGAAACTCGCGACGGATTCCAGTTTGCCTTCGGCCTGCGGCAAATCGGTGATCTGCCGGTGTGCCTGGGCTATGTGAGCATGATTGTCCTGATGCTGCATAGCAAAGGCCCCTGGGCGAACGTGAAAGTACTGGCGCCCCTGGGCCGCATGGCGCTGACCAACTACCTCACCCAGTCGGTCATCTGTGCTTTTTACTTTTACGGGTATGGGCTGGGCCATTGGGGCATGCCGCGTGCCCAGCAGGTGGTGTTCGTGCTGGTGGTGTATACCCTGCAGCTCGCCTTCAGCCACTGGTGGCTGGCACGCTTCCGCTTTGGGCCTATGGAATGGCTGTGGCGCGGTTTTACTTACCGGGAGATGCCGCGGTTGCGTATTCAGGGCGCAAGCAGCGTGGCGGCGCAAGTAGCAGGCTAATCGCGTTAAGGGCCAAGGCGCTTTTCGGCCCGTATTGCCAAGTTAGCCGCTACATCGTGCGACCAGCGTGAAGCCTATGACGCCAATTGCGAGCCATAACACCAGATCGGCAACGACGGCAAGGCGGCGCGGATACCGGTACTGAAAAGCCCCGGTCGCTACGCCTTGATCCACCAAAGCTGCCTGTAGGTTCGGTGATGCATCCCAGATGGACTGCGGCCAAAGCGCGTAAAGGCTCGGCGGTAGTGTTGGGGGCAGGCCCTTGGTTCCCTTGAAATTCGCTTTCACCTGGATAACCTGCTCGGGTGCGGGGAGGCCCAGTGCCTCGCATTGGTCCTCCAGGAAGCTAAGAACATCGGCTTCGTCCGCAGCATGCTCATAGTCATCATGGTCGGAAAGGTCATTGCCTGACAGCCGTGACAATACCTCCACAAAGGCGTCCACCGGTATCAGCATCCCGGCAGGGAAGCTCTCCCATCCTCCTTGTATCGGGTGCCAGGCGTCACTGCGTTCTAATGACATGGCAGATGTCCGATAAAAGCGAAAGGCCGGGGACGGGCCACGGTTATTTCGTCGTCAACGATAACCGTGACCCATCCCCTTTTGTTTTGCTTCATCGGTGCATCACTCCCGGCCCAATCTTCCTCGGCTTGCCAGCACCAGCACGCAGCCCGCCAGGAGAAAACAAAACGCCAATAGCAAATCCGGCCGGATGGCGCTGGAAATATCCGCGTCGGCGAGAAACAGCCCCAGTACACCGGAAGACGCATTGAATATGCCGTGCATCACGATCGCCACCAGGATGCTGCCTCGTGAAAGGTTGAAGCAGAAATTGATCGTGAACCCGAATGCGAATACCAACAAACAATAAATCCAGAGCGGGCTGCCGGCCCATTGCGGCACCAGGAACAGCGGGAGATGCCATGCTCCCCACAGAAGGCCGAGCAGCAGCGTCGCCTTGATTGCGCCATAGCGGGATTGCAATCGCGGTAGCGCAAACCCTCTCCAGCCGGGCTCCTCGCCGATGGGCCCCGCCATCAGGATCGAACGGGCAATGCCGAGCGGGTACGCTGTGAACGCCAGCCAATTCAGCCCCTCCACGCGGCCCTCGGTGAGGATCAAACTCGGCAACACGATGAAGGCAATGACGATGATGCACAGGCCGGCGGCGATGGCGACAATGCCTTGCTTGGGCGATGGCACCAGCGCACCAATCCGGAAATTGCCCGAGATCGCCTTTTGCACCAGTAACGCGGCCAGCAACGGCGCATAACTGCCGGGCAGCGTGTACCAAAGCGAGAGCTCCAGCGAAAGCCACCCTAAGCCGGACTTCGAGAGCACCAGGGGTGCCCAGGCCAGCCATGCGAACAGATACGCCAACACAAAAAAGGCGGTGAGCGGATATTCGCGGATTAAGGCTGCAATTTTTCGCATGCGGGATTTTGTGTCGGGCGACTAGTGCGGCACCCTGCTCCACCATTTTTTTGATATAGGGCGAGTAATGACCTAGATCGACATGATACTGCCAACTCATTCACCAAGAGGAGTATTCATGGCATCTGCAATGAAAATCCTGAGGGCCACCTGCCTTTCAATAGGAGCCATCCTGATGACTAGCGCAAACTCTGCCACGCCCTCACAGCCCGCCGAAAATTTAAGCGGCCTGCGCGATTTCGATTTCCAGGTGGGCGATTGGCGCGTGCATCACCGCGTCAAGCGCGGCGCTGACTGGCTTGAGTTCGACGGCACCTGCAGCAACCGCCGCCTGATGGAAGGCCGCTCCAATGTGGAAGACCACCGTTTCGACAAGCCTTCGGGCGTGACCTACGGCGTCGCCGTGCGCACCTACGACCCCAAAACTGCGCAATGGGCCATCTGGTGGTTCGATAGCCGCGATCCACATGGCGTGATCGACCCGCCAGTAAAGGGAAAGTTTGAAAACGGCGTGGGTACGTTTTATTCGGATTACACCGACCAGGGCAAACCCATGCGGGTGCGCTATATCTGGTCGCAGATCACGGCGAATTCAGCGCATTGGGAGCAGGCGGTGTCGGCGGATGCGGGCAAGACTTGGGAGACGAATTGGACGATGGAGTTTCGGCGCGCCCGCTGAATCAACTACTGGAGTCAAACTGGTTCTCAAAAAGAATGGATACTCTGCCCCCGAATGCCCCCTGACAGATCGGATAAAACGGTTATTGGTGTCTGACGCTAATCATTCTCAGAAAGTGCATGTCCTGCAAATTCAAATATTTTTCGAGAGCGGGAAATGGTTTCTGCCGCAAACGGCAGTTTGCATCTCTTTGCTAGTAATTCTTGAATGGCGACATGTGTCTGCTTTTTTTTCAACGCCGCCAACTCAGGGAAAACGGTCTGTCGAATTTGTTCTTTGTCCTCTGAGGTGAGGATGCTTTCAATGCTTTTCCCCATCAGACTTGCATCAACGTCTCCAAGCGAAAACACCCTGCCTTCGACAATTGATTCAAATTTTTCAATATATCTCCTCTTTTGCTTTTCGCCTTCAGCATCGGAGTCAACCAAAATAATAAAATGCCGTCCCCAGCCGGAGAGGAGAGTAACAAGCGGATCAAGTGATCCAGCACCTCCGCCGGGAAATAGGTGTATTGCTTCAGTATTGCACTCAAGCAAATCCCCAAAATAGTTCAACAAAAAGAAATCGGTCTTGCCCTCGACGAGAACCACGTGCGATGGAAACTCTAGAGGTGATGGCGAGTAATCTAGCGCCTCCATTACAGGTAGGTAATAGAAATATTGCTCTGGGTGCTTTCCAACAAATGTTTTATATGGAATGACGTCAATAGCGGTTCTTACAGTCGCATCTAAAGACATGCCTAATGTTTCATCTATCGCCGCATTTCGAACTACATGAGTGGACTCAAGCCACAAGGGGTTAATTAAATAGTGGCTATGTGTTGAATAGACAATATCTGCTTGCTCGGACAATAGCTTTAAACTACGCACGAGTTGAGCCTGTGCGTTCGGGTGGAGATTATTTGCAGGTTCGTCAAATAAGAAAAGCACCCGATCATTTCTGGATACCCTATATTTTGTAAGCAGGATAAAAGCAAAAAACCATCTAAACCCAGCCGACCTTTCATTTATTGCAAAAGATTCAGCATTTTCTTGAATGCGAATCTCAAGATAAAACCGTTTTCTATCATCAAACCCATGATGTATACGGAAGTCCTTTCCATCAAGTGATTGACCAAAAATGGTCTCCCACTCTGCGAAGACCGTCTTTTTTAAATGCTGTTCGACTCGAAGTAAAAGAGCATTCAAATTCTCTTTGTCGTGTTGCCTGCTACTTTTTGCTCTCGATATCAAATGAGTGGTGATGTCCAAACCAGAGTCAATTGCGCGCAATATGTCGCCGATGACTTCGCAATAAAATGAATTCTTGTCCCCCCCTTGCTTCGCACTGGATGTGTCAAGAATTATGCGATCTGGGAAATCCAGCACTGTTGAAGGAAAATAGACTATTTTGGGTAGAAGCGTCTTCACATGAAGCGCCGCTTTAAGCCAATCATCTCCCTCCAGCCAGTAGTCCTTTGCGTTTTCTCTCCTCGATTTCTGCCCAAAAAATGTGAGCGACCAGTTATTGTTCGTCTCTGAATAACTGGAATCCTTAAAGCTTATGCTGTGCGAAATCTCAAATTCGTCTGGGTACCATGACTCGACAAAACCAAACTCCTTTTTTAAAAATGCATCGATTAAAACTCGATCTTCGCTCTCAATTTCAAAAGTTGCCGATATTTCAACCGCATCGTTGAACAGAGCCCGCTTCCCTATGGGTAGCATCGCCTGATAGTCTTTTGGAGTTCGTGCAACATTACTTGGATCGAGTCGACGAAGGTTGGGATTCGACTGAAAGTTGTACAAAGCCTCTAAAACGGTCGTTTTGCCCGATTCGTTCAAACCAACAAGAACATTAACGTTTCCAGACTGACGGTGAGCTAGATTCAAAGCAGCTTTCGATATCCCGCGAAAATTCTTTATTTCAAAAGACTTGAATCGCATTTTTGGTCGCTTTTATCAGTTTTCGATCTTCAGTCCTGACTCTAACGCCTAGGGAGAAACATGTAACCTACCCGCATAGGTAGGAAATTGTGCCTTGCTGACTGGCAGGCCGGCACGGCTTATAGGCTCCGACAATACTCCACCGCCTGCTCTACCCTCTCCACCGCCAACACCTCCAGCCCCTCGATCTTCTGCCGCGGCTTATTCGCCTTCGGCACGATGGCATGGGTAAACCCCAGCTTGGCCGCCTCGCGCAGGCGCTCTTGCCCGCGCTGCACCGGTCGCACTTCTCCGGCCAGGCCCACTTCGCCAAACACAACGTGCTTGGCCGGTAGCGGTTTGTTCTTGAAGCTGGAGACAATGGCCAGCAGCACGGCCAGGTCGGCGCCCGGTTCGTCGATGCGCACGCCACCGACAGCATTGATGAAAACGTCTTGATCGAACACGGCCAGGCCGGCGTGGCGGTGCAGGATGGCGAGCAGCATGGAGAGGCGGTTTTGCTCCAGTCCTACGGAGAGGCGCTTGGGGTTCATGCCGTGGCTATCGTCCACCAGGGCCTGGATTTCCACCAGCAGGGGCCGACTCCCTTCCTGGGTGACCATGACGCAGCTGCCTGGCACGTTGTTATCGTGCTGCGAAAGGAAAATGGCCGAGGGGTTGGTGACTTCCTTGAGGCCCTTCTCGGTCATGGCGAAGACGCCGATTTCGTTGACGGCGCCGAAGCGGTTTTTCACGGCGCGGATCAGCCGGAAGGATGAATGGGTGTCGCCCTCGAAATAGAGCACGGTATCCACCATATGCTCCAGCACGCGCGGGCCGGCCAGCGCGCCCTCCTTGGTGACATGGCCCACCAGGATGATGGTGGTGCCGGTGGATTTGGCGTAGCGCGTAAGGTGGGCCGCGCACTCGCGCACCTGCGCCACCGAGCCGGGGGCCGAGGTGAGCGCGGCGGAATAGAGGGTTTGGATGGAGTCGATGACGGCGATTTGCGGCTTTTCGGCGGCAAGGGTGGCGAGGATTTTTTCCAGTTCGATTTCGGCCAGCAACTTAACGTCGTGCGTATCCAGCGTAAGGCGCTTGGCGCGCATGGCGATTTGCTGGGGGGATTCTTCGCCGCTCACGTAAAGCACGCTGGCGCCAGCGGAGATGACCGAAAGCGCCTGCAAGAGCAGCGTGGATTTGCCGATGCCGGGGTCGCCGCCGATGAGAATCACCGCGCCATCCACCAACCCTCCCCCCAGTACGCGGTCAAACTCGCCGATGCCGGTGGGTTTGCGCGGTACGTCCTGGGCGCGCACTTTGGCCAGGGTTTGCACCTTGCCGCGCTCCGCGTTGGCGCCGGCCAGGCCGGCGAAGCGATTAGCTGAGGGGGTTTCTGCGGCGGTTTCGATGAGGGTGTTCCAGGCGTTGCAATGGGGGCACTGGCCCTGCCACTTAGGTGATTGGCCGCCGCATTCGGTGCAGGTGTATTGGGTTTTGGGTTTGGACATATTGCGCGTGGGTACCGTGGCCTAACTTTGGTGTGTCGTCCCGGCGTAGGCCGGGACCCAATTTTCGTAGCGTGCGCCGCCAACAAAAATTGGGCCCCGGCCTACGCCGGGGCGACGATTTCTATGTTTCCGCTCAGAACTTCTGCATTATCAACCCGAACAGCTGCCCCACCGAATGCACCTCCGGCAAGGCAGCGCTGCAATAGATGGCAAACACCATGGATAGGGTGATAACGATGGCGTAAGGCTTCCAGGTGGCGGCGAATAACGCGCGTTGCCAGCTGGCGGATTCTATGGCGCGCACGCCGCGCAGCATGGTGGAGCCCAGCATGACCTGGAATATCACTTCCGCAAGGATATGCGGCGCCTCGTAGATGATGAAAATGGCGGAGCCGAAGATGGCGGAGAGGGCCACCAGGGCAAGGATGCCGGCGATGATGAGGGCGCAGCCCTCGCCATCGCCGCCTACGTCGATATCCGGCATCTTGAATCCCGAGCCGGAGCTGGAACCAGCGCCAGAACCACCGGAATCCTGCATGGCGGCCGCCGCCATCGGGGTGGGGTTACCGTCAAAATCGCCGCTGGCGCCGCCGCCGTCGAACTCCCCTCCTCCGCCGGAAAAGGTATCCACGGGGGTAGAGCCGTCGCTATAAATCCGTACGCCGCCTATATTGCTGAAGTCGCCGTCGAGATTGAGGCCATCGTCCCGCTGGCGGCGCAGGTAGCGCCCATAGGGCGAAAACAGCAGCCAGCTCCACACCCCCAGGAAAAACACCCCGTAGGCCACCAGCAGTGCGAAGGGATAGCGCACCCACATTTCCTGCACGCCCAGCACGTGCAGGATGCGGGAGGTCACTACGGCGCTGGCAATGCAGGCCAGGATGATGAGCGACATATGCAGGCGCGTAGCGTAGTTGCGGCGCAGCGCGGCTTCCACGGTACTGACGGTGGGTTCGGGCGAAGACGGTTGCGGGCGGGTTTTGCTCATTTACCGGATTTGACGGTTACGGAATGCGATTTAGAACGGGAAAATAAACGGTGCGCCCCGTATTTGCGGGCCCTAGCTTGTTATTTCTTGTGCCACTGCTGAATTACCTCAGGCAAGGTTTTCGCGTTAGGCGTTGCCACGTGCGCCACAAAGCAAAACAGCAAAGTCGTCGCCAGTGTAAACATCAGCGACCACCAGGTGGCGCTGATGGTGCCGATTACCCACCCGCTGGATTCGACACGGTTGAAACCACGCATCAAACCGGCCGCCAACAATAGCTCCAGGACGATTTCGGTGAAGAACGACGCGGCGTTCAACCACAAATAGCCGCCAAAGAAAAAGAACAGGATCACCAGGGCAAAGAAAACCGCGACCACGGTTAAGCAGCCCTCGCCGCCGATCAAACAGCCGGTGGGGTCGAGAAGCGCCAGTTCTTCCACCTTGCTGATCTGAAATTCCGGCTTCTGAGGCACATCGTCGCCTACCAGCAGTTCGGCCTTGCGCCGATTCAGGTATTCGCGGATGCCGGAATATTCGATCCAGATGTAAACGCCCAACAAAAAGCCGCCATAGGCGGCGCATACCGCGAGCACGTAGCGCACCGCCATGGTGGTGAGCCCGGCGGTCAGCAGCAGCATGTCCGCGCTCCAGCCGCAGAAAATGCTGAGCAACAGGATCAGGCTGATATGGAAGCGGACAAAAAACCGGGTGCTAATGGAGTGGCGCAGCTTGTCCTTGCGAATTTCCAGCCGCCATCTGCCGTGCTCATCCGGCCCCGCCACTAGGCTTCCTCCACCCGCCGCACGCGGTTGGCCACGGCGCACATCAGCTCGTAGCCCACGGTGCCGGCGGCGTGGGCTACTTCGTCGATGGAGAGCTGCTTGATGCCCCACAGGGTGACGGGCGCGCCCACTTGCACGTAGGGCATGTCGGTGATGTCTATCATCACCATGTCCATGGAGACGCGGCCCACGGTGCGGGTGCGTTTGCCGCTCACCACCACGGGGGTGCCGTGCTCGTTGTCGCCGGCGGCGTGGCGCGGGTAGCCGTCCGCGTAGCCGCAGGCGACGACACCGATGCGCATTTTCTTTTGCGCGGTGAAAATGCCGCCGTAGCCCACGCTGTCGCCACGCTCCAGCGATTGGATGGCGATGACTTCACTGGTGAGCGTCATCGCCGGCTGCAGGCCCAGCGACTCGGCGCTCATGTCGGCAAACGGGCTGGCGCCGTACAAGGCGATGCCGGGGCGCACCCAGTCGCGATGGGTTTGAGAATGCCGCAGCACGGCGGCGGAATTGGCTACGCTCACCTCGAAGGGCTTGGCGCCAAAGATTTCCTCCTTGGCGGTGCGCTCCCAGTGCTCGAACATGGCGTAAGGCACGGCCACGCCGTCGCCGCGGTCGGAGGAGGCGAAGTGGGTCATCAGCGTGACCTTGCCGAATTGCTTGGAGGTGGCGGCCATGCCCAGGGCGTAGCGCAGCGGGCCGTCGTTAAGGCCCAGGCGGTTCATGCCGGTGTTGATTTTGATAAACACATCCACCGGGTGCTTGAGTTCCGCGCCCATGATGGTGCTGACCTGGTGGCTGCTGTGGATGGCAACGGTGAGGCGGTGTAGGTCGATGATTTCCAGCTCGTCCGGCGAGAAAAAACCTTCCAGCAACAGAATGGGCTGGGTGGCGCCCATGCGCCGCAGTGCCACCGCGCTTTCGATTTCCAGGGTGGCGAAACCGTCTGCGTCACGCAGGGCGCGGTAGACGAACTCCACGCCGTGGCCGTAGGCATTGGCTTTGACCACCGCGAATACCTTGGAGTTGGCGGCGCGCTCTTTGAGGAGCTTGTAGTTGTGCCGCAGGGCGTTGGCGGAGAGGGTTACGGTGATGGGGCGGGTCATGGCGGGGGTTTTTATTCGGCGGTCAATATTATTGACTACTTATTCCATGGCACAGCGAGAAAAAAACGTCGTTCCCGCGAAAGCGGGAACCCAGTGTCGTTTGGTGAAACGGCGGGGTGACAGCCGCTTGAAACCAGAACCCAGTGTCGTTGCTGTAACGTCGCTGGGTTCCGGCCCTCAACGGTGGCCGCCCCGCCGCTTTCGCGGGAACGACGAGAATATTTGTATATCACCTCACCCGCGACAGTTTGCCATGGCCGCTGTATTAGTACCCACCCGCCCCAAGCGCCGCATTCTCAAACCGCGTGAACTGCCCCAAGAAAGTAAGCGGCACGGTACCGATCGGGCCGTTACGCTGCTTGGCGATGATGACTTCGGCCTTGCCGCGCAGTTCTTCTTTTTGCTCGGGGGACTGGGCGTAGACTTCGTCGCGGTAGAGGAACAGGATCACGTCCGCGTCCTGCTCGATAGCGCCGGATTCGCGCAGGTCGGACATGACCGGTTTTTTGACGTCGCGTTGCTCCACCGAGCGGTTCAACTGCGAAAGCGCGATCACCGGCACTTTCAGTTCCTTGGCTAGCGACTTCAGCGAGCGCGAGATTTCGGAGATTTCCGTGGCGCGGTTTTCGCCGCTGCTGGAGGCGGACATCAGTTGCAGGTAGTCCACCACGATCAGGCCGCAGCCGTCGTACTGGCGGTACATGCGCCGCGCCCTCGCCCGCAGCTCCAGGGCGTTGAGGCCGGGGGTTTCGTCGATCTGGATGTGCGACTCGTTGAGTTTTACCAGCGCCGTGTTGAGGTGGTCCCAGTCGCGGCTCTGCAGGTTGCCGGTGCGCACCTTTTGCGAATCCACCCGCGCCACGGAACTCAGCAAGCGCGTGGCGAGCTGCGTGCCGCCCATTTCCATGGAGAACACGAACACCGGCAGGCCCATGGTGACGCCCACGTGCTCGGCGATGTTGAGCGCGAAGGCGGTCTTGCCCATGGAGGGACGGCCGGCAACGATGATGAGGTCGCCCGGGTGCATGCCCGAGGTCATTTCGTCGAGGTCCTTGAAGCCGGTTTCGGTGCCGGTAACGGCGGAGGGATTCTTGGAGAGTTCGTCCAGCCGCTCCATCACCTCGGCCAGCAGGGCCGACATTTGCGCGAAGCCCTGGTTATTCTTGCGGCCCATTTCGGCGATGTCGAAGATCTTCTTCTCGGCTTCGTCGAGCAACTGGCGCGCTTCGCGACCGTTGGGGGCGTAGGCGTCGTCGGCGATCTGCTCGCCGGCGCGCGCAAGGCTGCGCATGATGGCGCGCTCGCGCACGATTTCGGCGTAGAGGCGGATATTGGCCGCACTGGGCGTGCCGGCCGAGAGGCTTTGCAGGTAGCTGATGCCGCCGATGGCTTGCAGCTCCCCGCCCAATTTCAGGTTTTCCGCGACGGTAAGCACGTCGGCGGGTTTGTTGGATTCGATCAGCTTGGAAATCGAGCTGAAAATGCGGCGGTGGTCGTCGCGGTAGAAATCCTCCACCGACACCATATCGCCGATGCGGTCCCAGGCCTCGTTATTGAGCATCAGCCCGCCCAACACCGATTGCTCCGCTTCCACAGAATGCTGCGGCAGCTTGAGCGAGGTGATGCTGGAGTCGGTGGCGTAGGAAGCGGTGTCCGGTAAGGTGTTGGGGGAAAGAGCCATCAGGATTCGGGAATTTAAAAGGCTGGAAAGGACCGGGATTTCAGGGGTTTGGACAATTTTGCGCCGGGTTTTATCCACAAGCAATGCACAAGGTGGTGCGTTTGCGGTGGGTTTCCTGTGGATAACTCGCCGTCAGGGGGCAGTTGCCGCACCAAATAAAAACCGCCGCCCCTAGGGGGACGGCGGTCTTTATCGACCTTCTCCCGCGGAGGCGGGAACCCAATTTAACCAACAATTGGGTCCCCGCCTTCGCGGGGACGGGGTCTTTAAGCAGCTTCGCCCAGCACTGAGACGGTGATATGCGCCTTCACATCGGTGTGCAGGTTCAGCGTCACCGGGAAGTCGCCGATCATCTTCAGCGGGCCATTAGGCATGATCACTTCGGCCTTCTTGACGTCGAAGCCTTGCTTGGTCAGCGCTTCGGCGATGTCGGTATTGGTCACCGAGCCAAACAAACGGCCATCGACACCGGCCTTTTGCGTGACTTGCACGAGGTAGCCTTCCAGCTTTTCGCTGCGGGCAACGGCGGCGGCGTGGATCTCGCCGGCTTTCTTTTCCAGGTCGGCGCGCTTGGCTTCGAATTCGGCCTTGGCGGCTTCCGTGGCGCGCTTGGCTTTGCCTTGCGGGATCAGGAAGTTGCGTGCGTAGCCGTCTTTGACCTTGACCACGTCACCCAGGGTGCCGAGGTTGATCACTTTTTCCATCAGAATCACTTGCATGTTTATTCTCCTGTCAGTCCGCGATCAATGCAGATCGGTGAAGTGCAACAGCGCGAGAAAGCGCGCGCGCTTGATCGCCACACCCAGCTGGCGCTGATACTTCGCCTTGGTGCCGGTGATGCGGGCCGGGATGATCTTGCCGTTTTCGTTGATGAATTCCTTCAGGACGCCGATGTCTTTGTAATCGATTTCCTTGACGCCTTCAGCGGTGAAACGGCAGAACTTCTTGCGGCGGAAAAGGCCGCGATTGGGGTTGCGTTGATCCTTCTTGTTCTTGTCGAACTTACCGCCGCGGCGGGGGGAGGGACGGGGCATGATTAACCTCTATCTGTAAATTTGTATTGGGTAATGTGCAATATCGGCAGAGTGCTGAAACGATTTTTGCGGGAGAGGAATCCTTTTACGGAGATCCGGTCGCCGCTGCTCACCTGGGCCATCGCTTTCGCCGTTTCGCCAAACGCCACCATTTGCATTTCGACTTCGACGGCAACCTCGTGGTCGCCTTCGATTTGCGTCGATTGGTGACGTAGCGTCAGGTTCAGCGCCGCAACACCGCCTGGTGTGCTTCTGGGTGCATCGCGATGCGCGACCACACCTTCCAGGACTATGGTATTTGCGGACGCGGCCACGCGAGCTCGTCGTCAGCTACAGTCTTATTCCGCCGTCACCGCCGCTTCCGTTGCCGCTGCTGCCGGCTTGTTGTAACCGCCCTTGGGCGCTTCCTTGACGTCGTTCACGTCGACCGAGCGGGATTTTTCTTCCTTCATCATCGGGCTCGGGCCAGTCACGGCGGCGTCCATTTTGACGGTCAGGTGGCGCAGGACGGCGTCGTTGAACTTGAATGCGTGTTCCAGTTCGTCGAGCGTCTCTTGGCCAACTTCGATGTTCATCAGCACGTAATGGGCCTTGAACACCTTCTGAATGGGATAAGTCATCTGGCGGCGGCCCCAGTCCTCGATGCGATGGACTTTGCCGTTGCCCTGGGCGATGGTCGCCTTGTATCGCTCGATCATGGCGGGCACTTGCTCGCTTTGATCGGGATGGACGATGAAAACAATCTCGTAATGGCGCATGTATTCTCCTTATGGATTAAGCACTTAGGTGCCGATTAAGCCTCCCGCGATGCGCACCGCGATGAGGCAAGGTGGTAGTCGATTTTCTTGCCAGGCCGGAAACCCAACCGGGCAAGCCTGCGATTATGCGACAAAAACCACAATAAATCAAGAAGTTCGCCAACAAAAAACCCGCAGCCAGGGGCTGCGGGTTTTGAGGGTTTGCTACCTGCAGGGGATTACTTGGCCGCCCCACCCTTCGCAAAATCACCGGCTTTCATAATGGTGAGCTTGGCCGGGTCAATGTATTTGCGCAGCGCCGCGTTCAGGTCTTCAACCTTCAGAGCCTGAATCTTGTCGTCCATCGCTTTATTGAAAGCGAAGGTGCGGCCCAGTTCCAGGTAGCTGACCCAGGTGCCGGCCACGCCGCTATCTTGGGCGCGCTGCCCGGCGCGCTGCTGCAAGGCGCCGCTCTTGGCGGACGTGAGTTCTGCTTCGGTGAAGCCGTCCTTCAGCGCGCGGGCGAGTTCTTCCTGCATGGCGGCCTCGACCTTGGCGGTGTTTTGCGGCGCAGAGATCGCGAACACGGACCAGCTGCCGCCGCGCTCGCGCGAACTGACCGACAGCCTGGAACCCACGCCATAGGACAGGCCGTCCTTCACGCGGATACGCTTGGTGAGGCGCGATTCAAAACCGGCGCCGCCACCGAGGATGTAGTTGGCGATATAGAGCGCCGGATAGTCGGGATCTTCGTCCTGCATATTGACGGAAATGCGGGCCGAGAACACGGCGTTGGCCTTGTCCGGCGTTTCGAAAGCCTTGTTGACGGCGGGCGCGTCGCTATAACCGCGGGTAATGCGGGTATAAGGCATGCCGCCCTTCCAGTCGCCGAAGGCTTCTTTGATGGCCTGTATCACGGCCGCTTCGTCGAAGTCACCGACAACGGAGATTTCGCCGGTATTGGCGGCATAGAAGGCTTTGTGGAAATCCTTGAGTTGCTGCAAGGTGACCGCCTTGATCTCTTCTTCTTCCTCGGCAAAATCGCTGGCGTAGCGCACGTCGCCCTTGGGATAGGTGTTGAAGTGCTTGCCCATGGCGACTGCCAGCAGGCTCTGCGGCTCGCTCTTTTGCTCTTCCAGGCCGGTCAGTTCCTGCTTGACCAGTTGTTGGAACTCGGACTCGGGGAAGGAAGGCTCCTTCATGACGAGCGCCGCCAACTTGATGGCTTCCACCAGGTTGAGCTTGGTGGTCTGGAAGCCCGCACCCAGCCCGGACACGCCGCCGGCAACCTTGAGCTTGGTGAACTCATCTTTCAGCTGTGCACGCGTGTACTTGGTGGTACCGCGCGAGAGCATGGCCCCGGTCATGCTGCGCACCGAACTCTTGCCGAACAGGGATTTTTCGTCACCACTGTGAAAGCGGGCGTCGAAGTACACGGTTTCGCCGCGTGTCTTTTTGGAAAGCAGAGCCACCTTGAGCCCGCCGATCTGGATGCGCTTGGTGCGCGCATCGATATTGGCTTGCGAAGGATCGAAGGCTTCCGCTTCCGCCACTGCCGCCTTGGGCTTGAAGTTTTTCAGCGCCTCGGCCGCCGATACTGCGGCCGGGATGACGGCGCGTTGCGGGTTGTCTTCCGGCTGGAACAGGCCCACCACGCGATTGTCGCGGCGGAAGTATTTGCCGGCGGCTTCCTTGACCTGATCGGCGGTCACGGCCTGGATGTTGTCGCGGACCAGGAAGAAGGTGCGCCAATCGCCGTAAGCGATGTAATCGGACATGCGCACACCCAGGATTTCGTGATTATTGAGGGTGCGTTCGGCGGTGTTCGCGAAGTTCTTTTTGGCGCGGTCCAGTTCCTCGGCCGTCGTTGTGGTGTCCTTGAACTCCTCCACCAGCTTGATGAGCTCATCCTGCACCGGGCCGATGGCCTCACCCTTCTTGACGACGGCGCCGAAAATCTGAAGACAGCCGTCCTTGCCGGAAAGCGTAAAGCCGAAAACTTCAGCCGCCTTGCCGGTTTCCACCAGCGCTTTGTGCAGGCGGCCGCTGGGCGAATTGGTCTGTACGAAACTCAGTACCGATAGCGCGCCCGAGTCCGGGTTCAGTGCCGAAGGCAGCTTGTAGCCCAACATGACGTATTGGATATCACCCTTGCGGCGTACGGTGACCATGCGCTCGCCGTCCTGGGTCGGTTCTACCGTCCACAGCACCGGCAGCTTGCGGGTGGGCTTGGGGATGGCGCCGAAATACTTTTGCACCAGCGCCAGCACCTTGGCCTCGTCGAACTTGCCGGCCACCAGCAGCGTGGCGTTGTCCGGCTGGTAGTACATGCGGTAGAAGGCCTGCAGGTTTTCGATCTTGACGTTCTCGATATCGGAGCGGTTGCCGATGGTCGAATTGCCGTAGTTGTGCCAGTCGTAAGCCACACTCTGCATGCTCTTGATAAGGGCGCCGGCCGGATCGTTCTCGCCGCGCTCGTATTCGTTGCGCACCACGGTCATTTCGGAATCCAGGTCCTTCTTGGCGACGAAGGAATTGACCAGGCGGTCGGCTTCCATCTGTATCGCCCATTCCAGGTTCTCGTCGCTGGCCTGGAAGGTCTCAAAATAGTTGGTGCGGTCCAGCCAGGTGGAGCCGTTGGAGCGCATGCCGCGTTTATTGAAGTTGGAGTCGATATCCGGATTTTTGGGCGTGCCCTTGAACAGCAGGTGTTCCAGCAAATGCGCCATGCCGGTTTCGCCGTAATTTTCGTCGCGCGAACCTACGCGCACCGTCACGTTGACGACGATGGTGGGCTTGGATTGGTCGGGGAACAGGACCACCTGCATGCCGTTGGCGAGCTTGTACTCGGTGAAGCCCTCGGTGGCGGTCACTTTTTCCGGGCTGCCGGCCGGCACGGCCAGAGGCAGGGTCTTGGCCGCAACCGGCGTGGCTGCCGGCGCTTTGGCGGAGGCGGCTTTGGCCGCAGGGGCGGCCGTTGGGGTTGCAGCAGGCTCGGCCGCGACCAGGTTCATGCTCATAGCACCACAGGCAATCATGATTGCGGTGATGCTGCCCATCCAACGCTGATTAATCATTGCTCATCCTCTCAATAATCGACTTCGCATGCTCGGCGAAGCCGCCATATTACTCGTTTGGCGCATTACCAGACGTAACAGCATGTGGGGCTTGACGTGGACGGGAATATGGATGTTGATGGATGTTGGGGGCCTGCTCTGCTATACTGCCTACCGCAGCTATTGATCCAGTCCCCTCGCTGCAGTCAATCCGACCTCGTAGTAAACCCCCTCGTTCCTAGACTGGCGCTTCCCCGAAGCGACAGGTTCGATTTTTTCGAAAGCAATCCATGTCTTTTTCCTCCCTCGGCCTGGCCGAGACGCTGGTGCGTGCCGTATCCGAGCACGGTTACACCACCCCTACCCCTATCCAAACCCAGGCCATTCCGGCTGTGCTAAACGGCGGCGATTTGCTGGCCGGTGCCCAAACCGGCACCGGCAAGACGGCCGGCTTCGTGCTGCCCATCCTGCAGCGCCTATTGAACAAGCCCACCACCGGCAAACGCCATATCCGCGTGCTGATCCTCACCCCCACCCGCGAACTGGCGGCGCAAGTTGAGGAAAGCGTGCGCGTTTACGGCAAGCACACCGGCTTCAAGTCCACCGTCATTTACGGCGGCGTGGGCATCAACCCGCAAATCTCCATCCTGCGCCAGGGCGTGGACATCCTGGTCGCAACCCCCGGACGCCTGCTCGATCATCACCAGCAGCGCACGGTGGACCTCACTCACGTTGAAATCCTGGTGCTGGACGAAGCCGACCGTATGCTGGACATGGGCTTCATCCACGACATCAAGAAAGTGCTGGCCTTGCTGCCCAAGCAACGCCAGAATCTCTTGTTCTCGGCGACCTTTTCCGACGACATCAAGCGCCTGGCCGACGGCCTGCTCAATGCCCCGGCGCTGATCGAAGTGGCGCGCCGCAATTCCACGGTGGAAATCATCGCCCAAAGAGTTCACCCGGTGGACCGCGACAAAAAGAAAGAGCTGCTGACCCACCTCATCAAGGAAAACAACTGGCACCAGGTGCTGGTGTTTACCCGCACCAAGCACGGCGCCAATCGCCTGACCGAGGGATTGATGAAATCCGGCATTACCGCCCTGGCCATACACGGCAACAAGAGCCAGGCGGCGCGCACCCGCGCGCTGGCCGAGTTCAAGACCGGCGAATTGCAGGTGCTGGTGGCTACCGACATCGCCGCGCGTGGCATCGATATCGACCAGTTGCCGCACGTCGTGAACTACGAGCTACCCAATGTGCCGGAAGACTATGTGCACCGTATCGGCCGTACCGGCCGCGCGGGCGCCTCGGGCGAGGCCGTCTCGCTGGTGTGCGTGGACGAAAAGAAATTCCTCGCCGATATCGAGCGCCTCATCAAGCGCGACATCGTGCAGGAAGTCATTCCGGGTTTCGAACCCGATCCCCACGCCAAGCCTGAGCCCATCCAGCTACGCTCGGCCGAACATCGTGGTGGACGCGGCCAATCCGGACGCGGTCAGTCGCAGGGCCGGAATGTAAAACGCGACGCAGGTAGCGGGCGTGGTGGTCAGGGTGCGCAGAGTGGTAAGGGTAGCCAGGGCAAAACCGCACCCAAGCCGGCTCAGGGCAAGCCCGCGCAAGGCAGACCCCCGCAAGGAAAGCCTGCTCAAGGTAAACCCGCACAAGGCAAATCGGGGCAAGGCAGGAACGCCTCCCAAGGCCGCAACAGCGGCGGCGGCAGCGGCACCCAGGCCAAGAGCGAAGTCCGCACCTTTGTCAGCGACTCCCTGAGGCCCGCCAACCCGCCGCGCAAGCACCGCAACGGCTAGCCGGTGCGGCAATAGCCGTTACATCGTCACAAACATGGCCAGCACGGCTACCGCCATCACGGCGGTAGCCAACCAGCCCAGTACGCGTAGGCGCTTGCCGATGCGAAATGCGCCCATGACTTTTTCGCTGCTGCCCAGGAACATCATCACCGCCATGATGGGCACGGCGATGACGCCGTTGATGACGGCGCTGTAAAAGAGTTCCTTCATCGGGTCGATCGGCAGGAAGCTCAGCACCACGCCGCCGATGGTGGCCACCGCCACGATGCTGTAAAAACGCTGTCCCTCATAAGGCTTGAGGTCCAGCCCGGTGCGCCAGTCGAAAGCCTCGGCTACCGCGTATGCGGCGGAACCCGCCAGCACCGGAATCGCCAAGAGACCCGTGCCGATAATGCCCAGGCTGAACAGCAGGAAAGTAAATTCTCCCGCCAAGGGGCGCAGGGCCTCGGCCGCCTGCGCAGAGGTCTGGATATTGGTGATGCCGGATACGTTCAGGGTCGCTGCAGTGGAGAGAATAATAAAAAACGCCACCAGGTTGGAAAAACCCATGCCGACCAGAGTGTCCCACTTGATACGGCGCAGATGGCGTTTGGCTTCACTACGCTCCAGCGGCACCGGCGCGTCGGTGCCATTGCGGCTGCTGCGCAGGTCTTCCATTTCCTGCGCCGCCTGCCAGAAAAACAAATATGGGCTGATGGTGGTGCCAAACACTGCCACGATCATGGTGACCGAATCGTTATCCCAGGTCATATGCGGCCAGACGGCGCGTTTCGCCACTTCCAGCCAGGGGATGCTGATGGTGAATACCACCGCCACGTAGGACAGCAGGGCCAGGGTCAGCCATTTCAGGTAGCGCACATAGTCTTGGTAGGACATGAACACCTGCAGCACCAGGCAAAGCAGGCCGAAGGTGATGGCATAAATATGGATGGAGCCGCCCACCAGCAGACGGGTGGCCTCGGCCATGGCCGCGATGTCGGCGGCGATATTGATGGTATTGGCCACCAGCAGCAGGGAAACGATGGCGTACAGCACCCATATCGGCAGTTGCTCGCGGATATTGGCCGCCAACCCCTTGCCGGTGATGCAGCCCAGCCGCGCACTCACCATCTGTATGCCCGACATCAGGGGATAGGTGATCACCACCGTCCACAGCATATTGAAACCGAACTGCGCGCCCGCCTGCGAATAGGTGGCGATGCCGGACGGATCATCGTCCGCCGCGCCCGTGATGAGGCCCGGCCCCAGATGCTGGACCGCCGGGTGGTCGGTGACTTTGCGAATGATTTTTTCCATGTGCGGCAATCCACGCGCCGATGGCTTAAGCCGTCGGCAGGAGCAAGTTGACTATTAAAGCGTGAAAAAGCGGCAGGACCACCAACGGCGCTGCTGCCACGGATGTTGCTATGCGGTATCCGGCTGACCCGGCTGCGATTATCCCGAGGGCCTGGGCGGCATTAATACGATCTGAAATCCGACAAATCGTTCACGCAAAGCTCGCAGGGCGGGACGACACCGGATTGTACCAAGCCTGTATTACGCCACGCTGACAGCGTGATTTCGCCAGAAGGCCAACAACGCCTGCCGCACATGGGTAGCCTCCCGTTCGAATTGGCTGCGCTCGCGCACCGCCACCGCGCGCTGGTGCGCGGCCTCGGCCGCCTGGCCCAGCGCGTCCTGCGCGTCGGCCATGCAATCGGCGGCCTGCGCGGCGCGCATGGTGGGGCGCATTACGTCTGCCTCGTTGTAGGCCTTGGCGAACACGTCCAGAGCGTCTTCCAGCTGCCCCGCCGCCAAATGGGCACGGCCCATTTCCACCAGCACGTCGATCACGCGGATGCGTTGTCGCAGCCGGGTGCAGAGCACCAGCGCTTCCGCGTAGGCGGAGACGGCAGCATTCCATTCGTGTTTCAGCGAAAAAATCTCGCCGCGATTGAATTGCATGCGCGACTGGGTATCGAAGTTATTGCGCCGGTGGGCGAGCTGCAGGGTTTCGTCGGTGCGCTGCTCGGCGATAGCGATCCATTTGTCGCGCTCAGCGCCCTCCGCCGCGCGCGCGTGCTTGACTGCGCAGTGGGCATGGTTTCCCCACACCAGCGTCATCGGTGTGTTCTCGTCGGCATCGTCGGCGTGCGCCCTCACCCATTCAAACTCGCGTTCGGCCTCGTCAAAACGGCGCAGATTGCCGAGCATGACGCCGAAAATATTGCCGATGCGTCTTTGCAAATGCATATCGCCCATGGCCTGGGCGCGCTGCCGGCACTGGGCCAGAGTGGTAAGCGTTTCGTCGAATGTTTCAAGCGTAAAGCCGGAGGCCCCCGCCAGAGTGATGAGCGCGAACACCTGTGCCACCTGGTCGCCCTGCTTCACCGCCATCTCGTAGGCGTCGATGGCGCTGGCCACCGCTTCGATGTAATCGTTGTGGATCGCCTGGCAGTTGGCGAGGGTATTGAGGGAATAGAGCTGGGAGTGGGGGTCTGCCCCGTCGCGGGATTCACGCACCATGCGCTGCGCCAGTTTGAGGCCCGCAAGGGTCTCACCGCGCCGCGAGGTGCGGATGGCTTCGAGGCAGGATGCTTGTACAGACTCGAACGAGGCCAAAGCTACGCTCCCTGATAGCCCTGCAGTGCCGGTCGGCCGCGTGCGCTGCGGCCTTCCGGCGTTCCATGGTGCCCGGCCTATTTTGACCGATGCGGCGAACCTTGCGTCTGCTGTCATTTTGCACGTTTCCGCGCAATTTGCCAGCTTGCCTGGCCCTTCCTCCTTGGAAGTCTTATTACACCTGAAGTCGAAAGGGTTATTTGTTAACTATTGTTGAATGGCATATTATGTGCATATACACATATCTCCAAGAATTCCACACTCGGCATGCAGTCCCTTAAGTCCAGACTCCACGACGACCTTTCAGGTGCCCGCGACCCACTCCCCTGCACCGGCGGCCGCATGCGCAAGCTGACCCGCCGCATGACCACGTTTTACGAACACTATTTGCGCGAATGCGGCATCACGCTGACGCAGTACTCGATGCTGTCCAATCTGGACACCGAACCGCAAACGCTGCAGCAACTGGCCGACCGCCTGGAAACCGACCGCACCACCCTCACCCGCAATCTGCGCGCCCTGCTGGACCAGGGCTGGGTGGCGGAAATTCCCGGCGGGGATGCCCGCCAGCGCCGCGTGGCGCTGACGCCTAAAGGTCACCAATTCCGCAAACACGCTCACGCGATCTGGAGCCGCTCACAACTGGCGCTGGAAGCCGTGCTGGATCGCGATTTCGTGGCGGCCCTTAACCAGCAACTCGAAGAGGCGCTGACGCGCCTGAAACCCGCTCTAGGCGAGGAAAACTGATGAATGCAAAGGCAGGCAATACCTTTTGGCCGGTGGTGCTGGTGGCAGCGGCGCTGCTGATGGTGACCATGGGCGCGCGCCAATCGATAGGTTTATTTGTATCCCCCATCAACACCGCCACCGGCCTTGGCATCGCCAAAATTTCCTTCGCGCTGGCCATCGCCCAATTCGTCTGGGGCGCGGTGCAGCCTTTTGCGGGGGCCGTGGCCGACCGCTACGGTCCCGGCAGGGTGCTGGCCTTCGGTATCGTCTTCCTGGCCCTGGGCAGCGCGCTCACGCCGCTGGCCACCGACGCTTTTACCCTCACGCTGGTGATCGGCGTGGTTACGGCGGCGGGCTCCGGGGCCGGCAGCTTTTCGGTGCTGATCGGCGCGGCCTCACAACGCCTGCCGGCGGAAAAGCGCGGCATGGCGGCGGGCATCATCAACGCCGGCGGCTCGGCGGGTCAGTTTGTTTTTGCGCCGCTCATGCAAAGAATCATTTCCAGCGGCATAGGTTGGATGGGGGCGATGTGGACCACCGCCGTAATCACCCTGCTGACGCTGCCGCTGGCGTATACGCTGCGCCGCCAGCCCGCCCACGCCGAGCAAGCGGCGCAGACGGCCAAGGCCGCCGACGCACCGGCCGACAAGGGCATGAAGGCCGCCATCCTGGACGCGCTGAAAGATCCCAGCTACTTACTGCTGCACGCCGGGTTTTTTACCTGCGGCTTTCATATTGCTTTTCTGGTCACGCATCTGCCCGGCGAAGTGCAGCTATGCGGCCTGCCCGCGCAGGTGGCGAGCTGGTCCCTGGCCATCATCGGCCTTGCCAATATCGCCGGCAGCCTGGCCGCCGGCTGGGGCATGGGCCGCTTTCGCGGCAAGATGATTCTGTTCTGGATGTACGCCTCGCGCGCCATCCTGATCGCGCTTTACCTGATGGCCCCCAAGACCGCCGCCACTTTCTATCTTTTCGCCGCCGGCCTGGGCGCCACCTGGCTTGCCACCGTGCCGCCTACGGCGGGGCTGGTCGGCAAATTGTTTGGCACGCGTTACTTGGGCACCCTGTTCGGGCTGACCCTGCTTTCACACCAGATCGGCGGCTTTTTCGGCGCCTGGCTGGGCGGCGTCGCCATCACCCATACCGGCAACTACGACTGGATGTGGTACGGCGATATCGTGCTGGCGTCGGCAGCGGCGCTATGCAATCTGCCGATCCGCGAGGCCAAGGTGCAGCGGGCGTTGGTTCCGGCCTAGCGCTGGTCTATCGTTGGTAAGTTACAGCCGCCGCCGTGAAGGTATAAGGCGAAGCCGCCGCGCAGTTGGCGAACCCGGGTCGCACCTCGATCTTGAGCGTGCCGGCCGTGACCAGCTGCAACAGCACCACCCAGTTGCCGCCGCCGTAAAAGAGGTTGACGTTGCTCTCGTAGCAATAGGTATTGCCGTCGGCCGTCACGGTCTCGAAGGCGCGGTTCACGCTGCCCGTGGTGGTGGGCTGGAAGTTCTGGATCAGCACGCCGAAATTGGCTTGCGTGACCCCCAGCGAAAACGATTGCAACTTGTCCGGCTGCACATAGTCCGGCGCCAGGGCCGCGTGGTAGGACTCGGGCGGGTACGCCTGCGCCGGGTTAAACCAGTAGCCGCGCGCGGTGCCATCCACGTCCACGGAAATGGTGCCGCCCAGGGGGAGCACGGTGCGCTTGACGGCGCCATCGAAGCGGCCGATCTTGGGTGCGGCCTGGGCCGCCAGCGCCGGCGTCAGGTATTCGCTGGCGGCCACCGTATGCAGGGTGTCAAAGCCGCCCGAGCCATTGGAAAAGCGCGAGGGACTGGTGAAATGCAGGGGTGTTACTCGCCGGTCCTGCAGCACCCAATCCAGCCCGAACGAACCGCCGCCGGCAGACAGGCCGATTTGTGTGCCCGCCTTGATGTCTACCAACAAGGTGCCGCTGTCACAGGAGGTGACCGGCTGATTCGGTGATGGCGAATAGGTGCTGCAATGCTGGGTGACGCTGCCCGACAAGGAAGCGAGCGGACCGGACAGGGCGCTCAGATGGCCGAACACGCTGAACAAGTCCCCGCAGGGTTGGAAATAAATCGCGAAGTCATCCCCACCGCTGGCCCCTGCGGAGCGCGTCAGGAGGGTGACGCGGATATCGGCCGGGGCGTACACCGGCAGGGCCGATGCCGGCTGGTGCAGATTGGGATCGATGAAATAAAGGTATTGATGATCGGTCGGAAAGGTATGCCCGGGCGGATTGAAATGGCCCAGGGGTTCCCAACCGGTGATGACATTGAGGTCCATGGGTGAAACCGAAAATATGGCGTTGCCGCTGCACGCCGGCAGCCCCGAAGAAGTGGGCGAGTTCGATGCATTGCTACCCGAGCCGGAACCACCCCCACCCCCACAGGAAACAGCCGCGCCGAAAACGGCGGCGCACACCAGGGTGGCAAGCAGGCGGACAGCGGCTTTCATGGCGTGAGCATCCATCCCTATGTACGTTCAAGAATGCTGGCAACGTACGCCCGAAAACCTGTTTTCCCCATCCCCCGTTTGCGGCATGCGCGACAAACGGTCAAAATCCGCTTACGAACGTGGTGCACAATGGTTTACCCATGTGGTTTCTTTACCTCATTGAATGCAAAAACGGGGCGCTGTACGCGGGCATCACCACCGACGTCGCCGCCCGTTACAAGGTGCACGCCGCCGGGAAGGGCGCAAAATATACCCGGGCAAACCCGCCGGTACGCCTGCTGGGCTACCGGGAATTTGCCGACCGTTCCACCGCTGCCAAGGCCGAATGGGCCATCAAACAATTACCACGCGATGAGAAGGTGTCATACTTATCAAGGGATTAACGGCGTTCCGTGCCGGAATGTGGCCGGCGCCGGGTATGGTCGGGCCGGGATTTACCGCCTGCCGCCAAGTTTTGCAGCATGCGTGACCGTCGAAAATAAACCGTAGACGCATGAAAGACGATCCAGGGAGACAGGCAGTTCGACGATTGCAGGCGATCATCGCCCGCGAGACCGGCACGCCCCTGAAACGCAGCGCCGAAATGGAAATGGAGTCCGTGATCCAGGACGCGCGCGGCAACGTCAGCACCGAGGAAGACCTTTCCTATGTGCGCCGCGAAGTGACCATCATGCTGGCCGATTTGCGCGGTTTTACCGCCATTACCGCTACGCAGCCGGCCGGGCTGGTCATCACCATGCTGAACCGCTGTCTCGCCAGGATGAGCGACATCATCGTCAGCTACCACGGCACCATCGACAAATTCATGGGGGACAGCATCATGGTGCTGTTCGGCGCCCCGGTGGAGCGCGACGACGATGTGCAGCGCGCGCTGACCTGCGCCGTGGAAATGCAGCTGGCGATGATAGAACTCAATAACCGCTACCGGCAGGACCGCATTCCCGAGTTGTTCATGGGCATAGGCATCAATACCGGCATGGTCATGGCCGGTAAATTCGGCTCGGACCATTATTCGGAATATACGGTGATCGGCAACGAGGTGAACTTGGCCTCGCGCATCGAGGCGTTCAGCCTGCGCGGGCAGGTGTTGATCAGCGAAAGCACCTATAGCAAGTGTACCGACTACGTGACCGTGGGCGACCCCATGGAGGTGTTCGTCAAGGGCAAGGCGCAGCCGGTGGGCCTGCGCGAGCTGCTGGCCATACCCTCCCGCCAACTGGAAGTGCCGCGCCAGGAAATCCGCCGCAGCCACCGCGTGGAAGTAAAGCTGCCGGCGCGGCTGCAACTCATACAGAACAAGATTGTGGTGCCGCATCTGATCAGCGCCACCATCCGCGACATCGGCTACCACGGTGTGCTGATGGAACTGGAGTATCCGCTGGAACTGCACGACGAGGTAAAGCTCTCCTTCGACCTCCGTTTGGTCGAATTCAAGGCCGCGGAAATCTACGCCAAGGTAGTGAAGGTGAAACAGGAAGGCGACCGCCTGTTGGCCGGTATGGAGTTCACCTCAGTATCGCCCGAGACCAACGCCAAGATTCAGCTATTCGTGCAACTGCTGGTGGTGGCCGAGTAGTCACCCGGCGCCGGCCTTCAGCGCCCTACTTTGCCGGCCCCTTTTTTGCCGCTTTTTCCACCCCTGCCAGCCTTTGCCGCCGCGATTCAAACAGGCAAACCCCGCTCGCCACCGAGACGTTGAGGCTTTCCACCGAGCCGAACATGGGGATGGAAATGATCTGGTCGCAGAGTTCGCGCGTGAGGCGCCGCAGGCCGTCGCCCTCCGCGCCCATCACCCAGGCCATGGGCCCGGACAGGTCGGCGGCGTACAGATCGGCCTGACCATCCTCGTCGGCGCCAGTTAACCAGATGCCGCGGTCCTTGAGATCGCGCAAGGTGCGAGCCAGATTGGTCACGGTGATATAGGGTACGGTTTCGGCAGCGCCGCTGGCGACTTTCATGGCGGCCGCCGTCAGACCCACGCTTTTATCCTTGGGAGCGATCACCGCGTGCACGCCGGCGGCGTCGGCCACGCGCAGGCAGGCGCCCAGGTTATGCGGATCGGTAATACCATCCAGCACCAGCAGCAGCGGCGGGCCGGCGGCCGGGTCCAATGTATCCAGCACATCGTCTACGAATTGCGGCAATTGCACCGGCTCCACAAAGGCCACCACGCCCTGGTGGCGGGCATGGCCGGTCATGCCGTCCAGGCGCTTGCCGTCCACGGAAATGGTGCGGATGCCCTTGTCCTTGGCCAGGGCCAGCAGGTCTTTCATGCGGGCGTCGCTGCGTTCGCTGTCCACGTAAATCTCGCGCATGCCTTCGCTGCGGATTTTCAGGCGGGAGGCGACGGCATGAAAACCGATCACGGCTTGCAACTTCATTTGGACTTTTTCCTGGAGAGTAACGCACCCTTGTTGCCGGCTTTCTTGCCGCCCTGGGCGTTCTTACCGACTGGGACGGCTGGGGGGGCCTTGCCGGAGTTGACGGTCTTGGGTGGCTTAGGTGGTTTGTGCGACCGTGAGGCCTGTGCGCCCAGGCCTTCCATGGGTGTAACCGGCGGGTTGGCGCTGGTGACGGTGATGATCTTGGCATCGGCCGGAGGCGACACCTTGGGACTCTTGGCGGGCCTAGCCAATACGGCCGGCGTGGACGGTTTGATGCCGGACTTGCCACCGGGCGCCGCGACGGCTTCGGACATGGGTGCAGCCGTTTTCAGGCGCTCTGCGGACAGCACGAAGTCGATCTTGGCGGTTTCGATATCGACTCTTGCCACCTTGATGTTGACGCGGTCGGATAACTGGAATTTCTTGCGGGTGCGCTCGCCGATGATCTGGTGCTTGTCGCCGTCGAACTGAAAGTAATCCTGGCCCAGTTCGGAAATATGCACCAGGCCCTCCACGTACACCTCATCCAGGGTCACGAATATGCCGAAGCCGGTGACGCCGGAAATGGTGCCGGAGAAGGTTTCGCCCAGCCGGTCCTTCATGTAATAGCACTTCAGCCAGGCGGTGACGTCGCGGGTGGCCTCGTCGGCGCGGCGCTCGGTCATGGAGCAGTGTTCACCCAATTGGTCCCAGGGCATTTTCGGATCGTGGACTTCACCGCGCAGCACCGCCTTGATGGCGCGATGGGTCAGGAGGTCCGGGTAGCGGCGGATCGGTGAAGTGAAGTGGGTGTAGGCGTCGTAAGCAAGGCCGAAGTGGCCGGCGTTGTCCGGGGAGTACACCGCCTGCTTCATTGACCGCAGCATCACCGTTTGCAAAAGCGGCGCATCGGGGCGCAGCTTGATTTTCTGCAGGGTCTCGGCGTAATCGCGCGGCTGCGGCGTTTTGCCGCCCGCCAGTTGCAGGCCAAAGTCCTTCAGCATGGCCCGTAGCGACGTGAGCTTCTCCTCTGCCGGCGGCTCGTGCACGCGGTACAGCACCGCATGCTCGTGTTCGGCCAGGAATTCGGCCGCGCAGACGTTGGCGGCCAGCATGCACTCTTCGATCAGGCGATGCGCGTCGTTGCGCTGGGTGGGGACGATGCGTTCGATCTTGCCCGCGTCGTCGAACAGCATCATGGTTTCTGCCGAGTCGAATTCTATGGCGCCGCGCTTGTTGCGGGCGGCCAGGAGGACCTGGAATACCTCGTTCAGATGGCCAAGGTGCGGCAGCAAGGAAGGCGCAATTTCATGCGACGGGTCTTCCAAATAAAGCGCCTTCGCCACCCTGGTATAGGTGAGGCGCGCGGCGGAATGGAATACGGCGTTGCAAAAGCGGTAGCGTTTGATTTCACCCTGGGCGGAAATCGACATATCGCAAACCAGCGCCAGCCTGTCCACGTCCGGTTTCAGGGAGCACATTTCGTTGGACAGGGCCTCCGGCAGCATGGGTATGACCCGGCGCGGAAAATACACCGAGGTGCCGCGTTCGCGCGCCTCGCGGTCCAGGGCGTCGCCCGGCTTTACATAGTGCGAGACGTCGGCGATAGCGACCAGCAGGCGGAAGCCCTTGCCCTGGCGTTCGCAGTAGACGGCGTCGTCGAAGTCCTTGGCGGTTTCGCCGTCGATGGTGACGAAGGGCAGGCTGCGCAGGTCCTCGCGGCCTTCCATATCCTTGGCGGTTACCTTTTTGGGTACTTTCTTTTCCAGCGCCACGACATCATCCGGCCACTGGTAGGGCAGATCGTGCTTGCGCAGGGCGATTTCGATTTCCATGCCGGGGTCGGCGTAATTGCCCAGCACTTCGATCACACGCGCCACCGGCTCCGAGTTCTTGGCAGGTTGCGCCACCAATTCCACGGTCACCACCTGGCCGGGCTTGGCGCCGGCATCGTAGCCGGGCTCGACGACGATATCCTGGTTGATGCGCTTGTTTTCGGCCACCACGAACAGCACGCCGTGCTCGACGAACAAACGCCCTACGACCTTGCTATTGGCGCGTTCCAGCACCTCAACGATGGCCGCTTCACGGCGGCCCTTGCGGTCTACGCCGATTTCGCGCACCACGGCTCGGTCGCGGTCCAGCACCTTGTGCATCTGCTTGGGCCCTAGGAACAGGTCGTCGGAGCCGTCGTCGGGGATCAAAAAGCCGAAGCCGTCGGGGTGGCCCTGTACCCGGCCGGGGATGAGGTTGAGCTTTTCGACCAGGCAGATATCGCCGCGCCGGTTTTTCATGACCTGGCCGTCGCGTTCCATGGCGTTCAGGCGGCGGATAAAACCGTCCTGCTCGGTATCGCCGATTTCCAGGCGCGCCGCCAGACCGGCGGGCTCCATGGGCACGCCGGCCTCGATCAGGACTTCCATGATCAATTCGCGGCTGGGAATGGGGTGTTCGTATTTGGCCTGCTCACGGGCCAGTTGGGGGTCTGCCGCGCGGGTGACGGACAGAGCCGTTTTAGAGGTATTTTTTTTCTTATTCATATTCTTCTTCTTATTTTGGGTGGACACAAAGGGGCCTTTTCGGCTAAAATTCGCCTTTGCATTTTACGCGGTTGACATAATTTCGTCCCGTGTAAGTTGGTATAACGCCCAGATGGCGGAATTGGTAGACGCACTAGGTTCAGGTCCTAGCGGTGGCAACACTGTGGAGGTTCGAGTCCTCTTCTGGGCACCAATCCCTTAAAAAAGCCGCGCAAGCGGCTTTTTTATTGCCTTTAGTCCTACAAAAGCGCCGAAAACCGCGAGCCGCGGTCAGAACTTTGGCCTAAAGCGGGAATCCATCCTTGCGTGCGATTGCGCACAGGCTGCCTGGCGGAAACCCGCTATGCTCATTACATGAAGAACGTCGTCATTACGTCGTTCACTACACGGGCGTTCGCTCAATTGGCGCTGGCCGCCCTGCTGCTGGCCGGTTCGGCCACTGCTGCTACCGCTTCCGTTACCGATACCCTGCCCGGCTTCGCCGAACTGGAAAAGTCCGGCGCCACCATAGGCAAGATCCGCATCGAAGTACAAAACATCTTCGACCTGGACGACCCCGAGGAAAACAACCAGATTTTCCGGCTCATCAACCGCCTGCACGTCCCCACCCGGGTCAGCGTGGTGGAAAAATCGCTGTTGATCCATACCGACGAGCGCGTTTCGGTGCGGCTGATCGAGGAAACCGAGCGCCTGCTGCGCGCCAACCGCTATTTGTACGATGTGCGCATCGTGCCGTCCGCAGTGCACGATAAGGTAGTCGATATCGACGTCATCACCCGCGATACCTGGAGCCTGGACGTGGCCGGCAACGTTTCGCGCAGCGGCGGCAGCAATAACACCAGCTTCGGCCTCAAGGAATACAACTTCCTCGGTACCGGCCTGCGGCTGGGTATCGCCCAGACCAGCAATACCGACCGCAAAGGGTCCGAGTTCGAGTTGGCCTACCCCCAGGCTTTCGACGGCTGGACGCGCCTCAGCCTGCTGAGCGGCCGCTACGATGACGGCAGCCGCACCGCCGTATCTCTGGACCGGCCCTTTTATGCGCTGGACACCCGCTGGGCCGCCGGGGCCTCGGCCGATCACCAGGACCGCATCGATTCCATCTATAACGCCGGTGAGACAGTCAGCCAGTATCGCCACCGGGTGCGTGCAGGTCAGGCTTATGCCGGCTGGTCGCCGGGCTTCGCCAACGGCTGGACGCAGCGCTACTCGGTGGGTTTTCTGCAAATGGACAACCGCTATTTGCAGGAACCCGGTCGCATAGCGCCCACCCTGCTACCGGTGGACCAGCGCGTGCACGGCCTGCTATTGCGCGGCGAGTGGCTGGAGGATCAATACGTCAAGCTCAAAAACCGCGACCTGATCGAGCGCGCCGAGTTCTTCGACCTGGGTTTTCACGCCAGCGCGCAAATCGTGCGTTCACAGCCCGCCTTCGGCGCCAGCCAATCGGCCTGGCTGTACCGCGCCGATCTGGCCGACGGCCTCACCCTGCCCTGGCGCCACGATCTGCTGGCCAACGCCTCAGTCGAAAAGCGTATTGCCAGTACCGGAGCGGCTCTCACCCAGGTCGGCGCCGGTCTGCGCTATTACGCACCGCAAAACGCCCATTTCGCCTTTTTTGCCTCCGCTGCCGCCGACCGTCTCAGCAGCGGCGACAGCCTCGGCATCGGTGCGGCCGACCAGTTGATGCTGGGGGGCGATAACGGCCTGCGTGGTTACCCGCTGCGCTACCAAAGCGGCACCCGCCGCGCCCTGCTGACGCTGGAGCAGCGCGCCTATAGCGATTGGTACCCGTTCCGGCTGGTGCGGGTCGGCGCGGCGGTTTTTTTCGATTACGGACGGGCCTGGGAGGGCGTAAACCAGAATACCGTCAACGGTGGCTGGCTGGCCGATGCCGGCGTGGGCCTGCGATTTTCCCTGGACCGAACCGCCTTTGCCAATGTGCTGCACGCCGATATCGCCACGCCTTTGCGCCGGCAGGGCAATATCAAGGCGGTGCAGTTCCTGCTGAAAACCGAGGTGAGTTTTTGAGTGCGGGGCCGAGTTAGCGTAGGATAAGCACTCCGCGCACCTGATGAGATGAAAATGAAACGGATTGCATTCGCCCTTTCCCTTACTCTGGGCCTTGGTCTGGCCACCGTCGCCGGCCAGAGTTCTGCGGCCGGTTTGGACGTCCTGACCGACGATAACCCTCCTTTCAGCACCATGGACGGCAAGGCCGTAGCCGGTGTGGCCACGGATATCGTGAAGGAAATGGCCAAGCGCGCCGAGGTCCCGGTCAATATCACCCTGGCCAACCGCGAGGAGTCGTATCGCTCCACGCAGGCCGCCACCGACACCTGCCTGTACGCGGTCGCGCGTGCGCCGGACCGCGAGGCCCTGTTCAAATGGGTGGGCCCGCTGATAAACAATAAGTGGGCGGTGTACAGTCGGCCGGACTTCGCCGACCCGGTTCGCTCCACCAGCGAAATGAAAAAATACAAGGTCGCCGCCGAAACTTTCGACGGACGTATCGACTATCTGCGCCAGAACGGCTTCATCGGCATCCTCGAGGACGACAACGATGTCAACAACGCCAGGCGCCTGTTCATGAAAAAGGACGACCCCAACTACGCCGACCTATGGCTGACCGGTGTATACGGCGCCAAGAAGCGCGCCGCAGCCGCCAAGGTGCCGGAACCGAAAATGGTCTATACGCTGCGTGAAATCCCGCTGTACCTCGCTTGCAGCGCCCTCACCTCCAAGGCTAATATCGACAAGCTGAATACCGCCCTGGAAGCGATGAAAAAAGACGGCAGTCTTGCCAAACTGCAGGCGAAGCTGGTCGCGCCGTAAAAGCGTTGCGCACACCTTAACGCAAACAAAAAGCCCGCGCAGCAACTGCGCGGGCTTTTTACTTTTCAGCCACTATAGATGCGTCGCTTCAGGCCGGGTTTCACGCCTGATTTTACGCCCCACTTCAGGCAAAAGGCTGCTGCAGAACGATGGTTTCTTCGCGGTCCGGCCCGGTGGAAATGAGGGCGATGGGCGCGCCCACCAGGGCTTCCATGCGGCGCAGATAGGTCTGCGCGTTTTGGGGCAGCTTGTCCCAATCCTTGATGCCCACCGTGCTTTCGCTCCAGCCGGGATGGTCTTCGTAGATCGGTTCGCAATCGGCGATATTCTCGGCGCCGTAGGGCAGGATGTCGGTGACCACGCCATGCACGCGATAACCGGTGCAAATACGCAGGGTCGGCAAGCCGTCCAATACGTCCAGCTTGGTCACGCAGAGTCCCGAGAGACCGTTGATCTGCGCAGCGCGCTTCAGAGCGGCGGCGTCGAACCAGCCGCAGCGGCGCGGACGGCCCGTGACCGAGCCGTACTCGTTGCCGCGTTTACGCAAACGTTCGCCGGTATCGTCTTCCAGCTCGGTGGGGAATGGGCCCGAGCCCACGCGGGTGGCGTAGGCCTTGGTGATGCCCAGCACGTAGTGCAGGGACTGCGGCCCCACACCGGCGCCGGCCGAAGCCTGGCCCGCCAGGCAGTTGGACGACGTGACGAAGGGATAGGTGCCGTGGTCCACGTCCAATAGCGCCGCCTGCGCGCCCTCGAACAGGATCTGCTTGCCGCCGGCCATCAGCGCGTGCAGCTCAGCCGCAACGTCGGCCAGCATGGGTTGCAGTCTTTGCATCATTTTCAAGGTGGGTTCGTACACCGATTCCAGGCTCACCGGCGCGGCTTTCAGATACTGGGTCAGCACAAAGTTGTGGTAGTCCAGTACCTCGACGAGCTTGGCGCGAAAGCGCTCCGGGTTGGCGAGGTCCTGCAGGCGGATGGCGCGGCGCGCCACTTTGTCCTCGTAGGCCGGGCCGATGCCGCGCCCGGTGGTGCCGATCTTATCGCCGCCCATTTTGGCTTCGCGCGCCTGATCGACCGCCACGTGATAGGGCAGGATCAGCGGACAGGCCGGGGAAATTTTCAGGCGCCCGGTCAGATTGAGTCCAGCGGCGGTCAGTTCGTCGATCTCGGTCAGCAGTGCTGTCGGGGACAGCACCACGCCGTTGCCGATATAGCAGGTGACGTGCGAATGCAGCATGCCCGAGGGAATCAGGCGCAGGACGGTTTTCTTGCCGTTCACCACCAGGGTGTGGCCGGCGTTGTGGCCGCCCTGGAAGCGCACGACTGCAGCCACCTCGTCGGTCAACCAATCGACGATCTTTCCCTTACCTTCGTCACCCCACTGGGTGCCGATCACTACGACGTTCTTTGCCATGCAAATTCCTTGAGTTACTTCTTGAGAGAAACCGGCGTCCAGCGTCCACCGGTGAAAATGAGTTCGCGGTCGCAGCCCAGCTCGGCAAGATGCGCCTCGTCCCCGGGGAGCCGGGAAATGACCGCTTCGCCCGCCGCGCGCAGGCGCGCAATTTCGGCCAGGGCGGCAGCGTCCGGGGCCGCCGGCCCGAGTATGGCGCGGTGTGCCGGTGCATCCGGCAACAGCGCCAGCAGGCCTTTTAAATCCATGCTGAAACCGGTGGCAGGACGTGCCCGGCCGAAGGCCTTGCCGACTTCGTTGTAGCGGCCGCCGCGTGCCACGGCATCCGGCGCACCGCCCGCAAAAGCGGCGAAGACGATGCCGCTTTCGTAATTGAAGCCGCCCAGTTCGCCCAGATCGACGGATACGGCGATGCCCTGCGCGGAAAAATGGCCGTGGATGCGCTGCAATTGCGACAAGGACTCGGTAATGCGCGCGTCAGCCGGCAACACCGCGCGGGCGCGATCCAGGGTTTCCACGCCGCCGTGCAGACCCGGCAGTGCCTGCAGCGCCTTCACTGCGCCGTTGCCGGAATCGGCGAGGCCGGCCAGGGCCGGCGCGTCCTTGGCGTTGATGGCGGCAAATATCGCTTCGCCCTCTTCCGCCGTCACGCCTGCTAATTCGATCAGCGCGCGATAAATGGCCGGGTGGCCGATATCGAGCTGCGCGGCTTTGACACCCAGTTGCGTGAGCGCATCTATCATCAACTGCTGGATTTCGATGTCCGCTTCCAGCCCGGCGTGGCCGTATAACTCGGCACCGGCCTGAAACGGCTGGCGGCTCTTGCCCAGGCCCGCCGGCAGGGTGTGCAGCACGCTGCCGGCATAACAAAGCCGGGCGATGCCCTGGCGGTTCAGCACGTGGGCGTCGATGCGTGCCACCTGCGGCGTGGTGTCGGCGCGTATGCCCATGGTGCGACCGGATAGCTGATCGACCAGCTTGAAAGTGGCGAGATCCATATCGTGGCCGGTGCCCGACAACAGCGAATCCACGTATTCCAGCAGGGGCGGAATCACCAACTGATAGCCGTGCGCAGCGAACAGGTCCAGCACGCTGCGGCGCATGCGCTCCAGCTTGGCGGCGTCGGCCGGCAGGACGTCTTCTATGTGTTCCGGTAGCGCCCAGGTTCTCATTTGACCGCCAAGCCCAGGAAAACCAGACCGGCCAGCATCGAGCAGAGGCCTGCGAAGCGCAATTGCCCGTCGCTAAACGTCATGACGCGCTGAAAGGTCTCGCGCCAGGCGCGCGGCGCGAACAGGGGCATGATCCCTTCCAGGATCAGCATCATGGCGGCGCCGGCAAACAGGATTTCGATCATGGTTAGGGTATCCGTATGCGTGGCATACCTGCAAATCACAAGTGGAGCGCACGCAAAAACGGCGCGCCTGTATTCAGGACGCGCCGTTGACGAATTATACGCGAATACCGGCCCGGCGCAGATTTATTTGCCGGGCTTTGTTTGTCGAACTATTTGCCGCCCTTACCCGGGTTCTTCAGGTATTTGAAGAACTCGGCGCTGGGATCCATCACCATCACATCGCTCTTGCTGCGGAAGCTGCCCTTGTAGGCCTCCATGCTGCGATAGAAAGAATAGAACTCGGCGTTTTTGGAATACGCCTGGGCGTAAATCTGCGAAGCCTTGGCATCACCCTCACCTTTGATCTTCTGGGCATCGCGGTAGGCTTCGGCCAGGATGATGTCGCGCTGACGCTCGGCATCGGCCTTGATTTTCTCGGCTTCGCCGGAACCGGTGGAACGCAGCTCGTTAGCCACGCGCTTGCGCTCGGAGTCCATGCGCCGATAAACGTCGACGCTGATCTCGGGCACCAGATCGACGCGCTTCAGGCGCACGTCGATAACGCTGAGGCCGATCTGAGCCGCGTCTTCATTTACCTTCTTGAGCAGCGCCTGCATAAAGCCGCTGCGGTCGCCGGAAATCACTTCCGCCAGACTGCGCTGGCCGAATTCGGCACGCAGGTCGTTGTTGACCGATTGCGAAAGACGCAGTTCCGCCTTGGTGAAATCGCCGTTGGTGGAAACGAAAAACTGCTTCACGTCGACGATGCGGTATTTGACGTAGGTATCGACCAGTACGTTATTCTTTTCCTTGGTCTGGATACGCTCCGGCTCCTTGGGGTCCAGGGTCTGGATGCGCGCATCGTACAGGCGCACGTTTTCGATCAAGGGCACTTTCCAGTGCAGGCCCGGGGTCGTTTGCACTTCGACGATCTCACCGAGCCGGAACAATATCGCAGCCTGGCGCTGATCTACCGTATAGGCCGACAGCACCAGTAACATGGCCACCAGTGCGGCGCCGACGAGATAGAGCGGGGTATTGGATTTCATGTTCATCCCTCTCTATCGTCCGTCGCGCGAGCGCAGATCGCGCGTACGGCCGGAGTCGTTGGTTGCGGGCGCGACGGCGGCGGCATCAGTGGTGGCGCCGACCCGTGTCGCAGGGGCATCGGCGCTTGCGGGTGCCGGTCCGGTGGTCGCCTGGATGAGCTTATCCAGCGGCAGGTACAGGAGACTTTGGCCGCCCTTCTGGTCGACCACTACCTTGCTGGTGCTTTGCATGACTTGCTGCATGGCGTCCAGATAAAGGCGCTCGCGGGTCACTCCCGGCGCCTTTTCGTATTCGGTAAGGATTTGCGCAAAACGCGAGGCGTCGCCCTGGGCGTTGGCGATCACGCGCTGCTTGTGGCCGTTGGCCTCCTCCATCAGGCGGGCGGCGCCGCCGCGCGCCCTGGGCAGGATATCGTTGGCGTAGGCCTCGCCCTCGTTCTTGAGGCGCTCGCGGTCCTGCTTGGCGCGCACCGCATCGTCGAAGCTCGCCTGCACATCAGCCGGGGGCTGGGCGTTCTGCAAAGTCACCGTGGAAACCTGGATGCCGGTGCTGTACAGGTCCAGCAATTTCTGCATCAAGGTCTTGGCGCGATCGGCAATGTCGGTGCGGCCCTCGTACAACACGAAATCCATCTTGCTCTTGCCGACGATTTCGCGCATGGATGTTTCCGCGACCTGGCGCACGGCTTCCTTGGGATCTTTGTTCTTGAACACGAAATCGTCCGGGCTTTTCAGAACGTACTGGACCGCAAACTGCAGTTCAACGATGTTCTGATCCTCGGTGAGCATCAAGGCTTCTTCCTTGACCTTGATTTTCTGGTTGTTGCGGTGGCCGATCTCGACCACTTCCACCTGCTGGATGTTGACGATTTCCACCGTTTCGATCGGATATGGCCAGTGCCAGTTGGGCCCGGCGTCGGTGCGTTTGGAAAACTTGCCGAAGCGCAGTTCCAGGCCCTGCTTGCCGGATTCGACAATGTAAAAGCCCATGGCGAGCCACACCGAGACCGCGAGCCCTGCGGCGATGGCGATACCGCCGCCCACTCCCGGACCGGGGCCGGCCGCCTGGCCGCCACCGCTACTGCCGCCTTCGTTGCCGCCGCGGCCAAAAATACCGGAGAGCTTCTGGTTCACTTTTTTCAAAATCTCATCCAGGTCGGGCGGGCCTTCATTGCCGCTGCTGCCGTTTTTCTTGCCCCATTGCGGATCGGACATTTCGGTAGGCCCTTCGGTCGCGGTCGTTGCCGGGCGGCGCAGCACCTGGCGAAACGCGTAGCGCAGGCGGGCCGTGAGCCACAGCACGGCGGCCACCGGCCAGGCGGCTGCGGCGGTAATCATGGTTACAGGATTCACAGACATCAAACAGCTCCGAGGGTAGCGTGCTCGTGGGGTAGATCGAGCGGGGTTTCTTCTGTTGCGTTTTGGTGGTCGTAGCCGTCGTTGGCGTAGCGGGACGATTGCGGTTCGACCGGGAAACTCTGCGCATGTTCCTGCAAAGCCGTACGCAATAAATCCAGGCCCGCGCCGGACAGCGCGCTGAGATGCAATTCGACGATTTTACCACCCTCGTCGCGCATCATGGACGGCCTCATCGACGTATCAATGCGGTCGATTTTGTTGTACACCAGCAGTTGCGGCACCTCGCGCGCGCCGATTTCCTCCAGCACCAGGTTGACATCCTCAATCTGCTGGTCGCGGGCCGGATTGGCGGCGTCCACCACGTGCAGCAGCAGGTCGGCCTCGATGGCCTCGGTCAGGGTGGCGTGAAAGGCGGCCACCAGCCCGTGCGGCAGGTTGCGGATGAAGCCGACCGTATCGGAAACGGCAGCCTGCGATTGCGGACCCAGGAACAGGCGCCGGGTGGTGGTATCCAGCGTGGCGAACAACTGGTCGGCCACCAGCGAACTGGCGCCGGTAAGCCGGTTGAACAGGGTCGATTTGCCGGCGTTGGTATAGCCGACGATGGACACGCGGAAGGTGTCGGAGCGCGAACGCCCCGAGCGTTGCGTGGTGCGCTGGCGCTCCAGTTTTTTCAGGCGCAACTTCAGCTTCTTGATTTTTTCACCGACCAGGCGGCGGTCGATTTCCAGCTGGGTTTCGCCGGGGCCGCCGCGCACGCCGATACCGCCGCGCTGGCGCTCCAGATGGGTCCAGCCCTTGACCAGGCGGGTCAGCAGATGCTGCATCTGGGCAAGCTCCACCTGCAGCTTGCCCTCGGCGCTACGCGCACGCTGGGCAAAAATATCGAGAATCAGGTCGGTGCGGTCGATCACGCGCACGCCGACGATTTTTTCGACGTTGCGAATCTGGATGGGCGACAGCCGGTGGTCGAATACCACCAGCGAGGCGTCGTGCGCCTTGACCGCCTCGGCGATTTCCTCGACCTTGCCGCTGCCGGCAAAGGTGGCGGCATCGGGTGTTTGGCGTCTGCCGGTGAGGCGCGCGGCCACAAGGGCACCGCCGCTGGATACCAGCTCGGCGGCCTCATCCATCTGGGCGGCCAGATCCGTGTCGCCAAAATCGATGGCGACCACAATAGCCGCGGCCTGCCGGGACGCGGTGACGGGAAAAGCGGGCTTCATTGCGAAAGTATCCGGCTTGAATGACGGCTTGGAAGGATCAGGCGATACACCCCAGTTTGGGGGTATTCCTGCAATCGCAAGCTTACGTTACGCAAAATCGTACGCGAAATCGCGCGCAGCGTTGTACGCAGAGGCGCACACAAAATCCTGCGCGGAGTCGTACGCAAAAACGTCACGCGAAAATCGGCGTTCAAAATCGATGCGCAACCCCGCCCTGCGGACGGGTGTGCAATCCGGCCCGCTGGTTTCGCTCAGGAATCGCCGGGATTATCGAAGGGGATGGTCACCGCGCGCGCCGGCACCACGGTCGAAATGGCGTGCTTATAGACCATTTGCGTGACCGTATTCTTCAGCAGCACGACGTATTGATCAAACGATTCGATCTGACCCTGCAATTTGATGCCATTGACCAGGTAAATCGAAACCGGTACGTGTTCCTTACGCAGAATGTTCAGGAACGGGTCTTGTAGTAATTGCCCTTTGCCACTCATTTTTATTCTCCGACTTCTTAATTAAACCGGCAGTCAAGTTATAGCCGGTACACCACTGTAGCGGAAATGGCCGTATCGTGCCACCGTGATGCGTAACAGACCCTTAAATGGGGGATGAGTTCCTCAAACACCGCGCGGACTGGCTTATTCCGCCCTGGCGTCCTTCTCTCTCGCAAACCGGCGAGATAACGGTAGCAACCGTCAGGCGAACTTGCGCTTCATGCGGATGCGGCCACGTCGGCGCTGGTTCTCCTGACTTGCGGTCAGTTTTTGCGGTTTTTTGTCGGCGTAGGGGTTGTGGGCGCGTTTCAATTCCACCTTGAGCGGGGTGCCGCGCAGCTTAAAGGCCTCGCGGAAAGCGTTTTCCAGGTAGCGCACATAGCTGTCGGCCAGCCCGTCCAGCCCTGAGCCGTGCACCACAACGACCGGCGGATTGTGTCCACCTTGGTGCGCGTAGCGCAATTTGGGGCGGTGCAGACCATTCATGGGCGGCTGGTGCGCAGCCGTGGCCGCCATCATGGCGCGGGTCAGCTTGGGTGTGGAGAGCTTGGCCATGGCGGCGGCAAAGGCTTCGTCTATGGACTTGAAAAGCGGCGGTAGGCCCATGCCGTCCTTGGCCGATATGGTGTGCATATTGGCGAAGGACAGGAAATGCAGCTTACGGTCAAAGTCCGCCTTGGTGCGGTCACGCGTGTAGCTGTCGAGGTTGTCCCATTTGTTGATGGCCGCGACTACCGCTTTGCCGGATTCCAGCACGAAGCCGGCAATGTGCGCGTCCTGCTCGGACACCTCCTGGCGGGCGTCCAGCAATAGCAACACCACATTGGCGTCTTCGATGGATTGCAGGGTCTTGATGACCGAAAATTTTTCCACCGCCTCGAACACCTTGCCACGCTTGCGGATACCAGCGGTGTCGATCAGGGTGTAGTCCTTGCCCATCCAGTTGAGCGGCACCTCGATGGAATCGCGGGTGGTGCCGGGCTGGTCGAAGGCGATGACGCGGTCTTCGCCTAGCAGGCGATTCACCAGGGTCGATTTGCCCACGTTGGGACGGCCGACGATAGCGATGCGCGGATGGTCTTCGTCGCGCTCGTCTTCCACGGTCGGCAGACGCTCGAGAATATCCTCGGTCAGCTGGCGTACGCCCTCGCCGTGCGCGGCCGAGATCGCCACCGGGGCACCCAGGCTGAGCTCATGAAATTCGGCGGTGACGATGGCCTCGTCCATACCCTCGGCCTTGTTGACCGCGAGGATCATGGGCGTGTCGGATGCAGTGCTACGCAGACGCTGAGCGATGATGCGGTCCTGCGAGGTCAGGCCCTGGCGGCCGTCGACCACGAATATGATGGCGTCGGCCTCGGCAATGGCTTGCAGGGTCTGCTTGGCCATTTCGTGCAGGATGCCGTCGGTGACCACCGGTTCAAAGCCGCCGGTATCGACCACCAGGAAGGGCTTGGAGGCACCGCGGCCATGGCCGTAATGGCGGTCGCGCGTAAGCCCCGGCAGATCGGCGACCAGGGCGTCGCGCGACTTGGTCATGCGGTTGAACAGCATGGACTTGCCCACGTTCGGGCGGCCGACAATGACGATGGTGGGTTTCATGGCGGCGGTTGGAAGTCGGGCGGCTGGTTGCAGCGGGATCGCGCCCTTGGGCGCGACCGCTGCGCTATTTCACTGAGATGGCAAAAATGCCGCCGCGCTCGGTTTGGGCAATGGCGCGGTCGCCGCTGGCGAGCAGGGTGATAATGCGGCTGCCGTCGGTGGCCTGACGGCCGACCAAGTCGCCATTTTCGGGCGACAGGGCATGAATGACGCCGTGGATATCGCCGATCAGCACGCGGCCTTTCAGCACCAGCGGCGCGACCGGGTCCTGGGCAGCCAGCTTTTCCTGTTTCCAGACGGTGGAACCCGACGTCTTGTCCAGCGCATAGACATTGCCGCCGGTCTCGACCACGTACAGGTTCTTGCCGTCCACGGCAACGCTCTCGGAGCTGGCGATTTCGCGCGTCCACAAGAGATTTCCCGACAGGGTTTCCAGACAGCCGGTGCGGCCCTGGTAAACGGCGGCGCAAATACGACTTTCGTCCAGCACCGGCAGACCGGACACGTCGGCGATGCGCTCGAGCTCGGTGGCGCCGCGCGCCTGCGAAAGCGTAGCTTCCCAGATCGGTTTGCCGCTTTCCAGTTCGATGGCAACCATCTTGCCGCCGGGGTAGCCCGCGTACAGATTGTTGCGATTCACCAGCACACCGGCGTTGGTGCGCAAGGTGAGCGCCGGGGCCGGACGCTGGAACACCCAGCGGCGTTTGCCGTCGGCGCGGTTCAGCGCAACGATGCGGCCGTCGGCGGTGCGTACGACCACACTGGTAAGGGTGACCGCAGGCGGCGCCAGCACTTCTCCACCGACCGAGCCCTGCCAGAGCGAGCGCCCGGCCGCGTCGAAGGCGAGAATTTCGCCCTTGACGCTGGAGACGGCAACAAAATTGTCGCCCGCGCCCACGCCACCGCTGATGCGGGCGTGCGCATCGATACGCTTGACGATGCCGCCGCCGTCCTCGGCCAGTGCGGCAATGGTGCCGTCGTAGGAGCTTGCGTACACCAGGCGGTCGTTGACCGAGGGCACGAACAAGTAGCCAGCCGATTTGCCCACGCTGGCCGACCAGGCCAGCGAAAGGCTATTGCTGGTGAGGGGCGGCAGGGGCGGAACCTTCTTGCCCAGGCCCGGTACCCAGCTGAAATAGCTGCAGGCCGAGAGCGATGCGCCCAGCAACAGGGCCGCGCTAAGTTGGAAAAGCCGACCGCGCGTCACTTCTTTTCTCCGCTCTTGTCGTCAGGCTTGGCGTCTGTCTTGGCTGGCTCGTCCTTCTTGGTCACCAGCGCGCCACCCAGAGCGTCGAGCTTGGCCTGGCTGATGGATTTCAGCGCGCTACGGGTCTCGGATTTGTCCACTGCCACCTGGTAGGCGGCGCGAGCCTCGTCGGCGCGGCCCTGCGCGGCGTACACATCGCCCTTGAGGTCGGCGGTGACGCTGGCGAAGCCTTCTTCCTTGACGTCGCCCAGCAGCTTCAGGGCGTCATCGTATTTCTTGGTTTCCAGCATGATGGCTGCCAGACGCAGGCGCGCAACGTTGCGATACAGATCGCGGCCGTGGTCGATTACCCAGCGCAAATGCGTTTCTGCGGCAGCCAGGTCCTTGCCGTCGACGGCGCTACGGGCCGCCATCAGCTTGGCTTCGGTAGCGAAGAAACTGTCCGGATACTTTTCAGCCAGCGCGGTGGCGGCTTCCGTGAGCTTCTTGCTGTCCTGACCGGCTTTTTGCGCGTCTGCGAACAAGGCCTCGGCCTTTTCGCCCTGCGTCTTCTGGTAGTCGCGGTAGAAAAATGTGCCGACCATACCGAGTACGGCGGCCACTGCGGCGGCGATCACCACCTTGCCCCATTTGTCCCACCAGTCTTTCAGGGCGGCAATGCGTTCCTGTTCTTCCAAATCGTAAGTTGACATCGTGTTTCCGTGTACCTGTCTATGCTAAAAATTGTTGACCGAATTGTTGGTTGAAGCGCCGGTCTCGTAGTGTCTGTTTTCTGCGCGAATGCTTATTCCGTATGGGCGTCCCACAGGCGGTGCGCCGTTTCGTCCAGCGTCAGTAGCTCCTGGGAACCATCCGAGCGCAACGACTTCACGCTCATTTTGCCCTGAGCAAGCTCGTCCGGGCCGAGAATGATAGCAAACCGCGCCCCACTCGCATCGGCTTTCTTCATTTGTGACTTGAAACTGGCCGTCCCACCCTCACTGCCACCGTGCACTGCGGCCGCCAAGCCGCGGTCGCGCAACTGCTCGGCCAGCTTCCAGGCGTCCGCCTGCTGTTCGGCGCTGTACACCAGGTAAGCGTCCAGAACTTCCACGTTCTCCGGCGGATTTTCCTCCAGCAGCATCATGACCCGCTCCACCCCCATGCCGAAACCGCAGGCCGGGGTGGATTTGCCGCCTAGCTGCGCGATCAGGCCGTCGTAGCGCCCGCCGCCGGCGATGGTGAGCTCCCAGTCCTTGCCCTTGGCGACCCACTCGAACACGGTGCGGTTGTAGTAATCAAAGCCCCGCACCAGACGCGGATTGACCTGATACGGCACGCCGGCCAGGTCCAGAAAACGCTTCAGGCCCTCGAAATGGGCGCGCTCGGCCTCGCCCAGGTACTCGGACAGCCTGGGGGCGCCCTCGTTCAGTTCCTGCATGGCTGGATTCTTGCTGTCCAGGGTGCGCAGGGGGTTGGTGTGCAGGCGCCGCTTGGCGTCGGCGTCCAGGCGCTCCAGATTGGCTTCGAAATAGCTCACCAGGGCGGCGCGGTGCTTGGCGCGCGCCTCGGCATCGCCGATGGAGTTGATGTGCAGGGTGACGTCCTTGAAACCCAGGCGCTGCCACAGGCGCGACAGCATCACGATCTGTTCGGCATCCACATCGGGACCGGCAAAGCCCATGGCTTCCACATCGAATTGATAGAACTGGCGCAGCCGCCCCTTTTGCGGGCGCTCGTGGCGGAACATGGGGCCCCAGGTCCAAACCCGTCTGGGGCCTTCGTAAAGAATATTGTGCTCGATGGCGGCGCGCACCAGGCCGGCGGTGGCCTCGGGCCGCAGGGTGAGCTTGTCGCCGTTCATGCTGTCTTCGAAGGAATACATTTCCTTTTCGACAATATCGGTCACCTCACCGATGGAACGCGCGAACAGGGGCGTAGGCTCCAGCACCGGCGTACGCATCAGGACATAGCCGTACTGCTCGAACACCTCGCGGGTGGTGTCTTCCAAGAATTGCCAGCGTGCAGCGTCTTGCGGCAATAAATCGTTCATGCCGCGGACGGCCTGGATGGTTTTGCTCATACGGAATTCGGTGGCGCGAAAAATGCCGGAAAATGAAGGAGATACGTGAATGCGCCGAATTCGTGATTTTACAGGGAAGCGCCCCCTTATGCGAGTGGCCGGCTACGCTGTTTTTACGCTACCTGCTTGATCGGAATCTCTTTTTTGCGGGTCTTGGCGCTGCGCTGCATGCCCGGGGCGTAGTGGCTTTGCACGTAGCTGTCGACCAGCGCCTGGAACTCCTCGGCGATGTGGTCGCCCTTGAGGGTCACGGCCTTTTCGCCGTCCACGTACACGGGGGCCACCGGGCGCTCGCCCGAGCCCGGCAGGGAAATGCCGATATTGGCGAGTTTGGACTCGCCCGGACCGTTGACCACACAGCCCATCACCGCCACGTGCATTTCCTCCACGCCCGGATACTGGGTTTTCCACACCGGCATCTGGTTGCGCAAATAGGTCTGAATCTTGTCGGCCAGTTCCTGGAAATAGGTGCTGGTGGTACGTCCACAGCCCGGACAGGCCGCCACCATAGGCGTGAACGAGCGCAGACCCATGGTTTGCAGGATTTCCTGGGCGACGATCACTTCCTTGCTGCGGTCGCCGTTGGGTTCAGGCGTCAGCGAAATACGGATGGTGTCGCCTATGCCCTCCTGCAGCAACACCGACAGCGCCGCCGTAGAGGCGACGATGCCCTTGGAGCCCATGCCCGCCTCGGTGAGCCCCAGGTGCAATGGGTAATCGCAGCGGCGGGCCAGATCGCGGTAAACGGCGATCAGGTCCTGCACGGCGCTCACTTTGCAGGAAAGGATGATCTTATTGCCGGCGAGTCCCAGTTCCTCGGCCTTGGCGGCGCTTTCCAGGGCGGAAACGATCAGCGCCTCACGCATTACCTGGTCGGCATCCAAGGGGACTGCCAGGGCGGCGTTGGCGTCCATCATGCGCGCAATCAGTTCCGGGTCCAGCGAGCCCCAGTTGACGCCGATGCGCACCGGTTTATCGTACTTGATGGCGGCTTCAATCATGGCGCCGAACTGGTCGTCGCGCTTGCTACCGTGGCCGACGTTGCCGGGATTGATGCGCAGCTTGGCGAGTGCCGCCGCGCAATCGGGCACTTCGGTCAGCAGTTTGTGGCCGTTGAAATGAAAATCCCCCACCAGCGGCACCGCCATCCCCAGCGCATCCAGCTTGGTGCGGATTTCCGGCACCGCGCGCGCAGCGGCCAAGGTATTGACGGTGATGCGCACCACTTCCGAGCCGGCGCGCGCCAGAGCGGCGACCTGAGCCACCGTACCCGCCACGTCCTCGGTATCGGTATTGGTCATGGACTGCACCATCACCGGCGCGCCGCCACCTACCAGCACGGAGCCGATTTGTACCTGGCGCGAGACACGTCTTGTTTGCGATTGGGGAGTGGATTGGGGAGAGGGCAGAGAGGACATCGATATTCAGCTAAAAATTGTTCGCTAGGACCAGACTTATTTGACCACTACCCGCGCCACCGAGACGCGGGTAAAGGGCGCCAGGTTGAATTCCGTGCCGTTAAAGGCCATACGCGTGGCCTGGGCGTTGCCGATGACGACGGAAAGCGGGGTTTTGCCGGTGGCTTCCTCGGCCTCGCCGGCGCGGAAACGGCGCGAAATCAGGATTTTGCCGCCGGCATCGGTTACCTCTACCCAGGATTCGCCGGTAAAGGTGAAGCCCAGTACGCCGGTGCCGATAGCGCGCGGCGCGGCCGCCGGTTTGCTGTCCGCTTTTTCGACTGCCGTAGCTGCCGTCTTGGCATTGGCCTCGGGCGCCGCCGGCTTGGGGTCGGGTTTGCGCTCAACCTTGGGCTCGGACTTGGTGTCAGCCTTGGCTTCGGGTTTGGCGTCCGGTTTGGCGTCATTTACGGCCGGCTGCTGTGCAGCGGGCGCGGTGTCGGTGGCGGGGGGCGCCGGAGCAACCGCTACGGCTGCCGGCGGTGTATCCGCGATCGGCGCGGGTTTAGTGGCCGGGGGGATGTCCACCGGCTGCTCGACCGCCGCCCTGGCCGCGCTATCGACAATATTGGGTCGCACGTACTGCCACAGGTAGGCGAAAGCCAGCGCAAACAGCAGCAATGCACCCAGCGCGATGGCAACACGCCATTTGGGCGAGGCGAGTTCGCCGCCCGCCGGCACTAGCTTGATATTCTGGCTGGGCACGACGATGTTCGGCGATTTCAGCGGCTGCCCGTCAGCATGCGTCTGTTCCAGCAGGGCAATGGCCTGCGCGCTGTCTGCGCCCACGGCGCGGGCATAGTTGCGCACAAAACCGCGCAGGAAGGTGCCGGTCGGTAACGCTGCGTATTCGGCTTTTTCCAGCGCGTCGATTTGCCGCCCGCCCATGCGCAGGCGCCCGGCCAGGTCGCCTATGGACAGCCCGGCCTTCTCGCGCGCGGCGCGCAGATAGGCGCCGGGGGTGAGTTGCTCGACAATAGCCGCCACCGGTTCCACCACGGGCTCTGCCACCGAGGCTGGCGGCAGCGCGTCGTTGCTGGCTTCCGGCGCGTTGGCGGCGGTATCCACAGGCGTCTGGTTGGTGTCGGCGGTATTCACGCGATTTTTACGCTGCGGCTTACCGGTCGATGATCAAGCGCGTTTGCGGCGCGTCGGGGAAGCGGCGGCGCAGCTGCAACACGTAGCCCGCCTCGGCATTGCGATCATTGTTGGCGCGGGCGATGCGCGCACCCAGATACAGGGCCTCCACCGGCGGCATCGGTACCAGGATGGCGTAGTTCTGGAAATGTCCATCCGCCTCGCGGAAGCGGTTACGCTGGTATTCCATGTCGGCCAGTTCGAAATACGGCAGCGCGAACTGCGGCTGGCGGCGGATGGCGTTGCGGAAATACTCCTCGGCGCCGCTGTTGTCGTGCGCGGCCTTGGCGCACATGCCGGCGTTGTACAGGGCCTTCTCGGGCGTCGGGTAAAGGGGGTTGCTCAGGGCGCGCTGGAAGTATTCCATGGCGCGCTTGGCGTCCTGGCGCTGGCAAAGAAACATGCCGTAGTTGTTGAGCGACTCGGAATCGTTGGGCGCGGCGCTTACCGCCTTTTCGAACGCCGCTCTGGCCTTGTCGTCCTGACCCAACGCCATGTAGATCAGCCCCAGCACATTGTGGGCCGGCGCGTAGCTGGGCTCGGCGGAGATGGCGACCTCGGCAGCGGCGATGGCGGGCTTGTAGTTGGCAAGCCGGTAGTATTCGGCCGCCAGATCGGTGTGCACCTGGGCGCGGCGCAGTGCGTCGGCCTTACCGGGCGCCTCGGGCGGTTTGGATTCGATGGTGGTGGTGGTGGAACAAGCCGCCAGACCGCATGCCACAACCAGGGTCAGCAAAAATCGAATCAAGGTATTCTCCTTAAGCGGCAACTTGTTTCAGACGCACGGTGGTGCGCTGAGATTTATCCACGACCTGGCCGGCCAGTTGTCCGCACGCCGCGTCGATATCGTCGCCGCGGGTCTTGCGCACGGTAACGACAAACCCGGCCGCCTGCAGTATGCCGCGAAAACGGTGGATGGCGTTGTTGCTGGAGCGCCCATAAGGCGCGCCGGGGAACGGATTCCAAGGAATCAGGTTGAACTTGCAAGGCAGGTCACCGACCAACTTCACAAGTTCATGTGCGTGCTGGGCGCTATCGTTGACACCGTCCAGCATCACGTATTCGAAAGTAACGAAATCGCGCGGCGCCGCTTCCAGGTAATCGCGGATGGTGGCCAATAGTTCGGCCAGCGGATACTTCTGGTTGATCGGCACCAGCACATCGCGCAGTTTGTCGTTGGGCGCGTGCAGAGACACCGCCAGCGCCACCGGGCAGCGCTCTTTCAAGCGCTTCAAATTGGGCACCACGCCGCTGGTGGAAAGGGTCACGCGGCGGCGCGACAGGCCGTAGCCGTGGTCGTCCAGCATGATGTCCATGGCGCGCGTGACTTCGTCGAAGTTGGCCAGCGGCTCACCCATGCCCATCATCACCACGTTAGAAATGAGGCGCTCGCCCTTGGGGTCGCGGCCCATGGCGCGATTGGCCCACCAGAGCTGGCCGATGATCTCGGCGCCGGTGAGATTGCGGTTAAATCCCTGCTTCCCTGTGGAACAGAAGGTGCAATCCAGCGCGCAGCCGACCTGGCTGGAGATGCAGAGGGTGCCACGATATCGCGTTTGTCTTTCCGGGACTTGTTTGCCTGCGACCGGAGCCTCGCTCTCATCATCGGCCCAAACCACTCCGCTTTCGCCCTCGGCTTTCGCCTCGGCGCCATCGGTCGCCTTTACCTTCGCTCCCGCCGGAATATCGCCCTCGGGAATGTAGACGACCTCAATACCATTGCCGGTGCCCACGTCCAGCAGCCATTTGCGGGTACCGTCTTTGGAGGCCTGCTCGGTCATCAGCTTCGGCGGTGCAATCACCGCGAATTGCGGCAGTTTTTCGCGCAGTGATTTCGCCAGATCCGTCATGGCGGCGAAATCGTCCACGCCGAAATGATGAATCCAGCGAAATACCTGCTTGGCGCGAAACGGCTTTTCGCCGATCGCCGCAAACCACGCAGTCATCTCGGGCAAGGTCATGCCGAGAAGATTGGGCTTGTCGCCTTTCGCGGATTGCGGGATGGCCACGGCCGATGGATCAGCGCGAGTAGACGTTCAGCGCCGGGAAGTAGTAGGCGATTTCGACCGCAGCCGTTTCCGGCGCGTCGGAGCCGTGCACGGCATTGGCGTCGATGGAATCGGCGAAGTCGGCGCGAATGGTGCCGGGAGCCGCTTTCTTCGGGTCGGTAGCGCCCATCAGGTCGCGGTTCTTCAGGATGGCGCCCTCACCTTCCAGCACCTGGATCATCACCGGGCCGGAAATCATGAAGCTCACCAGGTCCTTGAAAAAGGGACGTGCCTTGTGCACCGCATAAAAACCTTCGGCGTCGGCCTGGGAAAGGTGGGTCATGCGCGCGGCAACGACCTTCAAGCCCGCTTTTTCAAAGCGCGAATAGATCTCACCGATCACGTTCTTGGCGACGGCGTCGGGTTTGATAATGGAGAGCGTGCGTTCGATTGCCATGTGCAAAATCCTTGATAACTTGATGAAAACATGAAATTTTAGCATGCTCAGCCCTCTTTCCGGGGTGGTTCCAGCGGGTTTTTCAGCGTAGCACGACGAAAAAGCAGGAGCATCCATGAGCCAGTGCCAAAGCTGCAGCATGCCCATGAAAAAAGACCCCGCCGGTGGCGGCACCGATGCCGACGGCAGCAAGAGCGCCAAGTATTGCAGTCTCTGCTATGCGAACGGCAAGTTTCTGCAACCCGATATGACGGTGGCCGAGATGCAGGAACTGGTGAAAAGCAAGATGCGCGAGTTCGGCGTGCCGGGCTTTCTGGCGGGCTTTTTCGCGCGCGGGCTGCCGAGGCTGGAGCGCTGGCGCTCCTAGCCTCTTATTCGGAGATCACGTCCGCGCCTTTGGGCGCGACGAAGGTGAATTCCTTGGGGTCGATTTTCGGGTTGCGCTCAAACTTGCGAAACTGCATGCGCGTGCGGTTGCCGAAGGCGTCCAGCAGTTCCATGGCCGCCAGCTGCGAGTCGGCGAAACCCAGGCGTATGGTTTCGATGCCGGCGTCCTTGGTCTTGGGCTCGGCGTTGATCCACTGCATGCCGTCCTTCTCGCCGCCCGCCACCAGCGTGAAGGCGCCTTCGACATCGCTTTTGCCGGCCAGTATGGCTGCCGGTGTGGACGAAAAAGATTTCTCGAATTTGCGCACCGTCACCTGCGACAAATCCTTGTCGTAGTACCAGATGGTGATGCCGTCGCCGACGATTTCCTGGGCCGGCTTTTCATAGCGAAAATGGAATTTGCCGGGGCGTACAAACAGGAACGTGCCCTTGGCCTGTTGCGTCACTTTTCCCTTGGCGTCGCTGACCACCTGGGTGAACTCGGCGCGACCCGACTGGGTGCCGGTGAGAAAGGCGCGAAAGTCGGCAAAAACATCGGCCCTGGCCAGGGTCGCGGACAGGAATAGTGCCAGCCCCAGAAGAAACTTATTTCGCATGATCATTCCTGCCGATTGGGGGCAATAATTTCGCGATTGCCGTTGGACTGCATGCTCGACACCAGTCCGGCTTTTTCCATGTCTTCCAGCAGGCGCGCGGCGCGGTTGTAACCTATGCGCAGGTGACGCTGTACCAGCGAAATCGAGGCGCGCTTGTTTTGCAGCACCACCTGTACCGCTTGGTCGTACATGGGATCGGCCTCGCCTCCTGCGCCACCACCGCCATTCCCGGAACCGTTGGCGACCATGTCTTCAGGTTCGTCGAAAATGCCTTCCACGTAATTGGGTTCGCCCTGCTTCTTGAGGTACTCGACCACACGATGCACTTCGGCGTCGCCGACGAAGGCGCCGTGCACCCGCGCCGGCACGCCCGAGCCCGGCGGCAGGTAGAGCATATCGCCCTGCCCCAGCAGCGCCTCGGCGCCCTGCTGGTCGAGGATGGTGCGGGAGTCGATCTTGCTCGACACCTGGAACGCCACGCGCGTAGGCACATTGGCCTTGATGAGGCCGGTGATCACGTCCACGCTGGGACGCTGCGTTGCCAGCACCAGATGGATACCGGAAGCACGCGCTTTCTGTGCAAGTCTCGCGATCAGTTCTTCCACCTTTTTGCCCACCACCATCATCAAATCGGCCAATTCATCGATTACGACCACGATCAACGGCAGGGGTTCCAGCGGCTCGGGGCTGTCGGGCGTCAGGGTGAACGGATGCGGGATCGGCGAACCCTTGTCCTTGGCTTCCTTGACCTTGGTGTTATAGCCCGCCAGGTTGCGCACACCCAGCGCGCTCATCAGCTTGTAGCGCCGGTCCATTTCCGATACGCACCAGTTGAGGGCGTGGCCGGCCTTGGACATATCGGTCACAACCGGCGCTAACAGATGCGGGATGGCCTCGTACACCGACAGCTCCAGCATTTTCGGGTCGATCAGGATCAGGCGCACTTCGTTGGCGGTGGCTTTGTACACCAGCGACAAAATCATGGCGTTGATGGCCACCGATTTGCCGGAACCGGTGGTGCCGGCCACCAGTACATGCGGCATTTTCGCCAAGTCGGCCACGATGGGCCGGCCGGCGATGTCCTTGCCCATGGCGATAGCCAGCTTGGAGTGCATATCGGCGTATACGGTGGAGCCGAGGATCTCCGACAGCCGCACGATTTCGCGCTTGGGATTAGGTATTTCCAGGCCCATATGCGAGGTGCCGGGGATGGTTTCGACGATGCGTATCGACACCACCGACAGTGCTCGCGCCAGATCGCGCGCCAGGTTGACCACGGTGGAGCCTTTGACGCCCACCGCAGGTTCGATTTCATAACGGGTGATGACCGGGCCCGGATGCGCCGCCACCACGCTCACCTGCACATTAAAGTCCAGCAGCTTGCGTTCAATGAGGCGCGAAGTGAACTCCAGCGTTTCGGCGGAAGGCCGCTCGATGGTCTCGTCGGGCGGGTCCAGCAGAGCGATAGGCGGCAGCGGCGAATCCGGCAGGTCGGCAAACAGGCTGGCCTGCTTTTCCTTCCTCACCCGTTCCGACTGCGGCACTTCGGTAACGGTAGGCTCGATACGAATCGGTGGATGGTCTTCGATGATGCGTTTCAGTTCTTCGACTTTTTCTTCGCGCACCGTGGTGGCCGCGGCGCCGGCTTCGCGGTCGCGCTTGGCCTCGGCGCGACCCTTGACGAAGTAAAACAACCACTCGATACCGCCGCCCAGTTTCTCGGCAAGACGTATCCAGGAAAGGCCGCTAAAGACGCTGAAAGAACCCGCCACCAGGGCCAGCAGCAACACCGTGCCGCCCAGGAAACCCAGAGCGCTTTGCACGCCGCTCGCCAGCAGGATGCCGGTCACGCCACCGGGGCCGTTGGGCAAAACTGCTTGCATGGAATGCAGGCGCATCGCCTCCAGAGTGCTGCAGGCCAGCAGCAGCACGACAAAACCCGCCAGCGAGGTGGCGACGTGGCGCCGGTCGAACACGCTCCAGGCTTCCACGCGCCGGAAGAGACGCATGACCGCAAACAGGGCCAGCCCCACCCACCACCAGGCGGAAAGGCCGAACAGGCCCAGCAGGAAACTGGAAATCCAGGCGCCGACCGAGCCGCCCTGGTTGGCGATGGTCGCGCTGGCACTCTTGCCGCTGTAAAAGTAGCCGGAGTCGCTGCCGTTGTGGGTGGCGAAAATAAGCGCCAGATAAATCGTCAGGGCCAGGGAGACGATCCAGCCGGCCTCGCGCAACAGTCGCGACAGGCGGGTGGCTTGCGGGGTCGGCGCCGCCGGACCGGGGGCGGTGGGATCGAAAATTTCGGGTTGGCTGGCACTCATGGATGAGCGCGATTATAGCGTTCAGGATAGCGAAATACGGTACCCGATATTGTCCAAGCCACCCCGTAATTAAGGGGCGCCGGCACTTGCAGCGCCCTCAAAACGAGGGCGGCAGTTTGTTGTCGAGAATGGTGATGGTCTTGGACTCGACGGCGATATAACCGCGCTCGGACAGGTCCTTGAGGATGCGGTTCACCATTTCGCGCGAGGCGCCGACCATATTGGCGATGTCCTGCTGGGACAGCTTCTCGCCCACCACCAGCTTGCCATTGGTATTGATGGCCAGTTCCAGCAGAGTATTGGCGACGCGCCCGTACACGTCCATCAAGGCCAGGGTGGAAATCTTGCGGTCGGCGTCGCGCAGGCGCTTGGCCAGGGCCTGCATCACCAGAGTGGCGATGCGCGGCGCGCGCGCCAGGCATTCGGAAAAGGCTTCGTGCGACAGCACCTTGAAGGTGCTGTTTTCCAGGGTGGACACCGAGGCCGAACGCGGCTGGCTGTCGACCATGGACATTTCGCCGAAAAAATCGCCCGGCTGCAGGATCTTGAGAATGATTTCGCGGCCATCTTCGTCGCCGATGAATACCTTCACGCGGCCGCTGATGATGGTGTACAGCGAGTCCCCCAGCTCACCTTCGGAAAGGATGGCCGTGCCCTTGGGAACGACTTTTTCGATGGAGAGCTCGTCGATCACTTTCAGATCGGCGTCGCTCAGGTCCTGAAACAGGGGGATACCGCGCAGCATTTTTACTCCCGAAACGCTTTTATGTACCCGGGAACCGGGCTGCCTGGCGTCATTTTCTCATAAGTCTACGCTAACAGAGCCGGGCTTTTCCTGATGTTCCGGGGCTTTAATCCTAATTTTTCATTTTTCCCGTTTAACTGTCTCTTTTTGTCACCTGCAGGCTGATTGAAACGAAGTTGTCAGACCCCATTTAAGGTATATCGGGGCACGACTAAGCTAAAATTCGGCATCGGCTTCATCGCCCGCTTTTTCGCGCCCGATGCCGTCTGCCGTAATCTCAGCCGTTCATCAACGACAGATTGTCCTCTCCAGCAAGGTTTTTCTCATGTCCGCAACCCATACCGCACATCATCGCCTGATCATTCTAGGTTCCGGCCCGGCCGGCTATACCGCCGCCGTCTATGCCGCGCGCGCCAATCTGAAGCCGGTCCTGATTACCGGTCTCGCCCAAGGCGGCCAGCTGATGACCACTACCGATGTGGAAAACTGGCCCGCCGACGCCGAAGGTGTGCAAGGCCCGGACCTGATGGACCGCTTCCTGAAGCACGCAGAGCGCTTCGACACTCAAATCATTTTCGATCATATCCATACCGTGGATCTGAAGAATCGGCCCTTCACCATGACTGGTGATTCCGGCAGCTACACCTGCGACGCCCTCATCATCGCCACCGGCGCCTCCGCCCAATACCTGGGCCTGCCCTCGGAAGAGGCCTTTATGGGCAAAGGCGTTTCGGGTTGTGCCACCTGCGACGGCTTTTTCTACAAAGGCCAGGACGTTTGCGTGGTGGGCGGCGGCAATACCGCCGTTGAGGAGGCGCTTTACCTCTCGAACATCGCCAAGCACGTGACCGTGATTCACCGCCGCGACAAGTTCCGCGCGGAAAAAATTCTACAGGACCGCCTCATCGCCAAGACTCAGGGCGGCAACGTCACCATTCTCTGGAATCACACCCTGGACGAAGTACTGGGCGACAAGACCGGCGTCACCGGCGTGCGCGTCAAGGCCACCACCGGCGGCGCCACCCAGGACCTGACGCTGAAAGGCGCTTTCATCGCCATCGGCCATAAGCCCAATACCGATATTTTCGAGGGCCAGCTGGACATGAAAAACGGCTACATCATCACCAAGGGTGGCCTGCAGGGCGACGCCACCGCCACCTCGGTAACAGGGGTGTTCGCCGCCGGCGACGTGCAGGATCACGTCTATCGCCAAGCCGTCACCAGCGCCGGTACCGGCTGCATGGCGGCTCTGGACGCCGATCGCTATCTGGAGTCCCTGCACTAAGACACTGGACCAACGATGGGCAGCATGCCTGGCGACGAAGACGAGGCGCTATTCCGGGCGGAAATGGACGCCGACGGCGTCCGTCCCTTGAAGCCTGCTGATCGCGCCGTCCACGCCAAACCCAAGCCCAGACCGGTACCTTCGCAGCGTGAACGGGACGAGCAAGCCGTTCCCGCCGAATCCCTGTCCGACACCTCCGGTTGGGACGCTGATATCGATACCGGCGACCTCATCACCTTCCTGCGACCGGGGCTACCCGGCGAAATCCTGCGCAAACTGAAGCGCGGCCACTGGGTCGTGCAGGCCACGCTGGACCTGCATGGCGAAACCGTGGCCGGCGCGCGCGCCGCCCTGCCCCAGTTCCTGGCCCACGCCCGTCACCGGGGGCTACGCTGCGTATCCATCGTCCACGGCAAGGGCTTTCGCTCGCCCGGCAACACACCCGTGCTGCGCAATAAGGTGCGGCTCTCGCTTTCGCAGCGCGACGTGGTGCTGGCCTTCTGCGATGCGGCCCCCGCCGACGGCGGCGCGGGCGCGGTGCTGGTGCTGCTCAAGGCCGGCTAGGCGTCAGGTCTGATCGGACCTCACCGGCCGTCCGTTACATCTGGATACAGGTAGAATCAGCCAGCCGCGCGTGCGGCGCTTTTTCCTGATCCTTTCTGATCCGACCACCGATCTGATGTCCGCCTATTCGCGCCCTCTCTTGCTGTTGCTGATCCTGTTTGCCGCCTGGATCGTTACCGACGGCATCGGCGTACGCAAGCTCGCCAACCCCGACGAGGGCCGCTATTCGGAGATTTCCCGCGAGATGGCCGTGTCCGGCGATTTTGTGACGCCGCGTCTCAATGCTCTCAAGTATTTCGAAAAGCCGCCCATGCAGTACTGGGCCAGCGCCATCGCCTTCAAGGCATTCGGCGAAGGCGAGTTCTCCGCACGCCTTTACATTAGCCTCTGCGCCCTGGCCTGCCTGCTGCTGGTGTTTTATACCGGCGGCAAACTGTTCGACTGGCAAACCGGGCTTTACGCCACGCTGGCCCTGATCGGCATGCCGTTTTTCATGGGCATGGCCCATGTGGTGACGCTGGATATGGGCCTCACCTTCTGGATCACCCTGTCCGTCTGCGCCTATATGCTGGCGCAGACCGAGCCGCCGCCGTACCGGCAGCGCTGGCTGTGGACCTTCTGGCTGAGCATGGCTGGTGGCGCCCTATCCAAGGGGCCGATCGGCGTGGTGCTGCCGGCGGCGGCAGTATTTTTGTACGCCTTTTTCCCGCTGGACCTGCGCCGCTGGCTGCGCCTGGACTGGCTGCGCGGCCTCATCCTGTTTTTCCTGGCTGCCAGCCCCTGGTTCGTCATGGTATCGCTGCGCAACAGCGAATTCGCCTACTTCTTTTTTATTCACGAAAACCTGGACCGCTACCTGACCACCACCCACCGCCGCGTGGGCGAATGGTGGTACTTCGTGCCTATCTTGCTGCTGGGCGTGCTGCCCTGGGTGGCGGCCATGTTTCCGGCAATTTACCGTGGCTGGCAGCAGCCGGGCATTCCGTATCGCGACGAGGCGCCGTTCCGGCCTTTGCGTTTTCTGCTGCTGTTCTCGGCTTTCGTGTTCGTTTTTTTCAGCATGTCGGGTTCCAAGCTGCCGCACTACATCCTGCCCGTTTTTCCGGCACTGGCCCTGGTGATTGGCGTCTGGTTCAAGGCCGTGGACGGGCGCAAGCTCGCCTGGCTGATCCTGCCGGTGGCGCCCTTGATGCTGGCGGTGGCGTACTGGGCCTGGGGCTATCCCGCTACCCGCGAGGACGCCATCACCCAAAAACTCTACGGCGAGGTGAGCGGCTTCGTGGTCAGCGGCGCGGTGGCGCTGGCGGTGCTGACCGCTGCGGCGTTTTTCCTGCTAATCAGGAATGCAAGCGCCAACGAGGGCCGCAAATGGTTGGCGGTGCTGCTGGTGTCGGTGGGCTCGCTCACTTTTATCGAATGCTTCAACCACGGCGCCGAACGCATCTCTGCGCTGAAATCCAGCTATGGTCTGGCACAGGCCGTGGCGCCGCGTATGACACCGCAAACGCGCCTCTATTCGGTGCATAACTACGAGCAGGCCCTGCCCTTTTATCTGAAGCGCACGATGACCCTGGTCGATTACGTGGACGAATTTGAACTCGGCCAGCACCAGGAACCGAATAAATACCTGCCGAAGGTGGCCGATTTCCTTGCCGCCTGGAATGCGCCCGGTCCGGCCATCGCTATAATTCAGCCCAGCGATGTCGCCAAACTGAGCGCCGAGGGGCTAGCCTTCGAGGTGATACACGAAGACCCGGTGCGCGTCGCCATCCTGAAAAAATAGGCCACCTTGAACCTCACCGTATTTTCCTTCCTGTTGACCGGGGTGCTGCTCAATACCACGGCGCAGCTATGCCTCAAGGCCGGCACCAGCCGAGTGGGCGAATTTGCCTACAGCCTGGAAAACATCATCCCCATCGGCTGGAAGCTCGCCACCCAACCCTTCATCATCGCCGGCCTCGCCTGCTACGTCGTGAGCGTAGTGGTGTGGATCGCCGGGCTGTCGCGGGTGCCCGTGAGCGTGGCCTACCCCATGCTGTCGATAGGTTATGTGGTCGGCGCGGTGGCCGCCTGGTGGTTGTTCGGCGAATCGCTGAGCAGCCAGAAAATGGCCGGCATCACCTTCATCATCATCGGCGTCTGGTTAGTCGCCCGTTCATAAAAACACGTTCATGAACTATCTGAAATTTGCCGGCCCGGTCATCGACGAGGCCATGGCCGAGGCCGTAAAACAAACCCTGCTCACGCACTGGATTACCAGCGGTCCGCGCGTGGCCGAATTCGAGCAGGCTCTATCCGAGTACCACGGCGGGCGACCCACGCGCGTGTTCACCTCGGCCACGGCCGCCATGGAGGTGGCTTTCCAGGTATGCGGCATCGGCCCCGGCGATGAAGTCATCACCTCGGCCATGACCTTTTTTTCGGTGGGCAATATGATCGAGAAGGTGGGCGCGAAGACGGTGTTCGTCGATTGCGATCTCCACACCCGCAATATCGATCTGGACCAGGTCGAGCGCGCCATTACGCCCCGAACCAAGGCCATCGTGCCTACGCATTTCGGCGGGCTACCCTGCGATATGGATCGGCTGATGGCGATTGCCGGTAAGCACAAATTGCGCGTCATTGAAGATGCGGCACTGGCGATCGGCTCCTCCTGGCGCGGACAAAAAATTGGCGCCTTCGGCGACATCGCCACTTTCAGCTTCCACCCCAACAAGAACATGACCTCCATCGAGGGCGGCGCCGCCATGTTCGCCGACCCGGCCGAGGCCAAACGTTCCGAGGTGCTGCGTTTTCACGGCATCGCCAAGCTGCCGGACGGCACCCGCGAGGTCGATTACCCCGGCGGCAAGTTCAATATGAGCGATGTATCGGCGCGCCTGGGCCTGGATCAACTCAAAAAGCTGGACGGCTGGTGTGCATTGCGGCGCGACCTGGTCGCACACTACTTTGCGCGCTTCGAGCCCATCGCAGCGGAACTCGGCCTCAGCCTGCCCGCCAAGGCCCACGCCGGTGAACCGGAAGGCCATAGCTGGAATATGTTCAGCGTGCTGCTGCCGCTGGCTAGCATGAAGATTTCGCGCAAACAATTTATCGACGCCATGCACACCGAAAACATCGGCATCGGCGTTTCGTATGAAGCCATGCACCTGTCCAAGCTGTTTCGCGGCAAGGGGCACCGCGAGGGCGAGTTCCCCAACGCCGAGCGTATCTCCCGCGAAACGGTGGCCCTGCCCCTGCACGCCGGGCTGACGCTGGCGGATATAGACCGGGTGGTCGATACCACGGTGCGCGTTTTGCGCGACAATCGGGCATGAGCGCTTTGACTACCACGCCCAATCTTTCCGTCGTCATCCCGGTTTACAACGAGGAAGCCGGCCTGCCGGCCCTGTTCGACCGCCTGTACGCGGCGCTGGACGCGTTGAAGATCCGCTACGAAATCATTTTCGTCAACGACGGCAGCCTGGACAAATCGGCGGCCCTGCTGCGCGAGCAATTCCAGCGCCGCCCGGATGAAACCCGCGTGGTGCTGTTCAACGGCAACTACGGCCAGCATATGGCCATCGTCGCGGGTTTTGAGCACTGCCGGGGCGAGCGCATCGTCACTCTCGATGCAGACCTGCAAAATCCTCCCGAGGAAATCGGCAAGCTTTTGGCCGAGATGGACAAGGGCCACGATTACGTGGGCTCGATACGCAAAAAGCGCCAGGATTCGGCCTGGCGGCGCTGGGCCTCCAAGGCCATGAATCGGCTGCGCGAACGGCTAACCCACATCAAGATGACCGACCAGGGCTGCATGCTGCGCGCCTACCATCGCGACATCGTCGCCGCCATCAACCAGTCGCGCGAGGTCAGCACCTATATTCCAGCGCTGGCCTACTCGTTCTCTCACAACCCCAGCGAAGTCGAAGTCGAGCACGAGGAGCGCGCAGCGGGTGAATCCAAGTATTCCCTGTACAAGCTGATCCGCCTCAACTTCGATCTGGTCACCGGCTTTTCGGTGGTGCCGCTGCAATTATTTTCCTTGTTCGGCATGCTGGTATCGGTGGGCGCGGTGCTGACCTATCTGGTGGTGATCGTCGAGCGCCTGCTGGTGAAGGGGCTCGACAATGTATGGAGCTCGCTCTGGGACCGCGACCTGCTGGCCTTTTTCCTGCTGGGCATGGTGCTGTTCGGCCTGGGTGTGGTCGGCGAATACGTGGGCCGTATCTACCAGCAGGTGCGCGAGCGGCCGCGCTACGTGGTGCAAGCCATTCTTGAGAAGCGCGAATCCGAGAAGCAGCAATGACGAGTGCGGTAGTCTTTGCCTACCACAACGTCGGTTGCGCCTGCCTGGAAGTCCTGATCCAGCAAAAAATCGACGTGGCGCTGGTCGTCACGCACATCGACAACCCGCAGGAAAAAATCTGGTTCGATAGCGTCGAAAAGCTGGCGAAGAGCCACGGCATCAAGGTCGTCACGCCGGACGACCCGAATACCGACGCCTTCATCGCCGAACTGGCCGCCCTGAACGCTGATTTTCTGTTCTCGTTTTATTACCGCCATATGCTGAGCCCCAGGCTGCTGGCGACGGTAAAGCGCGGTGCCTTCAATATGCACGGTTCGCTGCTGCCCAAGTACCGTGGGCGGGTACCGATCAACTGGGCGATTCTGCGCGGCGAAACCGAAACCGGCGCCACCCTGCATGAAATGGTCGAAAAGCCCGATGCCGGGCGCATTGTCGATCAGCAGGCCGTGGCCATCTTGCCGGACGAGAACGCCGAAGCCGTATTCCGCAAGGTCACTCACGCCGCCGCCATGATCATGGAACGCGCACTGCCCGCTTTGGTCGATGGCACGGCGGTGCTGCGCGAGCAGGATTTAAAGGCCGGCAGCTACTTCGGCGGTCGCAAGCCAGCCGACGGCATCATCAACTGGAACGATAGCGCGCAGAACATTCATAACCTGGTGCGCGCGGTGGCCCCGCCCTACCCCGGTGCCAGCACTACGGTCAAAGGCCTGCCCATGGTCATCACCCGCACCGGGCTGGCGCCGGCCCATTTCACCCATGCCAACCCGGGCGTGCTGAACGTCAGCTCCAAGGCCTGCATTGCCTTATGCGGCGATGGACGCATGTTGCGCGTGCTGGAAGCCGAAATCGGTGGGAAAATGCAGGATGAAATCTCCCTGGCCCGAGAACTGGGCGTGGGAGTCCACCCACTCGGCATCTATTGATGAGCAACGGCGCCTTTTATCTCAGCAAGCATCGCCTGGAGGCGTTGGCCGACGGCATATTCGCCGTGGCCATGACGCTCCTGGTGATTGAGCTGAAAATCCCGGAGTCGGCGCATGTGCATACCGAGCCGGAGCTGAAGCATGCGCTGATCGATCTCATCGCAAAGTTCATCTCCTGGATCATCAGCTTTTTCGTGCTGTCGATCTTCTGGGTAAGCCACCACCGGCTATTTCACTACGTGCGCCATGTGGACAGCAAGCTCACCTGGCTCACCCTCATCTATCTGGGCGTGGCCAGCATGATGCCGTTTTCCTCGGCGCTGTCCGGCGAGTACGGCGGGTCCATCGTTTCCCAGATCATTTATTCGCTGAACATGGCGCTGCTGGGCAGCATGGCACTGCTGAAAAGCCGCTATGTTCATCTGCATCCCGAGCTTTGCAATCCACCCATGCCGAACAGCGTTTTCAAGGGCGCACAGTTGCGTACCACGGGCCTGATCGCGGTGGCTTTTGGGGCAGTGCTTATCACCTGGATGGTGCCCGTGAGCGGCGCTATCGGTAATATGGCCTTTATGCTGATGGCGGTCTTTTCGAGCATGGGCCGCCGCCTGCAAACGCGTCTGGCCGCCGAAGAGGCCCAGCAACTCTCCGCCGAACAAACCAATTCGCAACCTACTGCCTGAGTTACAAAACAAATATGAAAAAAATTCTTATTCTCGGCGTCAACGGCTTTATCGGCCACCACCTGTCCAAGAAAATCCTGGAGTCCACCGACTGGCAGGTATTCGGCATGGACATGTCCAGCGACCGGGTCAAGCCCTTCCTCGGCAATCCGCGCTTTCATTTTTTTGAAGGTGACATCACCATCAACAAAGAGTGGATCGAATATCACATCAAGAAATGTGATGTGGTGCTGCCGCTGGTGGCCATCGCCACGCCTTCGACCTATGTGAAGGAGCCGCTGCGCGTATTTGAGCTGGATTTCGAGGCCAATCTGCCGTTCGTGCGCTCCTGCGTGAAGTACAAGAAGCGCATCATCTTCCCCTCGACCTCCGAGGTGTACGGCATGTGCCGCGACAAGCAGTTCGACCCGTATGCGTCGGACCTGATCTACGGCCCCATCGACAAGCCGCGCTGGATTTACGCCTGCTCCAAGCAGTTGATGGACCGCGTCATCGCCGCCTACGGCCAGCAGGAAGGCTTGGACTACACCCTGTTCCGCCCCTTCAACTGGATAGGCGCGGGGCTGGATTCCATCCACACGCCCAAGGAAGGCTCCAGCCGCGTTATCACCCAGTTCTTCGGCCATATCGTGCGCGGTGAACCCATCAAGCTGGTGGATGGCGGCGCGCAGAAACGCGCCTTTACGTATATCGACGACGGCATTTCGGCGCTGATGAAAATCATCGCCAACGAAGGTGGTGTGGCCACCGGGCAGATTTACAACATCGGCAACCCCGGCAATAACTACTCGGTGCGCGAACTGGCGACCATGATGCTGGACCTGGCCAAGGCCTACCCCGAGTACAAGGACAGCGCCGCCAAGGTCAAACTGGTGGAAACCACTTCGGGCGACTACTACGGCAAGGGCTATCAGGACGTGCAAAACCGCGTGCCCAAGATCGACAACACCATGAAGGATCTGGGCTGGAAACCGCAGGTCAGCATGGCCGATGCCCTCAAGGGCATTTTCGACCACTATCGCAAAGAGCCGGAAGACGCCAAGCACCTGGTGGATTAAAGACATGTTCGGTATTCACGATCTTCCCTTGTTCATCGCCGCAGGCCTGCTGCTCAATATCACGCCGGGGCCTGACATGATGTACATCGCCGGCCGCACCGCCTCCCAGGGGCTGAAAAGCGGCCTGGCCGCTGTGCTCGGCATTTGCGCGGGTTGCCTGGTGCATACCTTCGCGGCTGCGGTCGGTCTCTCCGCCATCCTGATGACTTCAGCGGAAGCTTTTTTTGCCGTGAAACTGATCGGCGCGGCCTACCTGGTCTATGTCGGCATTTCGCTCTTGCGTGAAAAAGAGGCCGGTGCGCTGTCGGTCGACGGCGCCCTGCCGGCCAGTTCCGCCAAGCGCGTTTTCTGGCAGGGCTTTCTCACCAATGTGCTGAACCCCAAGGTGGCCCTGTTTTTCCTGGCCTTCCTGCCACAGTTCATCGCCGCGGACAGCCCGGACAAGCCGATTGCCTTCGTGCTGCTGGGCGTGATCTTTATTGCCAACAGCCTGTTCGTGACTGTGGGCTTTGCGCTGCTGGTGGCTTATGCGCGGAACCGCGTCTCGGCAGATTCCCGCGCGTCTTCGCGCATCGTCCTGTGGCTGAACCGCTCCTGCGGCGCCTTGTTTCTGGCAGTAGGCGTAAAACTCGCCTTCACCGAAAGACCGGTATGAGCGAAATGGAAAATGCGGCAGAAAACAAGATCGCTGTCGGTGTCATCATGGGCTCCCAGTCGGATTGGGAGGTCATGAAACATGCTGCGCAGGTATTGAAGGATTTCGGCGTGCCATTCGAGCACAAGGTCGTTTCCGCGCACCGCACGCCGGACGCCATGTTCGCCTACGCCGAATCGGCGCGCAAGCGCGGCCTCAAATGCATCATCGCCGGCGCCGGCGGGGCCGCACATCTGCCGGGCATGATCGCTTCCAAAACCACGCTGCCGGTGCTGGGCGTGCCGGTACCGTCCAAACATCTGGCGGGACAGGATTCGCTCTATTCCATCGTGCAAATGCCCAAGGGCATACCGGTGGCGACCTTCGCCATCGGCGAAGCGGGTGCGGCCAACGCGGGGCTGTTTGCGGTCAGCATACTCGCCAACGGCGACGCCGCCCTGGCCGCCAAGCTGGCCGCCTACCGCGACAACCTGAAGGAACAGGTTGTGGCCATGCAACTCCCCGAAATCCTGTGATTCTGCCCGGCGCCACACTGGGTCTGCTGGGTGGCGGACAGCTGGGCCGCATGTTCGCCATGGCCGCGCGCAATATGGGCTATGGCGTCACGGTGCTGGACCCGGACCCGCACTCCCCCGCCGCCGAGTTCGCGACGGGACACCTCAACACTGCCTATACCCACCCCGAATCGCTGCGGGAACTGGCCGGCAGTTGCGCCGCCGTCACCACCGAATTCGAAAACGCGCCCGCCGAGGCCCTGGTCGAACTGGCGGCGCACACCATCGTGCGCCCGGCAGGTGCTGCGGTATCGGTGGCGCAGGATCGCCGCGCGGAAAAGGCTTTTTTCGGCCAGAACGGTTTTCCCGTAGGTCCGCACGCCGTGCTGGCCGGCATGACAGATGTGGATGCCGCCTTGAAATCGGTGCGCCTGCCCGCGCTGCTCAAGACCGCGCGTTTCGGTTACGACGGCAAAGGCCAGGCGCGCATCGATACACCGGAACAGCTCGCCGAAATTTTTCGTAGCTGGCAGGAAGTTCCCTGCGTGCTGGAGGAATTCCTGCCTCTGGAGCGCGAAGTATCCGTGATCCTGGCGCGCTCGGCATCCGATGAGGTGGTGCTGTTTCCCATCGCCGAAAACCAGCACCGCAACGGCATACTCGATCTCACCATCGCCCCCGCCCGCATAGACGATGCACTGGCTGCCAAGGCACGCGACATCGCCACACGGCTCGCCCGTGCGCTGGGCTACGTTGGCGTGCTGGCGGTGGAATTCTTCGTGCTCGCGGACGGGCGTCTCTACATCAACGAAATCGCTCCGCGCCCGCACAATAGTGGGCACTACACCATCGACGCCTGTAGAACTTCACAGTTCGAGCAGCAGGTGCGCGCGCTTTGCGACCTGCCGCTGGCCGATGCTTCGCAACATAGCCCCGCCGTCATGGTGAATCTGCTGGGCGACATCTGGCTCGGCCCCACCGAGGCGCCGGACTGGGGCGTCGTTCTGAAGCACCCCGGCGCCCATCTGCATCTCTACGGCAAACGCGAAGCGCGCCCCGGGCGCAAGATGGGCCACATCACGGTTTGCGACGATCATCTGGATCGCGCACTGGCCATCGCCCTCGACATCAAGCGCGGCCTGGGCATTCCCTAGTTTTCTATACCTTGGTTTGCTTGCGGCCGACCAACTCGGCCAGCCGCAACCCTTGCGCGCAATCCGCGATAAACGGGGCCAGACGTCGCAGGCGCGAAACTGTTCGGACTTGTCAAAAAATGTGACGGGCTCTTGCGCTTTTGCGACAGCCATTATTACTATCTCCCTATAGCAAAATACAGCGAAACTGCCATTTTCCGCACCTTCGCCGGACCGTGCAAATTGCCGCATTTTCCTTAGGCTTGAGGCATACTGGGAAACGATGAGCCAGCCCACTCCGCCGGACAACAGCCCCCCTTCACGAGACCGTGAAGCGCTGGACCGTACGTTGCTGGATTTGTCCTATCACATCGAAAATACCCCCCTCGGCCTGGTCGAGTGGAGCGGCGATATTCACATTCGCCGCTGGTCCAAGCAGGCGGAGGCGATATTCGGCTGGACGGCCGAAGAGGCCATCGGCAAAAAGCCGCCGGCCTTCCCGCTGATTCACCCAGAGTCGGTGGAGACCATACGCGCCATCACCGTGGAGTTGCGCGACGGCCACGTCTCGCGCAACCGCATGCTGGCGCGCAATCTCACCAAGGACGGGCGCTCGATTTACTGCGAGTGGTACAACTCCGCCCTGCTCGGCAGCGACGGCAAACTGGCCTCGATACTCTCGCTGGTGCAGGACGTGACGCTACGCATCGAAGCCGAGCAGCAATTGCGCGAGGCCGCCGTGCACGACGCCATGACCGGCCTGCCCAACCGGCTTTCGCTGATGGTGCGGCTGGAGAACGCCGTTACCGTGGCCAAGCGCAACCATGAGCTGCTGGCCCTGCTGTTTATCGATCTGGACCGCTTCAAGCCGGTCAACGACCGCTACGGCCACGCCGTGGGCGATGCGCTGCTGCGCGAGGTAGCCGCACGTCTGCGCCCCTGTGTGCGCGAGGCCGATACCCTGGCGCGCCTGGGCGGCGACGAGTTCGTGGTGCTGCTGCAAAGCGATGTCAGCCGGGTCACCCCCGCTTTTACCGCCCAGCGCATCGCCGAAGCGCTGAGCGCGCCCTATACGCTGGACGGCAATACCATCGAAATCAGCGCCAGCATAGGCATCAGCCTGTTCCCCGATGACGCCGACGACGCCGACCGCCTGCTGGCGCGCGCAGACGCCGCCATGTACCGCGTCAAACACCGCACCGCCTGATCACCGACGCATGAGCGAAGAAATTGCCGCGGAACTTTTGGAAAAAATCCGCCTGACCGAACTGGATTGCCATCTGCGCGCCGCCAAGATCCGCCAGTCCGCCAGCATGAAGGACGTGGCCCAGCTGAAAGACGTGTTGCTGCGCGGCGAATTGCGCGATAAATCGCATCTGATCCGCGGCCTCACCCAACTCACCCACACCGCCGAGACGCGTATGCGCGATCTCATGGAAGCGCATATGATCGAATTGCGCAACCAGAGCGATATGGGTACTTTCGAGCAGCTGCGCAGCCATTTCGTGCACCGCGAATGGACCTTCATGAAAGGTCCCTTCCCGCTACTGTACCGCGAGGCGGAAAACGAATCGGAAAAGCTGTGGCGCCGCCTGGACCAGCTCACCGAAAGCCAGAAGAATCGCTCGCGCGGCAAAAACTGATGCAGGCGTCTTCAGGTAACGCCGCGTCCGCGCCCGGGCGCAATCTGACCAAGCTGGAGCTGGTCCTGCTGTTGCTGGCTTTTCTATTGCCGGGCCTGGCGGGCCACGATCCCTGGAAGCCGGACGAAGGATATTTTTTCGGCATGGTGCATAGCCTGCTGCAGGGCTCGGACTGGGTGGTTCCCACGCTGGCCGGCGAGCCTTTCATGGAAAAGCCGCCGCTCATCATGTGGCTGGGCGCGCTGACCGCAAAACTTGCCGAGCCGCTGCTGCCCCCCCATGACGGCGCCCGCCTGTCCATCGCCCTGTGCATGGCGCTGACATTGGCTGCTGTGGGTGCTATCGGCCGCCGCGCGCACGGCGTAGGCGGTGGGCGCCTGGCCTCGCTGGCCTTGCTGGGGAGCCTGGGCATTTTGCTCAGCGGCCATATGCTGATCGCCGACGTGCCGCTGATGATGGGCTTTGCCATCGGCCTATTGGGTTTCGCGCTGATCCTGCAGCGCCCGCTGGTCGGCGGCGTATTGCTGGGAACAGGCGTTGGCATCGGTTTTCTGGCCAAAGGGCTCTTGGCGCCCGGTGTATTCGGCGTGGCTGCCGTTTTGCTGCCCCTGCTGTCGTCGCAATGGCGCACGCGCCATTACGCGCGGGGACTGGGTACCGCCTTCCTGTCCAGCCTGCCCTGGCTCATCATCTGGCCGGCGCTCTTGTACCGGCATTCGCCGGCGCTTTTTGCCGAATGGTTCTGGCAAAACAATATCGGCCGCTACCTGGGCTTTTCGGTGGCCAAGCTGGGGGCCGCCAACGAGGGCGGCTATTGGCGCAACACCCTGCCTTGGTTCACCTTTCCCTTATTGCCGCTGGCCGCGTGGAGCCTTTGGCAGGACCGGCGCGCACTTTTGCAGCGGCGTCTGGCACCTGCCCTGGAAGCATGCCTGCTGGTGGCCGTGGTCGGCATGGCCGTGCTGATCAGTTCGGCCTCCGCGCGCGCCATCTATTCCCTGATTCTGTTGCCACCCCTGGCCGTTCTGGCGGTAGGTAGCCTCAGCCGTTTATCGGAGCGCATGAACCGCAGCGTCGATTGGGCGATACGGCTCATCGGCCTGGCGGCCTGCCTGTTCCTCTGGTATGGCTGGGCTTATGCGCTGAGCTACCATGCCGCGCCGCCCTGGCTGGTGCTCTTGACCCATTTGCCGGCGGATCAGCCTTTCGCCGGTGTGGGCATCGGCATGGTGGCTGCCTTGCTGCTGGCTGCTCTGTGGGTGGCTTTGTTGTTCCGCTTGCCCCAACTGCGCGCACGCGGCCTCATCAGTTGGGTGGCGGCCCTCACCCTGCTATGGGGTACGGCAGCCAGTCTGTGGTTTCCCTGGGTAGACGCCGGCAAGAGCTACCGCGCCACCTTTTTGCAAATGCAAGCGGCGTTGCCGGCGAAATTCAACTGCATGGCCAGCCACCAGCTGGGTGAATCGGAGCGCGGCATACTGGATTACCTGACCGGCATCCGCACCATACGCCACGAGGTGCTGGTGGATAACGGTTGCGACTACGTGCTGGCCCAGTCGGTGGCCGGCGAGACGCCCTGGTGGGGGCTGCACGGCTGGAAAACGCTGTGGAGCGGCGCCCGCCCCGGCGACCAGCGCGAGCGCTTCTGGCTGTACCAGCAGCCCGCCGCTGTAAGCCCTGTAATTCCCTAGGGCCGGCCCGTCAATCGCGCCTCCGGCCTGCCATTGGCGACGGCATTCTGACGGTTTGTCGCAAGCGCGGCCCACCCCGCCGTGCGCTCGCTAACATGGCGCCACATTGTAAGTACACAGAGTAAGTACATAGCAAAGGGAGGCAATCATGCTGGTGGCAAGCGAGTTACGAAAATCCTACGCGGGTAACGAGGTGGTGAGCGGTGTGACGCTGCGCGCCGAGCCCGGTGAAATCGTCGGTCTCCTGGGCCCCAACGGCGCCGGCAAGACCACCACCCTGTCGATGATCTGCGGGCTGACTACGCCGTCGGCGGGCCAGGTCACCGTAGCAGGCATGCCGATGGGTGATGGCGCCTGCCCCGCCAAGCAGCGCATCGGCCTGGTGCCGCAGGACCTGGCGCTGTACGACGAACTGCCGGCGCGCATGAACCTGGAAACCTTCGGCGCCCTGTATGGACTGGACCGTGCGACGGTGCGCGCCCGCGCCAACGCCGCCCTGGAACTGGTGGGCCTCGCCGACCGCGCCGGTGAGAAAGTTTCCAAGTTTTCCGGCGGCATGAAGCGCCGCCTCAATATCGCCTGCGCCCTTTTGCACGATCCCGACATCGTGCTCTGCGACGAGCCTACCGTGGGCGTGGACCCGCAAAGCCGCAACGCTATTTTCGATAACCTGGAAGCGCTGCGCGCCAAAGGCAAGGCCATCGTCTACACCACTCATTACATGGAGGAGGCCGAGCGTCTTTGCGACCGGCTGGTCATCATGGATCACGGCAAGGTGATCGCCGACGATACTCTCGCTGGCCTGTATCGCATGCTGCCGGCCTCGCAATCGCTCACGATTGAATTAGCGGAAGCGGAAAATGCCGACGCGAAGGCCGTCGATCTGGATGCACTCGAGCAAGTGAGCGGAGTGAAGACCGCCGAGCAGGAAAACGGCCGGCTGAAAGTGGGCCTGGACGACCTGGGCGCCGTTTCGCCCGCTGTCATCAGCGCACTGACCGCACGCGGCCACCGCATCCAGAGCGTGTCCTCGGGTCGCGCTTCGCTGGAGTCGCTATTCCTCAACCTTACCGGCCGCGCGCTTCGCGACTAAAAGAACAGGAACCCACCATGAACGGTTTTCTCGCCCTGATCCGCAAAGACCTGCGGCTCTATTTCACCAACCGGCGCGCCCTGCTGGTCAACCTCGTCCTGCCCATTGTCATCGCCGGCTTTTTCGGCATGGTGTTTGGCGGCGGCGGCGGTGAAAAACGCAAGACCGCACGCATTCCCATCGCCGTGGTCGATCTGGACCAAAGCGCTATTTCCAAGGACATCGTCGGCACCTTGACGAAGGACAGCACCCTTGAGGTCAAAGCGCTAACGGAGACCGAGAGCATTCCCCTGGTACAGAGCGGCAAGATCCGCGCCGCCATCGTCATCCCGGCCAAGTTCGGCTCGCAGGCCACCCACGCCCTGTTCGGTGCAGGCGCCAAGCCGCAGATCAAGGTTCATTACGATCCCTCGCAGGCCATGGTGATGGCCATGGTGCGCGGCCTGCTGGCCCAGCACGTCATGCAGTCCGTGACGCAGTCGGCATTCAGCTTCAGTAGTGCCAACCCGCTTTTCGGCGAGTTCCGCACCCAGGTCAACGAGAACAAGGACCTGAGCGCGGAACGAAAGCGCGACCTGCTCAATATGTTCGACAGCATCGAGCGTGTGCATGGGCACGACGCCAAGGACGCCGCACCTGCGGACGTCAAGGCCGCAACCGCCAAAACGCCCGGCGCACCTGCCTTCGACATACCCTTTTCCACCCAGGAAAGCGAAGTCACCTCCGGCGGCGACCGCAAATACAACGGCTACGTACACTCGCTGGCGGGTATGAGCGTGCAGTTCATGCTGTTCCTGGGCATCGAATTCGGCCTCAGCCTGCTGCTGGCGCGGCGCATGGGCCTGTGGAAGCGGCTGCGCTCGGCGCCGCTGTCGCGCGGCACCCTGCTGGGTGCAACCGTCGCGGGCGGCGCGCTCATCACCGCCATCATGATGTTCATCACCTTTGCTATCGGCATGGTGGTGTTCGGCATGCGCATCGAGGGCAGCCTGCCGGGCTTTATCGGCGTGGTGCTGGCCTTCGCGGTGCTGACCGCGACCTTCGGCCTCCTGATCGCGGCCATCGGCAACTCGCCGGAAGCGGCGCGCGGTATAGCCGTATTCGGCACGCTGATCATGGTGATGCTGGGCGGTGCCTGGGTGCCCTCCTTCGTGTTCCCGGAATGGCTGCAAAGCTTCACCCTGGCGGTACCCACGCGCTGGGCCATCGACGGGCTGGACGCCATGACCTGGCGCGGCCTGGGTTTCGATCAGGCGCTGGCGCCGATCGGTGTGATGCTCTTGTTTGCAGCAGCTTTCGCCGCGATCGCGTTCTGGCGCTTCAAGTGGGAAGAATAGTCTGAACCGCCAGCGCACGAAAAAACGCCGCGATCATCGCGGCGTTTTTGTTTAATACCGGCGGCTGATTGCCTTACTTGCCCGGCCAGTCGATCTGGCCCATCAACCAGTCGCGGAACGCGGAGAGTTTGCGGCTGTTGGCGTGTTGCGGCAGGCAGACCAGGTAATAGCCCTTGTCCGAGGCAAACTCGATATCGAACAGCTTCACGAGCTTACCGTTGGCAATATCGTCGCCGATGAGTGAACTACGGGTCAGCGCGACACCTTCACCGGCGATGGCCTGCTGCAAGTACAGGGCGGCGTCGTTGTAGTCAATGCCGGCCACCGGCGGCTTCATATCCAGGCCCGCGCAGGCAAACCACTTTTCCCAATAGCCGGGTTCGGTGCGAAACAGCGGCAGGCCCTCCAACTGCGCGGGCTTGCTGGGCAATTTGCCGCGCCGGAACTTGGGGCTGCAGACCGGGAAGTAGCGGTCGCCGGCAAGGCGCTCGCTATGCAGGCCCGGCCAGTTGCCCTTGCCGAAGCGGATGGCCACGTCGATACCGTCGGTCGTGAAATTGGCGAGGCTCTGGTTGGCCTCCACCGAAATTTCGTACTGAGGGTTGGCTTCCAGAAAGCGACCCAGACGCGGCATCAGCCAGCGGCTGGCGAAGGACGGCAGCGTGCTGATGCAAAGACGCCGCTCGCGTTCCTTGGGGCTCAATGCCTCTACGGCCTGCGCAACCCTGGCTAAAGCCTCTCTGGCCGCCTCCGCCATGGCCGCGCCCTCAGCGGTCAGCACCACGCGGCGCCCCTGCCGCGAGAACAGAGCCACGTCCAGGTATTCCTCCAGTGAGCGGATCTGGTGGCTGACGGCGCCGTGGGTGACGTGCAGTTCCTCGGCGGCGGCCGAAAAGCTCTGCAGGCGAGCGGCGGCCTCCAGTACGGGCAGCGTTGACAGCGGAGGAAGTCGGGACATGGCTATTCCTTACAAAAACTTAGATGAGTTTTGTTCAACTGGGAAGCGAAAATTGATCGATTGTGCCGCCATGTTCACGTGAGTAAAGTGGCAATCACCGCAGTAAGCTGAATGCTAGTTCATTCTAAATTATTTCACATATTAACCAGTGAGGCAAACCATGAAAACGATCCAAATCAGCGCCCAGGGCGCGAGCCCGGTCCGGCTCTCCCTGGATCCCCGCGAAGTCATCGCCACCAGCGAAGCCGACGGCATGGCGGTAAAAAGCCTGCGTGGCAGCGTCTGGGTGACCCTGGACGACGGCGGCGCCGACCATATTCTGAACCAGGGCGAAAGCCTGCCCATCACCACCGGACGGCGCGTGGTCATCGAGGCTCTAACGCATAGCGAAATCGGCTTCAGCAAACCGCAGGGCCGCTTCAGCCACTTCCCAGGCATCACCCCCACCCGCTACGCCGAGGATTGCTGGGTGTGCCTGTAACCCTAAGGTAGTTAAGGGTAAAATCCGCAGCGGGGCACGTGCCCCGCTGCGGAGAAACCCATGTCCATCGCCCATAAGAGCCTGATCGCGCTATTCGTGTCATCCCTGTTGCTCGCCACGGCGGCGGGCGCGCAGCAAAATTTCGACAAGGTCGAAATCAAGGCCATCAAGCTCAACGACAGCACTTATATGCTGGTGGGCGCCGGCGGCAATATCGGCCTGTCAGTAGGCGCGGACGCCGTGTTCGTGGTCGACGACCAGTACGCGCCGCTGACCCCCAAGATCGAAGCCGCCATCAAGGCGCTCACGCCCAAGGCTATCAATTTCGTCATCAACACCCACTGGCACGGTGACCACACCGGCGGCAATGCCAATCTCGGCAAGGCAGGCGTGGTGATTTTCGCGCACGACAATGTGCGTAAGCGCCTCAATAGCGACCAGTTCATCGCCTTTTCCAAGGCCAATGTGCCGGCCGCTCCCAAGGAAGCGCTGCCGGTGGTGACCTTCGCGCAGGAAATCAGCTTTCACCTCAACGGCGAGGACATCGTCGCCATGCACGTGCCACCGGCCCATACCGACGGTGACTCGGTGATCTGGTTCCAGAAGGGCAATATCATCCACATGGGCGATTGCTACTTCAACGGCCTCTACCCCTTCATCGATAGCTCCAGCGGTGGCTCCCCGCAGGGCGTAATCGACGCCGTTGATCGGGCGCTGCAAATCGCCAACGATGAGACCAAGATCATCCCCGGCCACGGCCCGCTATCCAACAAGGCCGAGTTGAAGGCCTTTCGCGATATGCTTTCCACGGTCGTCGGCCGCATCACCAAAATGAAAAAGGCCGGCAAAAAACTGGAACAGGTCGTCGCCGCCAAGCCGACTGCCGAGTTCGACGAAAAATGGGGTAAGGGCTTTTTGTCACCGGCCAAGTTCGTCGAACTCACCTATAACGGTGTGACTAAATAGATGAACAACGCCTGGTATTTCCTGTCCGGCGCGATTCTGTTCGAGGTGGCCGGCACCACCTGCATGAAGCTTTCCCACGGCCTGTCGGTGCTGCTGCCCTCGGTCATGATGTTCTTTTTTTACGCCTGCGCATTTACGCTCAATACCCAGGCGGTCAAGACCATAGAGCTATCGGTGGCCTACGCGATCTGGTCGGGTGTCGGAACGGCCCTCACCGCCGCCATCGGCATTCTCTACTTCAAAGAACCGGCTTCCGCCGTGAAAATGGTGTCGCTCACCTTGATTATTGTCGGTGTGATGGGCCTGCACTCGGCCTCGTTGGCCAAGTAACTCGCCAAATAATCCAGCGCACTGCAGTCAGGCCAGAAGAAAGTCGCGCACCACCGAGATTTGCTCGGCGTTCATGAACATGGGCGCGTGGCCGATGCCGGCAAACTCCACGCCGCGCACACCCGGCTTGGCGCACATGCTGTCGTACACCGGTTTTTGCAGCAGGTCCGATAGCGCGCCGCGCGTCACCAGCACAGGACAGCGAATCGCATTCCACACCAGGGTGAGGTTCACGTCCTGTATTGGCCCCTGTTTGAATACGTCGCCGATGGCCGGGTCGTAGCGAAACACCCACTGCCCGTCGGCGGTCTGCTTCAGCAGCGGCCGGGTGGTTTGTTCCCATTGCGAATCTTCCAGCCCGAACGGGCTGACCGCGCGCACCATATTCACCGCCTGCTCCAGGGAGGCGAATTTCGGTTCGGCCCCAACGTAGCGACCGATACGCTCCAGGGCTTCGCGCGGGATCACGGCGCCCACGTCGTTCACCACCATGCGCGTGATTGGCGAGGACGGCATGGCCGCCAACATCATGCCCAGCATGCCGCCCATCGAAGTGCCAACCCAATCTACCTGTGTCGCGCCGATATGCGCCAGCAAGGCCAGACTGTCAGCGACGTATTGCGTGTAACCATAGTCGGCCGCGTTATCCAGCCAATCGCTCTCGCCCCGTCCGGCGGCGTCAGGGCAGACGACGCGATAGTGATCGGAAAGTGCCTGCGCCAGGGTATCGAAATCGCGTGCGCAGCGGGTGAGGCCGTGCGCGCAAACCAGCACGCGCGGATTGGTGGCATCGCCCCACTCCATATAGTGAATCTTGCGAACCGAACCCGAGCTTGGGATGGTCAGAAATAGATGTCGTCCCATGGATTGCATGCTGCTTCAGGGCCCGAACGAGACGGGAAGTCTAAATATCGGCGCCTGCGCAGGCTCTGCGCACCATGTCGTTTCGGAACGATTGAACAATCGCATATTTTTCCGGTGACGGAACATCAATGTAGTCCCACAGCCACTGACCTTACGCCGAATTGTCAAGGCACATTTAGCATCTAAATTATAATTGTGAATCGCTCAGAAAAAATATTTCCTTTCGAAATGCCGGCCATGCCCAATACAATTTTTTTCAAATCAATTCGCCATCGCTGCCTCGGCTTTCTATCCTTGTTTTGCCTGCTTTTTAGCCTGTGCGCTAACGCGCAATCAATTACTTTTTCCGGAAAGGGATTTTCCACGTGGACCAGTTGTGACCTGAACAAAGATGGCCTGCCCGACATGGTGCTGGGTATGTACCAATCTGTTGGGGGCGTTGAAATCGTTTTGGGCAGCAGGAACCTGGACCGGGCAGCCAGCAGCAAGATCAGTTTCGAAGAGCAATCCACGGCGATCGCGTGCGGGGATATCAATGGCGACGGCAATCCGGACGTTGTCGTCGGCTCCAGTTTCAACAGCGATGGAGGCTATCAGCAACTTCGCATCATGCTAGGCGACGGCAAAGGCGGCTTGACCGTATCCAAACAAATCCCCATGCCCGGACTTCTTATTGTCAGCTTGCTGCTGACCGACGTAAACCGCGACGGCAAAATGGATATTATCGCGGTCACAGGAGGCGGCCTGATAGTTATGAAGCAAGACCAGGCTGGCAATTTTGCCGCTACGACTGTAAGTTTGAACATCGCCATCGGCTCGGCTGTACTTGGCGATTTCAACGGCGACGGTAAGGTTGATCTGGCTATTGCAGAACTATCTACCGGCAATATTCGCATCTACCTTGGCGATGGTGCCGGTGGCTTTGCAGCCGGAAATGTGTACGCAACCGGCCGGCAGTACATGACCTCCATACTGGCGACCGATATCAATCATGACGGCAAACTGGACATTGTCGCTGCAGGCTACTATGGCTTGTTCCTGCTGACCGGCAAGGGTGATGGGACATTTGCGCCCGCAAGCACATTGCTACTCACCCCGGTTGATGGCGCAATTCTGGCCGCCGACATGAACGGCGACGGAATTGTTGATTTGGTGGTATCGACTCACGGTCAAATTTGCATTCTCCCAGGCACCGGCAGCGGGGGATTTTCTTCAGTGGTCTTTGTGCCTTTGCATGGCGCTTCGCCCACGCCCGCCGCCATCGGGGACTTCAACGGCGACGGCAAACCGGATTTGGCCTATTTCAGTGCGGGCAATGCTTACAGTGGCTCAGACCTTACGGTATTGCCGGGCGATGGGTCCCTCAAATTTCCGCGTCAGCCTGTCACCAAACTGGCACCTGCCGGGGCCACTTATGGAGGGCCGGTTGCCGCGCTTCTTGGAAACTTCGAGGGTGCCGGAAAGCTTGGCATGCTGATCATCGATGGCCAAGGCTATGGAAGCTACTATCGCCCCGATTCGCAAGGCGAATGGGGCCCGGAGACGGCCCTGTCGCCCGTTCTCAAGGGCTACAACAGGCAGAACATCTCCGGCGTCGGTACTACATATGCGCTTACAAGCTACTTTGCTGCCGTCGGCGATTTCAACAATGACGGATACGCCGACTTCGCAACGGCGACATCGCTAGGTATTCTCATCTATCAAAATCACCTTCATGGCGATTTTCAAGAGGTAAGCCAAGGTCAAAATCTGTATATCCCGTTGCCGGGAAGCCCTGGACCCATCGTCACCGGCGACTTTAATGGCGATGGCAAGCTCGATCTGGCGGTGATCATTTCCGACAAGAATTCCATATCAATTTTTCTGGGCCGCGGTGACGGCAGTTTCGGTGCGGCCGGTCAATTGACCACGGGGCGCCAGCCAACCGCCCTTCTGGCCGCCGACTTTGACGGAGATGGTCAGCTTGATCTCGCCGTCACCAATGGCAGCGACAATACAGTAACAATTTTCCGCAATACAGGCGGTGGACCGTTTGCAGCTACTTTTGCCGCTACTGCCAACCTTCCCACGGGAGCCACTCCCATCTCGTTGACCGCCGGTGATTTCAATGGCGACGGCAAACTTGATCTGGCGATCGGCAATATGGATGGCAATTCCATATCCTTATTGTTAGGTACCGGGACCGGCAACTTCTCGGTCGGCGAAACCATTAAACCATCGTACGATGTATTCGACACCCCGTTCCATCCAATTTCGCTGGTGGCCGGTGACTTTGACGGCGATGGCCGGACTGACCTTGCCGTTGCAACCTATGACCGTGCGTCGATTGCCATTTTTCCCGGCCGGGGTGATGGTACCTTCCGGACGGCCAATAATGTCTCCATTAGCGACTACGGCTCCACCAAGATACTGGCAGAGGACGTCTTGGCGACGGGCCATGCCGAGCTGATCGCGGTGTCAGGTGATGCAGTACGGTTTATCCCGAGGAGAATCAGCTCTCTGCCCCCGCTTTCAAAGCGCGGCGGGCGGGACTTGACTGGAGCGGGAAATGATTCGCTATGGCTGTGGACAGCTCGCTCCGCCGTTCCCGTTTTTGTTTCCAGGGACTTTGTTCCTTATATAAACACGGGCTCCCAGATCAACAGTACGACCGACATGATACCGCTGGGCTTCGTGGATTTTGCGGGCAACGGTCGCTCCCAGCTCGCCGAAATGGCAATCAATTCTCCAGCGACCAATATCGGTACGGTCAATCGATACCAGCACACGAGTCCGCTGCTCGGCAATACGCTACGCGACGTAAATGTGGCGTGGCATGTACAGGCTGTCGGAGACCTTGATGGCGATGGTTTCGGTGACATGGTTTTCCGATTTACCGGCCAAACATCCAATCCCGCGGATACCGGGGTGTCGTATATATGGTTTACCGATGGCAGCGCGGTTAATCAGGTGCGTAAGCGTGGCGGCGCTCCCTTATCGTGGACATTGCTGGGGGCGGTCGATTTGAACGGGGATGGTGCTGCCGACATGGTTTACATCAGCCCTTCAGGTGACATACGCATATTGATGGCGACTACTGGCAGAACCTGTGCAAACCTGTCCGCCGGTAGCTTGCCAGCCGGCTTCGCCGCCCTTAGCGTCGGCGACTTCAGCGGTCGCGGCAAGGGCGACATCCTGATCCGGAATAGCAGCAGCGGAGCCGCTGCATTGCTGAGCCTGGACGCCACCGGAATTACCCTGCCGCCCCCGACGGCCGACCCGGATGACCCGAATGCGTCCTGCACACCGTCAAACTCAATCATCCCCTATGTCACGAAGGCGCTGCCTTCGACCGACCCCGCCTGGCAGTTCTACGCTACGGGAGACTTCAATGGCGACGGCTATAGGGACATACTCTGGAAAAATGCGGACGGCACCCTACGGCTCTGGAAAATGAACGAAAACCTCGCCACACCGTCTATTTTTGCCAACATCGGCACAGCCCCGGAGGGATTTACGGTACTGTTGCCCTGAGGAACTGCCGGTCGTGCCGTTTATCCCCTCTATGGCTTGGCCAAACCTTCGCTGGCCTGCCAGCCTCCACCCAGGGCCTTCACCAGCCCTACCGTCGCCTGCAGACGGCGTCCGGCCAACGAGGCCAGGGTTCGCTCGTTGTTGAACTGCGCGGTCTGCACGGTGACCACGCTGAGGTAGTTAACGGTGCCGGCCTTGTACTGGTTGATGGTCAGGGTGACCGATTCGCGCGCCGCGCGCACGGCTTCCTCCTGCACCTTGGCTTCCTGGGCGAGGAAATGCAGATTGGAAAGATTGTCCTCCACGTCCTGAAACGCCTGCAGAACCGCCTGCTTGTAGGTAGCCGCAGCCTGGTCGTAAGAGGCCACCGCCTGCTCGGTTACGGCACCCCGCTTGCCGAAATCAAAAATCGTTTCGGCCAGGGCAGGTCCCGCCGACCAGGCGCGGTTGGGCGCGGAAATCCATTTGGCCAGGGTGGAGCTGGTATAGCCGTCGCTCGCCGAAAAGGTGAGGCTGGGGAACCAGGCCGATTGGGCCACGCCGATTTGCGCATTGGCCGCCATGGCGCGGCGTTCGGCCGCCGCCACGTCGGCGCGGCGTTCCAGCAGGGCCGAGGGCAGGCCCACCGGCAGGCTGGGCAGTTTCGGCGCCCAGGCGGGCGCACGGGCGATGGCAAAGTTGGCCGGCGCCTTGCCGACCAGCACCGCAATGGCGTGCTCCAGGGTGGCGCGGGTGGCGTCCAGGTCCAGCATTTGCGCCTGGGCGCTCAGGAGCTGCGTTTCGGCCTGCACCACGTCCACCTTGCCGGCCACACCGGCGGCGTAGCGGTTACGGGTCAGTTGCAGGGACTTGTCGAAGGCGGCCACGGTCTCTTCAAACAGCTGTTTTTGCGAGTCGCTGACGCGTAACTGAAAATAATCCGCCGCCAACTCGGCCTGGGTGGAAAGGCGGGCTGCTTCCAGGTCAGCGGCGCTGGCTAGCGCCGACCAGTCGTTGGATTCAGCCTGACGGCGCAGCTTGCCCCAAATGTCCGCCTCCCAGGAAATGCCGGCGCTGACGCTATGGCTGGTCTGCACGCTGGGGCTGGCTATCAGCCCCTGACTGGCCGCAGCACCGCCGCCGTTGGCGGCGCGCTTGCTGCTGGCATTGAGTGAAATAGTGGGAAAGAAATTGGCGCGGGCCGCGTCGGACAAGCCTTTGGCTTGCCGGTACCGCGCTTCGGCCAGGGCGAGGTTCTGGTTGGAGATGGATACCTGCGCCATCAGATCGTCCAGCGCAGGGTCGGCAAAGATAGCCCACCAGTTGCCGCGCACGCTGGCGTCATTGGGCTGCGCGACCTGCCAGTCGCCCGCCTCCTTGTAAGCAGCCGGCACCGTAAGCTCGGGACGTTTGTAGTCCGGGCCTACCGAGCAGGCGGCTAACCCCAGCGCTAGCAGCAATAGACAATAATTTCTATTTTTCATTGCTAATTCCATTCCCCTTCTTCTTCCTTAGTCCGCCTGTCCGGCCGCTGGTTCGACGACAGGCTCCGCCACCGGGGTAGCGGCCTGGGCCTGGCGTTTGAATTTGCGATCGCACCAGTGGCTGAAGCGATCCAGGTACAGGTAGACCACGGGTGTGGTGTACAAGGTCAGCAGCTGGCTCATCATCAACCCACCCAGGATTGAGATGCCCAGCGGCCGACGGAGTTCCGCGCCTTCGCCGAAGCCGATAGCCAGCGGCACGGCGCCCAGCAGCGCCGCCATAGTGGTCATCATGATCGGCCGGAAGCGCAGCAGGCAGGCTTCGTAAATCGCGTCGCGTGGCGCCAGCCCGCGCTTGCGCTCGGCGTCGATGGCGAAGTCAATCATCAAAATCGCATTCTTTTTCACAATGCCGATCAAGAGGATCACGCCGATCAGGGCAATGATGGATAGCTCGCTGCCGAACACCTGTATGGCCAGCAAGGCGCCCACGCCCGCCGACGGCAGCGTGGAAAGAATGGTGATGGGGTGAATCAGGCTTTCGTACAGCACGCCAAGCACGATATAGACCGTGATCAACGCAGCCAGAATCAGCCAGGGCTGATTGTCCAGGCCCTGCTGGAAGATCTTGGACGTGCCCTGGTTAGTGCCGGTGATGGTATTGGGTACATGGATGCGCGCCATGGTGTCGCGTATCGCCTGGATGCCGGTGGACAGGGACACGCCCTCGGGCAGATTGAAGGAAATGGTGGTGGCCGCGAACTGGCCCTGGTGATTCACCGCCAGCGCGGCGCTGGTCGGCTCATAACGGGAAAACGCCGACAGCGGAATCTGCCCGCGCGTGGGCGACAGCACGTAGATGCCGTTCAGCGCTTCCGGGCTTTGCCAGTACTGGGGTGCCGCTTCCATCACCACCCGGTACTGGTTCTGCGCGGCATAGATGGTCGAGACCTGGGCCTGGCCGAAGGCCAGGTACAGTGCAGTGTCGATGGCGGCCGGTGTGACGCCCATGCGCGCGGCCGAGGCGCGGTCGATATTGAGGGTCATTTGCAGACCCTTGACCTGCTGGTCGGTGTTGACGTCGGTGAGTTCCGGCACATCCAGCAAGGCGTTTTGCAGTAGCTGCGCCCACTTACGCAATTCGTTGACGTCGTCGCCCTGCAGGGTGAATTGGTAAGTGGCGTTCGACTGGCGCCCGCCACCGCCGCCGAAGTCCGATGCCGGATTCAGGAACAGATTGGCGCCCGCCACCTTGGCCACTTTCAGGCGCAAACGCGTCGCGATCTGGTCGGCGGTGGCGTCGCGGTCCTTGAGCGGCTTCAGGGTCATGAACATGCGCCCGCCGTTACGTTGTCCGCCACCGGTGAAGGCCACCACGTTGACCACGTCCGGGTCCTGCAAGAGGATGTCGACAAACTGCCCCATCTTCTCGCGCATGGCCTGGAAAGAAATACTTTGGTCGGCCTGCACGAAGCCGAAAATACGGCCGGTGTCCTGCTGCGGCAGGAAGCCCTTGGGCACGGCGATATACAAATAGAAATTGAAGCCTATGGTCGCCAGCAGGATGAAAACGATCAACAAGGGATAGCGCAGCGCCCAGTTGAGGCTTTTCTTGTAGCCGTTGAAAATGCCGTCGAACAGGGCCTTGCTTTTGACGGCGAACCATGACGGCTCGGGGTCCGATTCCTTGGGCTCGGGTTTACGCCGCAGGAACTTGGCGCACATCATCGGCGTGGTGGTGAGCGACACCACCAGAGATACCAGGATGGCGATCGACAGGGTCACCGAGAATTCGCGGAAAAAGCGGCCGACGATGCCGCCCATCAGCAGGATAGGAATGAACACGGCGATCAGCGAGAGGCTCATCGACACCACCGTGAAGCTGACCTCCTTGGCCCCGTTCATGGCCGCCTCCATCGGCGACTCGCCCTTTTCCAGATGGCGGGACACGTTTTCCAGCACCACGATGGCGTCGTCCACCACGAAGCCGGTGGCGATGGTGAGCGACATCAGCGACAGATTGTCCAGGCTGTAGCCCAGCAAGTACATGAAGGCGTAGGTGCCGACCAGGGAAACCGGAACTGCAACCGCCGGGATCAGGGTGGCGCGGCCGCTCCTCAGGAACAGGAACACCACCATGATCACCAGCGAAATGGCGATGATCATGGTGCGCTGTGCCTCGCGCAGGCTGGCGCGTATGGTGGTGGTGCGCTCCATGGCCACGTCCATGCTGATCGAGCCCGGCATGCTGGCGCGTAGCTCCGGCAGGATGGCGTTGACCCGATCCACGGTGTCGATGATATTGGCGTTGGGCTGCGGCGTGACGATGATCACCACCGAAGGTTTGCCGTTGGCCGAGCCGTAGTTGCGCAAATCCTGTACCGAATCCTTGACGTCGGCCACGTCTTCCAGCCGCACCGGCGCGTTATTGCGCCAGGCGACGATGATGGGTATGTATTCTTTGGCCGACTTGGCCTGGTCGTTGGCATAAATCTGCCAGCTCTTGTCGCCGTCTTCGACCAGGCCCTTGGGCCGGTTGGCGTTGTTATTGGTGATGGCGTTACGCACATCGGTAAACGAAATGCCGTACTTGTTGAGCGCGGTGGGATTCAATTCCACACGCACGGCCGGTGAGGAACTTCCCCCCACCTGCACCTGGCCTACGCCGTTGACCTGGGCGATTTTTTGCGCGATCACGGTATTGGCTACGTCGTAGATCTGCCCCTGCGTCAGCACATCCGAAGTCAGCGCCAGGATCATGGCCGGCGCCGCCGAGGGGTTCACTTTCTGGTAGCGCGGATTGCTGGGCAGGCTGGACGGCAGATCGGCGCGCGCCGCCTGGATGGCGGCCTGTACGTCACGCGCCGCACCTTCAATGCTGCGGTTCAGTTCGAAGACGACGGTGATATTGGTGTTGCCCAGCGAGGAAGACGAGGTCAGCTCGCTCACCCCGGCAATGCGGCCCATGGCCCGCTCCAGCGGGGTCGCCACCGTAGCCGCCATCACCTCCGGGCTGGCGCCCGGCAACGAAGCGTTCACCGAAATGGTCGGCAAATCCACCTGCGGCAGTGGCGACACCGGCAATAGTTTGTAGGCGATGGCCCCGGCCAGCAATACACCGGCGGTCAGCAAGGAGGTTGCGACCGGCCGGCGTATAAAAGGAGCGGAGATGTTCATCGCGGCGCGCTGGCTATCCGGGCAGTTGCAGACTTATTTAACCGAGTAGCCACGCGCTTCCAGGCAAGCCGAAGCCGCGCGCTGAAAGTTACCGCGGGCAACGGTGTCGCCGGACGGCTGCGCCGGATCAAAACCGGTCTGGCCGATGGCCCATTTCACGCACTCGATACGATCAAACGTGGTCTGCGATTCGGTCTGGCCGTTTTTCGGATACACGAACATGCCGTCGGCCGGGGACGAAGGCCGTGACACTACGGCGGGAGCAGGTACAGGCACCGGAACGGGCGTCGGGTACGGAGCGACCGATGGCGACACTTCAGTGATCGTCACCTCGTTGGCCGGCGGCGCTTCTACCACCTGATAGGTAGTGCCGGAGCGTACGTAGTACACATCGTCCGCGTAGTAGTACGGCACGCCGCGCCAGTACAGGGTTGAATAGCCGATCGGCAGCACCGGAATGAAAATGCCGATGGGCGGCGTAATCACCACCCAGCGCGGACCACTGGCCCGGAACCAGACACCGGCGTGGAAATAGTAATGGGCGCCGGCGTGGACGATATCCAGATGCCCCGGCGGCAGGGAGGTGACCACGTAGCCGCGCGCGGGATAGTAATGGTCGTGGTGAAAGCGCGCATCCAGTTGCCAGTGCGCGGAGGCATAGCGCGGATCGCGCGCCGGTTCGCGTCGCACGGCAGCGTCGCGATGCGGGGGCTCGCCTTCGTGGCGCGGCGGCGGCTCGGACCTGGCCAGTTGCGGCAGGGCGGACGCCAGCAAAGCTGCGGCCAGTAAGATTTTGCGGGTGGATAAAATATTCATATCTGTCTCCTGAAGCTATGACGGTGGTACCCGATGGTGCGTGGGCCCCCTGTTTTTACGACTCCCCTTCCATGATGGATGCTTTGGCCGATGCAGCCGGCGCCTTTTCGTCTTTGTCACCTTCCCAGCGGCGAGCCAGGCGGTCGAACGCCAGGTAAATGACCGGGGTGGTAAACAAGGTCAAAACCTGCGAAACGATCAAACCGCCGACCATCGTTATACCTAACGGATGACGCAGTTCTGAGCCGACACCGCCGCCCAACATCAGCGGCAAAGCGCCCAGCAACGCCGCCATGGTGGTCATGAGAATGGGCCGGAAACGCAGCAGGCAGGCCTGGAAAATCGCGTCGCGCGGCGCCATGCCATGGTTGCGCTCGGCGTCAAGGGCGAAGTCGATCATCATGATGGCGTTTTTCTTGACGATGCCGATCAGAAGGATGATGCCGATGATGGCGATGATGCCCAGATCCGTGCGCGACAGCATCAACGCCAGCAAGGCGCCCACGCCGGCCGAGGGCAAGGTGGACAGAATCGTGATGGGATGAATATAGCTCTCGTACAACACGCCCAGCACGATGTACATGGTGACGATGGCGGCCAGGATCAGCAGCAGGGTGTTGCTCAGCGACGCGCGGAACGCCGAGGCCGCACCCTGGAATTCGGTGCGTATGCTGGCCGGCATATCGGCCTGCGAATCTTCGATCGCCTTGACCGCATCGCCCAGCGCATAACCCGGCGCAAGATTGAAGGAGATGGTGGTCGCCGGGAATTGGCCGATGTGGTTGATGGCCAGGGTTGCCGGCTTTTCGCTGACCGAGGCGATGGCCGACAGGGGCACCTGCACATTGCCGGTCGCCGTCACATAGATATCGTTGAGCGCCTGCGGGCCCAGCTTGTACTCGGGCTTCACTTCCAGCACCACGCGGTACTGCGAAGCCTGGGTATAGATGGTCGAAACCAGCCGCTGGCCGAAGGCGTTGTACAGGGCGCTGTCGATGGAAGCGGTGGTGATGCCCAAGCGCGCCGCCGTGGCGCGGTCGATGTTCAGGTAGGCCTGCAAGCCCTGGTCCTGCAGGTCCGAGGCCACGTCGGCGAGCTGCGGTAACGCCGCCAGGCGATCCACCAGGGTATGCGTCCACAAGGTGAGATCGTCCATGTTCGAGCTTTCCAGCGTGAACTGGTACTGGGTGCGGCTGACACGGTCCTCGATGGTCAGGTCCTGCACCGGCTGCATATAAAGCGCGATACCTTCCAGCTTGGCCAGCCGCGGTTTCAGGCGCTCAATCACGCCGGCCGCCGACAGATTGCGCTGGTCGTGCGGTTTCAGATTGATGAGTACACGCCCCGCGTTCAGGGTGGTGTTGATACCGTCCACGCCGATAAAGGAGGAAACGCTTTCCACGGCCGGGTCTTCCAAGATGCTTTGCGCCAACAATCTCTGCCGCGTTGCCATGCCAGCGAAGGACACGGTTTGCGGCGCCTCGGAAATGCCCTGGATGACGCCGGTGTCTTGCAGGGGGAAGAAACCCTTGGGAATAAAAATGTACAAAAGCACCGTCAGCGCCAGCGTGCCCAGCGCCACCATCAGCGTGGCAAACTGGCGCTCCAGCACCCAGTTCAGCATCCTGCCGTAGTGGGCGATGATCCAGTCGAACCACTCGCCGCTGACGCGGTAAAAGCGGCCCTGCTTTTCCGGCGGGGTGTGCCTCAAAAGGCGCGCGCACATCATCGGCGTGAGCGTCAGCGACACCACGGCCGAGATCAGGATGGATACGGCCAGGGTGACGGCGAACTCGCGAAACAGGCGCCCCACCACGTCGCCCATGAACAGTAGCGGAATCAGCACCGCGATCAGCGAGAAAGTCAGCGAAATGATGGTGAAGCCGATTTGCGCCGAACCCTTCAAGGCGGCTTCCATCGGTGTATCGCCCTCTTCGATATAGCGCGAGATGTTCTCGATCATGACGATAGCATCGTCGACCACAAAACCGGTGGCGATGGTGAGCGCCATCAGGGACAGATTGTTGATCGAGAAATCGGCCAGATACATGACGCCGAAGGTGCCGACCAGCGACAGCGGCACCGCCACGCTGGGAATGATGGTGGCGGAAACATTGCGCAGGAAAACAAAAATCACCATCACCACCAGCGCCACCGCCAGCATCAACTCGAACTGCACGTCCTTGACCGAGGAACGTATGGTCACGGTGCGGTCGGTCAGCACCTTTACTTCAATGGAGGCGGGCAGCCCGGCGGTAAGCGCGGGCAGCAATTGCTTCACGCGGTCCACCACCTCGATCACGTTGGCGCCCGGCTGGCGCTGGATATTGAGAATGATGGCGGGAGTGTCGTTCATCCACGCCGCCAGCTTGTTGTTCTCGGCGTCGTCGACGATGTCGGCCACATCTTTCAGCATGATGGGCGCGCCGTTGCGGTAGGTGATGACGATGGCGCGGTATTCGGCCGCCGAGCGCAGCTGATCGTTGGCGTCGATGGTGTAGGCGCGCGCCGGGCCGTCGAAGCTGCCCTTGGCCTGGTTGACGTTGGCTGCGGCGATGGCGGTGCGCACATCGTCCATGGCGAGACCCGTAGCGGCCAGCGCCTTGGGATTGACCTGGATACGCACGGCGGGACGCTGCCCGCCGGAGAGCGTCACCAGCCCTACCCCCGGCAACTGCGAAATCTTTTGCGCGATGCGGGTATCGACCATGTTTTGCACGGCCGGCATCTGCATGGTCTTTGAGGTGATGCCCAGGGTCAGGATGGGCGCGTCGGCCGGGTTGACCTTGTTGTAAATGGGCGGCGCCGGCAGGTCGGTCGGCAGCAGATTGCTGCCGGCGTTGATGGAGGCCTGCACCTGCTGCTCGGCCACGTCCAGCGAAAGCGATAAATCAAACTGCAGGGTGATGACCGAGGCCCCGCCGGAACTGGAGGAAGACATTTGCTTCAGCCCCGGCATTTGCCCGAACTGGCGCTCCAGCGGAGCGGTGATACCCGAGGTGATCACATCGGGGCTGGCACCGGGGTACAGGGTAATGACCTGGATGGTCGGGTAATCGACTTCAGGCAGGGCCGATAGCGGCAACTGGCGATAGGAAAGAAAACCGGCCAGCAAGATCGCCACCATCAGCAAAGAGGTGGCGACCGGCCGCAGGATAAAGAGGCGTGAGGGATTCATGCAGAGCGGCCTTACTGGCCTTGTTGCTGGCGGCGTTCCCGCAGTTGCTTACGGATTTCCGCCTTCTCTTCGTCGGTCTTGCCTTCCATCATTTTCTTGATGGCGGCCTTTTGTTCGTCGCTCATATTGCCCCAACCGCCGCCACCGCCACCACGAGGCGGTCCGTCCGGCGGACCCTTGCGTTCGCCTGTCGCGGAGGGTGTTACCTCTGCAACCGGGGGCGTGGTGCTTGTGGGCGCGCCCTTGCCTTCACCGGGCTTGCCCGGGGCAGCGCCGGGCGCAGGGGCGGCAGCGGGAGCGCCTTCAGCGCCGGCCTTGCCCGGCCAGTTCTTGCCATTCCCGTTGCGGCGATTCTCGCTGGGTGCACGCACCTTGGGCACGAATACCGCCGTCACTTCCACCTTGCCGCCTTCGCGCAGGCGGTCGATACCGTCGGTAACCACCCTCTCACCGGGATTCAGCCCCGATTCGATAACGACGTTATCGTTTTCGCTGGGGCCGATCTTGACCGGGCGTGTGGTGGTCGTATTGTCGTCCTTGACGATATAAACGATGGTTCCCTGCGCGCCGCGCTGAATGGCGGCTAGCGGGATCACGGTTGCGCTTCGGCGCACGTCGACCACCATTTTCACGTTGACGAATTGATTGGGGAACAAGAGGCCGTCCGGATTGGGGAACTGCGCCTTCAATTTGACTGTGCCGGTGGTGGTGTCGATCTGATTGTCCACGCTGATCAGGAAACCGGTGGCGAGCTTATTGGTCTGCTCGCGGTCCCAGGCGTCCACCGAGAGCTTCTCGCCGGCCTTGAGCTGCTTCAGCACGCGCTGCAAATTGTCCTGCGGGATCGGGAAAATCACCGTGATCGGATCGACCTGGGTGATGACCACCAGGCCAGCCGCATCGCTGGAATGGACGATATTGCCTGGGTCCACCGCGCGCAAACCCAGGCGGCCCGGGATGGGTGCAGCCACCTTGGTGTAATCCAGATTGAGCTTGGCGCTGTCTACCTGCGCCTGGTCGATCTTGACCGTGCCTTCAAATTGCTTCACCAGCGCTTCCTGGCTGTCGAGTTGCTGCTTGGAAACCGAATCCTGCGCGAGCAGGGTGCGGTAGCGGTCCAGGTCCAGTCTGGCGTTGACCAACTGCGCTTGGTCGCGCGCCAACTGGCCCTGCACCTGGGCCAGCGCCACCTTGTAGGGTTCCGGATCGATCTGCGCCAGCATATCGCCGGCCTTGACGATCTGGCCTTCGTGGAAAACCACGTCCATCAGCAAGCCGTCCACGCGCGGTTTTACCGTCGCCATTTTTAACGCGGTCGCCGTGCCCAGTGCGGTCTGCACTACGTTGATATCGGCCACCCGTGCGGCAGCGGCGGCGACCGGCTGCACCCGGTTGGGGTCAAAGCCGTTGCGTCCTCCGCCTTTTCCTGGGCCACCGGGACCACCAGGGCCTCCGGCCTTGGCGCCATCTTTGGCGGCGGTCGCGCTGCCATCCGCAGCGGGTTTGAAAGCAAACCAGGCGCCACCAACCGGCAGCGCGATCAAAACGAGCGGCAATACGATCTTGCCCCAGCCAGGCAAACCCTGCCAGGCGCGAACTACAGCGTTGGATGATGTCGGCATCTACTTACGGTCCTTGTTATGGTCACGATGCCGCCCAGGCCCGAAATATCGGCGGCGGCGGCACGGATTATTCCCACCCTCTATTCTACGTGTTGGCCGGCCTTGCGGTGGACTGCCTGCACGCCAAATGTGACCGTTTCCCAGAGGTAACGTTGTTAACCGAGGGTACAAATAATGTAAGCAAATGCAACCTGTAGCAACAGCTTGCAGCCATGTGTCAAAGTGCACGCCAGCCCTGGTAAAGCAGGCTAGCGCCGCCGACCGTGATCAGGGCTTCGATGGCGACGATGTGCAGCTTCTTACCCATGCGGTTTACCAGCCGCGAAGCAAGCCAGGAGCCCGGCAGAGAGCATAGACCGATGCCCACTCCCAGGGCCGTGCCTTGCAGGCTTAGCAGGTCAAAACGGCTGAATATCACGGAACGGGTGATATCCACCGTGATGGTGATAAGCGCATCGGTGGCCAGCACCGCCGTGCCGGACAGGCCGGCGCCCAGCAGGAGCGACACCAGCACCACGCCCATGCCCGAGGCCAGGCCGCTCAGGAAACCAAACAGGCTGCCGCCGAACACCAGGCCGCCCGTGCCGAGTTTTATGTCCTGGTGCGCCAGCACGCGCCGCGCCGGGATGGAAGCCAGCACGATGAGGCCGATGGCCATCGACAAATGGGCGGCGTTCATTTGTTTGTAAAAAGAGGCGCCGATGAACAGGCAGATCAGCGCGCAGGGGGCGATGGTTTTGACGGCGCGCAGGTCGAAATCGCGCCGGTAAAACCAGAAACGACCGCTATTGATGATGATGCCGGAAATCGCCAGCACCGGAACCACGGCCTTGATACCGAGGATGGGCGACAGCACCGCCGTCAGCATGATGCCGGTGCCGAAGCCCCCCATCCCGCCAACCACTGCCGCAAAGAAGGTGACCGCGGCTATCAGCGCCAGGGTGGGGAGCGAAAAATCCATGACGCATCATAAACAGTTACAAGCGTCCGCACGCATCCGGTGAATCCGGCGGCGCTTTCCCGGTCTGCACAATGTCTTGAAATTTCCTTGAAATTGGCCGCGCATCCTAGCTTCCATGCCGCAATGACCGTGAAGACTACTAAGCGACGGAGCGAAATATGAACTACCGTTTCACACACAATATGGCCTGGCAACGCTGGTGGATCAGCTGGGGTCTGGGTGTCCTGGTCATGACGGCATGGGTGGGGCTGGAGTTGTCTCGCTGGGCCGCTTTTCAGCCGGATGACAATGTAACGGCAGTACAAATGCGGCCGGTTGTGCAGTCGGTTGCGCAGCCCGTTATGCAAAAAGCCGGCGCCAAGCACCTTGGCGGTTACGTGCGCATTTAAGTTCGCACATCCGCCCCCCGCGTTTGACCGCTTAGCGGAGGCTATTGACGGCGACCGCTCTAGTCCCTAGCCTCTGCGCCATGATCGAATTCAATCTCAGCGCCTTTGAGGCGCGCGTGCTGGGCGTGCTGGCGGAAAAAGCGTTTCTCACGCCAGACGTCTATCCCCTTTCCCTGAACGGCGTGGTCAACGCCTGCAACCAGCTCAGCAACCGCGAGCCGGTGATGAGCCTCACCGAAGAGACGGTTTCGGCCTGCCTGAAACGCCTGCAGGACAACCACGTTGCGCAGACCTACTACCCGGCCGGCAGCCGGGTAGCCAAGTACCAGCATATGCTGCGCGAGGTGTTTTCCCTGGACGACGCCAAACTCAGCCTGATCACGCTATTGCTGATCCGCGGCCCACAAACCTGCGGCGAATTGCGCGGGCGCAGCGGCCGCATGTATCCCTTCGCCTCGGTAGACAGCGTCGAGCATTTCCTGAAGGATTTGGCGGCGGAAGAGCGGCCCCTGGTGGTGCAACTGCCGCGCGCACCGGGTTCCAAGGAGGCGCGCTGGGCGCATTTGCTGAGCGGCGCCATCGCTGTTGAGCGCATGGAACATATTTCCGCCATCGGCGACGCCACCGTGGAGGGCAGCGCCGACGACCGCGTCAGCCGCCTGGAGGCCGAAGTGGCGGATTTGCGCCGCGAGGTGAGCTGGCTGACCGAGGAACTGGCCAAGTTCAAGCGCCAGTTCGACTAACCCCGAGAAACACTACTTCAGTGTCACCTTGGTGTGTACCGCGCCGGCCTTGTCATGGCGGGCGGTGATGTTCACTTCTCCGCTACCTTTCACCACCCACTTACACAGTGTCCGGTCTGCCGTAGGCGAGGTATCGGTCCAGAAGCTCATCAGGGTGTGCTTGTAGGCGCGGCCTTCCAGTTCGCCCAGCGTTTCGCGCGCTTTGCCTGACACCAGTTCCACACCTTGCGGCAGGCTGATCTCGGCGATCACGCCGCGTGACTGTTTGCGTGCCAGCGCGCGTTTGGACACGTATGAAGGCAGGTAGCCGGCGTTTTGCACCACCAGGGTAATCAGATGGGTTCCGTCACCCACTTTTTCCGCCTTGGCTTCGACCAGCTCCAGCTTGGGCGAGGTCATGGCGTTGTAAATCAGCCAGTCCGGGAACTTGGCAATTTCCTTTTCCAGCAAATGCGGCGGCGGATTGCGGAAGGCGTAAATCTTGTTCCAGCCGCCGATTTCCAATTCCCCAAGTTGCGGGTGTTGGAATTTGTACCAGTCTATATAGCCCTTGCCCTGTAACTCCTTATCGGCCCAGGCCAGCATTTTCAGATCGTCCTCCACCGGATGTCGGCGGAACCAGTCGATGTACTTGTAATCCTTGATGCCGGCCTCGCGCATGGGGCACCAGATTTCGATGGTCCATTCGTACAGGCCCAGGTGCTCGTAAATCCAGTCGAAGGTGCCGCTGATGATGTCCTTGGGGTGATAGCGGAACTCGTGAAACACGCTGATGGCCGGGTAGCCGGTGATGGCCTCGCCCTTCTCGCCCTGCTTTTGATAGGCCCACAAGTCCTCGGCCGGCAACTCGTCATCCGACTGCATGGAAAAGGGCCGCAGCAATACCCCGCTCCAGGTGTGGAACGAAAGCCCGCCGGTGATGTTCTGGTGATGGGTGATGAAATGCACCACCGCCCTCACCTCGGATTCCGAGGTGGGGTACGGCCCCGCCCCCATTTGCTCATGCTCTTGGCGCCAGCCGGCCGGAAAATTGCGGTTGAGGTCCAGGCCCTGCTTGTCGCGGTTCACCTTGACGGTGTAGCCGTCGTAGTTGCGCAGCGTGCCTTCGGGAAACATGCGGTAATACTCGCCGCCGTATTCATCCGGTTCGCGCGGGATCATCAAACGCGGATCGGTGGGATGGCATTTCCAGTTGCCGTTGCTGTCCTTCTGGCGCATCGACAGGATGCGGCCGTCGCCGTCCACGTCCTCTATGTCCAGGCCCTCGATGGCATCTTCCTCATAAGGATAGGGGCGCGTGGAGGAGCGCACGATCCTGGGGCCGCCCTCTTCGGCCGGACGCATGGCCCATTCGGCGCCGTCCGGGTTGATGCGCGGGCAAATGTACATGGTGCGCGTGTCCAGACAGCGGTTGACGTCGTCGCGCTTGCCGTAGTTTTTGACCAGGGTATCGATCAGGTACACAGCAGCCGCACCCCCGGCCAGTTCGCTGGCATGAATATTGGCGTCCACCCAGTAGGCGGGCTTGTCGGCGGCCGGTCCGGTTTTTTGGTTGGTGGCGGTCACCACCCAGATATCGCGGCCCTCATAACTCTTGCCTATGCTCTCAATGGACAAAAGATCGGGGAAAGCCTTGGCGTAGCCGTGCAGGAGTTCCGTGAACTCGGCGTAACGGTAAAAGCGGTCGAAAGAAGCGCGCATGATGGACGGCGAAAATTAGAGATGGGGATTGAAATCCGGAGCTACGGCGGCATTTTCGCATAAGGGGCTATCTGTTCCGGGAACTTTCGTCCCCATCTGTGTCAAACTGATGCTGCTATTACCTGTTACCCCATGAATCGTCTGAGCCGAAAATTCGCCGCCGTTTTTACTGTACTGGGCCTGCTGTTCGCCCAGTGGGCGGTTGCGGCGTTTCCGTGCCCGGTTATCGCCCGGGCGCTGGCCGCCCCTGCTGCTGCGGAAGAGGTCATGCCCTGCCACAAGCCCGATGGCCAAGCTGCGACCGGCAGCGCGCTCTGCCACAAACATTGCCAGCAGGACGACAACGCCACCGGCGATCAGGCCGTCAACCTGCCGGTCGCTTTTGTGCCGGCTTATTCGGTTTCGCTCCCCCCGGCCAGGACTACCCAAGTCCGGCAGCTGATCGACGATATCGACCAGCACGCCGGCGCCCCTCCCCCCGTCTCCCTGCTCTACTCGCGCTTCCAGATCTGATCCGTCCTCTGTGAGACCGGCCTTGCCGGTGTACGTCTTTTTTCACGGAGGACCCCATGAAGCACCCACGAAGTAAAACCCTGCTGGCTGCCCTGGCGCTATGCGCAGCCGGCATGGCGCAGGCCAAGCCGATCGCCTTTGCCGACGGCGTCACTTTCATGCACGAACGCGACCGCAATATGGTCGAGACCCAGCTGTTTTATGCGCCGGCCTATTGGTGGTCGGCCGGCGTCTCAGATGGCTTTATGACCAGCGACGATAAATCGCGGCGTCATGAATACGGCTATCTGCAGGGCAATCTGCTGCTGAAGCGCTGGAACCTGCCGGATGCGCAGGCCAATCTGTTCGCCTCGGCCGGCGCAGGCAACGCCACCGGCAAGGATTTCAGCGGTACGGTGGCGGCCCAGCGCTATACCTTGCAGGGCGACTATGAAACGAGGCGCGTCTATGCGTCCTTCAAGGTTGATGCGCATACCAGCTCGAAATATTTCGACCGCTATGACACGCTGCAGCTCGGCTGGTCGCCGTACGCCCACGACTACGACGAGCTGGCGGTCTGGTTCGTGGCGCAGGTCAAAAAATACCGCGGCATGGACGACAAGACCGAGGGCGGCGCATTCTTGCGCCTGTTCAAAGGCAATATCTGGGTCGAGTTGGGCATGAACGAACGCCGCAAATCGCAAATGATGCTTATGATTAATTACTAGGAGCACACCATGAACAAATTCATCCCCCTGCTGATCGCTACCGCCCTCACCACCACTCTCGCGGCACCCCTGGCGCGCGCGGAAACCACCACGCTCAAGGTTGATCTGGACGGCCTGGTTTGCGCCTTTTGCGCCCAGGGCGTGGAAAAGAAAATGAAGGCCCAACCCGAGACCGCCAAGGTTTATGTGAGCCTCGAAAAGAAAGTCGCCCTGGTAGCGCTGAAAGACGGCAAGGACATCGCCGATGAGCGCATCCGCACTCAGATCACCGATGCCGGCTATCTGGTGAAAGGCATTTCGCGCAGCACCGAGCCTTTCGATACGCTTAAGGCGCGCATCAAGGAGGGCAAATGAACAATCCTGAACTGGATAAGATGCGTCTGCACTCGGCTTCCACCTTCTTCTCGCTTTTCACCAGCGGCAGCACCCTGATCTGCTGTGCACTGCCGGCGCTGCTGGTGGGCATAGGCGCGGGTGCCTCGCTGGCGGGCCTGGTGGGCGCTTTCCCGCAAATCGTCTGGCTCTCGGAGCACAAGCTCGGTCTGTTCGGGCTGGCGGGCCTGATGCTGGCGGTGGCCGGTTGGCAGCAATGGCGGGCCAGGAGCCTGCCCTGCCCGGCCGATCCCGCGCTGGCCGCGGCCTGCACGCGGGCGCGCACGATGTCGCTGCGCGTGTACTGGGTGTCGGTGGCGATTTACGCAGTTGGTTTCTTTTTCGCCTTCGTCGCCCCGCTGTTGAACGAGTAAGTCGTGGAGCCTGCCCGCATAGACCTCGATATCGAGGGTATGACCTGCGCCGCCTGCGCCACGCGTATCGAAAAGGTGCTGAACCGATTGCCGGGGGCGGCGGCCAGCGTCAATTTCGCCGGCGAGACGGCGCAGGTGCGCGGCGCGACGCTGGAACAGGCGGTGGCCGCCGTCGAACGCGCCGGCTATCGCGCGTTTGCCAGACGCGAGGACCCGGCCGAGATCGACGCCAAGCGCGAGGCCGCATTTCACCACGACTTGCGGCAATTCGGCGTCGCGGCCGTTCTCACCCTGCCCCTGTTGGCGGGGATGGGCGCCATGTTCACAGGCGGCCACGAACTGCTGCCGCGATCCTGGCAATGGTTGCTCGCCACTCCCGTACAGTTCTGGATCGGCTGGCGGTTTTACGTGGGCGCCTATCACTCACTGCGCGGCGGGGGCGCCAATATGGACGTGCTGGTGGCCCTGAGCACCAGCATGGCCTGGCTGTTTTCGAGCTATGTAACTTTCGCGGGCCGCACGGATCAGCACGTCTACTTCGAGGCCGGGGCCGCGGTTATTACGCTTGTGCTGCTGGGTAAGTTGCTGGAATCGCGCGCCAAGCGGCGCACCGCCGGCGCCATCGCGGCGCTGCTTCGCCTGCAGCCGCGTACGGCGCGGGTGGATCGCGAAGGCGTCATTGTGGAGGTAAACGTTGATGAGCTTCGCGAGGGCGATCTCGTTATCGTGCGCAATGGTGAGGCGCTGCCCGCTGACGGCATTGTGGCCGAGGGCCGTGCAGCGCTGGACGAGAGCATGCTGACCGGGGAGAGCATGCCGGTGGACAAGAACCCGGGCGCCCGCGTTTATGCGGGAACACGCAACCGCGAGGGCATGCTGAAAGTGCGCGTCAGCGCGGTGGGCAAGCGTACCCAGCTCGCAGAAATCGCCAGGCTCACTGCGGAGGCGCAGGATTCCAAGGCGCCCATACAGCGCCTGGCCGACCGCATTTCCGGCGTGTTCGTGCCGGTAGTGGTGGGTATCGCCCTGCTTACCCTGCTTGCCACCTGGTGGTTCCTGGGCGATTTCGAGACCGGGCTGATCCGCGCGGTGGCCGTACTGGTAATCGCCTGTCCCTGTGCCCTGGGGCTGGCTACGCCGACCGCCGTCATGGTGGGCATCGGCCGGGGGGCTTCGCATGGCCTCCTGTTTCGCAATGCCGAGGCATTGGAAAACGCCGGGAAGATGGATCTCCTCGTGGTGGACAAGACCGGCACGCTCACCGAGGGCCGTCCGGCGATAACGGACCTGTATGCAGCGTCCGGTTTCAGCGAAGGTGATCTCCTGTCGCTAGCGACCGGGCTGGAGCAAGGCAGCGAGCATCCGCTGGCGCGCGCGATTCTGGAGCACGCTTCCAGGCTAGGCGCCGTACCGGCCACCATTGCCGGCTTCCGAGCGATTGCAGGCGCCGGCGTGGAGGCAGCACATGACGGCGCGACCGTGCGCTTGGGCGCGCCTTCCTGGATCGCGCACTTCGCCGCTCTCGACACCGCATCGGTCGCAGCCCTCGCCGCTCAGGGCAAGACCGTGATGGCGGTTTCGCGGAACCAGCAACTCGTCGGTCTTATCGCCGTCGCCGACCGGCTGCGTACCACCTCAGGCCGCGCCGTCGAGCGGCTTGCCGGGCAAGGCATCGAGGTTTACATGCTGACCGGGGACAACCCAGGCACGGCGGCCGCTATTGCCCGCGAGGCTGGTGTTACCCGCTTCCGCGCCGAGGTCAAGCCGCAGGACAAAGCAAGCGAAATCGCCGCACTGCGCAAGGCCGGCAAGCACGTCGGCATGGCCGGGGACGGCGTCAATGACGCCCCCGCGCTGGCCGCCGCCGACCTCAGCTTCGCCATGGGAGCGGGCAGCGACGTGGCTATCGAAGCAGCGGGCGTGACGGTGATGAGCAACGATCTCAACGCCGTGGCCGATGCTCTCTCCCTTTCGCGCGCAACGCTGCGCAAGATTCGCCAGAACCTGTTTTTCGCCTTCGTGTACAACGTGCTGGGCATCCCGCTGGCAGCCCTGGGCCTCCTGAACCCGGTCATCGCCGGGGCGGCCATGGCCCTGAGTTCGGTATCGGTGGTGAGCAACTCCCTGCTGCTGAAGCGCTGGCGCCCGCGAACCAACTAAACGTAATAGGAAAGGAAGCGAACATGGAAACCATTGTCATCCCGGTAGGCGGCATGAGTTGCGGCGGCTGTGTGGCCAGCGTGACCAAGGTGTTACAGGCCCTGCCCGGCGTACAAAAGGCCGAGGTCGATCTCGACAAGGCGCAGGCAACGGTCGCCTACGACCCAGCCAGGCTGGGACGCCCGCAAATTGCCGAGGCCATAGAATCCGCAGGTTACGAAGCCGGATAGGGGCGGCAGGCCGGCGCAGACGGTGCGCGCTAAAATAGCGCTCATCTTATCCTCAGCGCCGCGCTTTCACCCGCCTTGTCCCCCTTAGCGACCTACGCCATCTTGGCCCTGGCGGCCATCGTCACCTCCTTCATCTCCGGCATCCTCGGCATGGCCGGGGGCCTGATCCTGATGGGCGTGCTGCTGGCGCTGCTGCCGGTGCCGGCGGCCATGATGCTGCACGGGGTTACGCAAATGGCTTCCAACGGCTGGCGGGCCTGGCTGTGGCGGCGCGAGGTCAACTGGCGCGTGTTCCGCGAAAACGCCTACGGAGCGCTCCTGGTGCTGGCGGTTTTCACCATCGTGCAAATGTCGGTGACCAAGCCCATTGCCTATCTGCTGTTGGGCGCGACTCCCTTTGTCAATTTCCTGCTGCCCAAGGAATCCAAGCTCAACGTCGATACGCGCGGCCATTCTTTCGCCTGCGGCGTGGTGTGCACCGCCATGTCGCTCCTGGCCGGAGTGGCGGGGCCGCTGCTGGACATATTTTTCATACACTCGGCCATGGACAGGAAAGGTGTGGTCGCTACCAAGGCGGTCAGCCAGTCCTTTGGCCATTTATTGAAGATTTTTTATTTCGGCGTGCTCCTGACCAAGGACCCCGGCCGCATCGAGTGGTGGCTGGCTGCTGCCGCCGTGGTGCTGGCGGTGTGCGGCACCACCCTCTCCCGCAAGGTGCTGGACAATATGAGCGACGCCGCTTTCCGCAAATGGACGCGCGCCACGGTGCTGGTAACCGGCAGCTTCTATCTGGCAAGCGGCCTGTGGATGCTGGTAAGCGGCAAGGCCTGATAAACAACGAACGAAGGGCAAAAAAATGCCCGATCCCCAGAGGGGACCGGGCAAACCGCTCTCGGAGGAGAATGACGGCAGGTTGCCCCGCCATCAACTTACTCATAGCAGTTATCGTGCCAACCGCTTATGCGGCCGCTTTAGTTGACCGGCATCAAATAAATCTTGTTTTTGCGGCGACAGCCGCACCATATCTGCGCGGTGATTTAGTGTGTGCGCGCTGAAATGGGGCCGCGCGCCTATGCGGCCCGGTGGCGAAACTACTTTTGCCAGTCCTTCACATATTTGCCGCGCACCGGACGGTAGAAGGCGACGATTTTGGCGAGATCGGCCTCGGCATCTCCCGAGGTGGTGATGCAGGGGCCGAAGCCCACGACCTTGTTGGCAAAGTCGAAATAGGCCAGCAGGATGGGCACATTTGCATTGTGAGCAATGTGGATGAAACCGGTTTTAAAACTCTTGTCCAGCTGGCGTGTACCTTCCGGCGCCAGGGCAAACACCATGCGCTCGGCCTCATCGAAGGAACGCACCACCTCAGCCACCACGCCGTGCGCAGCGGACCTATCGACCGGGATACCGCCTAAGGAGCGCAGCCAGCGGCCGAACAGGCCCTTGAACAGGGTGTGCTTGCCGATAAAGTTGATCTTGATGTCCAGGGCCCACAGCGCCGTGATGCCGATGACGAAATCCCAGTTGCTGGTATGCGGGGCGACCGATACGACAACCTTGGGAACATCGGGAAAATTGCCCTCAAAGCGCCAGCCCCACACCCTCATCATCCAGCGGCCCAGATGGCGGGTAAAGGTGCTCTCCCGGCGCTGGTAGCTGTCGGGTACCACCGGCGGTGGCGGCAAAGGCATGCTTAGGCTTAGACGCTTAGGCTAACGCTTCTTGACCGCCTGCAAGGCGTCTTTCAGGGTTTCTTCGCTGAGATCGTTGACGGCCGACGCCAGCGTCTCGGCAGCGGGCACCGCCGACACCGGCAGCTTGGCGATATTGATTTTTTCGATGAGCTTGGCGGCCGCACCGGCGATAGTCAAAAGCGCCTCGCGGTCGGCCATCATCAACTCGATTTCGCTGCGTAGCATCTGCACGGCGGGGTGCTCTTTGGGGGATGTCATATTCGGTTCCGTCCGGTTGTTCCGGACATTTTAACCGGTATGCGGCGACAGAATTCCGCCGTGCATCATACTGGCCCGGCCGTCTTATTAGTCGGCCAGGCTTGCGATGGTCTCGGTCAGCTTTTGCACCGACACGGGCTTTACCAGCATGGCGGCGGCACCTGCGTCCAGGGCCTGTTTTTGCACGCTTTTATCGTCCATCGAGGAGACGATGATGATCTTTTTGGCGGCGTTGGGCGCCATGCGCTTTACATTCTGGATGAAATTGATGCCATTGAGACGGGGCATGCGGATATCGCAAATCACCAGATCAAAATTCTTCTCTTTGCAAGCCGCCAAGCCCGCCATGCCGTCGCCGGCAATGGTGACGGTGTAACCCAGCTTGGACAGGCATATTTCCAGATAGGATTGCTGCACGGAATCGTCGTCGATTACCAACGCGAATTTGGGTGCCGCAGCCGTTTGTGGTTCTTGTTCGCTCATTATTGCTTTACACAATCGACAAAGAATTCCAGTTTACCGTGATTAGTCTCTTCCACCAATCCGTGGATATCGGTTTCGAACCCCGGGAAGGCCACATTGAATTCACGCGCGAATTGCAGGTATTGGACTATGGTTTTATTGAAGCGTTCACCGGGAATCAGCAGGGGGATGCCGGGCGGGTATGGCGTCACCAGGGCGCTGGTGATGCGGCCCTCCAACTGGTCGATCGGCACTCTGTCGATTTCGCGGTGAGCCATCTTGGCGAAGGCTTCGGCCGGCTTCATGGCCGGTTGCATATCGGATAGATACATTTCCGTCGTCAGCCGTGCCACGTCGTTGGCCTTGTACATATCGTGGATTTGCTGGCAAAGATCCTTGAGGCCGACGCGCTCGTACTGTGGCTGCGAGGCGATGAATTCCGGCAGGATTTTCCACATCGGCTGATTGCGGTCGTAATCGTCCTTGAACTGTTGCAGCGCGGTCAGCAGCGTGTTCCAGCGGCCCTTGGTGATGCCGATGGTGAACATGATGAAAAACGAATAAAGGCCGGTCTTTTCCACGATCACGCCGTGCTCGGCGAGGTACTTGGTGACGATGGAAGCCGGAATGCCGGTCTTCGCGAACTTGCCGGAAACGTCCAGGCCGGGGGTGATAATGGTCGACTTGATCGGGTCGAGCAGGTTGAAACCGGCTTCGAGATTGCCGAAGCCATGCCACTTCTCGTTGGCTTTCAGCATCCAGTCGTCGCGGTTGCCGATGCCCTCCTCCGCTAGCCGGTCCGGGCCCCAGACCTTGAACCACCAGTCCTTGCCCCATTCGTCGTCCACCTTGCGCATGGCGCGGCGAAAATCCAGCGCTTCCACGATCGACTCTTCCACCAGCGCCGTGCCGCCGGGCGGCTCCATCATCGCCGCTGCCACATCGCAGGACGCGATGATGGCGTACTGCGGCGAGGTCGAGGTGTGCATCAAATAAGCTTCGTTGAACGAATGCTTGTCGAGTTTTCGCGTCTGCGAATCCTGCACGATGATCTGCGAGGCCTGCGAGATACCGGCCAACAGCTTGTGGGTGGAGTGCGTGGCGAACACCATGGCGTGCTTGGAGCGCGGACGGTCCTTGCCGATGGCGTGCATATTCTTGTAAAAATCGTGAAAGGTCGCGTGCGGCAGCCAGGCTTCGTCGAAATGCAGGGTGTCGATATTGTTGCCGATGGTTTCTTTCAGCGTCTCGACGTTGTACAGCACACCATCGTAAGTCGACTGGGTAATGGTGAGGATGCGCGGCTTGGCCTTTTTGTCCTTGATGAAGGGATTGGCCTCGATCTTCTTGCGTATGGTTTCCGGCTTGAATTCATCCAGCGGAATCGGCCCGATGATGCCCAGGTGATTGCGCGTAGGCGTCAGGAATACCGGGATCGCGCCGGTCATGATGATGGAATGCAGGATCGATACATGGCAGTTGCGGTCCACCACCACCACGTCGTCCGGTGCCACCGTCGAATGCCACACCATCTTGTTGGAAGTCGAGGTGCCGTTGGTAACGAAAAAGCAGTGATCGGCGTTAAAAATGCGCGCCGCGTTGCGTTCGGAAGCGGCTACCGGGCCGGTGTGATCCAGCAACTGGCCCAACTCTTCCACGGCATTGCAAACGTCTGCGCGCAGCATGTTCTCGCCGAAAAACTGGTGGAACATCTGGCCGATGGGGGACTTCAGGAAAGCAACCCCGCCCGAGTGGCCGGGGCAGTGCCAGGAATAGGAACCGTCCTGCGCGTAGTGGGTCAGCGCGCGGAAAAAAGGCGGCGCCAGGCCGTCGAGATAAGACTTGGATTCGCGGATGATGTGACGCGCCACGAATTCCGGCGTGTCCTCGAACATATGGATGAAGCCGTGTAGCTCGCGCAGGATGCTGTTGGGGATGTGCCGCGAGGTCTTGGTTTCGCCGTAAAGGTAGATCGGGATATCGGCGTTGCGAAAACGAATTTCCTCGATGAACTTGCGCAGGTTCAGCACGGCAGGGTCCAGTTCGGGGCCGGGCGTGAACTCCTCGTCGTCAATGGACAGGATAAAGGCCGAGGCGCGGCTTTGCTGCTGGGCGAATTGGGATAAATCGCCGTAGCTGGTGACGCCCAGCACTTCCATGCCTTCCGCCTCGATGGCTGAGGCCAGCGCGCGAATACCCAGACCCGAGGTATTTTCGGAGCGGAAGTCCTCGTCGATGATGACGATGGGAAAGCGGAATTTCATCGGCATGGGTCCTGGTGGCGTGGGGCAGGCTGCGGGTAACGGAAGCGCGGATTATACGGCAGACACATTATTGCAGCGTGGCGCACGCTGCGGCCGGCCGGATCAGCCCCGGGTAGGCTTCCAGTCGCCACTGACGGTCAGGAAGTCTTCGAGGGCGTTCATCCAGCGGGGAGATTTCGCGTCGTGTCCCCACGCCGCCAGAGTTGTAACAATATTTTGCCGGGTGGTCAGCGGCGCCGCGAGGGGACGGGTTTCATCCATCAGCAATTTGCAGATGAGCTGGTACCCCAGGACGCGCGACAGCAGGCGCGACAGGGAAAAACCCGGCGAAATCCTTCGCCCCAGGAAATCGATGGCGCGCACCACTAGCGCCAGGGTGGCGAACAGAAATCGCGATAACGGCGAAATCCATCCGTTCAAACCCAAATCCCTGGAGGTTGTGGGGCCGCAAAGATAGCGGGTCAGCATCACCGGGAAAGGGCGTAACGGTCTTATCGGTATGACAGCTTTCATGGCGTCCATCAGGGCATTACCCAGCAGCGGGCGTGGATCGATGGCGTGGGGGTTGTTTCGCAGGTTGCGGGCCTGGATTTCTCGGCCACGCGCCTGCATCAGACGGAACATTTCCTGCGCTTCGGTCATCGTGCCCGGCATCAACGCAGTATCGACTCCCAGAAAATGCGCCATCACATTCCACGCGTGCAGGTAGGCATGTTCATCTTCCACCGGCAATCCCAACCCCATCTGGCGCATGCTGCGCAGAAATACGTAATGGAAGGTCAGCAGCGTGTAGGCCAATTCTTCCTGGTTACAGGGCAGGCCACGTGCGCCCAGGTGCCAGCCGGAGGCAAAAAGAGCCTGAAACTTATTCTGCGTGCCTTGCAACGCCGCGATGGGTGCGATCTGGCCGCGGTCCCGGCTTTTCTCATAGACAGCGAGGGCCGCTTCGGGGCTGCCACGCAAAATCAGGTTGCGAATGGTGGCGTGTATGAGCCGCACCTTGAACACCTGGGCGATGCCGGCGCCCTGTGGCGAGGTCAGGCCGCCGCGCATCATCACGGGGAAAACCATCGCTCCGGTCGAACGAACGCGATAAGCGGCATTATCGGTCAGCTGCCCGGTGGTGTTCAGTACCGCCGCCAGGTCAGGGATGACGTAACACTCCGGCAAGCTGGAGCAAAACAGCAGCATGACCGAAAGTGCGCCGTAGTCGGTAAACAAGGTTTCGGCCCGCTCGATTTTTTCCGGACAAGCCCAAGCAGGCAGGCCGTCGGCGGCCTTCACGTAGGTCTTCAGCGCCTCGACCATATCGGCCGGCAAGGCGGGGTTTCCCTGTCCGCTCCATTGGACCAGGCTTTGATTGTCGACCCATTGCTCAAAAACCGCGCTAAGCAACTTCAGGCGCTGCCACTGCGGCTCCCATTGCTGGGCAAAGGCGGCCACAGCTTCAGGGGTGGTCTTGGCGCTTAGGTCGACGGCTGTCGGTTCTTTTGGTAAAGGCCAAGTACCCAGGATCTGTGCAATCGTGGCATCCGCCAAGGGATCGGCCCGCAATCTCATCGAGTCGAGAAACTCATTGCTGATCACCGGTGGCGGTAGCGGATTGGCTGTCATTTTGTGCGGTCCGTTCAATTTATAACGAGGATAGAGTATTCGCCGAATAAAAACCCCACCCGTACAGGTGGGAATCACCGCGGTGCGCCCGGCCGGAAATTGACCGGCCTAGTTGCAACGTGAGAAAATACCGTCTTACGTGGATAGTTAGCTCAGCGGTAGAGCACTGCCTTCACACGGCAGGGGTCACTGGTTCGATCCCAGTACTGTCCACCATATCTATTATTTATCAGACACTTGGCTGATTTCAAATGCCCAAGTGTTGGATGACCGGACGCAAGAGCAAAGGGGTCGGCGCATGCCGGACCCCTTTTTCTTTGAATGACGTATTGCGGCCAACCCGTTCCGGGCATGAATTCTCCCGCGACCGTGATTTCCGAAGGGGGTTATTCCAGTTTGATATTCGCCGCGTGAATCAATTCAGCCCACTTCTTGAGCTCTTTTTTCACCACGTGCTCCAGCACTTCCGGTTTTGAACCGACCGCGTCGCCGCCCTGCTCCAGCAGCTTCTGGCGGATATCCGGGTGTTTGATCGTCCGGGCAATTTCTTCCTGCATGCGGGTAACGACGGCCGCAGGCGTTTTCGCCGGCGCAAACAGGGCGTACCAGGAATCAACCTCGTAATCGGGAATGTGCAGGGCTTCGGCCACGGTCGGTACCGTCGGGGCACCTGGGTTGCGTTTCAGGGTGGTGACGGCGAGCGGTCGCAAGGTGCCGGCGCGAACGTGGGACATCACCGCCGGCATGCTGACGATAATGGCCGAAACATGCCCGCCCAGGGTATCCGTAAGGGCCGGCCCGCCGCCTTTATAAGGCACGTGAACGATGTCGGTCTTAGTCTTGAGCTTGAGCAATTCGCCGGCGATGTGCGATGGCGTGCCCGCACCTACCGAAGCGAAGGTCAGCTTTCCCGGCCGCTTTTGCGCATCGGCGATCAAATCGCCCAGCGTCTTGTAGGGCGAATCGGCCTTGACGGCGATGATTTGCGGCACGCTGACGATGAGCGACACCGGATCGAAGTCGCGCTCGATGTCGAAATTGGCCTTGTACAGCAGCGGATTGATGGTGTGTGACGACAGCGTGAACAGGAAAGTGTAGCCATCGGGCGATGAATGCGCCGCCACCTCCGTGCCGATCACACCGCCGGCGCCGCCGCGGTTTTCGATCACAACGGGTTGATGCAGCGCCTCCGACAGCGGCTGCTGAAGAATGCGCACGATGATGTCGGTGCCGCCTCCCGGCGGATAAGGCACGATGAACCGGATCGGCTTGTCCGGCCAATTGGCGGACGATTTGTCGGGTGCCTTATCCGGTGTAACGGCTGAAACAGTCGTCACCGTCGGCAACGTCGCCATCATGAACACAGCAGCGCAGATAAGCTTGATAGTCTTCAAGTTCGGCAGACTCAATGGTTGAAAAACATTTTTTAGCATGCGAATGTTACCAGTTCACAACACCGTCTTATCTGCTGTCCCCTACCTACAGCTCGTCTCGTAGCGCGGCGCATACGGCCAGGTGCTCGGTGGTGATTCGGGTCAGGAGGCCCTCCACATCATTCATCCGTGCCTCGCGTACGGCGGTGTGCAGGGTGGCGCACAGTCCGCTCAGGCCCGCCGCTCCTACGTTGGCGCTGCTCGATTTGAAGGAATGTGAAGCCAGTTCAAGTTCCTTCTTGTCCTTTTCGACGAATGCGCGCTTGAGCCGGTGGAGCAGTTGCTGCGAGTCGTCCAGATACAGTTGGACAATGCGCGCAACTGGATCCGGCTCATCGTCATCCCGCAACTCGCGCAGTTGATCCAGGATGCGCCGGTCCAGAACCGCTCGCGCCGGGTCGGCAGCATCAGTTGTATCGGCGGCCGGATGACCCTGAGTCGCGGGCGTGGCAGGCAGCCATCGTTTGAGAATTCCCTCCAGCTGAATACGGCTGAAAGGCTTGCTGAGATGGTCGTCCATGCCCGCCTCCAGGCAGGCCTGCCGGTCCATCTCCATTGCATTGGCCGTCAGCGCGACGATAGGCAGGTGAACGCCTGTGCCTGCCTCCTGGCGGCGAATCGTTCGGGTCGCCTCGAAGCCATCCATCCCCGGCATGTGGCAGTCCATCAGGATCAGGTCAAAGGTGCCTTTTGACAGTGTTTCCAACGCCTCCCTGCCGTTGTTGGCAATGACAACATTGAACCCCTTGATCTTGCGCAACATGGTGACCGCCACGGTCTGGTTGATCACATTATCTTCAACCAGCAGCAATTTGTAGAGCGCCTTGGGCGCGGCAGCGTCGGCTGAATCCACGGGTATGTTCTGGTGCTGCTCCGGAGCCTCGGCTGCGTCCGCGAATAATTTGACCAGATTTTCGTACAGGTCCGAATGGCGGATCGGCTTCACCAGACAAGTATTGATTCCGACCCGCTGCGCCTCATTGAGATACGCAAGGCTGCCGACCGGACTCAACATCACCAAGCGGGTCTCAGCGATGGCGGGCTCCGCTCGCACCGCCCGTGCAAATTCGATAGAGTCGTTGCTGGACAAGCCAAGATCGATAACAGCCAGATCGAACGGCGTGCCGGCGGTCCTGGCCTGGACCAGCAGTCCCATGGCTTCCCGGGACGTGGTAACGACACGGGTATTCATGCCCCAACCGGTGAGCAGCGAATGCAGGATGCCGTGGCTGACCGCCGTGGATTCGACAACCAGGGCATGTCTGCCGGTGAGTGCACCGAATAGCTCGTTGTGGTCTTCGGTCGATGAGTGGCCGCTATGCTTTTCGAATTTGCAGGTGAACCAGAACGTCGAGCCGACGTCGGCCTGCGATTCAACGTGAATGGAGCCGCCCATCATGTCCACCAGCTGGCGGCTGATGGCCAGGCCCAGTCCGGAACCGCCGTACTCGCGCGTAGTCGAGTCGTCGGCCTGCGAGAATTCCTCGAAGATTCTCGCCTGCGCGTCCTCGGCGATGCCGAGGCCGGTATCGGTCACATCGAAGCGCAGCGTGGTATGCGTTTCCGTTTCGCCACTGGAGGACACGGCGATGATGACGCCTCCCTTTGAAGTGAATTTGATGGCATTGCCGGTCAGGTTGATCAGCACCTGACCGAGGCGTAGCGGGTCGCCCCTGACGTAGGTATTCAAGTCACTCGGCAGGTCACAGGCGAGCTCCAGTTTCTTGGCGTTGGCGCGTCCGGCCAGCAGATCGACGATGTCCTCGACCACTTTCCGCACGTCCATATCAACATGCTCAAGCTCGAGCTTGCCGGCTTCGATTTTCGAGAAGTCCAGGATGTTATTGATGATCGCGAGCAGGTTATTGCCCGAGCTCTGCACCGTCTCGGCGTAGCGCCGTTGCACGCTGGTCAGCTCGGTTTCCAGCAACAATTCGGTCATGCCCAGCACGCCGTTCATGGGTGTGCGGATTTCGTGGCTCATGCGCGCAAGGAAGGAACTCTTGGCCTGGCTCGCCGATTCGGCCGTCGCCCGCGCCTCGCGCAGGGCTTCCTCGTTGCGCTTGTTTTGCGTCACGTCGCGCGCGACCCCGATGGTGCCGACACATTCGTTGGCTTCGTTGAGCAGGGGCGCGACGGCGACCTGGATATCGATCAACACCTGGTTTTTGGTCATGGCCTTGACGTCGTAGACAAAGCGTTCGCCGGCCAGCAGCCGCCGCATGCGCTCCTCCTCTTCCGCGGCCGGCGCCTGGCTCACCGCCAGCGGCTTCCCCAAAGCCTCCTCTGGGTAATAGCCGAACATGGCCGAGGCGCCCGCGTTCCAGCTGGTCACGTTACCGGCTCGGTCCAGGGTCCAGATGGCCTCACTCAATTGCTCGACGATCGTGGCCAGCAGGCGGTTCTTCTGCTCGCTCTGGCTGAGCGAGTCCAGCAGACTCTCGGTATTGTTGGCCATGTTGTTGAAGGCTTCCGCCGCGATCCGCACTTCGGCGGCGCCTTCCGCCTTGATGCGCACCGAGTGATCGCCCAGGCTGAATCGGTTGGCACTCTCGGCCAGCATGCGCAAGGTGCCGAGGTTACCGCGGAAAATCAGCCAGATCAGCTGCAGCAACAACAACAAGGTAGCGGCCACGATCTGCAATTGTTTGACAAACTGCTTCCACAGGCGGTTGTGGGCGCGCCGTGTCGTCATCTTGGCGTATACGGAACCATAGCTGACGCCGCCGGCGACCACATCGAACGAGCCCGCCACTTCGTCGATGACCACAAGCTTCGTGAACCAGACCGGCGCCTCCAGTTTTTCCGAAGCATCCTCTTCGCGGATGGTGCGGCCATCCTTGTCGGTCCACTGATAGACGTCGACTTCGGCTTTCTTGACCTGGTTCTTCAGCAGTTGTTCGATCCCGGCATAGTCCCCCACCAGCGCTTGATCGGCGATCAGCGGGGAAATGAGCGTCAGCGATTCCTCCAATTCGCGGTGCAGCCGGCCGGCATGCTCACTGGCGCCTTCCGCGACCAGCAAGGCCGTCTGCACGCCGCCGCCGCACACGACCGCGATACCGACCGCCAGCATGAGGCGCGGAATTAGTCCCCAGCCCGACAGCCACTCGGTTTTCGGTGTATCCGCCATCGTTGTCTTTCGGGCGCCTTTCGAGTACCAGGTGCGAGCTATTTAACTTGCGTCGTCTTGTAGAACGAGCGGTAGTTGTCGTAATCGCGGTTTTCCGCGGAAACGAAACCCAGCTCGCCGGTGATTTTCAATACATCGGCGCCCGCCTCGAGGATCTTGCGGCCCTCGGGGTCGTTCGCCATGCCCACCAGTGCAGCCCGCACCGCGGCCACCTTGTCCGGCGGAACTTTCGGATTGGCCATGATGCAGAGATCCTGATACGTCTCGGACGACCATATGATGCGGTACTGAAACATCTCCCGCCTTGCATACAGGGCCATGACCGAGCTATTAACACCGGCCGCCGCCACCTTGTTGACGCGCAACTGGGCGGACGAGGCCTCCTGATTGCCCGTGAAGATCGCATTAACTTTTACTTTGGCGCGCAACAGCGCGTCCAGCGGCAGCCAATAGCCGGTAAACCCATCGGGAGAAACGAAGGCGACATCCTTTCCTTCCAGGTCCTTAAGCGTTTTCACCGGCGAATCTGCGGGCACCACGATTTCGGCCTTGATGCCGGGCCCGGCCGGCCGGGCAATGACCTTATAGCCAAGGCGATCGCGTTCCGGCGTAAAAAAATGATTGGTATAAAGGAATTGATAGGCGCCGCGCTCCGCCTGCTCGTTGCCTTCCTTGGCGGTCCTGGCCAGCTTCAGTTCCAGCGGCACTCCGCTCTTTTTACCGACGTAGGTCAGAATGGGATTCCAGTATTGGGCGGTCAGCGCAATGCTGCGCTGGCTCAGCACATTGAAGGCATAGGGCTTTTCTTCCGCTTGCGCCGATACGCAGAAAAGCGGCACGATTACCGCCAGGATTTTGCAAATCATGCGTGACTTCATACCATTCCTCCCCCTCAAAAGCACGCTGGTTGTTTATACAAAGGTTGCGCGAAACACGATTACGTCGCTGCTTTGACGAACAGCATGGCCCCGCTCAGCACCAGCAAGGCACCGACGACCTTGAGCATGCCGGCCGAGGTCAGATCCGTGTGCACCTTGTTGCCTGAATACAAGCCGATGCCCATGGCCAGCAGTGACGCCAGATAGGTCCAATGCAGGCGTGAATCATTGAGCAGTCCCGCGTAAAAGAAAAGTCCCAGCCGGCAGGCGCCATCCATCGCGATCAAACAGGAAAAGGTGGCGCGCACGATGCTCTTGTCATGCAGGCGGCGGGTCAGGTACATGATGTACGGCGGGGAACCGGCACCAAACAAGGCGCCGGCAATGCCGCCGGCCGTACCGGCGGGTACGGCCCAGGCGCGTGACAACTGACCCTCGGGTTGCAGGCCGAAAATATTGCGAAAGCCGAAGAACATGGTGAACACGCCCAGCGTCACCAGCACCATGGTGGAAGGAAGGTTCAGCAGGGCGAATGCGCCTATGCAGGCGCCGACGATCCCGGCCGGCAGCAAAATCCTGATTTCACTCCAATCGACCAGCTTGCGGTTGACGCCGCCCAGCACGATGGAAGACGTGAAGTCCAGTGCCAGCACCAGCGGGATGGCAAACTGCAGTGGCTGTGACAGGGCCAGCAGCGGGACAGAGATCAGACCCGAGCCGAAGCCGGTAATGCCCCGGATAAAATATGCACTCATGACTATGCACATGATGAGTAGCAAATCAGCCATTGATTTTTCTCTGTCGTTGTTGATCCAGGTTTATCGGAACGCTATTGCCTGAAACGTACGCATACCGATGGCGAAACACCGCAGCTTAACTTGCAGTTTCGACTAACGTGTCTCGGCGATACAATGTATCGTAAAAGCAGCGCCAGTTGTTCTGATTGAACAGGAGAAATTTATGTCCGTTGCCGTCGGAATTGAGGTGAAACCACTGGACGCCGTCGGCGCAGAAATTCGGGGCGTCGATCTTGCGCATCTCGATGCCGCCACCATAGCCGCGATCATGCAGGCCTGGTACCAGCACGACGTGTTGTTGTTTCGCAACCAAAAGCTGAGCGACGCGGATTTGCTGGCGTTCTCGCGGCATTTTGGATTGTTGGACCCGCCCCCAAATCAAGGGGCAGGTCGTAAATCGCCTCCGGGTTTCCCCGAGGTCTATGTGGTATCGAATGTACTCGATGCAACCGGCGAGCCCATAGGCGCACTGGGCGATGGCGAAGCAGCCTGGCATACCGATATGAGTTATTCCCCGGTTCCGCCCGATGCTTCGATGCTGTATTCACTGGAAATTCCCCCTAGTGGAGGCGACACCTGCTTTTGCAGCATGAAGACCGCCCTGAAAACGCTGCCGGCCGAACTTGTTGCGCAAATCCGGCAACGCGATATCAAGCACGACGGTACCTACGATTCGGGCGGCTACGTCCGCAAGGGCCTGACCCCGTCGGATGATCCGCGCAACTCGATCGGCACGCCGCACCCCGCGATCATTCAGCATCCGGTCTCGGGTGATCACGCCTTGTACCTGGGGCGCCGCCGCAATGCCTATATCGTCGGCCTGGAACTTGAAGAATCCGAGCGGCTGCTCGATCAGATCTGGTCGTATGTGGAAACCGCGACCTACCGGCATCGCTGGGCATTGGGCGACCTGGTGCTATGGGACAACCGAACCACCATGCACCGCCGCGACGCCTTCGACTCCAAGGCGCGGCGCATTATGCATCGTACCCAGATCAAGGGTTCCAGCGCGCCCAAGCGGGCCTTGATGTAGCGTGTAAACGGGAGCGGGCGCAAGTTCTTTGGAGCCCCGGCTTTATCGGTTACGGCGACAAAAAATCAAATAAAACAATTTCTTACCTCATAAGTCGGTAACGCAAAAAGCCAGCTCGCAGACGGGTCAACCCTTGGGGCGCCGCATGCCAGGAAGCGTAGGCATTTGCGGCATGTTTTACTTCTTGCCAAAATCCCATAACTGTATGAATATACAGTTATGGAGAATCACGCCGTCCCAGCTCCCCTCAATTCGCCGCCTACGCGCGTCCAGCCGCTGTTCAGCCATCCACGCGTTTTCCGCGTGGGCGATCTCAGCTATCTGGCCGGACCGGCGCGCGCCAGTGGTTTTGCCGAGTTGGACCGCGAACTGCCGGGCGGCGGCTGGCCGCAAGCGGGTTTGGTCGAAATCGGCTGCGATCTCAGCGGCGTGGGCGAGCTTTCCCTGTTGATGCCGGCGCTGGCGGCGGCTGGCGGCAGCGATACCCCCATGCTGTGGGTGCTGCCCGATAGCCGCCCTTGGATACCCTACGCCCCCGGCCTGGCTGCCGCGGGGTTGGATTTGAGCAGGCTCAGCATTCTGCGCACCCGCGAAAACGAAGACAGCCTGTGGGCGGCCGAGCAGGCCCTGCGTAGCGGCGCCTGTGGCACGGTGCTGCTATGGCTCTGCGGCAGCTTTTGCAGTCCACTGCATCTCAGACGCCTGCAGCAGGCCGCCATGTCCGGCCAGGCTGCCGTGTTTGCAATGCGCCCGCTGGCCGCCCTGACCAACCCCTCGCCGGCGGTGCTGCGCATCGGCCTTCATGCCGAGGCAGCGGGCCATTTAAGGCTGGAACTGCTGAAACGCCGCGGCCTGCCCGACTATAAATCGCTGCTGTTGAAGCCCCGCGCCCTGCCCTGCTTAATGCGTGAACCCGCGCGCGAACCGGTAAAAAAACCGATCGCTGGAGGGCAGACCGACCGCTGGCTGCGTGGCCTGCTGTCCGCCTCACCTGCCGTTATCACCCAAACTCAGCACAGCACGCAGTGAGCCGCCATGCTGTGGATTGCGCTCTACCTGCCCGAATTGTCCCTGCAAGCGCATTGCCGGGGAACACTGGCACAAATGCGCGACCTGCCGCTGGTGATCAGCGATGGCCCGGCTAATCGCCCGCTGGTGTACGCCGCCAATGCCACGGCCAAAGCGGCTGGTATCGTGGCCGGCATGCCGGTCAGCAGCGCGCAGGCGCACGCCATCGAACTGGTGGTGATCCCGCGCAATCCCGCCTGTGAGGCCGAGGCCCTGCGCCGCATCGCCGGCTGGCTCACGCAGTTCACGCCCATGGTGGCCCTGGAATTGTCCGGGGTGTCGCTGGAAGTGGAGTCTTCGCTGACGCTGTTCGGCGGACTCGGCGCCCTCACCCAGCGCATTCGCAGCGGCATCGCCGCACTGGATTTCCAGCCAGTGCTGGGCGTGGCGCCAGTGGCTAGAGCGGCTTATCTGCTGGCACGGGCAGCGCACCATCATGCAGGCGTGCGCATGTGCCGGGACACGGGCGCGCTGCAGCAGCGTCTGGCTGCTGTACCGCTCACGCTTTGCGATTGGCCGCCTGCATCGGTGGAAACGCTGGCGGCCCTGGGTCTGCATCGCATAGAAGATCTACTGTGCCAGCCCCGCGCCGGTCTGCGCAAACGTTTCGGCACTCCACTTGCGGATGATCTGGACCGCGCCCTGGGCGCCCTGCCCGACCCGCGCGAACCCTATGCCCTGCCCGAGCAATTCGAAAGCGGCCTGGAATTACTGTTCGAAACGGCCGACGCCGGCCGTATCTGCCACTACGCCGGGCTGTTGCTGAATGAGATGGAAGGCTTCCTGCACGCGCGCGGCGCTGCGGTGGTGGAAATCGACCTGGCGCTGAAACATGGGCGCGACTATTTCACGCGCCACAGCTTCGGCGCGCGCACGCCGCAGCGCAACGCCGCCGAGTGGATGCGCCTGATCCGGGAACGGCTCTCGGCCCAGCCGCTGCCGGCGGCTGCAGTGGCCCTGTCGCTATCGGCCAGGGCGCACCAACCCTACACACCGCAAAGCGAGAGCTGGCTGCCCACGCGCAGCACACAACAGGAAAAATGGTGGGCCGTGTTGGCGCGCATCAGTTCCAAGCTCGGTGCTGAACGCGTGTTCGCCATCGAAGCGCGCAATGACCATAGACCCGAATTGGCCTGGGGCCGGGAAAAATGCACGCGCGCAGGCAGTGCCGACAGCCTGCCGGCTTTGCAGCCGGCGCGGCCCTTGTTGCTGCTACAGGAACCCATGACGCTGGTAAGCATGGACGATACGCCTCAGCACCATGGCGCGCTCACCCTGCTGGCCGGGCCGGAACGTATCGAAACCGGCTGGTGGGACGGCAGGCCGGTGACGCGCGACTATTTCGTGGCGAAGAATCCGCGCGAGGAGGTGTGCTGGATTTTCCGCGATTACCGCCAGGGGCGGCGCTGGTTTCTGCACGGTTATTTTTCCTGACTCCGCTGTACTTCCTTACGTTCGATGCGCCTTTCTTACGCCGCCCTGCATTGCGTCTCCCATTACAGCTTTTTGCGAGGCTCTTCTTCGCCCGGCGATCTGGTGAGACAAGCCAAATCGCTGGGCTATCACGCGCTGGCGATCACCGACGAGTGCTCGGTGTCGGGTGCGGTGCGGGCGCATATGGCCGCCAAGGAGGCCGGGATAAGGCTCATCATCGGCTCTGAGTTTGTACTGGCCGATGCGCCTGCGATTAACCGCCTGATCCTGCTGGCGCAAAGCCGCGAGGGCTACGGCAATATGTGCGAATTCATTACCCACGGCCGGCGCAGCGCCCTCAAAGGAAACTACCGGCTGACGCTGGCCGACCTCACCATGCCGCTGGAAGAATGTTTGGCCATAATCGTGCCGAACGTCGGCCACGAGAGTTGCACCGCCACGGCTACCGATGTTGCGGAACATTTTCGCGAACGCTGCTGGCTGGGTGCAGAGTTGACGTATGGCCCGGACGACGAGGGCCGGCTTCTTGCCCTGCGCGACCTGTCGGCGCAAACGCAGCTGCCGATACTGGCCTGTGAACGCAATTTCTACGCCGACCGCAGTGCCAAACCCCTGCACGATGTGATGACGGCGGTGCGGCTCAAGAAAACCGTGGCCGAACTGGGCCTGGATGCGCCGGCCCACGCCGAGCATGGCCTGAAACCGATTGCACAATTGATCCGCCGCTATCCGGCGGAACTGCTGACGCAGACTTTCGTAGCGGCTTCGCGCTGCCGGTTTTCGCTGGGTGAGTTGCGCTACGAATACCCGCGCGAAATTATCCCGGAAGGAGAGTCGCCGGAATCTTATTTGCGCAAAATGACCTATGAGGGAGCTGAGCGGCGATTCTCTGGGCGACTAAAAGAAAAAGACCGCAAGCAAATCGAAAAAGAATTAGGGTTGATCGGCAAGTTGCAGTACGAGGCCTATTTTCTGACCATTTACGACCTGGTGTGCGAGGCACGCAGGCGCGGCATCCTCTGCCAGGGGCGCGGCTCGGCCGCCAATTCCATCGTTTGCTATTGCCTGGGCATCACCGAGGTCGACCCCGATCGCACCAAGCTTTTGTTCGAGCGATTTATTTCGTGCGAGCGCAACGAACCGCCCGATATCGACGTCGATTTCGAGCACGAGCGCCGCGAGGAGATGATGCAATACGTCTTCGACAAATACGGCCGCGACCGAACCGCCCTCACCGCCGCCGTCGCCATGTACCGCAGCAAGGGTGCAATCCGCGATGTAGGCAAGGCCATGGGCCTGACCCTGAGCCAGGTCGATGCCCTGAGTAAAAGCATGGCCTGGTGGGACGACGACAAGCTCGCCCCGCAACGTTTGCGCGAAGCCGGCTTCGACCCGGAAAACCCCTTGCTGCACACCATTCTGGCGCTGACCAGGGAACTACTGCAGACACCGCGCCATTTATCCCAGCACTGTGGCGGCTTCGTCATCGCCCGCGACAAATTGACCCGGCTGGTGCCTATCGAAAACGCCGCCATGCCGGACCGCACCGTGATCCAATGGGACAAGGATGATCTGGACGATCTCAGGCTATTGAAGGTCGATGTGCTGGCCTTGGGCATGCTGACCGCCATCCGCAAAACGCTGGATCTCCTCAGCAACCGGCTTGGGAAGGCACTCCGCATGCAGGACATTGCTGAAGGCGACAAGGCCACTTACGACATGATCTGCCGCGCCGATACCATCGGTGTTTTCCAAATCGAATCGCGCGCGCAGATGAGCATGCTGCCGCGCCTGAGGCCGGAAAATTACTACGATCTGGTGATCGAGGTCGCCATCGTGCGCCCAGGGCCCATCCAAGGCGGCATGGTGCACCCTTACCTGAAACAGCGCGATGCTAAGCGAAGGGGAGAGACTTTGGTTTACCCCAGCCCGAAATTGAAAAAAGTACTTAAACGCACATTAGGCATACCTATTTTTCAGGAACAGGTGATGCAAATCTCTATAGAGGCCGCCGACTTTACCCCGGGCGAGGCAGACGAACTGCGACGCGCCATGGCGGCCTGGAAACATAAGGGCGACTTAAGCCGCTTTCACGACAAGCTAGTGGGTGGCATGCTAAAAAACAACTACCCGCTCGAATTCGCCGAACGCATTTTCGAGCAAATGAAAGGCTTCGGTGAATACGGCTTCCCTGAGTCGCACGCCGCCAGCTTCGCCCTGCTGGTGTACGTCTCCTGTTGGCTGAAGTGCCATCACCCGGCGGCCTTCACTTGCGGCCTGCTCAATGCACAGCCGCTGGGTTTCTACTCTCCTTCGCAACTGGTGGACGATGTTAAACGCCACGGCGTGACGGTGCGGCCGGTCGATGTGCTTATCAGTGAGGTCGATAGCAGCCTGGAGAGCAACGAGCAGGGCGAGGCCTGCATACGATTGGGGTTGCATATGGTGAAGGGATTATCGAAAGCAGCGGCCATGCGTATCGTTTATGCGCGGCAGCAGCAGGCCATTTGCGACGCTGCCGACCTGAAACGCCGCGCGGAATTATCCGCCAAGGAAATCGCCGCACTGGCTGCGGCCGACGCCTTCGCCAACCTCACCGGCCACCGCCGCGAGGCCTTGTGGGAAGCGTTGGGGCTGGACGAAGACACCCGGCTGCTGCATGCGCCACATGACGCCGTGCAGCCTTCGCTGCTGCCGCCTACCGAGGCGGACAATATCATTCAGGATTACCGCACCACCGGGCTCACGCTGCGCAGGCATCCTCTCGCCCTGCTGCGCCCCCAGCTCGACAAAATGCGCATGAGCAGCGCCGCGGGCGTGCGCGGCGCCCGCAGCGGCCAGTTGATCCGTGCCGCAGGCATCGTTACCGGCCGCCAGCATCCGCAAACTGCCAAGGGCACCACCTTTGTTACGCTGGAAGACGAAACCGGCTTCGTCAACGTCATCGTGTGGGCGCGGCTGGCGGCGCGCCAGCGCCGTGAGCTACTGCTATCACGCCTGCTGGCCGTCGCCGGCCGTGTCGAGCGGCAGGGCGAGGTGGTGCATCTGGTCGCGGGGCGGCTGATCGACCACAGCGCCCTGCTGGGTGAACTGAGCTTTCATTCGCGGAATTTTCGCTGACAGCAGGTGTTAGGCTTAGTGCTGCGATGTGGTTGGGGAAGTTACGATTTCGGCAGTGCCGCCAATTTTTCCAACTCCGCCCTGACCGCGGCCTTCAATTCAGGCCCGCGCATACGGGCAAGCTCCTGCATGGAGTGCCGGGCACCGAGCTGCTGGGCGATACGCAGGCCGATGTAATAGCCACTGCGGCCGGGCAGATCGGTGCGGTCGTTCTTGCCGTAAAAAAACGCCGCGTACTCTTTCTTGTCCATGGAGTCGAAATTGTCCAATAGCTCGCGCGTGACGGCGGGCAGGATAGCCGGCACTTTTTCCACCAGCACCTTCGAGAACAGCGCCTCGGCATCGCTGGTGCCGGGATTCATTTTCTGGCTGACATAGGTCGCGAGCCCCTCCTCCCATAGCGACATCCAGATCGGCACCTCGTCGGCGCCGAGTTCGGGGGCGATTTGCTCGTGGTATTGATGGAACAGTTCGTGGTGGAACAAGACCGAGAGCTTGTCCTCGGGGCCATGGTATTTGGCGATACCATCGATGCCGAACAGCAGGGCCATGCGACCATCGACCATGCGCGTGCCGCCGTCGAAGTCGAACAAGGACACCATGAAATAAATCGGCATCTTCGACGCATAGTCCGGAAAAGCGGCGCCAAATTCCTTGGCGTACTTTGCTAGATCGCGGTTTATGGAGGCCGATATCTCGCGCATTTTGGGCACGTAGCGCTCCACATTTTTCAGATACGCCGCCACCACAGCCTTTTTATCGGCGGCAGCGTCCTGTCCGGCCAGCGCCTGCTTGCCCAGCACGTCCTTGGTAAACAGCTCCGGATGGGCACGCACGACGGTATCGAGGAATAGCTGCACGCGCTCGGCCTCGGGCTTGCCCTCGGCCGTGCCCCAGAAGCGCACGAATTCCTGTGTGGTATCGATTGCCTTGATCGCGGGGGCGTCGGCAGCGTGGGCACCGGCGCAAGCCAGCAAGGCCAGACAAAAAAAGAGGGATTTCATCGGCGGTTATCGAATAGACGTTATGCAGGAATTCCTTAGACGCCGCCACTGCAGTGAACAGATGTGGCAAAGCATCCCCTATAATCATTGTACGAACACCGGTATTAACTCGGGTGGCGCGAAAAAGAACCCTGCAAAGTCGGGGAGGCGCCGCAGCGATTACGACAATAACTCCTGGAGGAGGAACCATGCAACGCAGAAAATTTCTAGCCGCCACCGGCGCGGCCACGGCGCTTACATCGCTGCCGCGCTGGTCGTTTGCCGAGACTTACCCCAGCAAACCGATCAAATTCATCGTCGGCTTCGCCCCCGGCGGCACCACCGATGTGGCGGCCCGGCTGATGGCGCAAAAACTGTCTGTCGTCTTGGGTCAGCCCATCGTCGTCGAAAACAAGGCCGGCGGCAGCAGCAATATCGGTACGGACGCGGTCGTCAAGTCTGCGCCGGACGGCTACACCTTTCTGGTCAATGCCGTCACCAATGCCATCAATGCTTCGCTATTTACCAAGCTGCCCTTCGATTTCGAAAAGGACCTCGACCCGGTGGCGCTATTCATCAATGTGCCCAATATCATGGTGGTGCATCCCTCGGTGCCCGCCAAATCGGTGAAGGAATTCATCGATTGGGTGCGCAGCAATCCCGGGAAAGTTTCCTACGCCTCCAGCGGCAACGGCACGTCCATCCATTTGTCGGGTGAGTTGTTCAAGCTGATGACCAAGACCGATATGCTGCACGTGCCCTACAAAGGCAGCGCGCCGGCCCTGGTCGACCTGATGGGTGGCCAGGTGCAGGTCATGTTTGACAATATGCCTTCGGCCCTGCCGTTCGTAAAAGCCGGTAAATTACGCGCGCTGGCGGTCACCAGCCTGAAGCGCTCGACGTCGGCGCCGGACCTGCCGACCCTGGATGAAAGCGGCGTTCCCGGCTTCGATGTAGGCTCTTGGTTCGGCCTGATGGCGCCCAAGGGCACGCCCAAGGACATCATCACCCGCCTCAACGTGGAGTCGAACAAGATCCTCAATTCGCCCGATATGCGCGGGCGCTTCGACGAATTGGGCGCCGTACCGATGCCCTTATCACCGGAGGCGTATGCGGCCTATATTCACAGCGAAATCAAGAAGTACGCCGAGGTGGTGAAGATTTCCGGGGCAAAGGCAGATAGCTGATTCAAAAACCCCAATCCCGTCTGAGCGGGCGTGTCAGCGCGGTGTCCGGGACGCCTTCTCAAGTAAACTTCAGGTTTTGCGCTTGCCAGCCTTCCTGCGAGACTTGATGTCCGTCCAGCACCCTGCTTTTTTCCGGAAAGAATTCCCATGTGCGGCATAAGCGGATTCATCGCCGCCCCCGGCCCGCAGGACGCAGATATCTTGCGGCGCATGAACGGCGCCCTGGCTCACCGCGGACCGGATGCCGATGGCTTCTACGAACAGGGCATGGTCCACTTCGGCCACCGCCGCCTGGCGGTGATCGACATACCGTCAAGCCTGCAGCCCATGCACACGGCCGATGGCCGTCACCACCTGCTTTATAACGGCGAGCTATACAACTTCAAGACGCTGCGCGCTGAGTTGGAAGGCCTGGGCCGCAGCTTCCGCACCAAGGGCGACACCGAAGTATGCCTGCAAAGCATCGCCCAATGGGGCGAGGCGGCGCTGGAGCACTTACAGGGCATGTACGCCTTCGCGTGCTGGGATAGCACGACGCACAGCCTGTTTGCGGCGCGAGATCATTTGGGTGTCAAGCCGTTTTACTACTTCTGGGACGGCAAGGTATTCGCCTTCGCGTCTGAGCTTAAGGCGCTGCTGGCCCACCCCGGTGTCAGCCACGAGATCGATCTGGATGCCCTAGGGCTATTCCTGGAATGTCAGTACATTCCCAGCCCCCTGACGATTTACAAAGGCATACGCAAACTGCCGCCGGCGCACGCGCTGCGCCTCAGGGATGGAAAGCTTGAGGTATGGCAGTACTGGAATATCGACTACAGCAAAAAACAAAACTGGGACGAAGCCGAATCGCTGGCCCGACTCGACGGCGAGTTGCGCAAATCGGTCGAGGCCATGCTGGTGGCCGATGTGCCGCTGGGCGCTTTTGTCAGCGGCGGCATCGACTCCAGCCTGGTGGCGGCCCTGATGACCGATATCACCGGCAAGCCCATCGAAACCTTCAACCTCGGTTTCAGCAACGACCAGACGCAAAGCGAGCATGAAGAAGCGGCGCGCGTGGCCCAACACATCGGCAGCCATCATCACCCGCTGATGGTGTCGCCCGACGATGTGCTGGGTGCTTTTGAAAGCTGGGTGGACGTGTTCGACGAACCCTTCGGCGACCAGGCGGCGCTGCCGACCATGTTGCTGGCCAAGCTCACGCGCCGGCACGTCACCGTGGCACTGACCGGCGAAGGCGCGGACGAAATGTTTTCCGGTTACGCCAATTACGAAAAGCGCGTGCGCGAGGAAAAGATCACCGCCCTGCTCGGTTCGGAATATTCACCGCTGCGCGCAGCCTTTCCCTACCTGCCCGCATCCTGGCAAAAAGACCGCGTCATCAAGGCCTCTGGGGTGGCGCAAAACCGGCGCTACGCCACCATCCCCAATGTGTTCGATGTGTCAACGCATCGCGCCCTGTTTTCCGACGACCTGCTGGCTGCGCAGAGCACCCGCATTGCCGATTACGCCGCTGCACTCTACGATCAGTGCAACGCCGCCGATTACCTGGAACGCATCATGTACGTGGATACACGGCTGTGGCTGCCTGACGATCTGCTCACCAAGGTGGATAGGGCCACCATGGCGTTTTCGCTGGAAGCGCGCGTGCCCTATCTCGACCACAAGTTCGTCGAATTCGTGGCGCAGCTTTCGCCCTCGCTCAAGCAAAACGGCAAGACCACCAAGTATTTGCTCAAGAAATTGGCCGAAAAGTATCTGCCCAAAGAAATCGTGCATCGCTCCAAGCAGGGCTTCGTCATGCCGCTATCGCCCTGGCTGGAAGGCGGCCTCAAAAAACATATGGAACAAAGCCTGGGTGCGGGCGGCCTCGGCAAGCGCGGCCTGTTCCGTGAAGGCGCGCTGGCCAATCTGCTGGCGGTACACCGATCCGGTAGCAGCAACCACGCCGGGCGCCTGTGGGCTTTGACCGTGCTGGAACTTTGGTTTAAGCGCTATGCGCCGGATTTTTCTCTATGAAAACTTGGGCAATTCCTGCCCCCGCGAAGGCGGGGGCCCAAGTTAAGTTAAAAGAAATTGGGCCCCCGCCTTCGCGGGGGCAGGTGTGCGGCGATGGCCGCTCTAAAAAATTGGCTTTTATCTCGTGAGCAGCCAGACAAAAACCTTATCAATCCTGCACACCGAATCCTCCATAGGCTGGGGCGGACAGGAAATCCGCATCCTCACCGAAGCCAAGGGCATGATGGCGCGCGGCCATAAGGTCATGCTGCTGACCCCGCCCAATGCGGAGATGCTGCCGGTAGGGCAGAAAATGGGGGTGCCGGTCACCGCCATTCCCATGGAAAAAAAGCGTCTGGGGTCTTTGCTAGCGCTGCGCGGCTGGCTGGCACAACACGGCCACAGTTACGACGTCATCAACACCCATAGCTCCACCGATAGCTGGCTCACCGCCGTCGCCTGCCGGACCTTGAGCGGTATGCCCGCCATCGTGCGCACCCGTCACGTCTCCACCGCCATCAATAACCATTTTTCCACGCGCTGGCTGTACACGCAGGCAACAGCGCACATTGTCACCACGGGCGAAGCGCTACGCCAGCAATTGCACCGCGACAACCGTTATGCGCTGGAGAATATGACCTCGGTGCGCACCGGTATCGACCTGCAGCGCTTCCGTCCTTTGGATAAGTCGGCCATGCGCGTAGCACTCGGTGTTGCCGAGCGCCCCACCCTGGGTATTCTCGCCACGCTGCGCGACTGGAAGGGGCACCAGGATTTGTTGAATGCGCTGACCCTCCTCAAGCCGCAGTTCCCGACCTGGCAATTGCTGATCCTGGGCGACGGCCCGCAACGACAGGCGCTGGAAAACCGTGTGGACGAGTTGAAGTTGCGAGATACGGTACGCTTTACCGGCAACGTCGATAACGTGCCCGAGTGGCTATCGACACTCGACCTGTTCACCCTGCCCTCCTACGGCGACGAGGGCGTACCGCAGGGCATCATGCAGGCCATGGCTTGTGGGCAGGCTGTCGTGTCCACGCCGGTGGGCGCCATCGGCGAAGCAGTGCAGGACGGCAAGACCGGCCTCATGACCACGCCGCGCAACCCGCAGGCCTTGGCGGCGTCGCTGGCTCGGTTGATGGGTGATGATGTCTTACGCAATCAGATGGCGGCGGCGGGCCTGCAGTATGCCAAGGAGCATTTCGGCATAGACGTGATGCTGGACGGCATGCTGGGCGTCTTCAACCGTTACGCGAAGCGACGCTGACCATGTGCGGAATCGCCGGCTTTTTTTCGCAAAGCGCCGTGCCACCGGCCACGTATAACCGCATGCTGGACGCCCTGCGCCAGCGCGGGCCGGATGCCCAACACATCACCGGCTGGAACGCCGACTTCGCTCTGAACACAGGTGAGGCCGCGCCGCACTACAACGCCATGCTGCATGCGCGCCTGGCCATTATCGACCCGCGGCCGGTCGCCGACCAACCCATGATCAACGACGATGGCAGCGTCTGGATTTGCTACAACGGTGAGGTGTACGACTGGGCCGGCATGGCCGAGGAACTGAAGGCTGGGGGCGCCAACTTCCGCACCCATTGCGATACCGAGTTCATCTTGCACGCCTACGAGGCCTGGGGCCTGGACATGCTGCCCAGGCTGCGCGGTATGTTCGCCATCGTCATTCTCGATTTGCGCATCAAGAAGTTGTTCGTGATCCGCGACCGTATGGGACTGAAGCCCCTGTTGTACGCGAACCTGGACGGAGATTTCGCCTACGGCTCTACAGTACGTTCGCTGCTGCCCTTCCTGCCCGCAGAAAAGCGCGAGTTCGACGGCGAGGCGCTGGACGCCTACCTGACTCACCGCTACATCCCCGCGCCGATGACGGTGATGAAGTCCATACGCCGCCTGGAAAACGCGCATTACCTGTCCTTCGACCTAACGAGCCGCAAGCTGGAACACGTTTGCTACTGGCAACCGCAACCCACCAAGGACGCCTCGCAGGAAGATTGGCAGACCACGCTGGACGCAGCCGTCAGCATGCGTACCGTGGCCGACCGGCCGCTGGGCCTGTTTCTCTCCTCCGGCATCGATTCCTCACTGGTGGCCTCACGTCTGGCCGCCACCGGACATAGCGGCCTGCAGACGTTCACAGCCAAGTTTTCCCGGCCGGATATGGACGAAAGCCCGCTGGCCGCCGAAATCGCCGCCAAGCTCGGCTTCCCCAACCGGGTAATCCCAATAGGCGACAAGATCCGCGACGACATCGATCGCATCGTCGCCGACCTGGACGAACCTTTCGCCGACCCCAGCTGCATCCCCACCTGGTACCTTTCGCGCGAGACCACCGAACACGTCAAGGTGGTGCTGGGCGGTGACGGCGGCGACGAGTTGTTCGCGGGTTATAAGCGCATCCACAAGCATCTGGGCAAGGCCTGGCGACGCAGCATCGGCCTGGGCAACAAGATGCCCAGGTCGGTCAACACCTCCGCCCTGCTGGGCCGTGGTTTGAGCAAGATCCGCGACGAAATCAATCTGGAGTGGAGCGCCTCGTACTCACTGCGCTTTTCCGGCATGACGCCCAGCCAGCGAGTAGCCCTGCAGCCTGACCGGCGCCCGGAGCGGGCCATCTACTGGCGCATGCCGGCCGCCGCTGACAAGCTGACGCCCATGCAGCATCTGCTGGAAATCGACCGCCTGAATTACCTGCCCGAATACATCTTGCGCAAGGGCGATCTTTGCACCATGGCGCACGGCTTGGAGTTGCGCGCGCCGCTCTTGGATCACCATTGGGTGAACGCTGTCTCTGGCCTGCCCGACACCAAGCGCTTCACCAAGCCGCCCAAGGCGATGCTGCGCAAAGCCATGCCCGAGCTGGAGCCGTTGCAATTATTCGAACGCAAAAAACGCGGTTTCAATCCTCCGCTGGATGCCTGGCTGCAGGATGATTTGCGCGAACGCCTGGAGGGTTTGGGCGCGCGCCTGTCGAATTTGACTCAGGGGCAATTGGCTGCAGGCCCGGTGGACGCCATGGTCGGCCTCTACCATGGCGGCGCCAAGCATCTGGCCGAGCAAGTCATGCAATTGCTGTTGCTGGAAATTTCTTTGCACCAACTCACCGACATGGTGAACCAGCGATGATCACGCCCATGTTAATGAGCCGTGACGAGGTGCTGGCGGCAAAACGCGTGCTGATCATCAACGTAACCCGCATTGGCGACACCTTGCTGGCGACCCCTGCGCTACGCGCCATCGCCAAGTTCTTCCCCAATGCCGCCCTCACCTGCCTGGGCCACCCCAAGCGGGCGGAGGTTCTGGAAAATATTCCCTACCTGGCCAAGGTCGGCGGCATTACCAAGAACAGCGCGCGTTTTCGCGGTTGGCTGGGTAGTAGCCGCTACGACTGGGCCTTCGTCTGGGGACCAGATAGGGCGCTATACGAATACGCCCTGCGCAAAGCGACCCATGTGGTGGGTTTTCGACAAAACGACGCCGCCATCGATGCCCGCTTGTATGCCGCCCAGCCGGAACCGGAGCCGCCGCAAAACAGCCGCCACGCAGTGGCCTGGTATCTGGCCCTGCCTGAATCGGTTGGAATCCCTAACGACGGCTACGCACTTGATTACAAAATCAGCGACAGCGAAAGCCTCTGGGCCAGGCAAAAGATAGCGACCGATTTCGGCCGGGCGCGGCCGCTGATCGGCCTGCAGGTGGCGAGTTTTCCCACTAAGGCCTACCGCGACTGGCCGATGGAACATTTCATCAAACTTGCCAAGCGCATCGTCAATGCGCGCCCGGATGCCCGCTTTGTTTTATTCGGCAGCGCCGATGACCATGCCCGCACCCTGCAATTTGCGCGTGAGCTGCCGGACCGTGCCGCCATATATGCAGGGCAACTCAGCCTGCGCGAAACGGTGGCCATCATGAAGGAAATCGATCTTTATATCGGCGTCGATACCGGGCCTACCCATCTCTACAGCGCCCTGAGAAAACCGATGGTGTCCATGTATCATCCGTCGCTGCCCAGCGCGCTATACCGGCCCATCGATCATCCGGACCTTTATGTGGTCGACCACCCGCTGGCGGGCCCTGGCGCCTCGCGAGAAATCAATATGTCGGAAATCTCGGTGGACATGGTCTGGGAACGCGTGGGCTGCGCCCTGCAGGGCGAGCCCTCGCGCTTTCCCGGCCTGCCACCCGCCGGCATCGAATCGCCCGACTGGCCAGGCGACAAGAAGTAAGCCACCCAGCCCGAATCAGAGCGCTTTTTTGAGGAAAGCCCGCAGGTGGTTGGACTGCGCCTTCAACTCGGCCTGATCGATGTACATCATGTGTCCGGCCGCGTAGTAATGCATCTCCACGTTCTTGCGCAGATGCGGCTCCAGTGCCATATGCGCCAGCACATAGTCCGCCGCGTAGTGCGGCGTGGCCAGGTCGTACCAGCCCTGGCCCATATAAACCTTGGTGCCGGGACTGGCCGACATGGTCTTGCGCAAGGTCTCGGCGACGTTGAGCGCCTCATTCTTGGCGCCGAAATCCCAGGTCAGGTAGAGGCGTGAAATCAGGGTGTAGGGCGTATCGCTTTCGAACTTCAATTCGCGGCGCACATAGTCGTTGAGGCACGCGGCAAATGCGCCGTCGACCAGATTGTGCGCGGCATCGGCCTCGTAGAGTTCCCCAGCCGCGTCGCGGTCTACACCGGTAAAGCGGCTGTCCAGGCGGCCCACGGTCTGGCGGCGGTCGCGCAGCAATTCCTTGCAAAAGCGGTGGATGTTGATGCGCAGATTGGTGGCTTCGATATAAGCGGTTGTGAGCCCGGTGTAGCGCGCCAGCGATTTCACCAGGGCGGCGCGGCGGGCGGCGGGCAGCTTGTCGCCCAGGAACAGGGCCGACGTGTATTCGCCGGCGGCGAAAGCTTCCACCTCGGCAATAAAGGCCCCGGTGGGCTTCTTGCTCAGCGCCGCATCAAGCTTGCCGTGGTAACGCGCCGTGAGCGCAAAGGTGGGCAGGAACAGGATGTGCGGCAGATCGTTGGCCGCACCGAAGCGCACCGAGGAAAACTCCAGCACGCAGGAAATCAGCATCAGCCCGTTCACGTACAGACTGTACTTTTCCTGCAACAGCCGCGAGAGACCCGCCGCGCGGGTGGTGCCGTAGGATTCGCCGGCGATGAACTTAGGGCTGGCCCAGCGCTCGTTGCGGGAAAGGTAAAGACGGATAAATTCGCCCACGCTTTCCAGGTCGCGCTGGAAGTTGTGATACTCGCCGACCTTCTCGCCGTCCAGCATGCGGCTGTAGCCGGTGCCCACCGGGTCGATAAACACGAAGTCGGTCTGGTCCAGCAGCGAAAACTCGTTCTCGGTGAGCGCATACGGCGGCTTGCCTGGGTCGCCCTTGCCGCTCATTTTGACGCGCTTGGGGCCGAACAGGCCCATATGCAGCCATACGCTGGAAGAGCCAGGCCCGCCGTTGAAGGAAAAGGTGATGGGGCGCTTGGCCGGATCGCGCACACCGTCCTTGGTATAGGCCACGAAAAAAATACTGGCGCGCGGCTTCTCAGCCTCGCGGTTGCCGTCCTTTTCCAGGTCTTCCTTGAGAACGATGGTTCCGCAGGTGGCGGTATAGGCGATGGTCTCGCGACCGATTTTGATTTTGTGGCGCGTGGAAACGATTTTGTCGGTATGTACGACGGCGACAGCCTTGTCGTCGGACTTCTTTTCCTCGGTCTTTTCGCTCATGTCGCGCTTTCTTGTTGTGGGTTCTGTGCTCGCGGTTATTGCGCCGGGAGCAATTTCACCGGGTCCACCGGCTTGCCCTGCTTGCGAATTTCAAAATGCAGTTTCACCGTATCGGTATCGCTGGAGCCCATCTCGGCGATTTTTTCGCCTTTCTTGACGATCTGCCCCTCATTCACCAGCACTTTTTCGTTATGCGCGTAAGCGGAGAGCCAGGTGTCGTTGTGCTTGATGATGACCAGGCGTCCATAGCCACGCATGGCCGACTGGTTGTAAATCACCTTGCCGCCGGCAGCCGCCAACACCGGAGTGTTGCGCGCACCGGAAATGTCGATACCCTTGGTGGAGTCGGTAAAGCCACTGAGCAGCTTCCCCTTGACCGGCCAAGCCCAATCCGTGTCGCCGCTGGCCACCGGCACCGCGGGCGCCACCGGGGCAATAGCCGCCGGCGCAGCACCCGCAGCGGCTGCGGCCTCGGCGGAAAGCTTGGCATAGGCAGCTTCGGAGTACGGCAATTTGGCGGTCTTGGGGTCGACCTTGCTGCGATCGGTATTGCTGAGCGAGGTGCCCGGCGCGGCGGGGGCAGGTGTAGTCACCAGCGGCGTCGCTACCGGCTCGCCGGGTTTGGGAGCGGCCCCGGGAGCCGGCGCATCGGGGGCAGTGAGGCGCAGGGTCTCGCCGACCTTGATGACGTTGGGATTCTCAATATTGTTCCAGGCCGCCAGTTCGCGGTAATCGAGGCCGTATTGCAAGGCGATGGCGATCAGCGATTCGCCCTTGGCAATGAGATGGGTGCGGCCATCCGGTGTCTTGGCGGCAGCGTCTTCTGGCTTGGCGTCGGCGGGCTTGCCTGACGGGGCCTCCGTCTTGGGCGGCTGAGGACGCGATTCAACGACGGGCGCGGGCCGCGAGGAACTACAGGCCTCCAGCAGCAGCGCAACCGGAATACAAAGGGCGAGGACGATTCGTTTCATAGGTTTCTCTGGCAAACGATTAAACCGTGCCGGGCAATAGCGGCACAAAGCGTACATGGTTCACGGCGGTTTCTTCAAATCCGGACTCGGTGCGGTCCACTACAAACAATTGCTGCTGCTCCACCCCCACCGGCAGCACCATGCGCCCGCCCACGGCGAGCTGTTGCCGCAACTCATCGGGAATACGGGTGGCAGCGGCCGTCATCATGATGGCGTCGTAGGGGCCGGCGTCGGCGTAGCCGAAATGCCCGTCGGCGTGCTTGAAAATGATATTGAAATAGCGAAGATCGCGCAGCGTGCGGCGCGCCTTGTCCATCAGCGGGGCGATGCGCTCCACCGTATAGACTTCCTTGGCGAGCTTGGCCAACACCGCCGTCTGGTAGCCGCAGCCGGTACCGATCTCCAGTACTTTTTTCGGCTGGCGGTTATCGAACAGCAGCGCCGTCATGATGGCGACGATTTCCGGCGTGGAAATGGTCTGGGCGTGGCCGATCGGCAGGGCCTTGTCGGTCTCGTAGGCGCGTTCCTGCAGCGCTTCCTCGATGAACACATGGCGCGGTACTTCGGCCATGGCCTGCAATACCCGTTCGTTTTTGATGCCCTTGGTTCGCAGGGCGTCAATCATGCGCGCCCGGGTACGGTCCGAGGTCATACCCGAGCCGACAAAACGCGCGTTGGCGCCGCTCACGCGGAGACCCAATCCGCCGCGTACTTCATTTGCTGGAAATTGGTGAGATCCATTTGCAGCGGTGTGATCGAAACGCGGTTGTTTTCCGTGGCGTGGAAATCGGTACCGGGGCCGGCGTCGGCCACCGCACCCGCCAAGCCCAACCAGTACACCACCTCACCGCGCGGGTTGGTGGCCTTCACCGCGCCCTCGGCCTTGTGGCGCTTGCCCAGGCGCGTGACTTCGTAGCCCTTCACGTCTTCGTAAAGGATGTCGGGTACATTCACGTTCAGCAATACCGGCGATTTCAACGGCGAGCGCTGGTGCCGCGCCACCAGTTCCGCAGCGACGCGCGCGGCGGTCTCGTAATGCTTTTCGGCGTGTCCCGCCAGCGACACAGCGATAGACGGAATGCCCAGCAGGAAGCCCTCGGTGGCGGCGGCCACGGTGCCGGAGTAAATGGTGTCATCGCCCATATTGGAGCCGGAGTTGATGCCGGAAACGATCATGTCCGGCATGAAATCGAGTAGCCCCGTCACCGCCATATGCACGCAGTCGGTGGGGGTGCCGTTCAGGAAATAAAAACCGTTGGGCGCCTGGCGAAACGACAGGGGCCGGTCCAGGGTCAGCGAATTGGAGGCGCCGCTTTTGTCGCGCTCGGGCGCCACCACGGTGAGATCGGCAAGCGGAGAAAGGGCCTTGTGCAGCGCGGCGAGGCCGGGTGCAAAGTAGCCGTCGTCGTTAGAGAGGAGAATACGCATGAGCAGTAAGAAAAGATGCAGGCGAAATTATGCCATAGCGCACCCTGCCGCCCTAGCGAAATTCGCCCGCGATTTCGTCTCCGCCAGAGGTAAATCGGCCTCGGCCGGCGATGGGACCACTTTCTGCCGCGATGCCGCTATAATCGTGCTGCACCGCAATATTGCCGGTTAATACTTGGAAACTCCATGTCCTTCCTAGCCGCTCGTCTTGCTCGCGTCAAACCCTCCGCCACCATCGCCATTTCCGCCAAGGCCAATGCCCTGAAAGCGGCCGGCAAAAGCGTTATTGCGCTTTCCTTCGGTGAGCCGGACTTCGACACCCCGCAAAACATCAAGGATGCCGCCATCAAGGCCATCCAGTCGGGCGACACCAAGTACACCGCTGTGGACGGCACGCCGAAACTGAAAGAAGCCATTTCCGCCAAGTTCACGCGCGAGAACGGACTCATCTACACCCCGAAACAAATTTCCGTCGGCACCGGCGGCAAGCAGGTGTTGTACAACGCCCTGATGGCCACCCTCTCGCCGGGCGACGAAGTCATCATCCCGGCGCCCTACTGGGTCTCCTACCCGGAAATGGTGCTGCTGGCCGATGGCACGCCGGTGATCGTGCCCTGCCCGCAGGAAAGCGGCTTCAAGATGCGCGCTGCCGACCTGGAAAAGGCCATCACCCCCAAGACCAAGTGGGTGCTGCTCAACTCGCCTTCCAATCCCAGCGGCGCGGCCTATACCCGCGCGGAATTGAAGGCGCTCACCGAGGTGCTGGTGCGCCACCCGCACGTCTGGGTGCTGACCGACGATATGTACGAGCATCTGGTGTACGACGATTTCGAGTTTTCCACACCGGCGCAGATCGAACCCTCGTTATACGACCGCACGCTGACTATGAACGGCGTCTCCAAGACTTACTGTATGACGGGCTGGCGCATAGGCTATGCCGGCGGCCCGGAGAAGCTCATCAAGGCGATGAGCGATGTGCAATCGCAATCGACCTCCAACCCCAGTTCCATCAGCCAGGCGGCCGCCGTGGAAGCGTTGAACGGCCCGCAGGATTTCATTGCGCCTAATAACGCGGTTTTCAAATCGCGCCGCGACCTGGTAGTCAAAATGTTAAACGCGGCGCAAGGCTTGCACTGTCATACGCCGGAAGGTGCGTTTTACGTTTACCCCAGTTGCGCCGGCCTGATCGGCGCCAAGACCCCTGCGGGAACCATCCTGAAAAACGACGAAGACGTCATCACCTACTTCCTGGAAACACAGGGCATCGCGGTGGTGCACGGCGAGGCCTTCGGCTTGTCGCCGCATTTTCGCGTTTCCTACGCGGCTTCCACGGAGTTGCTGGAGCAGGCTTGCACGCGCATCCAGAAAGCTTGCGCGGAATTGGAAGTGCCGCAGGCGGCGGCCGCCTGATAGGACGTCATTCCCGTCTACGCGGGAATGACAATCAACTGCTAGCCCATCGCCGAGTCGGCCATCAGCGCAGCCTCGATTTCGGCGAAGGACCGTGCCACTTCCATGGTCTGAATGGGGAAACCCAGCTGACGCGCCACCTGCGATAGCGAAAAAATGCCGCGTATGCCGATGCGGTTACCGCCATCGGCGGCGGACTGCTCCATCACCAAAGCGTGCTGGCGGCCTGCGCTTTTCAGGCTGGCGACGATCTGCCCGACCTTGGCCATGCGCACATCGGCGTAGTCCAGGGCGTCGATGCGGTCGGCGGGTGTCATCACATCGGACACCAGGATTTCGGCGTGCTTGATGCGCCTTTCCTGGGCGATTCTGAGCGGCTTCTCACCCATGATGTCGGTGGCGGTAATCAGTCCCGCCAGGGTCTTGTCCGGGTTGAGGGCCAGCAGCAGGCGCACGCCGCGCTGCTTCATATAGTCGTTGGCCGCTTCCATGGTGACGTGCGGATCGACCACGGCGGCGAACACCGCCTTGAAGTCGGTCATCACGTCTACCGCGGGCGAATCCATGTCCACCTTGCGGTCCATATGCTCGGGCCGCGCCACGCGGACGTTGCCGGACACGCTGTGCAAGGTTAAAGCCGTGTAATCGTGCATCACATGCTCCCCGAAAAAGCGGCCGCTGAATGCGGCTCTTTGCCTCGTTGTATAGACGATAACTCTCTGCCACCCACTACACAATATCCCTTAACGGCCTCACTTGCCTTTGACAAAGGTCAGCATTCCGGCTTTGCGCCCCACGTCGATCCGGTCCTTGGCGGCAAACTTCCCTTCCAGGATTTGGCGGGCCAGGGGGTTCTCGATTTGCTGCTGGATGGCGCGCTTCAGCGGCCTTGCCCCGTAGACGGGATCGAAGCCGGCCTGGGCGATTTCGGCCAGCGCCTCGTCGCTGACATGCAGGCCGATTTCCATGGCAGCCAGCCTTTGGACAAGGCCCGCCAGCTGGATTTTGGCGATGGCAGCGATATTCGCTTCGCCCAGGGCATGGAACACCACCACCTCGTCGATACGGTTGATGAACTCCGGCCGGAAGTAATTTTTCACCTCGGCCATCACCGCGAGCTTGACCACACCGTAGTCGGAGCCGGCCATTTGTTGGATTTGCTGTCCACCCAGGTTGGAGGTCATCACGATCACCGTGTTCTTGAAATCCACGGTGCGGCCCTGCCCGTCGGTCATGCGGCCGTCGTCCAGCACTTGCAGCAACACATTGAATACGTCCGGGTGCGCCTTCTCGACTTCATCCAGCAGGATCACGCTATAAGGTTTCCTGCGCACCGCCTCGGTGAGGTAGCCGCCCTCGTCGTACCCCACATAGCCGGGCGGCGCACCGATGAGACGTGCCACCGAGTGCTTTTCCATGAATTCGCTCATATCGATGCGGATGAGATGCTCTTCCGAATCAAACAGGAATTCGGCCAGTGCCTTGCATAGCTCGGTCTTGCCCACGCCAGTGGGCCCCAGGAACAGGAAGGAGCCGTAAGGACGGTTGGGATCGGAGAGCCCGGCGCGCGAGCGGCGAATGGCGTCCGACACCAGGCCCACGGCTTCGTCCTGCCCCACCACGCGCTGGTGCAGCTTGTCTTCCATGTTGACGAGCTTGTCGCGCTCGCCCTGCATCATCTTGGAGACAGGGATGCCGGTGGCACGCGAAACGACTTCAGCGATTTCCTCGGCGCCCACTTGGGTGCGCACCAAGCGGTTCTTGGCCTGGGTGTTTTCCGATTTCTCGGCCTGCTTCAGCTGGGTCTCGAGTTGCGGCAGCTTGCCGTACTGCAACTCGGCCAGCTTGTCGAATTGGCCCTTGCGTTGCAGGTCGGCCATTTGCGCGCGCACTTTTTCGATTTCCTCGCGGATATGCTGCGCGCCCTGCACCTGCGCTTTTTCCGCCTTCCAGATTTCTTCCAGGTCGGAATACTCTTTTTCCAGGCGGCGGATTTCGTCTTCGATCAGGCTGCGGCGCTTTTTGGAGGCCTCGTCCTTTTCCTTCTTGACAGACTCGCGCTCGATCTTCAACTGGATCAGACGGCGGTCGAGCTTGTCCATGGATTCCGGCTTGGAGTCGATTTCCATGCGTATGCGCGCGGCGGCCTCGTCGATCAGGTCGATGGCCTTGTCGGGCAGGAAGCGGTCGGTAATGTAACGGTGCGAAAGCTCGGCCGCGGCGACGATGGCCGGGTCGGTGATGTCCACCCCATGATGGACCTCGTATTTCTCCTGCAGGCCGCGCAGGATGGCTACGGTGGCTTCCACCGAGGGCTCATCGACCAGCACTTTCTGGAAGCGCCTTTCCAAGGCGGCATCTTTTTCCACGTACTTGCGGTATTCGTCCAGGGTGGTGGCGCCCACGCAATGCAGTTCGCCCCGCGCCAGCGCCGGTTTCAGCATATTGCCGGCGTCCATGGCGCCTTCGGCCTTGCCGGCGCCTACCATGGTGTGCAATTCGTCGATAAAGACAATAGTCTGGCCTTCGTCTTGCGCCAGCTCTTTCAGCACCGCCTTCAGGCGTTCTTCGAACTCGCCGCGATACTTGGCTCCCGCCAGCAAGGCCGCCATGTCCAGCGACAGCACCCGTTTGCCCTTCAGGGACTCCGGCACTTCGTCGTTGATGATGCGTTGCGCCAAGCCTTCGACGATGGCGGTCTTGCCCACGCCCGGTTCGCCGATCAACACCGGGTTGTTCTTGGTGCGGCGCTGCAGGACCTGGATGGTGCGGCGGATTTCATCGTCGCGGCCGATCACCGGGTCCAGCTTGCCCTGGCGGGCACGGTCGGTCAGGTCGATGGTGTACTTCTTGAGCGATTCGCGCTGGCCTTCGGCTTCCTGCGAGCTCACACCCTCGGCGCCGCGCACGGCGGTGATGGCGGCCTCAAGCGCTTGCTTGTTGGCGCCGTGCTCCTTGAACGAACGGCCCGCTTCGCCCTTGTCGCCCAGCAGGGCCAGCAGGAACAACTCGCTGGCGATGAACTGGTCGCCGCGCTTGGTGGCTTCCTTGTCGGTCAGGTTGAGCAGATTGCCCAGGTCGCGGGATACCGAGATTTCGCCGCCCTGGCCTTCTACCTTGGGCAGGCGTTTTACCGCGGCTTCCAGCGAGGTCTTGAGCTTGGGCACAGCTACGCCGGCGCGGGCCAACAGGGAGGACGTGCCGCCGTCCGGCTGGTCGATCAGGGCGAGCAGCAGGTGCGCGGGTTCGATAAACCCGGCATCGTTTGCCAATGCCATGCTCTGGGCGTCGGCCAGGGCTTGCTGGAATTTGGTGGTCAGCTTGTCGATTCTCATGGTGGTGCGATTTTCAGGTTGATGTTGGTTTGCTTCTAAAGATAAGGCGAAACCCCGTCATTTCAAGACCTTGGCGGAACTTAGGGTGCGGATTGCCGGTCTGCCAGGTTGGCCTGGCCGGGGATTTGCGTGCATTTGACGATAGCCCCGGCCAGCGTTGATAGAATGGCTTACCTACCTACGGAAACTTCATGCGCCCCACTCTTTTTTTCCCCGCCCTGTTTGCCGTTGCTCTACTCGCCTCCGGCTGCGCTTCCACCAATGCTCCCAAGGCGGACCCGCTGGAGGGCATGAACCGGGCGACTTTTGCCTTCAACGACGCGGTCGACAAGGCCGTGCTGAAACCGGTCGCGCAGGGCTATCGCGCCGTTACGCCAGGCTTTGCGCGCGAAGGCGTGTCCAACGCCTTCAATAACGTGGGTGATGTTGCGGTCGCGGCTAATAATCTCCTGCAAGGCAAGCCTGTAGACGCGGCGTCGGACTTAGCCCGACTGGTGGTGAACTCCACCCTGGGCATACTCGGCTTGTTCGATGTCGCCTCGCCCATGGGCCTGGAAAAGCACAACGAGGACTTCGGCCAGACGCTGGGCCGCTGGGGCGTGGGTAGCGGCCCCTACCTGGTTGTCCCCCTGATGGGCCCATCCACCTTCCGCGATGCCATCGGCCGCCCGGTAGACGGCTACGCCGGTTACTTCCGCTACGTCAAACACGTGCCGACTCGTAACGTCCTGCTGGCCAGCGAACTTATCGCTGTGCGCGAAAGCCTGCTCAATGCCTCCGGTTCGCTGGAAGAAGCCTCGCTGGACCGCTACCAATTCCTGCGCGACGCCTATCTGCAGCGGCGCCTGAACCTGGTGTACGACGGCAAGGCGCCGTCGGCAATGAAGGAACAACTGGCCGACGATCTGGAGCCGCCAGCTGCACCGGCGAAGCCTGCCGTCAGCGAAAAACCGGCCGGCGATAAAAAATGAACCCGCTGCAAATCGCCGGCCTGATTCTGGTTCTTGTCGCGTTTTGCGTAATGATGGGTTTGATCCTGCGTTATTTTCAGCGCGAGCGGGCGCGGGCGCTGAATGCCGGCGATAACGGCCCGGAAAAGCCGGTTGCCTTGCTGATCTCGGGCATCATCGCCAGCGGCGCAGCCTTGGCGATTCTGACCGCCTATCTGATATTTTTCCGCAACTGGGGCTAGGTTCCGCCGATAACACCATGGCCTTCGAGTTGATCAGCCGCGTTTCCTGGGCACACCTCGACGCCAACGGGCATATGGCCAATACCGCGTACCTGAATATCGCCGTCGATGCCCGTTTTTCCTACTTCTCCTCCTGCGGCATGCCGCCCGCCGAATTCGCCAAGCTGCGCATCGGGCCGGTGGTGCGCCACGACGAAGTCGAATACTTCAAGGAACTGCACTTACTGCAAACGCTAAAGGTGAATTTCCTGCTGGCGGGGCTCAGCGAGGACGGCTCGCGCTTTCGTATCCGCAACGAAATTCGCCGCGACGACGATGTGCTGGCGGCAAAAATCACTACACTGGGCGGCTGGTTCGACCTTAACGCCCGCAAATTGATTGCCCCACCCGATAAACTGGCGGAAGCGCTGCGCAGCCTTCCGCACAGCGATGACTACCAGGCTTTAGAATCCAGCCTGAAAAGCCAGCCCAGCTAGGAGACCCTATGGCCGATATTTCCATCTCTCGCAAGCATCAGCTCGGCCTCAAGGGGGCCAAGACCGCCGCCGACAAAATGGCTGACAAGCTGGGCGAAAAATTCGATCTGACCGGCGACTGGAACGGCAACCGCCTCAATTTTCACCGCCCCGGCGTCACCGGGTTCCTGGCCATCAGCGAGACCACGGTGGAGTTGGAAGTTTCGCTGGGCTTTATGCTGAAAATGATGCGGGGGCCGATTGAATCTTCGGTCAACGAGCAACTGGATAAGGTTTTGGCTGCGCCCAAGGCGGCTCCGGCGGCCAAGGCGCCTGCGAAAGCAGCCGCCAAGCCAGCGGCGAAAGCCGCACCCGTCCCCAAGACGGCGAAAAAACCGGCCACAAAAAAGTAGCCAAAATATCACCTGCCCCCGCGAAGGCGGGGGCCTAAGTTCATGTGCGAAACTTGGGCCCCCGCCTGCGCGGGGGCAGGTATTCCAGCCGGGTTATTTCGTACCGAACAGGCGGTCGCCGGCGTCACCCAGGCCCGGCACAATATAGCCATGGTCGTTGAGGTGGCTGTCGATGGCAGCGGTGTATAGCTGCACATCGGGGTGTGCCTTACTAAGCACCTCCACCCCCTCGGGGGCGGCCAGCAGGCAAACGAATTTCATGGCGCCCGCGCCGTTTTCCTTCAGACGCGTCAATGCGGCCACGGCCGAGTGGCCGGTAGCGAGCATGGGGTCGAGTACGATGGCGAGCCGCGAGCCGATGTCCTCCGGCACCTTCAGGTAATACTCCACCGCCTGCAAAGTGGCCGGGTCGCGATAAAGACCGACGTGGCCCACACGTGCAGAGGGCACGATGTCCAGCATGCCGTCCAACAGCCCATTTCCCGCGCGCAGGATGGAGACCAGGCAGAGTTTTTTGCTGCTCAAGAAAGGCGCATCCATGGCGGTCAGCGGCGTTTCAATCGCCCGCGTTTCCACCGGCAGGTCGCGCGTCACCTCGTAGGCCATCAGCACGCCGATTTCCTTCAACAGGCGCCGGAAATTCGCTGTAGAAGTCTCCTTGCTGCGCATGATGGAGAGCTTGTGCTGGACCAGGGGGTGATTGATGACATGGATATTGTCGGGCATGACTACCTTTCCGATGACGGTGCGCTCGCTATGATGCCGTCATTATGCCGCATCGGCGAGGCCGTCGAACGGTGCTGCATGGCCCTGGAAAATACGCTCGATCAGCAAGGTTTCGCGAGCGGCGATAGTTTCCAGAAACTCGTCCGCGCCCCGCATATGCCGGAACGCGGTGAACCCGGCTTCCAGAAACTGCTGCATGGCCTCCAGCCCCGCCATGCGCGCGGGTCTGCGCAGCATTTTCAGCGTGGGATAGATCAGCGGCTGCTTGACCATGCGATCCAGGCCCGCGCCGACGGTGCGCATCAACGCAACCTGCCGCAGGCGGTCGCCGTGCCGCCCCGCTGCACGAAAGGCTTTCACGTAGCGTTGATCGGTGATTTCTGCATCGCTTATGTCCGCCGCCAGCGCCTGATCGAACTCTTCGGCCAGCACATCCAGGGCCAGGGCGTCACTGACGGCCTGATAGGCAAATGCCGGCAACAGGCGCTGCATGGTGGGCACCATTCGGCGCAAATCGGCGTCGCGCAAGGCAGAGTCCTTGCCGCCGTACAACTCGTCCAGAAAAAATGCCACCGTCGGTGTGTAGCGCCGTTGGGCAGCCAGGTCCGCGTAAGTCGCAGCCAGACGTTTACGCTGCCAGGCCTTCACACGTTTGGCTTGCGCGTATAGCGCCGCGTCGCGCTGATCGGGACCGCGTAATTTCGCCAGCGTTTCCAGATGTTTGAGCATGAAGGAATTAGAGCAATCAATCTATTAAAGGCGTTGCGCGTAGTCAGCGCACTGGTATTCTAGTCAGCTATTCGCGTCTGATAATTTTGCTATGGATTTGAGCCAACCCGCCGCTAACGATCTGCAAGCGCTCTTCGAGCGCAGCCGCGCCGCGTTTGCACGCGAACCGCTGCCCTCAGCCGAAGAGCGCAGGGCCAGATTAGGCAAGCTTGGCAGAATGCTCAAGCTGCATATGGCCGAACTGGAGCAGGCCATCAGCGCCGATTTCGGCCATCGCTCGGCACATGAATCGCGCATGCTGGAGATGTTTCCGGCGCTGGGTGCCATCGGCGATGCGCGGCGTCACCTAAAAAGCTGGATGCGTTCCAAACGCTCCTGGGCGTCGATGTGGTTTTTGCCGGCGCGCAATGAAATCCGCCCGCAGCCGCTAGGCGTGGTTGGCATCATCGTGCCCTGGAACTACCCCGTCCTGCTGGCGGTGGCGCCGCTGGTGGGCGCGCTTGCGGCCGGCAACCGGGTGCTGATCAAGATGAGCGAATTCACGCCGCGCACCGGCGCTTTGTTCGCCCGGCTGATAGCCGAGACCTTTCCCGGCGGCGAAGTCGCCGTCGTCAACGGCGATGCCGATGTGGCCCGCCAATTCGCGTCGCTCCCGTTCGATCACTTGTTGTTCACCGGCTCGACAGCGGTGGGCCGCAAGGTGATGCAGGCGGCGGCGCAAAACCTCACCCCGGTGACGCTGGAACTGGGCGGCAAATCGCCCACCATCGTCGGCCCCGAGTGCGATTTACGTGAGGCGGCGGACAAAATCCTGTTCGGCAAATGCCTCAACGCCGGGCAGACCTGCATCGCGCCGGACTACGTGCTGCTGCCGCGCGGCAGCGAGTCGGCCTTCGTCAAGGCCGCCAGCGACGTGCTTGCGACCCGCTATCCGGACCTGGCCGATAACGACGATTACAGCGCCATTATCAATGCCGCGCACCTGGCGCGGCTGCGCGGCCTGATCACCGACGCCCGCGCGAAGGGCGCCAATGTCATCGGCTACGCTCCGGAAGGAGAGTCGCTGGAAAACTCGGCCAAGCTGGCCCCCACCCTGCTCTACCCGGTCAACGACGATATGCAGGTGATGCAGGAAGAAATTTTTGGCCCGCTGCTGCCGCTGGTGACCTACGACACCATCGACAGCGCCATTGCCTACGTCAACGCACGCCCGCGCCCGCTGGCGCTCTACTACTTCGGCAATTTCGCCGACCATATCGACAAGGTGCTCAACAACACCATCTCGGGCGGGGTGTCGGTCAATGAGACCATTTTGCATATTTCGCAGGACGCCCTGCCCTTCGGCGGCGTCGGCCCTTCCGGCATGGGCGCTTATCACGGCCGCAAGGGCTTCGAGACCTTCTCGCATATGAAGCCGATCTTCCATCAGGCGCCGCTCAACGGCTTATTCTTGTTCAAGCCGCCCTACCGCGAACGCTTCGACGCGTTGATCAAGCTGCTGCTGCGCTGATATGCAACTAACCCGGCGTGAATTTCTCAAGGTGGGAGCCGTGACCGCGGCCGGCCTCGCCGTGTTGCCCTGGCTGGGCCGCGCCACGGCGGGCGATGGCGCGGGCTCGCTGGACCTGAAGTTTCTCGCCAACCACGATGCGGAGCTGATCGCAGCCCTGGCGCCTGCGATCCTGGCCGGCGCACTGCCCGAGGAGCCGGCTTCGCGCGCCATCGCCATCAATGAAGTGGTGGAAGCCTTCGACCGCGCGGTGGCCGGCCTGTCGCCGCGCCTGCAAGGGGAGGTGCAGGAACTGCTGGGCCTGCTGACCTTTGCCCCCACGCGTCGGCTGGTGGCGGGTGTCGCCCAGCCCTGGCGCGAGGCATCCACCGAAGACGTGGCCGCGTTCCTGCAACGCTGGCGCAATAGCCGCTTTGCTCTGCTGCAACAAGGCTATCAGGCCCTCGCGCGCCTGACGGTGGCCTGCTGGTACGGTAATCCGCTGTCCTGGGACCGCATCGAGTATCCCGGCCCGCCGCACGCCAAGGAATTGGGCTTGTTATGAGCGCCTCCGTGATCCCCGACCCGATCCGCATCGCCCGCGACGATCCCGCGCGCAAGTGGAAAGTCATCGACGGCAGCTCGCTTACCACCGACCTGAAGCTGGAGTGCGATGTGGTCATCGTCGGTTCCGGCGCAGGCGGCGGCATGAGCGCAGAAATTCTCGTCAAGGCGGGATTGCGCGTGATCATGATCGAGGAAGGCCCTTTCAAAAGCTCCAGCGACTTCCGTATGCGCGAGCGCGACGCCTACCCGCAGTTGTATCAGGAGTCGGCCGGGCGCCAGACCAAGGATAAGGGCATCACCATTTTGCAGGGCCGCACCGTGGGCGGCTCCACCACCGTCAACTGGACCTCCAGTTTCCGCACACCCGACAGCACCCTGGCTTACTGGGACAAGACCTTTGGTCTGAGTGAATACTCGTCCGAGCGCATGCGGCCCTGGTTCGAGTTTGTGGAGGCGCGGCTGGGTGTATCGCCCTGGCCGATTCCGCCCAACGCGAATAACGATGCCCTGCGGCGCGGCTGCGAAAAACTCGGCATTCCTTCAGCTGCTATTGCCCGCAATGTGCGGGGCTGTTGGAACCTGGGCTACTGCGGCATGGGCTGCCCCACCAATGCCAAGCAATCCATGCTGGTCACAACTATCCCCAGCACGCTGGATCACGGTATGACCCTGATTCACTCCGCACACGTGGAGCACATCGCTCATCGCTTCGGCCATGCCAGCACACTGCTTGCCCACGGTACACCAGGTACGCGACAGGCGCGCATCACGGTACGCGCGCGGCACTTCGTGCTGGCGGGCGGCGCCATCAACACACCGGCGTTGATGCTGCGCTCGCAACTGCCCAATCCGCACGGCACCCTGGGCGCGCGCACCTTCCTCCATCCATCCACGGTCAGCGCAGCGGTATTCGAGGAAAAGATCGACGCCTTCTCTGGCGCGCCGCAGACGGTGTACTCGGATCATTTTCTGCAGGTGGCGCCGATTGACGGACCGGTAGGCTACAAGCTGGAAGCGCCGCCTATCCACCCGGTGCTGGCCGGCATCACCCTGCAGGGCTTCGGCAGCGAGCACGCGGCCTGGATGAAGCGCCTGCCCTATTTGCAGGTGTTGATCGCGCTAATGCGCGACGGCTTTCACGAGGATAGCCCCGGCGGCCAGGTGGCGATCCACGGCGACGGCAGCCCCGTACTCGATTATCCGATCAGCGCGGCGCTTTGGGACGGCGCGCGGCGCTCGCTGCTGACCATGGCCGAGATACAGTTTGCTGCCGGCGCAAAAATCGTCATGCCGTTTCACGAGGACAGCAAACCCTGCCGCAGTTGGGCCGAGGCGCGCAAGCTGATCGAGTCTCTGAGCATGGAAGTATTGCGCACCCGTGTGGCCAGCGCCCACGTCATGGGCGGCTGCGGGATGGGCAACGACCCGCGCAACTCGGTGATTTCCGGCGACGGCCGGCATCACCAGATGGATAACGTCTGGGTATTCGACGGCTCGGCCTTTCCGACCTCGATCGGCGCCAATCCGCAGGTGTCGATTTACGCCATGGCCGCGCGCAACGCCACGCAGCTTGTCGAGAGCTTTATCGACAAGCCGCGTCAGAGCAATGCGTGATGCCGGGGTGGCTTATTCCTTGTTGAGATAAGCGGCAGCCACACCCAGTAACAACATGGAGACGGTGTCGAGCAGGATCTGCTTGACGACCAGGTCCGCCGGCATGGGTTGCACAGCGTAGTAAATCATGTAGTTCGGGATGGTGATCAGCACCGCCAGGCCTGCACCGAACCGCAAACCTTGCTCCCAGTGCGGCTTGCCTTTCTCGCGGCCACCCCGATAGGCCCAGGTTACGCCGATGCCGATGAAGACGTGCGCCAGGATCATGAAACCGAAGTACGAACCCTGCTGCGCTTCCGGCCGAAACATGGCGCCCAGCTTGGCGTAATCGGCTGCCAGAAATCCACCATGCACCGCGCCGCCCAGCAGCATGGAAACAACAAACAGGCCCACCACCGAAATCAGGAATTTCTTGTCCATGACACCTCCTCCGAAGTGATTGTGGAAAGATTCTATGCCTGTCCGCTCGATTAGACAAAAGCGGGCCGCCTGCAACTAGACAAAAGCGCCCCGGCAGCTGGTCAATGCTTGGCGCCGCCCCCGGCTTCATCACCCCACAACTCCTTGAGCCTTGCATCGCGTCCGCAACCGGCGCGATAGAACTTGTAGCGTACGGGATTATTCAGATAAAAATCCTGGTGGTAGTCCTCGGCGGGCGTGAACTCGCCGGCGGCGGTGATTTCGGTAACGATCTCGCCCGGGAAGGGGCGCGATTTATTCAGTTCTGCCTTGGAGGCTTCGGCGGCTTTCTTTTGCGCGGCGTCAAAATAAAAAATGCCGGTGCGGTACTGGGTGCCGTGGTCGCAAAACTGCTGGTTACGCACGGTGGGATCGATATTGCGCCAGAACACGTACAGCAGTTTTTCGTACGTCACCTTGCGCGGGTCGTACACGACCTGCACGGCTTCGGCGTGCCCGGTTTGCCCGCTGGAGACCTGCTCATAGGTCGGGTTCTTGGTCACACCGCCGATATAACCCGAGGTGGTCGATTTCACGCCGTCGATGGCGTCGAACGGCGCTTCCATGCACCAGAAACAGCCGCCGGCAAATACCGCCTTGGCGCTGGTTGGGATAGGGGCGGCAGCAGGGGTGGCAGACGCGGCAACGGGCTTGGCCTTGTCCGCAGCAAAACTCAGGGTTGCCGCCGAGGCAATCAGCAGGCCGTACAGGAATTTCCGGATCACGATGGTTCCTTGCATTGAGAAGAATTCAAGTATGTCGTGCAAAACGCTCAACGATTACCAAACTCATATACGGTACGATGAAATGACCGAAAAAGATTCACCACCGTAACAAAGAATTGTTTCTTTAGGACAGCTATGCGCGAATATCGTTTCCGACTGGTCAATGTTTTTGCCGAAACGCCGCTGGGCGGCAATCCTCTGTGCGTGTTTGAAGACGGGCGCGGCATCAGCGATGTGGAGATGCAGGCGCTGGCCCTGCAAATGAACCTGTCCGAAACCACTTTCGTTTTGCCTTCCGAAAAGGCGACGGCGAAGGTTCGCATTTTCACGCCCACTTTCGAGATGGCCTTTGCCGGCCACCCCACTCTGGGAAGTGCCCATGTGGTGCGCGATTTAGTTTCCGCCGGCGACCAGGTCTCGCTGGAAATGCGTGCCGGCGTGATCCCGGTGGAGGCGAAGCAGGATCGCTGGACCCTGGCAGCCAACGCCCCCACCAGCCGCGACGGTGCCCCCTCCAATCCACAGCTCGCCGCCATACTGCAATTGGCGCCGGAGGACGTGGGCGTGGGCGCCCGCTGGATCAACACCGGCAGCGAGCAATTGATCGTGCCGCTCGCCAGCGTAGATGCCGTGAAACGCGCCAACCCCAAGGCCGATTTGTTGAAAGAAATATCCAGCGACACCGGCCGGTCCATGGCTTACATTTTTGCCCCCGATGGCGACGGCAAACTCTATTCGCGTTTCTTTTTCCTGAAGCACGGCAGCGTCATCGAGGACCCGGGCACCGGCTCCGCCACGGCCAACCTGGGCGGGTGGCTTTTGCATATGCAGACCACACTGCCGACCGAATTTGCCATCGAGCAAGGCGAGGCCGTGGGCCGGCCCTGCCATCTGAGTTTGCGGGTGGATGCGAGCGGGAATATTTTTGTGGGTGGGCAGGTAATAGAGATTGGGCGAGGGACGATTCGTTTGCCTTAAGGTTGTCGCGGTAGCCGCCGGCTACGCACATGCGTGGCGTTGTGAATAGTATGTTTGCTCTAATGTTTGGCCGTACATTGTTTCCATTCTGATAGACGAATACCAACGGAGAACAATATGGCCAAGAAACTGAAACGCGCTGCCTCGGCAGCAATGTCTGCCGCAGGTGCTATGGAACAAATCAGCGAAAAAATCGGCGCGCTGGCGTCCAATCTGTCCAGCCAACCCACCTCCAAGCAGGTGATGGAATCGGCCCAGCAAATCTGGCAGGCCGGTTTGGGCGCGTTTTCCAAGGCGCAGGCGGAGGGCCGCAAGGTGTTCGACACCCTGGTGGAACAAGGCGCCCAATTTGAGAAGCAAACCCGCACGGCGGCCGAAGCCACCCTGGAAACCGCCCGCGAACAGGCCAGCAAGACGCTGGGCCTCGCCGGCGGCAAGTTCGACAAGCTCGAACAGGTATTCGAAGAGCGCGTTCACAAATCGCTGAACCGCCTGGGCGTCTTGACCAGCAAGGACGTTGAAGCCCTGTCCAAGCAGGTTGCGGAACTGGCTGATTCGGTGCGCGCCCTGCTCGCCCAGGAAAAGCGCAGCGCTACCCGCCCCGCAGCCAAGAAACCCGCCGCGAAGGCAGCCGCCCGCAAGCCGGTAGCGAAGAAGCCCGCCGCTAAAAAGCCGGCTGCTCGCAAGTAAGGATCATCGCAAGGCACCCGACGTATAGGGTGTAAGGTCTCCTCCTCGTCCTGTTTATCGGGACGTTTCGCCCCAAGACTGCAAAGTCTTGGGGCTTTTTATTATGGGCTCCCCAATACCGGCAGGCATAAGGTCATTTATTACAAACCCGGAAAATTTGTACTTTTTGAACACTAAATAGTCAAAAAAACCCGAAAATCAGGCGATTTTCGGGTTTTCTCTTTTTTAGGGCGGGAGTTATCAGGTAAAAACGGGGGCAGCACGCCATCCTGCCGACTTATTCCTCGCTCAGCACTCGGTTTACCAGCTTTACATAGGCTTTCATGGCGTCTTCGTTGCTCATACCCTTGATTTTAGCCCACGCGTCATACTTGGCGCGGCCGACAAAATCAGTAAATCCAGGCTTGTCGCCAGCCACATCACCCTCGGAGGCTTGCTTGAAATGGGCATAAAGCCTCAATTTCATGTCGTTTCCGGGGTCTTTTTTGGCCTTGGTGACATCTTTTGCCGCTTTGTCGAACTGCTTTTTAAGGTCTGACATCAGGACTCTCCTCCAAGTTTGCGGGAAATAAGGCCTTTTGAAACAGCTTGGCCACCCATTTAGGGGTTTTCAGAAGCAGACAATAACGCTAAAGTGCCTGAAATGGAATCGCGCCGGACCGAATATTACAGGCGTATAAAAGCAAAACCTGATGAGCGCCTGAGCAGCGAACGTCCATCAGGTATTTGAATACCGACCTCCACCTCCGCCAACTCGACATGTCCAACCTTCCGCCGTTTACCGTAATGGGCCGCGAACGCATGACCGGTGTGGACACGGCGTGGCTGCGCATGGAACACCCGACCAATCTGATGATGATCGTCGGCGTGATGATGTTCGAGAACAAGGTCGATTTCGCCAAACTCAAAACTGTGATCGAGCAGCGCTGGCTGTCCTACAAGCGTTTCAAGCAAAAGGCGGTGCAGGACCCGACCGGCGCCTGGTGGGAGACCGACAAGAAATTCGATCTGCAAAACCATCTGAAGCGCGGCAAGCTGCCCGGCAAGGGCAGCAAGCGCGACCTGGAAGATTATGTGAGCCAGATGGCCGGCGAGGGCCTCGATTTCACCAAGCCGCTGTGGCAGTTTCACTTGGTGGACTATCAGGGCGGCTCGGCGCTGATCACGCGCATTCATCACTGCTATGCCGACGGCATTGCGCTCATCAGCGTCATGCTGTCGCTCACCGCCGATAGCGCTGAGGCCAGCCTCTCCCGCCCCAAGCCCGCTGCCAAGCGCGCCCGCGACGAAATGGATTTCTGGACCAGTGTGACCAAGCCGATGGCCAGTGTATGGTCGGGTGCGATGAAGCTCTCGCGCGGGTTGGTTGAACAGGGATTGGAAATCGCCAAAGACCCCGCCACCATGCGCGAGTTCGCCACCAAGGGCATGGAACTCGCGGACGAGTTGCGCAAAATCGCGTTAATGCAACCCGACTCGCCCACCCGTTTCAAGGGCAACCTCAATCGCGCCAAGCGTGTGGCCTGGTGCGACCCCCTGCCCTTGTCAGAGGTGAAGGTCATCGGTCAGGCGCTGGGCTGCTCGATCAATGATGTGTTGCTGGCCACCGCCGCCGGGGCACTACGCGATTACCTGGAACGCAAAGGCGACAAGACCGAGGGCGTGGAACTGCGTGCCATCGTCCCCGTCAATCTGCGCCCCATCGAAAAAGCCGGCGAACTGGGCAACCAGTTCGGCCTGGTGTTTGCCGACCTGCCCATCGGCGTGGAAGACCCGGTGGAGCGCCTGCGGCTGGTGCGCTCGCGCATGAAGGCGCTGAAAGGCTCCACGCAACCCATCGTGGCTTTCGTGCTGCTGCAGGCAGTGGGACTGGGACCGAAGATTTTGCAGGACCAGATCGCGGGCCTCATCGGCCGCAACGCCACGGCGGTGATGACCAATGTGCCCGGCCCGCAAAAACCGCTTTACCTGGCCGGCCGGGAAATCGAAGAAATCGAATTCTGGGTGCCGCAATCGGGCGGCATCGGCATGGGCGTTTCCATCCTCACCTACAACGGCAAGGTGCAGTTCGGCCTCATCACCGACGCCGGCCTGGTGCCCGACCCTGACAACATCATCAATAAGTTCGGCGACGAATTTGAGAAGCTGGTGATGCAGACCCTGATGGGACCGTACGGGCCGGAGTTTGAGGAAGAGCTGGAACGGGCCTTCGGCGATAAGGCGGTTGCCGCCCCTAAACGCACGCGGGCCAGCTAAGCCAGCGTTAGGTATTTCCCTGATTCAATGGGGAAATCACCCATATGTAACAAGAATTTGCAATTTGTAAGCGCGCTGTCAGCTTGGCGCCAATGCATATTTGTAAAATTCGTTTACAAATATAGCCAAGAGATTCAATTGGTAAATCGCGCCTCTTTTTTCTTCGCAAATTTGCGCGAGGTTCCACGCTTCAATTTGACCGCGTCCGTCCACCAGCTCACCCGCATCGGACGCATGACGTTGCATTGCTGGCTAGCGGCATTCTTCCTTTTTTCTACGTCGCCAGTGGCAATCGCTGCGCCCAAGAGTTGGACGGGTACCGCCAGCGCACTTTGGTCCAATCCCGCTAACTGGTCGCCGGCCGGTGCGCCTGCCAACGGCGACGACCTGTATTTCCCTTCGGCCAGCCCACACCCGAATACCACCAACGACCTCACCAACCTGTCGGTGGTCGGAATAGTCGTAAATGGCACCGGTAATGTGCTGAGTGGCAACGCCATCATTTTGAAGGGCAACCTCATTGCCTTCCAGGAGGTCGTCGTCAATCTGGACATCGATATTCGCGCCGACAATATCGAATTGGACAGTTTCACCAGTAATGGTGCAATCGATATCAACGCCGCTGGTGTTCTGCTTAACTATGGTCAATTGAATGGCCGGGTCGATGCCCACGCCAACGACTTTTCGGTCTCAAATGTCATTTTCAATGGCACGCTGGCCGGAAGCGGATCGCTGGATTTGGGCGGGTCCCTGGTGATCAATGGATCCGGCACCTTCAGCGGAACCATTTCCGGTTCCAGCTACCTTTCCGACCTCTACCTGAACGCCGCTTCACTGCCATCCGCCACCATCCTGTCGGCGAACCTGTACGGTAATGGCACGGTAGGCGCCATATTTAATTCCACCGTAACGCCGTCGCAGGCCTATGCCAACAGCCCCGGCTATGTGAGCAATTCGACGGGAATAATCAACTCTGGGAACCTGCAGGACCCGAACCTGAACGTCCAGATCAACGGCGCCTCTCCAGGTTCCGGCTACACGCAGATTAACGCGACCGGCACCATCACCCTGGTGAACTCTCCCGCCCTGACGGTCACGCTGAGCCCTTCCTTCATACCTGCTACGGGACAGCAATACATCATCGTCAGCAACGACGGCAGCGACCCGATTGTCGGCAGTTTCTACAATTATCCCGAAGGATCGCAGTTCACGCTCCCTGGCGGATACCAATTCAAGATCAGCTATCGCGGCGGAGACGGCAACGACATCGTATTGACGTGCATAAGCGCACCCAGAGTATGGACAGGTCCGTCCGGCGGTGCGTGGTCGCAAGCGGCAAACTGGGCAAACGGTATCCCCCAGTCCGGCGACGCCGTGATGTTTCCTGCCACCATCTCCAATATCACCGTCAACAACGACCTGAGCGGCCTGTCCCTGTCCGGACTCACCATCGCCGGCAGAGGCATCACCATCAACGGCAACGCGCTTGCACTCGCCGGGCCCTATTCCTCGGTGGGTGGCAACACGCTGAACCTTCCCATGGATATTCGCGCCAACGATATTTCCTTCGGCGACTACATTAATGGCGGGGAAAACTTCGGTGGTCACGTTGACATCAACGCGTCCGGCATCAGGTTTAACAGCTGTGTTTTCACTGCCGGCGTGGATGTACACGGAAACAGTGTTCAATTCCTAGGCGGCACCCTGAACGGGCCGTTGGCCGGGACGGGCGCTATCAGCTTCTCCGGCACCATCGGGGCTTCGGGCACCTATAGCGGGCAAATCAGCGGATTCGTCAATCTGAACAACGCTTCGCTGCCGTCTGCATCGTTCACCGCAAGCATTTCCGGCAACGGCACCATCGGTAGCTTTTACGCAAACAGCGCGCAGCCCGCGCAGGTCTACCCCTTCGGCGGCCCCATCGGCAATTCCGTAGGGGTGCTCAACACCGGCAATCTCACGCTCGCCGGCTTTACGACCTTTTTGATCACCGGGCCAAATCCCGGCACCGGCTATTCACAAATCAGCACGACCGGCACGGTCAGCATCAACAATTTCTCCACCCCGCTGATGCTAAGTATCAGCGGGTTCACGCCAACGCCGGGCCAGGAATTTATCCTGGTCAAGAATGACGGCGTCGACGCCGTCGGCGGACACTTTGTCGGCAACAACGCAAACGACGGCGTCCCGTTGCTCGAAGGGACTGTTTTCCAATTTTCCGGGATTCGTTACAAATTGAGCTACCAGGGTGGCGACGGCAACGATATTTCATTGACTGCCTTGGTCAGCACCCCGTCCACAACCACTATCGCCTCCTCGTTGAACCCGTCCGCGGCCGGGCAGTTGGTGACCTTCACGTCGGTCGTCTCCGGCAATGGGCCTCCCCCCACCGGCACAGTCGCCTTTGTCGATTACAACACCACTATCGCAACCGTCCCGCTCACTGCCGCCGGGCGCGCCGTTTTCGCGACCTCGTCCCTGGCGCAAGGGCCGCACCTGATTTACGCGGTCTACAGCGGCGACGCCACCTATGTACCAAGTTCGGCTTCACTTGGCGTACAACAGGTAAATGCTCCGGTCATCTCCATTTCACCCGCGACATTGCCGAGCAACCTCGTCAATACGCCTTATCCTTCTACCAATATCATTGCCGGCGGCGGCACTGCGCCTTATTCATTTGCCGTCACCTCGCTATCCCTGCCAAACGGTTTGACCCTGTCGTCCTCCGGCGTACTGAGCGGGACGCCGACGGTCGTTGGTACCTTCAACTTCGACATCACCGCTACCGATGCACACTTTTTCTCCGGTGCACGCGCCTACTCGATCACCATCACCTCCGTTCCAACGACCATTGCCCAGACTATTACCTTTGCCAATCCCGGAGCGCAAACCACCGGCGGCACGCTGAACCTCAGCGCCAGCTCAAGCTCAGGGCTTGTTGTCGCATTCAGTTCGCTCACCACCTCCGTGTGCACGGTCTCCGGTGCTACCGCCACTTTTGTCGGCATCGGCAGTTGCACCATTGCAGCGGACCAAGTGGGAAACGCCAACTACTCGGCGGCACCGCGCGTCACGCAGACCTTCACCGTCAATCCAGCTCTGCTTTCCCAGTCGATCAATTTTTCCAACCCGGGTACCCAGGTCGCCGGCGGGACAGTCAGTCTTGTCGCCAGCGCCAGTTCGGGGCTGCAAGTGGTGTTCAGTTCATTGAGCACCTCGGTTTGCACGGTGTCGGGGAGCACCGCCAGCCTGATTGCAGCGGGCACCTGCACCATCGCGGCGGATCAGGGCGGAAACAGCGCGTATTCTCCCGCCAGCCGTGCCATCCAGGCCTTTGCCGTCAACGCCGCTGTACTGTCGCAGACCATTACCTTTGCCAACCCCGGGACGCGAGTGGTGGGCCAGCCGTTGAATCTGGCAGCGAGTTCCACTTCCGGTCTGACAGTGACCTTCAGTTCCCTCACCCCTTCGGTTTGCACCGTGAACGGGACAGCGGTGAGTTTCATCACGGCAGGAACCTGCACCATTGCGGCCGATCAGGCCGGCAACGCAGGTTTTTCCGCTGCACCCAGGGTCAACCAGACGTTTACCGTCAATGCGGCGCCGCAATCGCAAACCATTAACTTCGCAAACCCCGGAGTGAGAGTTGCCGGCAGTTCGCTGGCGCTGGTAGCGACCGCGTCTTCGGGGCTGGCCGTTACGTTCAGTTCGCAAACGCCGGCGATTTGTACCATCACCGGCTCCTCGGCGAACCTTGTGTCTGCGGGCAATTGCACCATTGCGGCCGACCAAAGCGGAAATGCGCAGTACCTTGCCGCGCCTCAGGTCATCCAAACCTTCACGGTCAATGCCGCCATACAGGCCCAATCGATCACTTTCGGTAATCCCGGCACCCAAACCGTCGGCAGCACGGTAAACCTGTCGGCGAGCGCCACTTCGGGCCTGCCCGTCAGCTTTAGCTCCCTGACGCCCTCGGTTTGCTCGATTGTCGGCAACGTAGCGAGCCTTGCCGCCCCCGGCAGCTGCAGCATCGCCGCCGACCAGGCAGGAAATAACGCATTTTCCGCGGCATCCCGCGTGACCCAATCCTTTCAGGTCAACGCAACCGTGCCGGGTGCGCCAACCGGGCTGGCCTGTCAGGCGGGAATTCTGTTTCTCAGTTGCGGCTTTGCCGTACCCGCCAGCAATGGCGGGGCCGCCATCAGCCGATACACGCTGACCTGCTCGCCGCAAGGTGGCGGAAGCTTCGTAGTCGTAACCGGTACCAGCTCTCCAATCACGGTGAGCAATTTGCAGGCCGGTGTCGTGTATACGTGCTCGGTTACCGCCACCAACAGCGTGGGCGTCGGCCCGAGCTCGGCGTCTTCCAATGCCGTGGCGCCGTTGCCGGCTGGTGGTCTGCCGCCCGCACCCAGCATGAATCGCGCCATCGCCGGAAATACCCGCGTGACCGTCGCCTTCACCACCCCGGACAGCAACGGTGGCAGTACGATCACCCGCTACACCGCCACCAGCAGTCCCGGCGGTATTAGTTCGCTTTGCAACGTGCCCTGCAGTTCCATTGTGGTTTCGGGATTGACCAATGGCACCAGCTATACCTTTACCGTGACCGCAACCAACAGCAGCGGTACAGGCCCGCCCTCGGGGATCTCAAATGCCGCAACCCCGTTGTCGACCAACCCCACCGGCACGCCGATAGCACCGCTGGCGCAACGCGGCGGCATGGACATAGACGGCAATGGCCGCGGCCAGATCATCGTACGCAACGGCAGCACGGGGCAGTTGCAGATTGGCCGCCTGGTCGGTACTCAATGGCAGTTCACACCGTCGGCCACGATCATTCCGACCTATCGTCCGGTCGGCATCGGCGACTTTGACGGCAATGGCAAATCAGACTACGTGTTCCAGGATACGACGCAAGGTGAGTTGGGAGATGTGCTGCTTTATCCGAACTTTAGCGGCAACGCAACCCAACTGCTGCGCTCCGTGAAGTTGCCGTGGATTGCCGAGGCGGTCGCCGATATGGACGGTGACGGCTATTCCGATATCGTGTTTCGCTTTACCGGTGACGACGGCATTCCCAACGATACCGGCGTTTCCTACATTTGGTTTATGAATGGCTCGACGGTCAAACAGGTACGCAAACGCGGGGGAGCGCCATTGAACTGGACCCTGCTCGGCGCGGCCGACATCAACGGCGATTACGCCGCCGATATGGTGTATATCAGCCCGAACAATGACCTGAGAGTGCTGATCGCCACGCCGCAGCGCACCTGCGCCAATCTCTCTGCAGGTACATTGCCGGCAGGTTACCAGGCCCTGAAGCTGGCCGATTTCACCGGCAAGGGCCGTGCCGACATCCTGTACCGCCACCCGACGACTGGCGCAACAGCCCTGCTGTCTCTGGATGCCAGCGCCGTTACTCTGCCCGCGCCGAACGCCAGCCCGGACGACCCCAATGCGTCCTGCAGCTCGTCCAGCCTGGTTATTCCGACCAGCAGCATCAACCTGCCGGCCGTCGATCCCACCTGGCAGCTATACTCGACCGGCGATTTCAACGGTGACGGTTATGTCGACATCGTCTGGAAACAACCCAATGGCATTTTGACCATGTGGCTTATGGGCGCAAATAGCGCAGGTCCTACAATCATCGCCAATGCCGGTTCCGCTCCAAGCGGATACACGGTGATTCAACCCTGAACACGACAACAACCCAATCCATCAGCATGACCGACCTATTTGCGCCCGTGAACCAATCTTTTGCGCCTACCCGTAGCGTCAAAACAGTATTGTCAGCCCTTGTGCGCGCGTGCCTGATGCTGGCCTTGCTTGTGATTGCTCAGCAGGCGCGCGCTACCGGTTATACCTGGACCGGCGCCGCCGGTACGCTTTGGTCGAATTCGGCAAACTGGTCCCCCGCAGGCGTACCCGCCAACGGCGATACATTGATTTTTCCGGCGTCGGCAGGATCAAAGAGCAATTCAAACGACATTGCCGGTCTTTCCCTGGGAGGGCTGACTTTTTCCGGCAACGGATACACGCTGGACGGCAACGGCATCATATTGTCCGGTCCCTATGCCACCAATACCGGCAATGTCATCAACTTTGCGATCGACGTACGCGCAGCGAACGTACAGCTTAGCTATGACCGCTTTAACGGCAGCGTGGATATAAACGCGGGGGGAGCATCCTTTTCGTATACCACACTGAATGGCGGCGTCAATGTGCACGCCAACGCCGTTCGCATGTCCAACGTCGTTCTCAACGGAAACCTGAGCGGGTCGGGCACCATCGATGGCGATCGAATCAATTTCAACAGCACCGGCACTTACAGCGGACTTATCCGGGTGGATTATGGCTACCTGAACAACGTCAACCTCCCCTCGGCGTCGTTCGGCAGCTTCAGCTACATCTATGGAAATGGAACGGTAGGCGCCTTTACGGCCAGCGGTGTCTATCATGCCGATCAGGTTTACTCTAATGTGGGACTGGAGTATCCAGGTAGCGTCGGACAGTTGAACACCGGCAATCTCCTACTGAGCGGCACCACTCGTTTCCAGATCAATGGGACAACGCCGGGCACCGGCTACTCGCAAATAAACGTGACAGGCAGCGTTACCCTGACTAATGCCACGCTGGAACTGTTTCTGGATCCCAATTTCGCGCCTTCCCTGGGGCAACAATATGTGTTGATCACCAATGACGGCAGCGATGCGGTGACCGGCACATTTGCGGGCCTGGCTGAGGGTGCGGTCATTACCGTAAACAATCAGTATCAATTTACGCTTAGCTATCACGGCGGCACCGGTAACGACGTCGTCCTAACCTGCACCCTGGTCGCGAAGGTCTGGACTGGCGCTGCCGGCAACCTTTGGTCGCAGGCAGGCAATTGGACCGGCGGCGTGCCTGTAAATGGCGACGCCCTGTATTTCCCGCCTGGCGCGGCGAATATCACCATGGTGAACGACCTGAACGGTCTTTCAATCGCCGGGCTGTCCATCGGCGCCAATGCCAGCAGTTATGTCATCAGCGGTAACGCCATTACCCTGGCGGGTCCATTTTTGTCGCAAGGCGCGATATTCGGTAACACATTAAACCTGCCTATCGACATTCGCGCCAGCGGCGTCACTATCGATGGGGTCGTGTTGGGCGGCAACATCGATGTCAACGCCACGGGCGTCCAATTCTCCTTTGCAACTATCAATGGCCCTTTAAACATTCACGCCAATGCGGTGACACTTTACGGCGTTTCGGTCAACGGGGCGCTCGCAGGAACCGGCGCGATCGACTCCCTGACTACGTACCGGGGCGCCGGCGCGTACAGTGGCACAATTTCCGGCACGGTGCGTCTGGATGGAGCCTCCCTGCCGAGCGCAATTATTTCCGCCGGAATTACAGGCAACGGCACCGTCGGCGCTGCAAATGTCAGCTACCTGCAAACAGGTACGTATGATCAAAATGGCGCCTTGGTGAGTAACTCCACTGGTCTGATCAATACCGGAAATCTGTCATTTCAGAATGGCGAGTTCATTGCCCTGATTAAGGGGAGCACTGCAGGGGCTGAATATTCGCAAGTCAATGTGGCCGGCACGGTCAACCTGAGCGGTGCGACGCTGATACTCTCAATGGATCCGTCCTTCGTTCCCGCCTTCGGCCAGCAATTTGTACTCATCAACAACGACGGCGCAGACCCCGTTAGCGGACAATTTCTGATACATGGTGCAGTCGGCCAGTGGACCGAAGGGTCCATTTTCAACCTCGGCGGCTATCAGTTCTCGCTGAGCTACCGGGGCGGTGACGGCAACGATGTCGTGGTAACAGCGGGGGGGAATGCCGTGCCGACCGTTACCGTCGGCAGTTCGGCCAATCCCTCACTTTCAGGCCAGCAGGTCATCTTCACGGCCACGGTGACAGGTAGCGGACCCGTTCCGACCGGCACGGTGACATTTTTCGATAGCGGCGTCACAATCGGTCAAGCCCCGGTTGTTTCCGGAGTTGCAACCTTTGCATATTCATTTTCAGGCGCAGGCTCTCATAACATCGCGGCGCAATATAGCGGGGATATTCGCTACCAGCAATACGGCGGCTTTCTCTCCAGCCCCCAGCAGGTGACCAATTCCACACTCACCATTGCCCCGTCGACGCTGCCGGGCGGCTCGCTGAATGCGGCCTACGCCACAACCACACTTATCGCCAGTGGTGGCACTGCGCCATACACATTTAGCGTGTCCGGCGGCGCCTTGCCCACCGGTTTGAATCTGTCACCTGCAGGCGTGCTGTCCGGCACGCCCACCCAGTCGGGAGCCTTCGCCTTTTCTGTCAATGCAGTCGACACCAATCATTTGTCGGGCGCACGATCCTATTCAATTCAGATATCTGCGCCAAGCCTGCAATCGCAATCCATTACCTTCTCCAATCCCGGCACGCAGTTAAGAGGCGGTTCGCTGACATTGACGGCCACCGCGAGCTCCGGACTCGCCGTTAGCTTCACCTCGCTTACGGGGTCCGTATGCACCGTGGCTGGCGCGGTCGCGAGCTTCGCCGCGGCCGGGACCTGCACCATTGCAGCCGACCAGGCAGGCAACGCCAGCTACCAGCCTGCCGCAAGGGTCACACAATCGTTTACGGTAAGTTCAGCCCAGCAAGCCCAAACCATCGCCTTCTCCAACCCGGGCGTACAAAGCGTCGGCAATCATCTGACACTGACAGCCAGCGCAACCTCTGCGCTGCCCGTCTCATTTAGCTCTCTGACCACCAGCGTATGCACGGTGTCCGCAAATCAGGCCACATTTGTCGCAGCCGGAACATGCACCGTCGCAGCAGACCAGAGCGGCAATGCAAGTTACTCGGCTGCGCCTAGAGTGACTCAATCGTTCGCGGTAAACCCGGTTGTACAACTCCAGTCGCAGACCATCAGCTTCGCCAACCCGGGCACGCAAAACATCGGTCGCAATCTGAACCTGAGCGCCAGCGCCAGCTCCGGCCTGCCGGTGAATTTCAGTTCGCTGACCACCGGCATTTGCAACCTATCCAATGGCCAGGCCGTGTTTACCTCGGTCGGCACCTGCACGCTTGCGGCGGATCAGGGAGGCAACACCACTTTTGCCGCCGCGCCGCGGGTGACGCAGTCATTCACCGTTAATCCGGCTCTGCAATCGCAAACCATCACATTCGCGAACCCGGGCACGCGCACCTCCGGCCAAAATTTGACGCTGACCGGGATTGCCACCTCCGGGTTAAGCGTCACCTTTAGTTCGCAAACGAACTCCGTTTGCACGGTGTCCGGGACGGTGGCCACTTTCATTTCTGCGGGAACCTGCACCATCGCCGCAGACCAGGCCGGTAACTCGACCTATGCCGCCGCCACGCGGGTAACACAGTCATTCACCGTAAACGCAGCCACTGCGCAGCAGCAACAGGGCATTTACTTTGCCAATCCCGGAACAGTGTACGTCGGCAAAACCGCCAGTCTGTCGGCTCTGGCATCGTCGGGCCTCGCGGTGACAGTAACCTCATCGACGCCATCGGTTTGCACGGTCAGTGGAATGACAGTGTCGGCGCTGGCTTCCGGAACATGCTTCCTGACGGCCAGCCAGGCCGGCAACGTCGCATATCTGGCGGCACCCTCAGTTGTCCAGTCTTTCGCCGTCATCGTTGTGCTGAACTCGCAGTTGATCAATTTTCCCAACCCAGGTACGCAATTGCCAAACCGTTCCATCACTCTGGGTGCGGTGGCGACCTCCGGCTTAACCGTGTTTTACACCTCACAAACCACCTCGGTTTGCACGGTGTCAGGCAGCGTGGCAACGCTGTTGCTTGGGGGAACCTGCACCGTAACGGCTAGTCAGGCCGGCAATGCGAGCTATATTTCCGCGAGCTCGGTCACGCAGTCCTTCGGGATCGTGGCCAGCGGCTCAAGCCAGACTATCAACTTCCCCAATCCCGGTCCAAAAGGTGTCGGGACGTCGACACCGCTTTCCGCGACGGCCACTACCGGACTGACAGTGACCTTTACCTCGCTGACACCGGCGGTTTGCTACGCCAACGTAACCGTACTCAACACGCTTAGTGCCGGCACCTGCACCGTCGCTGCGGATCAAGCGGGGAATACACTGATCCTGGCTGCCCCGCGTGTCACGCAATCGTTCACCGTGTCGCCAGCGGCCCCCGCTGCACCCTTCATGACCAGCACAAGTTGTTATTCGGAAGCCCGGCAAATCACCTGCGGTTTTACATCTGCTTCCAATAACGGCAGCCCCATTACCGGGTTCACAGTGTTCTGCGCACCGACAGCTGGTGGTCAGGCCGTCAGCGCCAATGGCGCTGCGGCACCCATCACCGTGACCGGACTCGCGGCAGGCACCGCATACACCTGCTGGAGCGCCGCCACCAACGCGATCGGAACCAGCGCGATCTCCAACAAAGTGGCCGGAGGCACGCCTTCTTCGGTGGCGGTTCTGCCGGCTGCCCCTTCCATCAATCAGGCGATCGCCGGAAATGGCAAGGCCTCGGTATATTTCACGGGTTCGCCAAGCGACGGCGGACGTCTGGTGAGTTCCTACGTCGCAGTCAGTTACCCCGGCGGCATCGTCGGCCTTTGCGCCGCTCCGTGCAACACCATTCTGGTTACCGGCCTCACCAACGGCACCGTGTACACGTTTACCGTACGGGCGCAGAATGCCATCGGCCAAAGCCCGATCTCGAATACCTCAAACGCAGTGACGCCACTCGCCACGTTGCCCACGGGCGCGCCAGCCATACCTTGGGCACAGCGTTCCGGCAACATCGATATCGACGGCAGCGGCAGGAGCCAGATCCTGCTGCGCTCGCCCACCACCGGGCAGTTCATGATCGGTCGTTACGTAGGTACCAAATTCCAGTTCACGGCCGGCCCGCAGATTGCCACCAACTATCGATTTGTGGGTGTCGGGGATTTCACCGGCAACGGCAAATCCGACCTGGTGTTCCAGGACATCAGCCAGCAAACTTTTGGCGATGTCTATATTTATCCCGACTTTGCCGGCGCGGTATCGCAATTTGTGCGCACGGTAAAGCTACCGTGGCTCGCGGAAGCGGTCGCAGACTTTGACGGCGATGGTTACTCGGATATTGCCTTCCGTTTCACCGGCGACGACGGCATTCCCAACGATACCGGCGTCTCCTATATCTGGTTCATGAACGGAAGCAATGTATCCCAGGTGCGCAAGCGCGGAGGAGCGCCGCTTAGCTGGACGTTGCTGGGCGCCGCCGACTTCAACGGCGACGGGGCAGCCGACCTCGTCTACGTCAGCCCGACCAACGATGTTCGCATCCTGATGGCCACCGCCTCGCGCACCTGCGCCAATGTGGCCGCCTGGACCGCTCCCTCCGATGCAAGACTGCTAAAGGTTGCAGACTTCACCGGCAACGGCAAGGGCGATATTTTTTACAATTTTGCCGACGGTACGAATCAGCTTATGTCGATAAACACGACGCCATTGATGCTACCGGCCTCGACCAACAACCCCGACGACGCCAACGCGTCCTGCACCTCGACCTCAATTGCGCCCAATCTCACCCAGTCGGGTATTTTCTCGGTCGATCCCACCTGGAAGTTCTACGCGTCCGGAGACTTCAATGGCGATGGCATTACCGACATGGTGTGGATGAAGCCGGACGGCACCCTGGTGCTCTATGCCATGCCCTTGGGGCCAAACAATACCAACGCTGGTACTGCTCCAGCAGGCTACGACGTCGTTCAGCCCTGATTTCAGGGCTGAACGCTTACCTCCGACACAAAAACGGGGCCGGGTGCGGCCCCAAGTTCGAGGATGACCCGAAACGAGCGTTCGGCTCGGGTTCGGGCACGGGCAAAAGTGTCGCGCGAGCCAAATAGCACTTGCGTCGGATGGTCGGGTACACGCACGCGTGCATCGTACTGCGGCGGCCCGGAACGAATTGATGATTTAATTCATTGAATTCATATAAGTTTCTTAGCAATAAGTCACCCCGTCAGAAGAAAGCGAAAGATTTACTTACATTGTCGCCCCGGACTCTACCAGGGCATAGAACACATCCAGATCAGCCCATGCTAGACTTTTCGGACGATGAGGGGCTGGAAACAGCTAGCACGCAGATTTCAAGTACCTGCCTAGCCTTGTCGGTACCCTGACATATAAAAAACGCGGCGCGCAAACCCGTAATAAAGTATCCGGTCAGCCGGCCATGCAGGGTAAGGAGCAGCGCAATGCGTCAGGCGTTTTCTTCAGACGGCTTTGTTGCACATCTGGCTCGCGTAGCCTTGCTCGCGGTCACCTACTTTTGTGTCGCCAAGTTATCGCTCCTGGCGGCCATCCCACCCGGCTATGCGACCGCGCTCTGGCCTCCCTCGGGAATTGCGCTGGCGGCGCTGATCCTGTTGGGGCCGCGTGTATGGCCCGGCGTATGGTTGGGCGCGGTGCTGGTCAACATCACGGTCCAGTCTTCTTTTATCGCGGCCTTGCTCATGGGGACCGGCAACACACTGGAAGCCCTTTGCGGCGCCGCACTGGTGCGGTACTGCTTCAGCGACCTACAGGAGTTCAAGCAGGCGGCGGATGTATTTCTTTTCCTTGTCGTCGCCGCGGCCAGCGCGATCGTCGCGGCAAGCCTGGCGGTGGTTCCCCTGGCGCTGATACACGAGCTACCGCGGCGAGACTTGTACTGGAACTGGTGGACCTGGTGGCAGGGTGACGTCATGGGCATCATCCTGGTCACCCCACTGGTCCTGGCCTGGCTCGCCCCCAGGCAACAGAACTGGAGTTGGAGCAGGGTCGCCGAGGCGTCAATTCTAACGGCCGGTCTTTTCTTTACCTGCCACCTGGTATTCAGCGATATCGTCGCGCCTCGCATGACAACGCTGCCGCTGGCATTTCTGGTGCTGCCTTTCATCATGTGGGTGGCGGTCCGTTTTCGCCAACGCGAGGTCACTACGCTGACGGCAGGGGTGAGCGCCTTCGCGATCGCTTTCACGATTCAGGGCAGCGGGCCTTTCGCGACGGGTTCTCTGAACATGTCGCTGCTTTCGCTGCTGGCATTCATGAGCACCGTAGCGGCCACGGGCCTGGTGCTGAACGCGGTATTCCGGGAGCGCGCACGGACCATGAGTTCTCTCAAAGCCGTGCTGCGGCAACTGCGAACGCAGGCCACCACCGACCCGCTCACCGGGCTCTATAACCGGCGTTTTCTCGAGGACTACCTCATGCGGGAACTCGCCCGCGCGGGGCGCAGCAAGCTGACGGTCGCGGTCATCATGCTCGATCTGGATTTCTTCAAACGCGTCAACGACGAATCCGGACACGCGGCCGGCGACGCCGTATTGCGCGAGCTGGGCGCGCTGCTGCGGCGCCATATCCGGACAAGCGATGTAGCTTGCCGCTACGGGGGCGAGGAATTCATGTTGTTGCTGCCCGAGGTCGCGCCAGTCACCGCCCGGAGCAAGGCCGAGGCAATCCGCCTCGACGTGGAGCGTTGCCGCGATTCCCTGCACGGCACCACCGTATCGCTGGGCGTCGCCATGTTCCCCGAGCACGGTACCGATGCGCGCATGCTGATGAGTGCCGCCGACCGCGCGCTCTACGCGGCCAAGCAAGCCGGCCGCAACCGCGTTGTGGTCAGCGCCGTCGACATGGCTCCGCCATTGGTCGACGGTCGCAGCTCCATCATGCTGCTGAACAATGCCGTAGAAAAGTAAAAAATCTGGCGGCGTGACTAGCCACCCCTGAATTCTTTTATTACCCCTGCCAGGGTAGCTTATCGAGGTCCAGGTTGCCGCCGGACAGGATGATCCCCACCTTCTTGCCGCGCGCTGGAATATTTCCTTCCAGAATGGCGGCAAGCGGCGGGCAAGCTGAAGGTTCCACCACGATCTTGAGGCGCTCCCAGATGAGGCGCATGGCCTCGATCACCTTTTCATCGGAAGCGAGTCCGATACCGGCCACGTTGGCGCGGATGATATTGAAGGTGCGCTCGGAGAGCACCGTGCGCAAGCCATCACAAATGGTGCTCGGCGTCATTTCCCGGACGCGCTCGCCGGATGTGAACGAGCGAAAACCATCGTCCGCGCCCTCTGGTTCGCCACCGTAGACCTGTACCGTGGGCTTCAAGCCCTTTGCAGCGATAGAGGTACCGGATAACAGGCCCCCACCGCCCAAAGGCGAGATAACAATGTCTAGGTCCGGCCGCTCTTCCAGGAATTCCAGCGCTGCCGTGCCCTGCCCCGCGATCACATTTTCGTTGTCGAAGGGATGGATCAGCGTATTGCCGCGCTCGGTCAGCAGTTTTTCCACCGCGGCCTCGCGTGCGGCCGTGTTGGGGGCGCAAAAGACGATTTCCGCGCCGTAACCGGCGATGGCCCGCTTCTTGGGTTCCGGCGCATTCTCCGGCACCACCACGGTGGCCGAGATACCGCGCAATCTCGCTGCCCAGGCGAGCGCCGCGCCGTGATTGCCTGAGGAATGGGTAACCACGCCGTGCCTGGCCGCCGCCTCATCCATCGAAAGCACGGCGTTGCAGGCGCCGCGCGCCTTGAAGGCGCCCACTTTCTGGAAGTTCTCGCATTTGAAGAAAATCTCGGCGCCGGCAATTTTGTTCAACGTATGGCTAGACAGCACCGGTGTGCGGTGAATATAGGGTTTGATGCGCTCGTGTGCTGCGCGAATATCTGCAAAGGTGGGCATTACTCGTCTTCCAGTTCGGATTTCGCCATTTCGATGTCCAACACCTCCATAGCGTCCCGGCCTTTCATGCCGGAAGCTTTTTCATAGAGCGCCGTGGCCTCGTCGGTACCCTTGTCTCCTAGCAGCATCAGCAATCCATTCGCATATTCGATATGGGCGATGGGCGATTGCGGATTGAGCTTCAGGGCCTGGCGATAATGCTCCAGCGCGGCGTCCTTGTTGGCGCCGTAGGTCAGCTTGCCTATCATGCCGCCCACCTTGTCGATGATCTCGGCGTGGTAGGCGCCCATGGCGGTATGCGCGTCGGCGTGTTTGGGGTCGAGCTTGAGCGCGGCTTCCAGCGCGCTCTTGATACGCCCGCCGTAGCCCTCTTTCAGCGCCTTGATGACCGAGATGGATTGCGAGTAGCGGCCCGCCGCGTAAGCGAACTGGTAGTGCGCATTGGCGTTCTTGGGCTCGGCCGCGCGCAATTCCTCGGCCATTTCCATGGCCGCTTGGAAAAGCTTGATCTTGGCCGCGTCTTTCTTTTCCAGATGGGTGGCGTAGATCGAAGTGGCCTTGATGGCCACACTGCTGCCCTCGCCCATTTCTGCGGCCTCGGCAAAATCGCCGGCGTGAAAGGCGGCCCAGGCGTCGCGCAGATTCGCGTCCTTGGGAAAGGCTTCGCGATCGCCCTTGTGCAGGGCGTCCCAGTTCTTTTTAAGCGCCTCGGCGCTATAGCTGACCGCTTTTTGATCGTGCGGATATTTGTTCCACTTGGCCATGACGGCTCCTCCTCAGATGGTGTAATTCTGCATCAGGTGATCCAGGTGCGCGCGCGCTTCGCCATGCAAATACGGCGAAATCAAGGCCATCACCTGGTACACGCCGCGGGCGAAATGATGCTCATGATCGACTTCAGCACCTGGCCGCAGGCGCAGGTTCTCGTAATTCAGCCAATAGCTGGAAACCACCAGCACGTTCTCGGCCAGCGCGGCGATCTCTTCTTCGTTGGCCCGCATGGCGCCGGCGTCGACCAGTGCGTGGCACAGCACAATCGTTTCCTCGCGCTTATGACCGACGATGATATTGAAATGCGATTTCCATTTGGACTCGCGGTTGAGCAGATCGTCCAGATTGCGGTACAAAAAACGGTATGCCCAGATACGCTCGAACATCACGTGCAAATACAGCCACAAATCTTCCATGGCGTGGCTGGCATCGCCTAACTCACCGGGCGCAACATCGATGGCTTTTTCAAATTCCGCAAACAGGTGCTGGATGATCTCGTCCTTGTTGCGGAAATGGTAGTAGAGATTGCCGGGGCTGATGCCCAGTTCGTCGGCGATATGCCCGGTGGTGACGTTGGCCTCGCCGTGCTCGTTGAACAGACGCAGGCTCTCCGTCAGGATGCGTTCACGGGTGCGCGCGGAACGGGAAGGCGGCGGAGTTGTTGCGAGGGGCATGGTGCAATCTTACTATGGCGTCTTGTATCGGCGTCGTATTGCACCGCCGCAAACAAAACGGCCCGCATTCGCGGGCCGTTTTTTTCGGGATCAGCGCAGTTCGCGGTTTAAGCGCGAGCGTAACGCTTGTTCAACTGGTTCAGGGCCTTTTGCAAATCGGCCATGCGCGCCTGTAGTTCCTTGACGTCGCGGGCCGAAGGCACCCCGAAGGTATTGAGCGTCTTGGCAACACGGGCTTCGAATACGTGTTCCAGCTTGGTCACGCCTTCGCGGGTCTGCGCCAGGGCGCTATCGACCTTCTTGCCCAGGTTTTGCTTGATGGCTTTTTCGCTTTTCTTGGCGAAGGCCTTGACTTCGCGTGCGGCGATGGCAGCTTGGGCGCGGGCCGAGGCAGCAGCCTTTTCCTGCATTTCGCGGCTTTCGGTCACGATCACGCCGGCATGGCGGGCCAGCGACTGTGTGGCTTCGTTGGTCATTTCGGAGAGGCGCTTGGCTTCGGCGGCGATGGCGCCGTACACCTTGGCAGCTTCGCCTTGCATGCGGCTGGCAGCGTCCTTGCCGGCTTGCAGCATCATTTCCACGGCGTTAGCCGGGGCTTTGGCAGCGGCTTTGCGCGCAGTTGGCTTGCTTGCGGGCTTGCGAACAGTGGTCTTTGCAGCCGGTTTTTTGGCAACAGGCTTACGAACGGTTTTACGGGTGGCCATGGTTTTGCTCCTGAAATGGTCAAAATTCGTCGCCGAATCCGGCGATACCGACAGAGTCTAGTCCGGCCAATTAGAGCCTTCACACTAATGATTCCACAGGCCTGCTGCAGTTAGGTGCCTCCGCCCGGCCAGGGTTTGCTGCCCTATTCCCCCGCCTGCTGCGCGGTGTATCATCGGATCGGGTTTTCAAGAAATTCACCAAAATAATAGTCCACTCGGTTGGGGAGAATTGGCATGACTTATTTCGTCACCGGCGCTACTGGTTTCGTCGGGAAATTCCTGGTCAAAAACCTGCTGAAGCGCGAAGGCACCATCTACGTGCTGGTGCGCAAAAGCTCGCTCAAGAAGCTGGAAGCGCTCTACCCTTGGTGGGGGCTGGACGCCAAGCAAAAACGCATCGTCCCCGTCCCTGGCGACATCGCCAAGCCCAAGCTGGGCATTACCCCGGCAGAACTTGCCAAGCTGAAAGGCAAGATAAAGCACCTCTTCCACCTGGCAGCCATTTACGATCTCTCCGCTGACGCCGCCAGCCAGCAACTGGCCAATATCGATGGCACGCGTAATACCGTCGAATTCGCCGAGGCCGTCAAGGCCGGCTGCTTTCATCACACCTCCTCCATCGCTGCCGCCGGCATGTACGACGGCACCTTCCGCGAAGATATGTTCGAGGACGCCGAGGAACTGGACCATCCCTATTTCCGCACCAAGCACGATTCAGAAGGCATCGTGCGCAACGAATGCAAGGTGCCCTGGCGGGTTTACCGCCCCGGCATGGTAGTGGGCCATTCGCAAACCGGCGAAATCGACAAGATTGACGGTCCCTACTACTTCTTCAAGTTCATACAGAAAATGCGCGACATGCTGCCGCAGTGGATGCCGACCATCGGCATCGAGGGCGGGCGCATCAATATCGTGCCGGTAGACTATGTGGTCGATGCCATGGACCACATCGCCCACAAGAAGGGCCTGGACGGCGGCTGCTTCCACCTGACCGACCCGGAACCCATGCGCATCGGCGAAATTCTCAATATGTTCGCCAAGGATGCGCATGCGCCGCAGATGACCATGCGGCTCAACGCCAAGATGTTCAGCTTCATCCCCAGCTACGTGATGCAGGGGCTGATGAGCGTGGCGCCGGTACGTCGCGCCCGCAATCAGATCCTGGCCGACCTGGGGATTCCCAAAGACGTATTCACGTTTATTTCCTATCCCACCAAGTTCGATAACCGCGAGACGGTTAAGGCGCTGAAAGGCTCGGGTATTTCCTGCCCGCCGCTCAACACTTATTCCTGGCGCCTATGGGACTACTGGGAGCGTCACCTCGATCCGGACCTGTTCATCGATCGCTCGCTGGAAGGCAAGGTCAAGGGCAAGGTGGTGGTGGTCACCGGCGGCACCTCGGGCATCGGTGAGGCCACCGCTATTAAGCTGGCCGGGGCCGGCGCCAAAGTGGTGATCGTGGCGCGCGACCCGGAAAAGGCGCAACTCACGTTGGCCAAGATCAAGGAGTCCGGCGGCCACGCCAAATTCTATTCCTGCGATCTCGCCGAACTCAGCAGTTGCGACAAGCTGGTCAACGACGTGCTGAAGGACTACGGGCATTGCGATTACCTGGTCAACAACGCCGGCCGCTCCATCCGCCGTGGTATTGCCAATAGCTATGACCGCTTTCACGATTTCGAGCGCACGATGCAGCTGAATTACTTCGGCTCGCTGCGGCTGATCATGGGCTTCCTGCCAGGCATGGTGAAAAACGACCATGGCCACATCATCAATATCTCTTCCATCGGCGTGCTGACCCAGGCGCCGCGCTTCTCGGCCTACGTGGCTTCCAAGGCGGCGCTGGACGCATTTTCCGGCTGCGCGGCGTCCGAGTTCGTGGACAACCACGTGCACTTCACCACCATCAATATGCCGCTGGTGAGAACGCCCATGATCGCGCCCACCAAGATGTACAACAGCGTGCCCACCTTGAGCCCCGAGCAGGCGGCCGACCTGGTGGTGGAGGCCATCGTCTACAAGCCGGTGCGTATCGCCACCCGTCTGGGGATTTTCGGCGCTATCATCCACGCTATCTCGCCCAAGCTGACTCAAATCATCCTCAACACCGCCTTCCGCATGTTCCCGGATTCTTCAGCGGCGCAGGGCAAGAAGGGAGAGGCGGCTAAGGAAGTGGAGATGACGCCAGAGGCAGTGGCGTTTGCTCAGATTACTCAGGGCATTCATTGGTGACGAAGGGCGCCTGTCAGTTGCGGGCGCTACGTCTGCCGGCCCTCGGAGCTTTGCTGGCTTCGAGCCAAAGCGCCCTCGCCCACGACGAGATAGTTGTCTGGGCCGTGATTTACGATGCCTCAATGATCTTCGTTTTCCTGCTGTTTTTAGGCTTCTGGAAAACTTGGCGTGAACGCCTTATGCTCACCGCGCTTTTTTTCGGTGTTTGGGTTCCTATTTTCTGCGTACTTATGAACTCCCAAGTGAATGCCTTTACCTTGATGGTGGGCTTCGCTGCTCCGGTCCTATGCTGGGGCGCAGGGGCTTATATAGTGAAGAAGCTTGCCAAGTCCTCTTTTCAGCCTAGGGCATAACAAATGACAAAACTCAAAGCAGGCGACCCCGCCCCCGACTTCTCCGGCAAGCTCACCGATGGTTCCAAAGTCAGCCTCAAGGACTACCGAGGCAAAAAGCTCGTCATGTACTTCTACCCCATGGACGATACGCCCGGCTGCACGGCCCAGGCCTGTTCGCTGCGCGATGCGAACAAGGATATTGCAGCCAAGGGTGCCGCCATCCTTGGCGTTTCCACGCAGGATTCGGCTTCGCACCAGAAATTCACTGCCAAGTACAAGCTAAATTTCCCGCTATTGGCTGATACCGACAAATCGGTGGGCAAGGCCTACGGCACCATCGGCGGCGGTGGGTTGATGGCGGCTGCCAAGGCCATTGTGGGGATCGCCGATCGCGTCACCTTCATCATCGATGAAAAGGGCGTCATCACCCATGTGATCGATTCGCCGCATACGCGTAACCATGCGGAGGAAGTGCTGGCGCTGCTTTAAGCGGTTAACGCAGTGCCGCGATCACCCGCTCCGCCACCGGCTTCGAAAATAGCAGGCCCACGTGTCCCACCTCGGATAGCACCACGTTCTCCGCCCAATACAGGCAGGAGGTTTCGGGCGGGTAGACGATATCGTCATCCAGGGTGTAAATCGACAGCGTCGGCGGCTTGTTTTTCTCCGCCGCTTCTCTATCGTCCAGACTTTCCAGCCAGTGCGAACCCAGGCGCATTTGCGTGGTGCAGCTGCCCAGGCCAAAGCGCGCGTTGACGGTGCCGTGATGGGGTGAGCCCAGCGTCACCAGTCTGATAATGCGCCCCCTGCCTTCTCCAACCAGATAGGCGCGCGCCACAAGCCCGCCCATGCTGTGGGCGACTATGGCCAGGCGATCCTTGCCGGTCTCGCGCAAAATTTCTTCTACACGTTTTGCCAGCACCGGCACCATTTCGTCCATGGTGCCCATCAGCGGTTCCAGGGTCACGGTGTACACGGGGCCCAGGCCGGCAGCGGTCAGGCGACGGCGCATGCTCACCCACATGCCGCGATTGGAAAAATAGCCGTGCACCAGCAGGATGGGTGTGCCGTCGCGGCGGCCTACGGGGTCGGGGCTCAAGGCCCATTGATGAAACGGCTGGCTCCAGTTATAGCTCACCATGCGCGAGGTGAATTCGCCCCAAAGCGCGCGCAGGCTGGCCCTGCCGGGCCGCGTATGGTGCTCCTTGATGCGCAGGAGTTCGGTCACCAGAAAACTGCTTAGCGCGTGGGAACCGCGCCAGCAAAAAATCAGCAGGAACAGAACCACCGCAATGAAAACCGGCGTACGCCCGTCCGCGCTCAGCCAGCGCAGCAGGCCGAAATACAGCACCGCCTCGGCCGCCAGCAAAAAGAGCAGCCAGCGCTGCAACATCAGAGCCCGCTCCATTTCAACAGCCACAGCGTGCCCATGCCCGCCACCAGGGTGCCCACCACGCTTTTTGTGCGCCAGGCCACCAGGGAGGCTACCAGCAGCGCGATCACGCGGTAGGTATTGATGGCAGCGCCCGGCGCCAGCTCGCGGAACAGCACGTCGGGCACGATCAGGGCGGGCAGTACGGCGGCGGCCACGTATTTGAGGCAGCGTTGCAAGAGTTCCGGTACCCGCGTACCCGGCGGCAGCATGATGAAGGACGCGCGAATCGCCAGCGTCACCGCGCCGCCCGCCACCACCGTACCCCAAGCCAGCCAATCCAGCGTCATACTCATACGGTCGCCCTCTCCCGGCTTTCGCGCCAGGCGCCCCAGGCCACCGCCAACGCCGCCGAGACGATCAGCCCCAGCTTCAGCGGCAGGGAAACCATATAGGCCGCTGCAAGGCCCGCGACCAGCGCGACCTCGACGTGGCGGCGCGTTTGTAGGGCCGGCACCAGCAGGGAAAGAAACACCAGGGGAATGGCGAAGTCCAGCGACCACGCTGCCGGCACCAGACTGCCGAGGAACACGCCTGCGGCAACCGATGCGTTCCAGGTCATCCACATGGTCGTGGCTACGCCGATGTAATAGGCGTCGCAGTTTTCGGTATCGCGGTCGGGCGCGAAGCGCGCGGTCATGAAGGCGAAGCCGTGATCGGTGAGCAGATACGCAAAAAACAGGCGCCGCATGGGCGACAGGTGCCGGAAAAAAGGCGCCACCGCTGCGCTGTACATGGCCATACGCAGATTGACGATGGCGATGGTCAGCACCACGATGAAAGCCGGCGCATGCTGCACCATCAACTGGATGGCGACCAGTTGCGCCGCACCGGCGAACACAATCACCGACATGGCCATGGTGAACCATGGGTCCATGCCGGCCGCCGCCGAAGCCGCGCCGACGATCATGCCGAAGGGGATATTGCCCAGAACGGTGGGCGCCTGGTCGCGCACACCGGTGAAATAGGCCGAACGGGAGGTTTGCATTTTTGCTCATTGTAGCCTCCATGCGACAATGCTCCATGACACCCTCGTGAAAATCCTCCCCGGAGCAGCATGATTCCCTACGCGCTGACCATTTTCGTATCCGCCTTCCTGCTGTTCCTGCTGCAACCCATCATCGCCAAGCAAATCCTGCCCTGGTTCGGCGGCTCGGCCGCCGTCTGGTCCACCTGCCTGGTGTTTTTCCAGATGGCGCTGCTGGCGGGCTATTTTTATTCCGACTGGATCACGCATAAGCTGAGCCCGCGCCGGCAGATCGTGGTGCATCTGGGGCTGATCCTGGTGGCGCTGGCCCTGCTACCCATCATTCCGGACGGCGCCTGGAAGCCGCATGGCGACGAGGCGCCTGCCCTGCGTATCCTCCTGCTGCTGGCGGCGACGGTTGGGCTGCCCTACTTCCTGCTTTCCACCACCAGCCCCCTGGTGCAGGCCTGGTTCGCCCGCGCCCACCCCGGCGCCAGCCCCTACCGGCTGTTTGCGCTGTCCAATTTCGCGTCCATGCTGGCCCTGCTGGGCTACCCCTTTCTGTTCGAGCCTAATCTCACTACCCGCCACCAAGCGCTGTTCTGGTCGGGGGGCTTCAGCGTTTTTGCCGCCTGCATTTCCTGGCTGGCCTGGCAGGCTTGGAGGCGGGATGATGTAAAAAGCGACGCGATAGCGGATAACAATGAGACTAGCAAGACACCCAGCGGCCGGGATCAGCTCATCTGGATCGCCCTGGCGGCGCTGGGCTCCATGCTGCTGCTGGGCGTATCTAACCACCTCACCCAAAACATCTCCTCCATCCCGCTGCTATGGGTGGTGCCGCTGGCGCTATACCTGCTCACTTTCATCCTGGCCTTCGACCGGCCGGGCTGGTACCGGCGCTCCATCGTCATCCCGATAGCGGGCATAGCGGTACTGGGCATGGCCTGGTTGATCGCGGACCCCGACCTGCATTTCAAGCTGCTTTTGCAGGTTGCCGGATGCTCGGCAGGGCTGTTCTTTGCCTGCCTGTACTGTCACGGCGAATTGGCGGCGCGGAAGCCCGCGCCCCGGCACCTCACCCGCTTTTACCTGATGATTTCCATAGGCGGCGCCATAGGCTCGCTGCTGATCGGCATCGTCGCCCCGCTAACCCTGCCCGCCTCTTACGAACTCGCCTTCACCCTGGCGCTGTTATGCGCCTTGGCGGTAACGCTGTACTGGGGCGCAGTGTCGTGGTGGGTGCGCATATGCGGCACCCTGACCACGACGGTGGTGTTGTCGGCGGCCATCGCCTCGGTCATCGATTTTCGCCAGGACGTGATCTATATGACCCGCAATTTCTACGGCACCTTGCGGGTCAAGGAATACGGCCCGCCGGCCGTGGAATTCCTGCGCCGATCCCTGGTCAACGGCACCATCATGCACGGCGAACAGTTCATGGACGAGACCTATCGCCGCTCGGCGACCTCGTATTACAAATCCAAATCGGGTATCGGGCTCGCGCTCACACTCAAGCAGGACCTGCTGCACCGCCCGCGACGGGTGGGCGTGATCGGTCTGGGCGCCGGCACCATCGCCGCCTACGGCGCCAAGGGCGACGTGTTCCGCTTTTACGATATCAACCCGGAAGTGGTGGGCGTTGCGCGCAACCAGTTCACCTACGTCACCGATTCGGCCGCGACCATTGAAATCGCCCTGGGCGACGCCCGGCTGAACATGGAGCGCGAAGAGCCGCAGCGCTTCGATGTGCTGGCGATAGACGCCTTTTCCAGCGATTCCATCCCCGTGCACCTCATCACCCTGGAGGCGCTGCAGGTGTACGAGCGGCATATGGCCGAGGGCGGCATCATCGCCTTTCACGTTTCCAACCGCTACCTGGACCTGAAGCCGGTGGTGGACCAGATGGCGCAAAAGCGCGGCATGTCCGTGGCCTGGATACGCGATAGCTACGACGACGGCTCCACCAGCAGCGACTGGCTGCTGCTATGCAAGGACCGCCGGTTGTTGCTCAAGCCCGAAATCGCCGAAGCCACCGCACCCCTGGTTCCGGAACGCGACTCGCGGCTCTGGACCGACGATTTCAACAATCTGTGGCAGATCCTGAAGTCTTGAGCGGGGTTTAACGTCCCTGCCCCGACGGCAAGATGTGTCAGGAACGCTTCTGGAAATACTCGTCGTAGCGGTGGATGAAGTCCTTGGACTCACCCAGGGGCAGATGGCAGGCGCGGCAGGGCGTGGTCGGCTCGGGTGAGGCGGTCTTGCCGTCGGCCAGGTAAGCGCTGTAGGCCCAGTCACCGTTTTTCAGCCCTTCCGGTGCGGCCGCGCCCCAGCCGGCCCCCTTGCCCATGACGAAGACCTTGAAGAGCTCGCCCCTGACCAGCTTGCCGTCGGCGCCGGTCAGCACCGCGCCATTCGCGCCTTCCTTGGCTTTGTAGATTTCCATCACCATCATGGTGCCGTTGGCGAACGCGCCACCGGCCTTGGCAGCGGCGCCGGTGGGATTGATATAAATATCGCGAATCTGCTTGGCGTCAGGGCGCTGCACATCGCTCAGGTACTTGGGCCATTTTTTGTAATCGGCCGGAACCGCGAGTTCCCCGTCTTTCTTGGGTGTATCGGCCCAGCTTTGCAGGGCGCAACAGGTCAATACCAGGCTTGCGAAGGCAAGAATGAGCTTTTTCATGGCCGGCTCCTATGGAGTGTGATGGGGGACCCAATCTCTACGGCCGGCAAATCTGGCTGGATGCGCCGGCGGGTCATTTCCGTGTGCGAAATGGTACACCCCTTCCCGGAGACGGTATGCTTGCGGCATGAGCAAAACCGTTATTCCCTTGGTAAATGCAAGGTCTTTGCCCGTTCCCGCAGCATTGGCAGCGCCGGGCACAGCCCTGCTACGCGACCGCCTGCAAAGACCCCTGCACGATCTGCGTATTTCGGTCACCGACCGCTGCAACTTCCGCTGCACCTACTGCATGCCCAAGGAAGTGTTCGACGCCAATTACGCCTTCCTGCCGCACGAAGAATTGCTGACCTTCGAGGAAATCGTTCGGGTCGCCGGCGCCGCACACAGCCTGGGCGTGGAAAAAATCCGCCTGACCGGGGGCGAGCCGCTGCTGCGCAAGGGTATAGAACGGCTGGTGGAAATGATCGCCACAGCCCTGCCCGGTGTCGATATCGCCCTCACCACCAATGGCTCAGCGCTGGCGCAAAAAGCGGCGGCCCTGAAGGCGGCGGGACTGCGGCGCGTCACCGTGTCCCTGGATTCGCTGGACGACGCCACCTTCCGCGCCGCCAACGACGTCGATTTCCCCGTGGCCCGAGTGCTGGAGGCCATCGATGCGGCCGCCGCCGCGGGCCTGCCGGTCAAGATCAATATGGTGGTGAAACGCGGCGTCAACGATCACCAGATCATCGATATGGCACGCCATTTCAGGGGTACTCCCCATTTGCTGCGCTTCATCGAGTTCATGGACGTGGGCAGCACCAATCATTGGCGCATGGACGATGTCATTCCCTCGCGCGAAGTGGTGCGCCAGATCAATGCCGTTTTCCCGCTGGAACCGGTCGATCCCAACTATCAGGGCGAGGTGGCTGAGCGGTGGCGCTACGTGGACAAAAGCGTGGATGGCGGGGGCGGCGAAATCGGCGTCATCTCCAGTGTCAGCCACGCCTTTTGCGGGAGCTGCACCCGCGCGCGCCTGTCCACCGATGGTTCGATCTACACCTGCCTGTTCGCGCAAAAAGGGTACGATGTGAAATCGCTGCTGCGCGGCGGCCACAGTGACGAGGCATTGCGCCACGCGCTGGCGGCCATCTGGCAGCACCGCGAAGACCGCTATTCGGAAATCCGCACCGAGGAAACGGCCCGGCAACGCAAGGTTGAAATGAGTTATATCGGAGGTTAGTTTGGGATACAAAATCTGATGCACATCCCCGCCCTGCTCCAGTTCCTCAAGGAACTGTCGGAAAACAATAACCGGCCCTGGTTCCTGCACAACAAGCCGCATTACGATATCCTGCGCGCTGAGTTCACCGACCTGGTGGCCGATATCATCGTTCGTGTGGCCAAATTCGATACGCGCATCGAGCACGTCGATCCCAAAAAATCGCTGTTCCGCATCTACCGCGACGTGCGCTTTTCCGCCAACAAGGATCCCTACAAAACCCGCTTCTCGGCCATGATCGGCGAGAAAAAAGACCATAAGGCGGTGCCCGGCTACTATTTCCAGATCGATGAAAAAGGCGTGCTCGGCATAGGCGGCGGCGTGTATATGCCGGAGCCGGATGTGCTGATGAAAATCCGCCATTTCATTTCCGCGCACCCGGCCAAAATCGACAAGCTGCTGGCGCACCCCAAATTCGACAAGACCTACGGCGGTATTTCCACCGAAGACAGGCTGATGCGGCCTCCCAAGGGCTATACGCCGGAGACGCCGCATATTGAGCAGATCAAGAACCGGCACTTTTTCGCCTTCACCGAAATCGATATGAAAAAGTACAAGGGCAAGGATCTGGCCGCCGATCTCGCCGGCAAGTTCGAGGATCTGTATCCGCTGGTTGTCTGGCTGAGAGAGGCGCTGGACTGAACCCCGCAAAGAACCGATTCATGTACCGCCCGCTTCTTACCCACGCCGCCCGACCCGCCACCTTTACCGTCGACGCCATCGACGAGCAAGGCGCTGCGCAGCCCACGCCCATCGCCGGCGAACATCCGCTGACCATCTATGTGGATAACCGCGAAATCCTCACCATCATGACCCTGGGTGCGGCACCCGAGGCCTTGGTGATTGGTTACCTGCGCAACCAGCGACTGATCGATGCCATCGAGGACATCGTAGCGGTGCAGGTCGATTGGGACGTAAACGCCTGCGCCGTAGTAACCAAAAACGGCCTGAAGAACCTTGAGGAAAAAATGGCCAAGCGCACCAAGACCACCGGCTGCGGCGAGGGTACGGTGTTCGGTGACCTGATGGCCGAGATTGATTCCGTGCAGTTGCCCAAGGACGCGCGCCTGCAACAGGAAACGCTATACGCCCTGCTCAACAACGTGCGCCTGCACGAGTCCATTTACAAGCAGGCGGGTGCGGTGCACGGCTGTGCGCTGGCGAGAGGCTCAGAGATTCTCACCTTCGTGGAAGACGTGGGCCGGCACAACGCCGTGGACGCCATCGCCGGCTGGATGCTGCTGGAAGGCATTAAAGGCAGTGACAAAGTTTTCTACACCACCGGGCGCCTCACCTCGGAAATGGTCATCAAGGCCGCGCAAATGGGCATCCCCTTCCTGGTGTCGCGCTCAGGGCTTACCCAGATGGGCCACGACATCGCCAAGAAAGTAGGCATCACCATGATAGGCCGCGCGGTCAATCGGCACTACCTGCTTTTCACCGGCGCCGAGCGTCTGGTGCGCAATGCGGAAGTCGCCCATGTCTGACGTCTCTAATGTCGAGAGCGGCACGGCCATCGCCCGCTGCCACTGCGGCGGTGTGGAAATCCACGCCGAATTTCCTTCTCGCTTCGTGGCCCATTGCTACTGCCAAAGCTGCCGCACCACCCACGCTGCGGGTGTGGTGACCTGGATTGGTTTCAAGAAACACCAGATCAAAATCGTCAAAGGCGCTGAACTGATACAGGATTACGAGTCCTCGCCGCAAACCACGCGGAAATTCTGCCGCGTTTGCGGTACGCGCCTCGCCTTCGAATCCACGCGTAACGAAAAGTGGGCGGACGAGCTGCATTTGCCGCTGGCCATTTTTACCGGCCCGGCAGACCGCGCGCCCCACGTCAACTCCTTCGCGGATGAGCGCCCGGATTGGGCGCCGTTCCACGATTTGTAGGCATGGACCAGATCAGCGGTTTGATCCTGGCCGGCGGACGCGGCTCGCGCATGGGCGAAGTCGACAAGGGTCTGCAGGTTTTTCAGGGGCGGCCCATGGTGCAGCACGTGCTGCAACGCCTGGCCCCGCAGGTGGACGAGATGCTGATCAATGCCAATCGCAACCTGGAGGCTTATGCCGCCCTGGGTCATCGCGTGGTGCCAGACAGCATCGAGGGGTTTGCAGGGCCGTTGGCGGGCCTGCAGGTGGGCCTGCTGGCCGCTACTACCCCTTTGATCGTAACCGCCCCTTGCGACTCACCCTTCCTGCCCCTGGACCTGGTGGCTCGCCTGCGGGCCGGTATGCAGCAGGAAGGCGCGGACCTCGCCGTCGCCAAGACCTTCCAGCAGGCGCACCCGGTATTCTGTCTGGTGCGCCGCGAGTTGGAGCCGCATTTACGCGCTTTCCTCGCCGGCGGTCAGCGCAAAATCGACAAGTGGTACGCCACCCTGAAGGTGGCCGAAGTGGCTTTCGACGACCAGGAGGCCGCCTTCGCCAATATCAACACCACCGCCGAGCTGAAAACGCTGGAGTCCTCGGCGCCGGCTGCGGACGATTAGGATTTAATCCGCAGCGCTCGCCAGGAAAGACTGGCCACCGCCGTAACTGGACAGCGCCACCGGCTCCCCGCCCTTGGTCACCTTGACCGCGCAATACTTCAGTTCCGCGATTTTGCCGAAGGGGTCCAGCGCCGGGTTGGTCAGCATATTCGCCGCCGCTTCGTAATAGGCAAAGGGTATGAAAACGGAGCCGACCGGACAGCCTTCGTCCGCGCGCACGGTAATGCCCACTTTGCCGCGGCGCGATTCCACGGTGACGTTTTCGCCGGCGTGCACGCCCACCTTGCGCATGTCCATGGGGTTCATGCTGACCACGGCACGCGGCTCGATGGCGTCCAACACCGTGGCGCGGCGCGTCATGGAGCCTGTGTGCCAGTGTTCCAGCTGCCGTCCGGTAATCAGCACAAACGGGTATTCGCCGTCCGGCCGTTCGTTCGCGGGAATGATGTCGGCCGGCACGAATTTGGCGCGGCCATCGGCCGTCGGGAATTTGTCCACGAACACCACCGGCTGGCCCGGGTCGTTATCGTCCTTGCACGGGTAGGTCACGCTGGATTCGCGATTGAGGCGATCCCAGGAAATACCGGAAATCGAACCCTGAGCGATGTGCAGTTCCTGATAAACCTCGGCGACGCCGCTCTCTTCGCCCTGATAGTTCCAATCCAACCCCAGGCGTTTCGCCAGTTGCTGGATGATCCACAAATCCTGGCGTGCGTCACCGGGCATATCGAGCGCGCGGCGGCCCAGCTGCACCATGCGGTCGGTATTGGTGACGGTGCCCATTTTTTCCGGCCAAGCCGAGGCCGGCAGGACCACGTCGGCCAGATAGGCAGTCTCCGTCAGGAAAATATCCTGCACCACCAGCATTTCCAGGTTGGCGAGTCCGGCACGCGCGTGATTGGTGTCTGGGTCCGACATGGCCGGATTCTCGCCCATCACGTACATGCCCTTGATGAGCCCGTCGTGGGCGGCGTCCATGATTTCCACCACGGTGAGGCCTGGTTTGTTGTCGAGCTTGGTATTCCAGAGCTTCTCGAAGCGGGCGTGATTCTCGGGATTGTCCACACGCTTGTAATCGGGGAACATCATCGGGATCAGGCCGGCATCGGAGGCGCCCTGCACATTGTTCTGGCCGCGCAGCGGGTGCAGGCCGGAGCCGGGCTTGCCCACCTGGCCGGTCATCAGCGTCAGGGCAATGAGACAACGCGCGTTATCGGTGCCGTGCACGTGCTGCGAAATGCCCATGCCCCACAGGATTATCGAGCCCTTGCTGGTGGCGTAAGCGCGCGCAACCTCGCGCAGGGTCTCGGCCGGAATGCCGCACAGCGGGGCCATTTTCTCCGGGGAGAAATCCTTGGAGTTTTCCTTCAGGGCCTCGTAGTTCTCCGTGCGGTCCCTGATGAAGTCTTCATTCACCAGGCCTTCTTCGATGATGGTGTAAATCATCGCGTTCAGCATGGCCACGTCCATATCCGGCTTGAATTGCAGGTAACGCCAGGCGTGCCGGTAGAGATCGTTGCGACGCGGATCGAGGACTACCAGTTTGGCGCCTGCGCGCGCGGCGTTCTTGATCCAGGTGGCGGCGACCGGATGGTTGGAGGTTGGATTGGCGCCGATCAGGAAAATCACCTCGGCCTTGGCCACATCGCTGACCTGGTTGGACACGGCTCCCGAGCCCACGCCCTCCAGCAAGGCGGCAACCGAGGAGGCGTGGCAAAGGCGGGTGCAGTGATCGACGTTATTCGACTTGAAGCCGGTGCGAACCAGCTTCTGGAACAAATAGGCTTCCTCGTTGCTGCCCTTGGCGGAACCGAATCCGGCCAGGGCCTTGGGGCCGCCGCCGTTTTCGGGGCCACGGTCGCGGATTTTGGCCAGCGTGCCGCCGGCCAGGTCCAGCGCTTCCTCCCAGGTCGCTTCACGGAAGATGTCGCGCCAGTTGTCCGGGTCCATGCTGAAGTCGCCGGTCTTGGGCACACCTTGCTTGCGAATCAGCGGCACGGTCAGGCGCTGCTTGTGGTGCGCGTAGTCGAAGCCGTAGCGGCCCTTGACGCACAGGCGCTCGTGATTGGCCGGGCCATCGCGCCCTTCGACGCGGATGATGGTGTTGTCCTTGACGTGGTAAGTCAGCTGGCAGCCCACGCCGCAATACGGGCATACGCTGTTCACTTCCTTGTCGGCCTTGACCTGATAGGCCTCCTTGGCCGGCGCCAGCGCCCCGGTCGGACAGGCCTGCACGCATTCACCACAGGCGACACAAGTAGACGCGCCCATGGGATCGTCGAAATCGAACACGATTTTCGATTCGCCACCGCGAAAGGCGTAGCCGATCACGTCGTTGTTCTGCTCCTCACGGCAGGCGCGCACGCAACGCGTGCATTGAATGCAGGCGTCGAGATTGACGGTCATGGCCGGGTGCGAGAAATCCGGGTTGGGCTGCAGACGCGGCGCAAAGCGGGACTCCATCACTCCAAGTTTCGCCGCCCATTGGTTGAGTTCGTTACCCTCGGGCTTGTAATTCTTCTTCGGCGCATCGGCCGTCAGCAATTCCAGCACCAGCTTTTGCGAGTGCACCGCGCGCTCGGACGCGGTAGTGACTTCCATATTATTGCTGGGGTGGCGGCAGCAGGACGGCGCCAAGGTGCGCTCGCCCTTGATTTCGACCACGCAGGCACGGCAATTGCCGTCAGGACGGTAGCCGGGCTTGTAGCAAAGATGCGGAATCTCCTTGCCGTGTTCCTTGGCAATCTCGATCAGCGTCTGGTCCTCGAACGCGGAAATCTTCTGGCCGTCGAGCGTAAATTCGACCAGCTTGCGTTCCTGCAGGGGTTCGGAAAGCATGTTCATTGCGAAGTCTCCGGAAGCTCAGGCAATCTCATGGGGGAAATGCTTGATGACGCAACGTATCGGATTGGGCGCGGCCTGGCCCAGGCCGCAGATCGAAGCGTCGACCATCACCTGCGACAACTCCTCCAGCAAACCGGTGCGCCATTTCGATTCTTCCAATAGCTGCACGGCTTTCTCGGTGCCCACCCGGCAGGGCGTGCACTGTCCGCAGCTTTCATGCGCAAAGAACTGCATGAGATTCAGGGCCGCGTCGCGCGCCTTGTCCTGGTTCGACAGGATCACCACCGCCGCCGAACCGATAAAGCAGCCGTAGGGCTGCAAGGTATCGAAGTCGAGCGGAATATCGCCCATGCCGGCCGGCAGGATACCGCCCGAGGCGCCACCCGGCAGATAGGCATAGAACTCATGTCCTTCGGCCATGCCGCCGCAGTATTCGTCGATCAGTTGTTTGACCGTGATGCCTGCGGGAGCGAGATGCACGCCGGGTTTTTTCACGCGGCCTGAGACGGAGAAGGAGCGCAGACCCTTGCGCTCGTTGCGCCCGTGCCCGGCAAACCAGGCAGCACCCTTTTCCAAGATGTCGCGCACCCAGAACAAGGTTTCCATATTGTGTTCCAGGGTCGGACGGCCGAACAACCCGACTTGGGCCACATAGGGCGGGCGCAGCCGCGGCATGCCGCGATTGCCTTCGATGGACTCGATCATCGCGGATTCTTCGCCGCAGATATACGCCCCGGCGCCGCGCCGCAATTCGATGTTCGGCAACGCCAGACCGCCGGGTGGCTTGGCCTTCAATGCAGCCAGTTCGGTTTCAAGGATGGCGCGGCAATGGTGGTATTCGTCGCGCAGGTAAACATAGGTCGAATCGATGCCGACAATCTTCGTGGCAATCAGCAGCCCCTCGAGGAAGCGATGCGGGTCGGTTTCCAGATAGAAACGATCCTTGAAGGTACCGGGTTCGCCTTCGTCGATGTTTACCGCCATCAGGCGCGGCGCTGCTTCGCCGCGCACGATGCGCCACTTGCGCCCGGTCGGAAAGCCGGCGCCGCCCAGGCCGCGCAGGCCCGAGTGTTCCATTTCCTCGATGGTGGCCTCGGCATCGCGCTTGCCGGCGGCCACTTCGAGATAGGTTTTGTAGCCGCCCTCGGCCAGGTATTTCTGATAACCCGTGAAGTCGCCGGGTACGCCCTGGGTTTTGCCGGCCTTGACGGCATCGGTGACCATGGCGGCGGTAGCGTTGCCGAAGGCGTTCTGCCCTACGCAAACGGCCGGTGCTTCACTGCAGCGACCGATACAGGGTACGCCGACCACGCGCACATCCGCCCCCAGGATGGAAGGCAATTTTTGCAGCAATTCGTCCGCACCGGCCATGGCGCAGCTCAGCGTCTCGCAGACACGCACGGTCAAAGCCGCCGGCGCCGCCTCGCCCTCTTTCACGACATCGAAGTGATGGTAAAAAGTGGCGACTTCGTACACTTCCGACTGGGAGATTTTCAGCACCTCCGCGAGCGCCGCCATATGCTGCTCGGAAAGCTGGTGGAATTTGTCCTGGATCAGGTGCAGGTACTCGATCAGCAGGTCGCGGCGGATTTCCCGTCCGGCCAGCAGGCCAGCGAGATCGGCACGCGCAGCGTCATCCACTTGGCGGCCCTTGAGCGTCTTGCGCGACTTCATCTTGCCGCGAATTTCCGCCAGGGGAACAGCTACCGTAACGCCATCATTCATCGCAAGACTCCAGACCGGGTTTGTGTCACAAGCGGCATCATAGTGGTTGGCAGTAGCATGCCAGCATCCCTATAACGGCAATTTATCAGATGAGCATAGCCTTCGTGGGCGCTAGGCCCCATGACGGGAATCAAGCCGGGGCGCATGCGGCAGCCTTACGGTCTCCAAGTGAGGCGGTACAATCGAAGAATCATACCCTTGCCACGCCCATGACACTCACCATCACCCAGGCCTCCTGCGCAGACGACTACGACCCGAACTCCATGCCGGTCGCCAAGGCGCGGGCGTTCATTCATACCTTCCTGTCCCCGGTCAAAGGCGTGGCACGCGTGCCGATCCGCTCGGCCCTGGGGCGGGTGCTGGCCGAGGACATCGTATCCCCTGTCAATGTGCCGGCGCACATCAACTCCGCCATGGACGGCTGGGCGATGCGCTTTGCCGATCTCACGCCCGGCGGCACGACAGTGCTAACCGAAATCGGCTCCAGTTTCGCCGGGGTGCCGTTCGGCAAGCCTGTGGGCGCGGGCCAATGCGTGCGCATTTTCACCGGTGGCGTGGTGCCGGAGGGCTGCGATACCGTAGTCATGCAGGAACGCGCCGAGGCCCAGGGCAAGTCCATCACCTTTGGCGGGAATATTCAGAAAAACCAGAATGTGCGTTTTGCCGGTGAGGATTTGAAAGCCGGCGCGGTGGCGCTCGCCCGGGGGCGCACGGTACGCGCGGCCGAACTGGGCATGATCGCCTCGCTGGGCGTAGGCGAGGTGGCGGTATACCGGCCGCTGCGGGTGGCCTATTTCTCGACCGGCGACGAGTTGCGCGCCATCGGCACCCCGTTGGCCGAAGGCCAGATTTACGACAGCAACCGCTACACCCTGCACGGCATGCTGGCGCGCATGGGTGTTGACGCCATCGACATGGGCGTGATCCGCGACGATCCGGCCTTGCTGGAACAGGCGTTTCGTGACGCCAGTGAAATCGCCGACGTGGTGATCACCTCCGGCGGCGTATCGGTGGGCGAGGCCGATTTCGTCAAATCCCTGCTCGGCAAGCTGGGCGAAGTGGTGTTCTGGAAAATCGCCATGAAACCCGGCCGCCCGCTGGCCTACGGCAAGATCGGCGGCGCGCATTTTTTCGGGCTGCCCGGCAACCCGGTTTCGGTGATGGTGACGTTTTATCAATTCGTGCGCGACGCCCTGCTCACCCTGCAGGGCGTGAACCCGCTGCCGGTGCAGCCGCTGTTGAAGGCAGTTTGCACCTCTGCAATCAAGAAAATGCCTGGGCGCACTGAGTTTCAGCGCGGCGTGCTTTATGTCGAGGAAGGCGTCTGGAAAGTGCGCGTCGCCGGCGAGCAGGGCTCGGGCATCCTGAAGTCGATGTCGGACGCCAATTGCTTCATCCTGCTCGATGACAATACCGGTAACGTGGCCCCCGGCGCCACGGTGGAGGTGCAGGTGCTGGAAGGCGTGGTGTAGGCCCGCGTGATTCCCTGGATCACCAGCGCCGATCAATTCCCCCCGCTGGAAAGCGCCCTGGCCGACCCCGCCGGCCTGCTCTGTGCCGGCGCCGATCTCTCGCCCACTACCCTGCTCGCCGCCTATGCGCGCGGCATTTTCCCCTGGTACAGCGAAGGCCAGCCCATCCTCTGGTGGAGCACCGATCCGCGCATGGTGTTGTTTCCTGAGGAATTCAAGGTCAGCCGTTCGCTGGCCAAAGTCGTCCACGCCGGCAGCTTCGAGATCCGTTTCGACACGGCCTTTGCCGACGTCATCCGCAACTGCGCCGCGCCCCGCGAGCCTGGGGGTGGCACCTGGATTGTCTCGGAAATGCAGGCCGCTTATACCCGCCTGCATGAACTCGGCCACGCCCATTCGGTCGAAAGCTGGCAGGACGGCGTATTGTGCGGCGGCCTGTATGGGGTCGCCATCGGCAAGGTGTTTTACGGTGAATCCATGTTCACCCTCAGGAGCAACGCTTCCAAGGCCGCCCTGGTTGCTTTGGTGGAAAAACTACGCGAGGACGGCTTTCAGATGATCGACTGCCAGCAGCAAACCCGCCACCTGGCCAGCTTCGGCGCGCGGCCCATCCCGCGCCGCGAATTCGCCAAGCGGCTGGCGGAATTGATACACTTGAACCCATCCCGTTCTGATTGGAAGTAGCGCTTGTCCAAGCTAAACGACCTGCCATTCGCCAATCTGCAGTTTTATGCAACGGCGCCCTACCCCTGCAGCTACCTGCCGGGCCGGCTGGCGCGTTCGCAAGTGGCAACGCCCAGTTATCTGATCGACACCGTGGCCTACGGGCACCTGGTGGCTTCCGGCTTTCGCCGCAGCGGCGCCTTTACGTATCGACCCTATTGCGACCACTGCCGCGCCTGCGTGCCGGCGCGCGTGCTGGTGCAGGAGTTTGCACCCAACCGCTCGCAGCGCCGCACCCTGCAACGCAACAGCCACCTCACCACGCGGGTGATGGAGCTCAAGTTCTCGCACGAGCACTACGCCCTCTATCGCCGCTACCAGACCGCGCGCCACGCCGGCGGCGGCATGGACCACGACAGCCGCGAGCAGTATTCGCACTTCCTGTTGCAAAGCAACGTCAACACGCGGCTGGTGGAATTCCGTGAGCACGGTGTGTTGCGCATGGTCAGCATCATGGATCAGCTGGTGGATGGCCTTTCCTCCGTGTACACCTATTACGACGCTCAACGTCCCTCGATGAGCCTGGGCACCTACAGCATCCTCTGGCAGATCGCCGAGGCCAAGCGCCGTGGCCTGGAGCATTTGTACCTGGGCTACTGGATCGCGGAGAGCCGCAAGATGAGCTACAAGGTACAGTTCCAGCCGCTGGAGGGCTTGGTACGTGGCTCCTGGGCGCGTATTGAAAAGCCGGCGTAAGCGTCTGGCGCTTATTTAGCGCTTATATAACGGTCATCAGCAGTCGGCGCTCCGTTAAAATGAGCGCATGTGGCTCTATCCCCTCGCCCGCGCCGCCCTGTTTCGGCTTGATCCCGAAGTCGCTCACCACCTCGCTCTTGCCGCACTCAAAAAATCCGCCTTCCTGCGCCTGCCGCCCTCGTTCCCGGATAGCGCCCGGCGCGAAGTCTTCGGCCTGAAATTCGATCACGCGGTAGGCCTGGCAGCAGGGCTGGACAAGAACGGCGCCTACATCGACGCCATGGCGTCACTGGGCTTTGGCTTCATAGAAGTGGGCACGGTGACGCCACGACCGCAGCCAGGCAACCCCAAGCCGCGCATGTTTCGCCTCGTTGAGCACGAAGCCTTGATCAACCGCCTGGGTTTCAACAACGGCGGCTTGGACGCCTTTCTCGCCAATGTGCAACAGGCGCGCTACAAAGGGGTATTGGGTCTCAATATCGGCAAGAATTTCGATACACCCATCGAGCGCGCGGCCGACGATTACCTCACCTGTTTGCGCGGCGTCTATCCACATGCAAGCTATGTGACAGTCAATATTTCCTCGCCCAACACCAAGGGCCTGCGCGATCTGCAGGCGGCCGAGCAACTGGATAAGCTCCTGTCCGCGCTCAAGGCGGAGCAGAAGGTGCTGGCCAAAAAACATAAAAAGCAGGTGCCGCTGCTATTAAAGGTAGCCCCCGACCTGGGCATGGGTGAGATCAAGGATATCGCCCAGCTCACGCTGCAACACGGCTTCGAGGGCATTATCGCCACCAATACCACCCTCTCTCGCGATGCGGTGGCCGGCCATGCGCTGGCCAAGGAAGCGGGCGGGCTCTCCGGCAAGCCGCTGTTCTCTCCTTCCACGGAGGTGTTGCGCCAGTTCGCCAAGGCGGTGCGCGGCAATCTACCCATTATCGGTGTGGGCGGCATACTTTCGGGCCGCGACGCCAAACTGAAAATGGACGCCGGCGCGTCGCTGGTGCAGATTTACACCGGCTTTATTTATCGCGGACCCGATCTGATTCGCGAATGCGTGCGCGCCATCGATAAAAAATAGCGTGCCTAAATAAAATGCACAAATAACTAAGATGCGCATTGGCATCCCCAAGGAGATCAAGGACGGCGAGCGGCGTGTGGCTTTAACGCCGCAGGACGCCGGCGCCCTGATCGCTGCCGGCCACGAGGTGGTGGTGGAAACCGGGGCCGGCATCGGCGCGGGCTGCGCCGACGCGCAATACGCGGCGTTGGGCGTGCGCATCGTTGCGAGTCCTGCCGAGGCGTTCGCCGCCGACATCGTGGTGAAGGTAAAAGAAATCCAGACCGGCGAATGGCAGTGGCTGCAACCCGGCAGCACGCTGATGGGCTTTCTGCACCTGGGCGGGGATGGGCAGATGTGCCATGAATTGCTGGCGCGGCGCATCACGGCCATCGCTTACGAAACCATCGCCGACGCCAATAACGAATTACCGCTGTTGAAGCCCATGTCACGCATCGCCGGCGAACTCGCCGTCAGCGTGGGCCAATATCTGTTACTGGCGCCGCAGGGCGGGCGCGGGCTGACCATCGCCGATGCGCGCGTGCTGGTGTTCGGCGCCGGTAATGCCGGCACGGCGGCCGCCAATCTGGCCGTCACGCTGGGAGCGGACGTCACCGTGGTCTCGCGCTACGGGCCGCGCCTCGCCACCCTGGCTCACCGGCTGGGCTCCAGAGCGCGCACCATTGCGATTGAGAATGCCGACCTGGGCGCGCTGGCGTCGGGAGCAGACCTCGTCATCGGCGCGGTCAATGTGCCGGGCAAGGCGAATCCCTGTCTATTGTCCGCAGCGCAGGTGCGCGCCATGGGCGCGGGCACAGTGCTGATCGAAGTCGGCATCGACGCCGGCGGCATCGCCGAAACTTCGCGGCCCACCAGCCATCACGCGCCTACCTACGTGGCTGAGGGCGTCACCCATTATTGCGTGGCCAATATGCCGGCTGCTATTCCGCGCTCGGCTTCTTTTGTCCTGTCGGCCACGGTGCTGCCCTATGTGCAGTCCCTGGCCGGTACCGGGCTGACCCCGGCGCTGCGCGCCGATCCGGGCCTAGCTCAGGGCCTGCAAATGCACGGCGGCCATATGCTGCACGCCGAGGTCGCAGCACGCCACGCCCTGCCGGTGCGCGACCTGGACGCTATCCTGCATTCCTGCTGACTATGGACACCCTGGCCGACCGTATCGATGACCTGCTGCCGCAAACCCAGTGCCGGCAATGCGGCTTCGAGGGCTGTCGGCCTTATGCGGAATCCATGGCCGCCGGGACCAGCGCCATCAATCGCTGCCCGCCAGGCGGCGATGCCGGCATTGCACGGCTGGCCGAGCTTTTGCAGTTGCCGGTGTTGCCGCTGGATGAAAGCTGCGGGCAGCATCTGCCCTATCGCATCGCCGTCATCGATGAAGCGGCCTGCATAGGCTGCGCCAAATGCCTGCCGCCCTGCCCCACCGATGCCATCGTCGGCGCCAATAAGCAGCTGCATCAGGTGGTGCCGTCGCTTTGTACCGGCTGCGAACTGTGCATTGCGCCTTGCCCGGTCGATTGCATACGCATGGAGGAGTCGCCCTTATATCCGGACATGATGGACAAAGACCGGGCCCGCGAGCGCTATCGCTTTCATAATTTCCGGCGGCAACGCGATATGGAGGAGCGCATCGCCTATCTCGCGGCGCAGGAACAAAATGCACTGAAAGAAGTGGAATCCCGAAATGAGCGATAAAGAAGCCAAAGTCATGAAGCCGGCTGAACGCCAGATGTTTTTCGAACGCCTGCGTTCTCTGGACCCCAACCCCAAGTCCGAATTGGAATACGCCACGCCCTTTGAACTGCTGGTGTCGGTAATCCTCTCCGCCCAGGCCACCGACAAGAGCGTCAACCTCGCCACCGCCAAATTATTTCCGGTCGCCAATACCCCGGAGAAGATTCTCAAGCTCGGCGAAGAAAAACTGACTGGCTACATCCGCACTATCGGCCTGTTCCGCACCAAAGCCAAGAACGTTATCGCCACCTGCAAGATGCTGATCGAAAAGCACGGCGGCAAGGTGCCGGACAATCGCGAAGCTCTGCAGGAACTGCCCGGCGTGGGCCGCAAGACCGCCAATGTGGTGCTGAACGTGGCCTTCGGCCAGCCGACCATGGCGGTGGACACGCATATTTTCCGCCTGGGTAACCGTACCGGGCTGGCTCCTGGCAAGGACGTGGAAGAGGTGGAACAAAAGCTTTTGAAAGTGGTGCCGGCGGAATTCATGCTGCACGCCCACCACTGGCTGATCCTGCACGGCCGCTACATCTGCGTGGCGCGCAAACCCAAGTGCGGGCAATGCGCGGTATACGATGTTTGCGGCTTCAAACAAAAACGCGAGTTCGTCGAATAGCCATGTTCCAGCCCACCCGAGAACAAGCCCGCGACTTCTGGTTCGACGCCTGGCGCAAATACCGCGCCCAGGAGCCGTTAAGCGCCCTGGAGGCTATGGCCGTGGAAATTGTAGGCCAGCACCCCGAATACCAGGACATGCTGGCGAGCCGTGAGGCCTACCTGGAACGCCACCGCGACCGCGACTACCCGCCCGAATTCGGCGAGACCAATCCCTTCTTGCATATGGGCATGCACCTCTCCATCCGCGAGCAGGTTTCCATCGACCAGCCACCCGGGGTGCGCGAGGCGCACCAGAAGCTGTCGCTCAAAATGCAGTCTGCGCTGGAGGCCGAGCATGAAATGATGGACTGCCTGGGGGAGATGATCTGGCAGGCGCAGCGGAATCGCTCCGCCCCCGATCCTGCGGTCTACTTCGCCTGCCTCGCCCGCAAAGCGGGCCAATAAAAAACCCGCCGGAGGCGGGTTTTTTATTGGGAGCTATCCCGGCTTAATACTTCATCTTCAAATCAGAAGACTGGCTGGAAAAATAAGCCGCCAGATCGCGGATATCTTCCGCTTTCAGTTGGCTGGCCTGGGCGCCCATGATCGGGTTCTTGCGCTTGCCGGCCTTGTACTGGTTCATGGCGGCCATCAGGTAGTCGGCGTGCTGCCCGGCCAGCACCGGTGCATCGGGCAGTACCGGCTTGACACCACCTTCGCCGTGGCAGGCGAAACAGGGGGCGGCCTTGGCCTTGCCGGCCTCGACATTGCCGCCACCAGCGTAAGCGGACAGGGAAACTGCGGAAAGCAGGACGGCGGCGAAAAGTGTACGGTTCATCGTCGTTCCCTTATTTCTGCGAGTAGTAAGCCGCGACATCGGCGATATCTTTGTCGGTGAGGGTATTGGTCAGACCCTTCATGGTCGGGTTGCCACGCTCGCCAGCCTTGTAGGCCTTCAGGGCGGCGGTGATGTAGCTGGCCGTCTGTCCACCCAGCTTAGGGACCATGTACACCTCGGGGAAAGCGGTCTTGGTGCCGGGAATGCCGTGGCAGCCCGAGCAGATTGCGGCAGCTTTTTTCTTGCCGGCAGCGGCGTCGCCTGCGGCAGCGGGGCCCTGCGCAAAGGCGGCGGCCGAGACCAGCAGAGAACTAGCAATAATGAGTTTTTTCATGTCTGGAATGAGGGCCAGCCTGTGCGGCCCGCCGGAATTTATGGTGATTTTTGACAGCGGGGCATTGTAACACGGCGCCTCGCCCTGCCCAAGAGGGTTAGCGGGGTTTGTGCGCTCAGGATTCGGCCTTGGCCGCCCCTTCCAGCTGCCCCCAGACGGCCTTGCCGCCACTGGCCTTTTGCAGGCGTTCCAGCATTTCGGCGTGCTTGGCTCTCTCCTGCTCGCTGGCCTGCACCACCTTGAGGCGCTCCGGCCGGGCGATGGCGGCGGCCGGGGCGCCGGCGGCACGCTTGGCGGGCGCTTCTACGCCGATGGCGAGGCTGTCCTGGCCTCGGGTCATCGCCACGTACACCTCGGCCAGCAATTCTGCGTCCAGCAAGGCGCCGTGCAGGGTGCGGGCGCTGTTATCGACCTGATAGCGCTCGCATAGCGCGTCCAAGGCGTTGCGCCGTCCGGGGTGCAGCTCGCGCGCCATGGCCAGGGTGTCGATCACGGCGCAGCCATCGGTGATGGGCGGCTTTTCCAGGCGGGCCAATTCGGCGTTGAGAAACCCCACATCGAAAGGCGCGTTATGGATGATGAGTTCGGCCCCGGCCACGTAATCGAGGAAGTCGGCTACGATATCGGCGAATTTGGGTTCGTACTCCAGGTCTTCCAGGCGTATGCCGTGCACCTGGGTGGCGCCCTCGTCGATGTCGCGCTCGGGATTGATGCGCTTGTAAAACGTATTGCGCGTCACCCGGCGGTTGATCATTTCCACGCAGGCGATTTCGATAATGCGGTGGCCCTGATTGGGGTCCAGGCCGGTGGTTTCGGTATCCAGCACCACCTGGCGCTTGGCCTGTGCGGCTGCGGGTTTGGTCGCCATTACTTGCCCCTCAACACCGATTCCACACCACGATTCGCCAACTGGTCGGCGCGCTCGTTCTCGGGATGTCCGGCGTGGCCCTTGACCCATTTCCATTCGATATCGTGCTGGGCGCTCAGGGCATCCAGCACCTTCCATAGATCGGCATTTTTCACCGGTTCCTTGCTCGCGGTGCGCCAGCCGTTACGCTTCCAGCCGTGAATCCACTCGCTGATGCCCTTTTGCACATAGGAGGAGTCGGTATAGACGGTCGCCTCGCAGGGTGTCTTCAGCGCCTTTAGCGCCTCGATCACGGCCAGCATTTCCATGCGGTTATTGGTGGTTTCAGCTTCGCCGCCGAACAATTCTTTTTCGGTACCGTTGCAGCGCAAAATCGCGCCCCAACCGCCTACACCGGGGTTACCCTTGCAGGCCCCGTCGGTAAAAATTTCTACGTGCATTATTTGATCAGCCTCAGGTGAGCGCCGCGCTTGGCGGCGGCGGCGAATTTTCTTTCTTTTACGGCCTGGTCGCTCCAGGCCGGGGCCAGCAGGCGCATGCCCTGCACGCGCTTGACGGCGGCCAGCATGTACACGCCGCCGGAAACACCCCACCAGCGATCGCCGGCGTTTTCCATAAAGCTCCAGCGCTGCTGCCAGACTTCAGAAGCTACCGGTGGGATATAGCAGGCCAGCTTGCCCGCCGCCGGCTCGAAACCCAGCAACTGCAGCCAGTCTTTCATGCGGATCAGGGACACAAACTGCCCCTCCCAGGGATAGCCCCGCGAGGCCCACAGTTTTTTCACGCCGAACAGGCTCCAGGGGTTGAAGCCGGTGATGAGAATGCGACCCTCGGGCATCATCACCCTGTCTACTTCACGCAGGATCTCGTGCGGATTTTCGCTGAACTCCAGCACGTGCGGCAGCAACACCAAGTCGACCGACTGCGAATCGAAGGGTAATTCGTGGAACTGCGCGCGCAGGCCGCCGTTAGGATCAACACGCAGGCGATGAACGATGCGCGATTCTTTCAGCAGATCGTGCTGGGGCAGTCCCAGTTGCAGGGCGTGGTAGCCGAAAATATCCGGCACGACCGCATCCAGCCATTGGCGCTCGCGCGATAAAACGTAGCGGCCCAGCGGTTGCGAAAACCAGTCAGGTACACTGATGTTCTCCATGGATCGAATTGTATAACGATGTCCGCTGTCGCACTGAAAGTTCACCCCGTCCCGGCCTTCAACGACAACTATCTTTGGGTGTTGCATAACGGTAGTCACGCCGCCGTGGTCGATCCCGGCGATGCGACACCGGTGCTGGCCTATCTGCACGCCGAAGGACTGCAGTTGGATGCCATTATTTGCACCCACCACCACGGCGACCACGTGGGCGGAGTGGATGCCCTGTTGGACCGCTTGCAATTGCGCGGCAAAATCCCCGTGTTCGGCCCGGCCGGCGAGGACATCCCTTCCCGCACCCAGGCGCTCAGGGAGGGCGACCGGATCGCCATAACATCGCTGGACCTCAGCTTCACCGTGATCGACGTGCCCGGCCACACCGCCGGCCATATCGCCTACTACGGGGAAGGCATGCTGTTTTGCGGCGACACAATGTTCGCCTGCGGCTGCGGGCGCCTGTTTGAAGGCACCGCCGAACAAATGCAGCACTCGCTCGCCAAGCTCGTAACGCTGCCGCCGCAAACGCGTATGTACTGCGCCCACGAATACACCATGGCCAATATTGCCTTCGCCGAAGCGGTGGAGCCCGAAAACGGCGACCTCAAGCTGCGCAAGGCTTTTTGCGCCGCCAAGCGCCACCGCGGCGAGCCTACCCTGCCTTCCACCATCGGCCTGGAACTCGCCACCAATCCCTTCTTGCGCTGGAGTACACCTGCGGTGCAGGAAGCTGCCCAACATCGCGGCGTTCCCGTAGGCGCCCCTGCGCACGCCGTCTTCGGCGCCCTGCGCGAATGGAAAAACAACTTCTAATCCGGACTTTTGTTCATGACCACCGACTTCCAAATCCGCCCCACCACCCGCGCCGATGTGCCTGTCATCCGCGACCTCATCCATCAACTGGCGGTCTACGAAAAGCTGGAGCATATGGTGAGCGGCAGCGACGCCATGCTGGCCGAAAACCTGTTCGGCGCCAGACCATCCTGCGAGTGCGTGCTGGCCGTTGAGGATAGGAAGCCCGTCGGCTTCGCGCTTTACTTCACGACCTTTTCCACCTTTCTTTGCCAGCCCGGCTTGTACCTGGAGGACCTGTTCGTCATTCCCGAGGCGCGCGGACGCGGTTACGGCAAAGCCCTGTTACAGCACTTGGCTGCGCTGGCCGTACAACGCAGCTGCGGGCGCTTTGAGTGGCGGGTATTGGATTGGAATACCCCTTCCATTGAGTTCTACCGCTCGCTAGGGGCGCAGATCATGCCCGAATGGCACCTGGTGCGTATGACCGTTGCGGAATTTTCGGCCCTGGCGGGCCATTCGTCGGCTTAAAACGGGATTGATCGGTTCGGAAGGGGAAAATGGTCAAAATTCAAGCAGAATACGGTCATGCAACCAATTTTCCGAGCCCGATGTCGCGCCTGACCCTAGCCTTGCTGGCCACCGCCGCGGCCGCCCTGTTGCCGTCGGCAAGCTGGGCCCAAAGCACCCCTGCCGAAACCGTCAACGCGACGGAACCGGCGCCCCCCCACCCCTCCACCTCCGCCGCCCCCAAAGCCCTACCACCCGCCGGCCCGGTTACCAACCCCGGCCCCGCGCCGAAGCTGGTGGAGCCGGGCGAACCGATAAAAATCCCCGGCACCGCCGGTATTCCCGATGTCCCGCCTGCCGCCCTGGAGCCCCCGGCCGCGGCCGTGATCGAAACCGATTTATGGGAGCGCGTACGCCACGGCTTTGGTCTGGCCGCGCTGGATTCCCCGCTGATTCGCAAGCACGAGCAGTGGTACGCCAGCCGACAGGACTACATCCAGCGTTTTGTAGAACGCGGCTCGCGCTATCTCTATCACGTGGTGGAGGAAGTGGAACGGCGCGGCATGCCCACCGAGATCGTGCTGCTGCCGATTATTGAAAGCGCCTTCAATCCGCAGGCCTATTCACGCGCCCAGGCTTCCGGCATGTGGCAGTTCATTCCTTCCACCGGCCGCCTGTACGGCCTGCAGCAGGACTGGTCCGCCGACCACCGCCGCGACGTCATTCTGTCTACCAACGCCGCTCTGGACTATTTGCAAAAGCTGTACGCGCAGTTCAACTCCTGGGAACTGGCGTTTGCCGCTTACAACTGTGGCGAGGGTTGCGTGGCGCGCGCCATTCTCAAAAACGAGCGCAAGAAAAAGCCCACCGATTTTGTGCACCTGAATCTGCCCCGCGAAACGCAGAACTACGTGCCCAAGCTGATGGCGGTGAAGAACATCATCATGACGCCGGGCGATTTCGGCATTCTCCTGGCGAGTGTAACCAACCGTCCTTATTTCACCAAGGTCGATGCACCCGAGCGTATCGACGTCAACCTGGCAGCCAAGCTGGCGGAAATGCCGCAGGACGAGTTTTGCGCGCTGAACCCCGCCTTCACCAAACCGGTGGCTTCCAGCGCATCGGGTTATTTCCTGGTGCCGGTGGAAAACGCCGAGACCTTCCGCGCTAACCTGGAGCAGTACCGGTCATTGAATGGCCCGCTGGTGTCGTGGCAGGCCGTCAGCGTCAAACGCGGCGAGTCGGTGGACAAGGTAGCGCAGCGTTACGGCATGACGCCTTCTTATCTGCGCGCCACCAACGGCCCCTTCAAGGAGCGCAAGGGCAAGTTCACCCAGCCGGTGACGCTGATGGCGCCCATTGCCAAGGAAGCGGAAATTATCCGCGCCACCCTGGACCGCAAGAGCACCATGGGCAACCCGGCGCGAAACACGCTGGCCGGCAATCTACCCTCCTTTGAGCCGAATACCGATGCGCCTTCCCTGGCCCCGGTGCAGCCTCAACTTGCTCGGGCGGCGCTGAGCGTTCCGCCGGCCACCCCTGCTTCTCTGCCAGCGGAAAAGGAGCAGCCTGCCGCTGCCCTTGCAACTAACAAACCCTCTGCCCCGGCGGCGACAATTCCGGCCAGCTATACCGTGCAGCCGGGCGATACCTTGTTTTCCATCGCCAAACGCTTTGATTTAACGGTTGCCCAGGTGCAGTCCACCAACCATTTGCGTAGCACCACCATTAGCGCCGGCCAGCGGCTCACCTTGAATGGCGGCGCGCCTACCGCGACCGGCACGGTAGCAGTAGCGGCCCGCACCAAACAGGCGCCGGTCATGTATGTCATCGAGGATGGCGATACCCTGAGCGATATCGCGGACAAGTACGGCGTACGGCTCAGCGATTTGTTGCGCTGGAACAACCTCACCACGCGCAGCATCATCAATCCCGGCAAGAAGCTGCGGGTCAGCGGCTGATTGGCCGCAAACTAGCGACTAAGCAACAGGCAAACCGCCTCGGCGGCAATGCCTTCTCCTCTGCCGGTGAATCCCAGTTTTTCCGTGGTGGTGGCTTTCACGTTGACGGCGGAAACGTCCAAGCCCAAGTCGGCCGCGATATTGGCGACCATGGCGGTGATATGCGGGGCCATGCGCGGCGCCTCGGCGATGAGGGTGGCGTCCACATTGCCCGGCTCAAAACCCTTGCTACGCACCAGCGCCGCCACTTCACGCAGTAGCTTGCGGCTGTCGATGCCCTTGTAACGCGAGTCGCTATCCGGGAAGTGCTTGCCGATGTCGCCCAGTGCCGCGGCGCCCAGCAGGGCATCACAAATAGCGTGCAATAACACGTCGGCATCGGAGTGGCCCAGCAGGCCACGTTCAAACGGAATGGTGACGCCGCCGATGATGCAGGGCCGGCCGGCCACCAACTGGTGCACGTCGAAGCCGTGACCGATACGGAAATTGCTCATGAATGATTTCCCTTCTCCGCGATGGTCAACAGCATACGCGCCAGTTGCAAATCGGGCGCGTAGGTTACTTTTAAATTAGAGCTGTCGCCCATCACCAGCTTGGGGCGGTGTCCCAGCGTCTCGATGGCCTGTGCTTCGTCGGTCGCCTCGGGACAGGCAGCCAGCGCCGTGCGCAACATGGCGTAGCGGAACATTTGCGGCGTTTGCGCACGCCACACGCCTTCGCGAGACAGTGTCTTCTCCACGCGCAGCAGGTCGTCACCGGCCTTGATGGTATCGGACAGCGGCAGGGCCAGCAGGCCGCCGACAGTGTCGGCTTCCAGTTCGTCGATGAATTGTTCGATCAACTCGCTGTGGATGCAGGGCCGCGCCGCGTCGTGCACCATAGCCCAGCTATCGCTTGCGGTATCTGCGGCGATGGCGGCGAGGCCATTGGCCACCGTCTCGCCACGGGTCGCCCCACCCGCCTGGATCACCTGCAGTTTCGGGCCGATTTGCGCTGCGAATTCGCCATAATCGGGCCAGTGCCGGTCGTCCGGCGACAGCACCACGACGATACGGCTGATGCGCGCCACGGCAGCGAGCGCGCCCAGCGCGTGGAAAATCATCGGCCTGCCGTTCAGGTCCAAGTATTGCTTGGGAAGGCTATCCCCCAGCCGCGTTCCGGTGCCGGCCGCCGGCACCAGCGCGACGATATTTGCATTCATGCGATTCAGCCCAACGTAAACAGGCTGAATTATCGCGTGAATCGGACTACTGTTCCAAACCTGCCCTTGTTGGCGACGCGTAGGGCAAAGAGGCCGTGCTACCCTATGGCCCACCGGCATTTGCAAAAAATGCGCCCTCACGGAGAGTCTCAGCATGCGAGCCGTAGTCTGCAAAAAATGGGGCAGCCCCGATGAACTGGAACTCACCGATGTGACGCTGCCGGCCCCCGCGGCACGGCAGGTACACATCGCCGTCAAAGCGGCCGGCGTGAACTTTCCCGACGCCCTGATCGTGCAAGGCAAGTACCAATTAAAACCGCCCTTCCCCTTCACCCCCGGCGCAGAAATCGCCGGCACGGTACTGGCGGTTGGCGAAGGTGTCGCACACCTGAAAGCCGGTGACCGCGTGGTGGCGTTCTGCGGCGTGGGCGGCTTTGCAGAAGAAGTGATTGCACCGGCGGAGGCGGTGATGCCCTTGCCACCGGGACTGGACTTTCCTCTGGCGGCCTCGTTTACCTTGGCCTACGGCACCTCCTGGCACGCGGTGGTGGATCGCGCACAGTTGAAGGCCGGTGAAACCATGCTGGTGCTGGGTGCGGCCGGCGGCGTGGGCCTGGCTGCGGTGGAAATCGGCAAGGCCCTGGGCGCCACGGTGATCGCGGCCGCCTCTTCCGCGGAAAAACTCGCCATCTGCCGCGAACACGGCGCCGATCATTTGATCGATTATGAAAAAGAAGACCTGCGCGAAGCGCTCAAAAAGCTGGCGCTGACGCCCGACGTGATTTTCGACCCCGTGGGCGGCCGCTTTGCCGAGGCCGCGTTCCGTTCCCTGGCCTGGCGCGGCCGCTACCTGGTAATCGGTTTCGCAGCAGGCGATATTCCGGCCCTGCCCTGGAACCTGGCGCTCTTGAAAGGCGCTTCGCTGGTGGGCGTGTTCTGGGGCGAGTTCGTCAAACGCGAGCCCAAGGCCAATCTGGCCGGCATGCAGCAGCTGCTGGGCTGGATGCGCGATGGGAAAATCCGCCCGCTGATCTCATGCACCTATGGGTTGGCTGAGGTCCCGCAGGCGCTCAACGATCTGCTGGCGCGGCGCGCTACCGGCAAACTGGTGGTCGTGCCCTAGCACGTCAAGCGCATGCGGAAACATGCATGGTGGTTCGCGCTTGGCTTGGCGCCTTTGGTGCTGACGGCGCTGATCGCCGGTTGTGATTTCAGCGATGTGCCGCTGTGGATGCAAAGCGAAGTCAAACCGCCCCAGGAAACCGGAGACCTGGTGGTACTCACCCTGCACGGGCCGGTGGTGCGGGCCGACGCGCAAAGCGAGAGCGGCACGCAGGAAACCCCGGTCGGTTTTGAGCGCGACCTCGCCAGCCTGCTCGGCAAGGAACTGGGCTACCGGGTCCGATTCCGCACCCTGCCCAGCTATGCGCGCCTGATCGAGGCCCTGGAAAAAAATCGTGGCCACCTTGCCGCCGCGCAATTGTCGCCAACGCCGGACCTGGCGAAAAAATTCGTGTTCGGCCTGCCCTACCAGAACATCCAGTATCAACTGGTGTACCGCAGCGCGGATAAAAAGCCGCGCAATATGAACGACGCCACCGGCCTGAAGATAGCGGTGATCGCCGAAACGCCGGCGCACGATATCCTGCGCGAGCTGACCGGCACCTATCCCGGCCTGGCCATCGATGTGCTGCCGCACGAATCCGATGCCGAGGACTTGCTGAAGGAGGTGGATACCAAGCAGGCCGAATTTGCCCTGGTCGATACGGCTGCTTTTTCGGACCTCAAGCGCATCCACCCCGACCTGGCGGTTGCTTTCAATGTTGGCCGCGAGGCCAAGGTGGCCTGGGCGTTTTCACCGTCCAGCGACGAAGACTTGCGCAAAAAAGCCGCGCGCTTCATCGAGAAAATCCGCGCCAACGGCATGCTGAACCGGTTACTGGACCGCTACTACGGGCACGTCAGCCGCATCCAGCCCATAGACTCGGAAGCTTTCCTGGAAAAACTCACCACGGTGCTGCCCAAGCTGCGCCCCTACTTTCAGGAAGCGCAGGAACTGACCGGCCTGGATTGGCGCCTGATCGCGGCCATGGGTTACCAGGAATCGCATTGGGACGCGCTAGCCACCTCGCCCACGGGGGTGCGAGGCCTGATGATGCTGACCGACGAAACAGCAGACCGCATGAAAATCAAAAACCGCCTGGATGCGCGCGAGTCCATCCTCGGCGGAGCCCAGTATTTCGTGCTGCTGCGCGATACCGTGCCGGCGCGCATCCCCGAACCGGACCGCACCTGGCTGGCGCTGGCCGCCTATAACCAGGGCTACGGCCACCTGGAAGACGCGCGCGTGCTGACCCAGCGCATGAAGCTCAACGCCGACTCCTGGCTGGACGTGCGCAAGGCCTATCTGCAAATGCGCGACCCGGCCGTGTTCGAGACCCTGGCCCACGGCTATTGCCGGGGCGACGAGGCCGTATCCCTGGTCGATGCCATCCGTAACTATTACGACATCCTGCTAAAGCTGGAAAAACCGCTGGACCGCAATGCCAGCCGCGAATCGGAAAGCCTGTTCGCACCCAGTACGCTCCCCACCCCGGCGATCACACCGCCCGCAGGCGGCCGACGCGCTCAGATCGGCTCAGCGTCCGTTACCAAGGGCAAGTGATCGGTGTCGGCCCAGACTTCGACGCGCCATTTTCCCGCGTCGAAATGAATGCGGTTATAAGCCACATTGGGTATTTCTATGGAGTGTCCACTGGTGACCGGCAGCCCATTCAGCCAGCGGTACACCACCGCCAGCACGCCGCCATGCGTGACGATCAGCGCCCGCTTCCCGGCGTACCGCGCCTGTAAATCGCTGATGGCGGCGACGATGCGCTCGTGAAACTGCACAATCGATTCGGCCCCCGGCGCCGCGTAATGCGGGTTGGCCTCGCGTGCGCCTGGGGATAACAAGGGGTACTGCTGGCCAATCTCGGCATAGTGCAAGCCCTCAGCCACGCCGTAACAACGCTCACGCAAACGGCTATCCGGCTCGATAGGCAGGCCGGTGCGCGCCGCGATCAGCGTCGCGGTATGCATGGCCCGGCCCGCATCGCTGGCGATCAGAGAATCGATCGCTTCGCCGGCCAGGCGCTCGCCGATAGCGCGCGCCTGCGCGACGCCTTCGCCGGTCAGCGGACTGTCCGAATGGCCCTGAATGCGGCCCAGCCGGTTCCACTCGGTCTCGCCGTGGCGGACGAGAAGGAAGGTGGTCACCGGACCGCTTCGAGCTTGCTCACTCCGCGCATATACGGCACCAGAGCGGCCGGAATGGTCACGCTGCCGTCGGCGTTCTGGTTGTTTTCCAGGATCGCCACCAGCGTACGCCCCACCGCCAGGCCGGAACCGTTGATGGTGTGCAGCAACTCGGTCTTGCCCTGCGCGTTCTTGAAGCGCGCCATCATGCGCCGTGCCTGGAAGGCCTCGAAGTTGGAGCACGACGAAATTTCCCGGTAGGCGTTTTGCGCCGGCAGCCATACTTCCAGGTCGTAGGTCTTTGCCGAAGAAAAGCCCATATCGCCGGTGCAAAGCAGCATGGTGCGATGCGGCAGCTCCAGCTTTTGCAGGATGGCCTCGGCGTGGGCGGTCAATTCCTCGTGCGCCTCCGCCGACTTTTCCGGCGGAACGATTTGCACCAGCTCCACCTTGTCGAACTGGTGCTGGCGTATCATGCCGCGCGTGTCCTTGCCGTAGCTGCCCGCTTCCGAGCGGAAGCAGGGGCTGTGGCAGGCGAATTTCAGCGGCAGTTCCTCGTGTTTGAGAATGCTGTCGCGCGCGAAGTTGGTCACCGGGTACTCGGCGGTAGGAATAAGGTACAAATCGCGACCGTCGATCTTGAAAAGATCGTCCTTGAACTTGGCGAGGCTGGATACGCCGTCCGCGCTTTCACCCGAGACCATATAGGGCACGTATACCTCGGTATAGCCGTGCTGCTCGGTGTGTGTGTCCAGCATGAACTGGGCGATCGCGCGGTGCAGCCTAGCAAGACCGCCCTTCAGCACCGAGAAGCGCGCACCCGAAAGCTTGGCCGCCGTATCGAAATCCAGCCCGCCCAGGGCCGCGCCCATATCGACGTGGTCCTTGACCGCGAAGTCATAGCTTTTCGGCGTGCCCCATTTGCGCACTTCCACATTCTCTTCCGCGTCTTTGCCCTGCGGCACTTCGGCGCGCGGAATATTGGGGATGGTGCGCAGGAAAACATTTAGTTTTTCCTGTAGAGCGCTAAGCGCGGTTTCATTGGCCTTGAGCTGGTCGCCCAGGCCACCGACCTCGGCCATCACAGCCGTAGTGTCTTCGCCCTTGCCCTTCATGGCGCCGATTTGCTTGGACAGGGCATTGCGCTTGGCCTGCAGTTCCTCGGTTTGCATTTGCAGGGTTTTGCGCTCGTCTTCCATGGCGCGGAACTGGGCTTCGTCGAAGCTGTAGCCGCGACGGGCAAAGCCGGCCAGCATGGTGGGCAGGTCTTTTCGGAGTTGTTGGATGTCTAGCATGGTGATTCCTTTTTCTTTCTCTGCGTATTTTTAAGCGCCGCTCCTGCAGCCATAGGCAATCCCAAAGGGAACGCAGGAGCAACGACGGGTATTGGGTGTGGCGCGCGCCTTTCACAGGCGCAAAGCGCAGGGAAAGGCGAGCGCTACCTAGATCGAGAGGAGCGGCTGGAGGGGTTGTTGCGCAGAGTGTGGTTATACGTGCTCATGACTTGGATTTTCTATCAAGTTCCCGTAAATGCGCAAGTTTTTCGCGAATTTTGGCCTCCAGGCCGTGCTCGGTGGGCTTGTACCATTGCTGCGCGGGCAGCCCTTCGGGCAGGTAGCGTTCGCCCGCTGCATAGCCCTCTTCCTCGTCGTGAGCGTAGCGGTAGCCCTTGCCCATACCCATTTGTTTCATCATCTTGGTAGGCGCATTGCGGATATGCATGGGCACCGGACGCGACTCGTCCTGAGCGATGAAAGCGCGCACCTCGCTGTAGGCGTTGTACACGGCGTTGGATTTGGCGGCGATGGCGAGATAAATCACCGCTTCGGCCAGGGCCAGTTCGCCCTCCGGCGTACCCAGGCGTTCGTAGATGTCTGCGGCGTGCAAGGTGATATCCAGCGCGCGCGGGTCGGCCAGGCCGATATCTTCGGCCGCCATGCGTATCATGCGCCGCGCCAGATAACGCGGGTCAGCGCCGCCGTCCAGCATTCGGCAGAACCAGTACAGAGAGGCGTCGGGGTCGGAGCCACGCACGCTTTTGTGCAGGGCTGAAATCTGGTCGTAGAAATTGTCGCCACCCTTGTCGAAGCGCCGCGCGGCGCGCGCCAGCACGGTTTCAACAAATTTGGCGTTGATGGCTGCAGCCTTGTCATTCTCGGCAGCGGTAGCGAGCTGCTCCACCAAGTTGATCAGCCGCCGGCCATCGCCATCGGCCATGGCGATCATTTGCCCCTTTGCCACATCCCCGTCATCCCCGTGCAGGCGGGAATCCAGATTTACGGCAACCACCGCGCGTTCCAGCACCGAAGCCAGGGCCGCATCGTCTAGCGGCTTTAATACATACACCGTGGCGCGTGACAACAAAGCGTTGTTCAACTCAAAGGAGGGGTTCTCGGTGGTGGCGCCGATAAAGGTCACCAGCCCCGATTCCACGTGCGGCAAAAAGGCATCCTGCTGGCTCTTGTTGAAACGATGCACTTCATCGACGAACAGGATGGTGCGGCGGTTCAGATTGTCGCGGTTCATCTGTGCGCGTTCTATCGCCTCGCGAATCTCCTTCACACCGGACAATACTGCCGACAGCGCGATGAAATCGGATTCGAAGGCAGTGGCCATCAGGCGCGCGATGGTGGTCTTGCCCACGCCCGGCGGGCCCCACAGGATCATGGAGTGCGGCTTGCCCGAATCGAAGGCGATGCGTAGCGGCATACCCTCTCCGGTCAGATGCTCCTGGCCGATGACTTCGGCCAGGGTACTCGGGCGCAGGCGCTCGGCCAGCGGTGCATTCGCCTTCGACTGTGCGGCGGCGGGTACGACGGTGGAAAAGAGATCGTTCATGGCGAATGGTTAGCCTATCACCGTTTACCGGCGACTTAGTCCAATGCGGGCTTTAACAGCAGCAGATTGCGGCTGCGGCGAATCAGATAATCGTGCCCACCGGCCTGGTGAGGTTTGCCGGGCGGCGGCTCGCGAAATAGCTGGCGCGCCCATTCTTCCAGTTGCTCGCGTGAGGGCGCCGCTGCATTCTGCCAGCGCAGCCAGTGATACAGGGCGTTGACCTGACGCAGTAGCGGCAGGCCGTCGAGCAGATCGGCGCGCGCTTCCTTTCCATCCCAGGCCAGGTCGATTTTGGCCAGGGCCTCGGTCAAATCTACGGTCTCGGCCGCATGGCGGGCGCTGCGCGCCAGCGAATCGCGGTAATGCGGAAAACGCTCTTCGATTACCGGCAGCAGGCGGTGGCGCAAATAATTGCGCGTGTAAGCGGTGTCGTCATTGGATTCGTCGTGAATCCACGCCAGCCCCCACTGTTGAGCGCAGGCATCAAGCGCAGTCCGGCTGATTTCCAGCAGCGGGCGCAGCAGCGTCTGGCCCGAGACCAGCGGGCGCGATTCACCCATGGCCGCAAGCCCGGCCGGACCGGTACCGCGTAGCAGCTGATGCAAAACGGTCTCGCACTGGTCGTCGCGGTGCTGGGCCAACAGAATGACGTCACCGCCGGTCTGCGTTAGCGCGGCATAGCGCACATCGCGCGCGGCCGCTTCGATGCCGGAAGGCGAATCCCTGTCCACCCGCACTTTTTGCACGTTTAGCGGTACCCCGCGCGCCGCACATTGCTCCTGGCAGAAGGCCGCCCAGGCATCCGCATTGGCGCTAAGGCCATGGTGTACATGGGTGGCAGTCAGTTCCAGCGTCCAGGCGCTTTTAAGGCGATAGGCGATTTCCAACAGCACCATGGAGTCCAGCCCGCCCGACAGCGCTACCGTGACTTTCCTGCCGCGCATGGCGTAGCGGGCAAAGCAGGCATCCACCACACCGACGAGATCTGGCGTCATATCTGCTTTGGGGGCTTAGGAGACCCGGGAGATCGGAAGCAGGCCGCGCCCGGCTATGCGGCCAGTTCCTTGAACTTGCCCAGGGACAGCAGCTTTTTTTGCCGTTCCTGCAAGAGCTTGTCGGTCGATTTGGCGCCGTAGGTCTTCAAGGCCTCGACCACGTATTTTTTCAGCGATGCCGCCATAGCGGCTGGGTCGCGATGGGCGCCGCCCAGGGGCTCGCTGATGACCTTGTCGACCAGCCCCAGCGCCTTCAGCTTGGGCGCAGTGATATTCAGCGCTTCCGCCGCCGTTGAGGCTTGGGCCGCATCTTTCCAGAGAATGGCAGCGCAGCCTTCCGGCGAAATCACCGAATACGTCGAATACTGCAGCATGAACGTGGTGTCGCCAACGGCGATGGCCAGCGCGCCGCCGGAGCCGCCCTCGCCGATAACCGTACACACCACCGGCACTTTCAGCCCGGCCAGCACGTACAGATTGTGGCCGATGGCCTCCGACTGGCCGCGCTCTTCGGCGCCCACGCCGGGATAAGCGCCGGGGGTATCGATGAAGGTAATCAAGGGCACACCGAATTTTTCGGCCAGCTTCATCAGGCGCAGGGCCTTGCGGTAGCCCTCGGGCCGCGGCATGCCGAAATTACGATACTGGCGCTCCTTGGTATCGCGGCCTTTTTGATGGCCCAACACCATGACGCTTTGCCCGTTGAGTCGCGCTAGGCCGCCGACAATGGCCGGATCATCGGCAAAACCGCGGTCGCCGTGCAACTCCTCGAAATCGGTCAGCATGGCGCCGATGTAATCCAGGGTGTAGGGGCGCTGCGGGTGGCGGGCTACCTGGGAGATCTGCCAGGCGCCCAGCTTGCCGTAGATTTCCTTGGTGAGGGTCTGGCTTTTCTTGGTCAGCTTGGCAATTTCCGCTGAAATATCAACGGCGGAGTCTTCCTGGCTTAAGCGCAGTTCCTCGATCTTGGCCTCGATTTCGGCGATCGGTTGCTCGAATTCCAGAAAATTGAATTTGGTTGCGGTCATGCCCGATAAGATGGGTTGGCTTAATGGGTAATGATACCAAGTCTCGCGGACGATTCCCTTTACGCTAAGATGCGGCCATGGCAAACCGGCTAAGCAAAAGCACTACCCGGACCGGGGCTACACACCGAGGAAATTGGCAATCTACGTATGGCTAACCGCATTTCCAAAGTGACCACCCGAACCGGGGACGACGGTTCAACAGGCCTGGGAGACGGCAGCCGCATCCGAAAGTCGGGCGCGCGCGTAGTGGTGTTAGGGGAAATCGACGAGCTGAACTGCCAGATCGGCCTGGTTCAAAATTCCCTGCAAAATCTCCCCCAGGCACCGGAATTGGGCGCCTTGTTGTATCGTATTCAAAACCAATTATTCGATCTGGGTGGGGAGCTTTCCATCCCGGGCCACAAAATGATCTCGGAGCAACATATCCTTTTCCTGGACCAGGCGATTGAGCATTACAACCGCGATTTGCCGCCCCTGAAGGAATTCGTCCTGCCGGGGGGCGCGGAGTCGTCCGCACGCATGCATGTGGCGCGGGCCGTAGCCCGGCGCGCCGAGCGTAGCCTGGTAACGCTGGTAGACAGCGAGCCGGCTTCAGCCCCCGCAGCGGTTTCCACCGAAGCCCTGCATTACCTGAACCGCCTGTCCGACCTGTTATTCATCCTCGCGCGCTGCCTCAACCGCTGGAGCGGCGTGTCCGACGTGGTTTGGGCGCGCGACCCCGCGCCAGCCGGAACGCAGGCTTAGTATGGCCGACGAGCGCCTCAACGAATTGCTGGCGGGCCTCCTGGCCCGTGCCGGCATCGGCGACCGCAAGGCCTTTGCCGAACTGTATCAACACACGCAATCGAAACTGTTTGCCGTTGCGCTCCGTATAGTCCGTGAGAGACACCTCGCCGAGGAAGTCCTACAGGACAGTTTTGTGAATATCTGGAATCACGCCAGCCAATACGCCACCGCCAAATCCGCCCCACTGACGTGGATGACGGCGGTGGTACGCAACCGCGGGCTGGACCTGCTGCGCCGGCCGCATCTGGAAGTACAGGATGAGGACGATATCTTCACCCAGAACCTGGAAGACGAGCGCGCCGGGCCTTCCGAGCAACTGGAGTCAGCCCGCGATCAGGCACGCATCGAAAAGTGCATGAAGGGCCTGGACGATGAACAGCGCCAGACCGTGTCGCTGGCGTTTTTCCACGGCCTCTCGCATTCCGAGGTGGCCGATCATCTGCGCCGGCCCCTGGGTACGGTAAAGACGCATATCCGCCGCGGCCTGATGAAACTCAAGAACTGTCTGGAACCATGAAGCTCGCCCATCCCGAACTGCGCAACCGCCTCGCTGCCGAGTACGTGCTCGGCACCATGCGCGGCGGCGCGCGCCGGCGCTTTGCCGAGATGGCGGCACAGGACAGTGGTTTGCGTCACGAAGTGGAGCGCTGGGAAGCGCACCTCACCCCGCTGGCGGAGCGGCTGAAACCGGTCGACGCACCCGCACGGGTTTGGAAAAAAATTCAGGAGCGCATTGGTGCGGCGCCGGCGGCACGACCAGCCGGCTGGTGGACCGGCCTACGCGTACACATCGGCATCGGTATCGCAAGCTTTGCCGCCGCCGCACTCCTGACCGCGGGCATCCTTCCCCTGCTTCACGGAGGTAGCGGCGCCGACACCATGCCAATGATGACCGCCGTGCTGGACGAAGGCGGCACGCCACGCATGATCGTGGAACAACCCAAGCCGGGCATGCTGATGGTGCGGGTGGTCAAAGCCTGGAAACCCGCCGCCGACAATAGCCTGGAACTATGGGTGATCCCAGCCGACGGCGCGCCGCGCTCGCTGGGCTTGGTCGCCGCCGATCAAACCACCATGATCCATACCGCGGAACTCGATCAAAGGCTGGCCGGCGGTATCGTGTTCGCCGTATCCCGGGAACCCAAGGGCGGCTCACCGACCGGGGCGCCCACGGGGCCGGTGCTTTGTAAGGGCGTCATCGCGCGCGATGCCAGCAAGCCGCGGCCGCAGATCTAGCCTACGCCAATACCGCCGGCGCGCGGCGCAGGAAAACGGCGCGGCCTAAAACTTCATCTCCAGATTCAGCTGCACATGCATGCTGGAGGGAAACCGGTTGGTGGAGGTCAGGCTGCCGTTGGCATCGAAATACGCCGTCTCGTTGTAATAGTCCTGCCGCAAAATATTCTGCAAAGTCAGGCGAATCTGATTCTTGGGGCTGAACTTCCAGAGGCCGTAAAAATCGACCTCGCGGCGCACGTTGACGTAGGTGCCCTGCGTGGGGCTGGTGCGCACCGGGCCGCCGCTCTTGAAGCTGTAACTGCTGCCTGCCACCCACTCTCCGCCCTTCATGCGGTAATCGAGCCCCAGCGTAGCGCTGAAAGGCGTTTGCTGCGCCAGACGATTGTTTGGCCCCGGCACGGAGTCCACCGTAGACCAGTTGCGGTTCAGGTTGAAGCGAAAGTCTATGGGCGGCGCTTCCTTGTATAGCGTCTGCACGGGGAATTTGGCGTCGAATTCCAGGCTTTTGGTGGTAGCTGTGCCGTCGTTGATTGGCATCGACACCCAGCGCCCGTTGATGAAGTCCAGGCCGCGGCGGTTGAAATCGGTAATTTTGCGAATCGAGCTGGACAGACTCATAAGAGCGCCCTGCTCCCAGAATTTTTCATAGGCGATGTCCAGCCCCGTAGCCAGTTCCGGGCGCAGATTGGGGTTGCCCTGGCTATCGGGTTCGACGGGACTGTTGTTGGTTGAGGTAAATGGGCGCGGAATCAGGCTCGCGGTAGGCGGCGCCTTATAGGTTTTTGTAAGGGCAAGGCGAAACTGCTCCCCTTTGCGGCTAGGAATCTTGTAGAGGGTTTGAAACAAGGGACTGATGACGCTGGAGCGATTTTTCACCGACGCGAAAGTGCTGCCGTTACTGGTGGTATCGATCTCTTCCCAGCGCAAACCAACGTACACCGACCAGTCCTTGGTCACATTCCATTCGTCCTGCGCATACAGGGCCAGACGCTGGATTTTGGCGTTGAACTCCTCGAAGCTCACTACCGGGATCACACCGGGAAGCGGCTGGTCGTGCTGGTCGCGATTTTCGGTACGGCGGGTGATGCCGCCGTCCCAGCCGGCCACCAGCGCATGCCCCTCGACAATCGGCGTCGAATATTTTCCGGTAAAGGTTGCGCCGGTCTCTTTCGCGTCCGACAACACCTGGCTATCCAGGTTATGCACCTGATTCACGTCGTAACCCTGCTGGCGAAAGTCGATGGTGCGGTCGTTACCCTGGATGCCGATTTTCAGGTCAATTTTGGCGCCTTCGGCGAGCTTGTGTACCCAGTTGAGATCGCTGCGTGCAAAGTAACCCTGATTGACCGTGTGGGTAAGGCTGATGGCATAGGGTGGCAGCGCGCCATTCAGCAGCACGTAACGGTGGTCATTGGCGTTGACGCCGCGGTTACCGTTGATAAAAGACTGCCAGGAAAGGGTATCGCCACCGGCAAGCGTCCAGTTCAGCCTGGGCGACAGGCCGCCGCCGTCGAAATGACCGGTGAAATCATTGGTCAGTTGCCGGTGCAGGTTTTGCACCGCATTGGCATCGGCGCCGAACTCTTCCAGGAAGGACCGGAAGTTTGCGTCGTTGTGAAAAATAAAGCCGTTCAGGGAGTAGGAAAAATTGCCGTCCTTGTTCGACAGATTGAAATTGGCGTTCGGTGCCGTATAGCCGCGCCCGGCCGCAACGCCCACCTTCAGCTCCTTTTGCGCCACCGTCACTTTTTTCTTCAACACGATGTTGATGGTGCCGGCAATCGACTGTGTGCTGTATTCCGCGGTGGCGGCGCGGATGATTTCGATACGCTCGACCATGCCGGGAGACAGTATATCGAGCGAAAAACCAGGCGGCGCACGCTCGCCGTTCAGCAGAATTTGCGTATAGCCGCTGCCCAGGCCGCGCATGCGGATTTCACCGCCGGTCACCGTTATGCCCGGCTGGCGTTTCAATACATCGGCCAGTTGCGCATCACCGAATTTGGTGATTTCTTCCTCGGTGACCACAATTTTGGTGGCGGTATCATTGCGGCGCGCATCGTAGCTATCGGCTGAAGTTTTGACTTCGACCGTTTCGACTTTCTGCACCGGCTTTTTTTCCTCCGGCTTCTTTTCTGTCTTTTCCGCCGGTTTCGGTTCGGGCTTTTTTTCTTCCGCAGGAGGATCAGCAGCCAGCACCGACGGCGCCATGCAAAGCGCGCATGAAAGCGCAAATAGCGGGATGCACGCCGCGGCGATCAGGTTACGAGGGAAATTTCGCATCGGCGCACTTTACCTAGCTGGAGCCTGCTAGTCCAGCGGCTCCGTTTCGACTTAATTCAACTTAAAATTGTTTTTCTTCATATGCAGTTCCCGCCAATATCCCAGGAAGTTCCATGTATCAACTCTATTACTACCCTTCCAACGCAAATCTCGCCGCCCATATGGTGCTGGAGGAGATCGGCGCACCCTTCCAACTGGTGCTGGTGGATCGCAACCAGGATGCGCACAAGAAACCGGAATACCTGAAGCTCAATCCGGGTGGATTGATCCCCACGCTGATCGATCAGGATCTGGGCCTCACACTCACCGAAACCGCTGCCATCTGCCTGCATCTGGCCGACCGCCACCCCAAGGCCAAACTGATTCCCGCCGTCGGTACCAAAGAACGTGCAGAGCTATATCGCTGGCTGGTCTATCTCACCAATACCGTCCAGGCCACGCTGATCCATTACTACTACCCGGACCGGCTGGGCGCGGAGCACCAGGACACGGTACAAAAGCAGGCCGAGGCAAAGCTGATGCCCATGTTCGACCGTCTAGATGCGCATATGCAGCAATCCGGTGGACCGTGGATGCTGGGCGAGCACTACACCATTGCCGACCCGTATTTGATGATGATGTGCCGATGGACCCGCAATATGGCCAACCCGGCGCGAAATCGCCCCGCCTTGGCTGCGTTTCTGGACAAGATGGCCGCGCGCCCAGCCGTGATCCGTGCTCACGAAGCGGAACAGTTGGTCAAACCCTGGTACTAAAAAACGGGCGGCCCGTGCCACGGACCGCCCGCAACTTCCCCTTCACACTTTCCGCTGTACTTTCCGTTGTATCCAGCCTCGTCTAGCCCTGCGGAGGACGCGGCGGTGGAGGCATGTTGGCTTCCAGTTTTTTCAGTTCGTCGGCTGTCAGGATGGCGGCCAGCTTTTTGTGGGTGTCGTCGCGCAGGGCGCGCATTTTTTCGCGCATCACACTACGGTCGCCCTGTTGTCCCTTGTCCGCTGAGGCCGCGCTATCGCGCAGTGCCATGCGCTGCTCGTGGGAAGCGCGCAGGACGGCCTGCACTTTCTCTGCACGATTGGCATCTATATTGAGTAGCTTGGCGATGTCAGGCGGTCCTTTGCCTTCACCACCGGGCGGCCCTTTGCCTTCCATCCCGGGCGGCGGCCCCTTGCCGTCGGGAGGCGGCGGACGGTCCTGCGCCAGGGCAAAGGTGGAACACAAAACGAGGCACGCGATGAAGGTCTTTTTCATGAAAATCTCCGGTCAGGTTGGACAAAACGTCACGGCAGCTCTCCCCCCGCAACTGCTGGCATAGTGAACCCCGCTCTTGCACATAAAATGCAGACATTGTGAATTTGCCGACAAAAATCGCCGCGAGTTGTAAGCAGTTGCGTAGCCCGGTCCGCTCACGGGGCTACTCGCGCCTGTCGCTGAAGCTGTTCCTGCTGCTGGGCATGGTGTCGCTATTGTCGATCGGCTCCATGGCCTGGCTCATGTCGCGCGAACTCGAATCCGGCTTTCTAGGCTATTTGAACGCGGTGCAAAACGAGCGGCTCAAGGTCATTGCACCTGCTGTGGCTGGTTACTATCGAGAAAACGGCGGCTTTGGCGATCTGCGCCCCGAGACGTGGCGCCGCCTGATCGAAACCAGCAGCGGTGGCGAGCGGCCGATGCGCCCGGGACCACCGCCCGAGGTTGGACGGCGCGCACTGCGGCGCGATGCGCGTCCCGATGAGCCCCCACGCGATCCCTTCGAGCCTCCGCCCCCGCAGCGCGATGGCCCTCCGCCCGGAGAGGCACGCCCGCCTCCGGCAGAAGGTGGAGCGCCTCCAGTTGTAGGTGGACCGCCCCCGGCTGTGGGTGGACCGCCTCCGGCTGAAGCCGGCCCGCCGGGCAAGGCGCCGCCGCCACGCGACCCGCTGGGGCTGGGCCCGCGCCTCGCGCTGTACGACGAAAACGGCCGGCGTCTGATCGGCCCGCCCCTGCAGCCGGGCGCAAGTGAAATCGATATCGTTGTCGATGGGCGTAAGGTCGGCCGCCTGACCATGACGCCCATGGTGGCCGTGGCCGAAACGCGCGACCTGCAATTTCTTTCCCTGCAAAAAAATGCCATCGCCATCGCCGCCGCCATCGGTCTGGCAATTTCCATCCTGTTGGGGCTGCTGGTGGCGCGCCTCTGGGTGCGGCGCATCGGCGCCGTGGAGCACGCCACCGCGCGTATCGCCGCCGGCGATTTTGCGGTGCGGGTCGCCGACCGGGATCCCGACGAAATCGGCGCGCTGGGGCGTAACGTCAATCGCATGGCGGAATCGCTTTCGCAGTTGGAACAGGCACGGCGCAAATGGCTGGCCGATATCGCCCACGAGTTGCGCACCCCGCTCACCGTGCTGCAAGCGGAAATCGAAGCCCTGCAGGATGGTGTGCGGCCAACCGATACCGCCGCTCTGCAATCCCTGGCCGAGGAGACCCGCCACCTTGCGCGGCTCACCGATGATTTGCGCCTGCTGGCCCTGGCCGACATCGACGCGCTACCGATGGAATGGCTGCCCACCGACGTGAATGACATCGCCTCCCAGGCCGTGGCCCGCTGGCAATCCAGCGCGCGCAAGGCCGGGTTGGAACTCAGCTTCGCTGGCGGCACCGCAATCATCACCATGGCCGATGCCGGACGCCTCACCCAGCTTTGCGACAATCTGCTCGCCAATAGCGTGCGCTACACCGACGCGCCGGGCCAGATACGGGTCAGCGCGGAAAGCGATAGCCGCACCGTCAGATTGTTTTTTGACGATGGGCCGCCGGGGCTGGCGCCGGGTGCGCGCGCCGGCCTGTTCGAGCCTCTGTATCGTCCCGATGCCGCGCGCAGTCGCGCCAAGGGCGGTAGCGGCCTGGGGTTGGCTCTGGCACGCGCCATCGTGCATGCTCACGGCGGCAGCATCCAGGCGGTGGATTCACCGCTGGGTGGTGTGCGCATTGCTGTCGCCATTCCCGTCACCAACAAGGCGCCGAAATGAAATCTCCCGCCCTGATCCTGATCGCCGACGACGACGAAAAAATCGCCGCCGTGCTGGCCGACTATCTCAAAAATGCCGGCTACCTTACCCTACACGCAGCCGACGGCGAGGCCGCCGTTACGCTAACGCGCAAGGAATCGCCGGCCTGCCTGCTACTCGATCTCAATATGCCCAAGATGGACGGCCTGGAAGCCTGCAAGGAGATACGGCGCTTTTCCAATGTGCCTATCGCCATGGTGACGGCGCGGGTCGATGAAATCGATCGCCTGCTTGGCCTGGAGCTGGGCGCGGACGACTACATCTGCAAGCCCTTCAGCCCGCGCGAGGTGGTGGCCAGGGTCAAGGCGCTGCTGCGCCGCGCGGGCACTGCCGCCGCCGTTGCCACCGACAAGCCCGCCTATATCGCCATCGACCACGACAAGATGCTGGTGAAGCTCTCCGGCAAACCGGTAACACTGACCGCCGTGGAGTTTCGCCTGCTGGCAACACTGCACGAGCAGCCCGGTCGGGTATTTTCGCGCGACCAGCTGATCAACTCCGCGCATAAGGAATGGCGCGACGTGGGCGACCGCAGCGTGGATTCGCATATCCGCAACCTGCGGCGCAAGCTGGAGGCGGTGCAGCCCGACGCCAACTGCATACGTTCGGTGTACGGCGTGGGCTACGCGTTTGAGCTACCGGACGAGGCCGTCTGAGGGTCAACTGAGGGCCAACTGAGCGGGCGGCGCCCGCTGACCGACCAGCGGTAGCCTTCTGCACAATTCGTCCTTTTTTATCGCTCTTTATCCTTCATCCCTCCTTTTTGGCGCGCCAAGATAAGCGCCATACATCACCACAGGGAGTCAGAGATGAAGAACCCCACCCGTCTGCGTGCAATCGTGTTGGCCTTGATGGCGTCCGGCCTGGTTTTCGCCCAGCAGCTGCCGCCCCCGCCGCAGCCTCCCGCTCCGATCCCGCCGGGCGCGCCCGCTTTCCCGCCGCCCGTCAACGCGGTCGCCGCTGCCGGTACGCCAGGCGGCCCATTGCTGGGTTTGACGGATGAGCAACTGGCCCTGTTTAACGCCGGACGCGAGGAATTCATCAACGTGGAAACGCCGGAAACCGGCCTGGGGCCGATTTTCAATAACGTTTCCTGCCTGGCCTGCCATTCGCGCGCCGGGGTAGGCGGCAGCAGCGGTATCACCGTCACCCGTTTTGGGCGCGTGGACAACGGCGTGTTCGATCCCATGACCGACAAGGGCGGTTCGCTGCTGCAGCAGTTCGCGATTAACCCGGCGGTGCGCGAAACCATCCCACCGGAGGCCAATGTGATCGCACGCCGCATGACCACGCCCCTGTTCGGCGCCGGCCTGATTGAGGCGATTCCCGATCTCGCCATCCTGCAAAATGCGGCGCGCACCAAGCCCGACGGCATCAAGGGCCGCGCCGCCACCATCACCGATATTGCCAGCGGCCTCACACGAGTCGGGCGCTTCGGCTGGAAGGCGCAGCACGCCACCCTGCTCAGCTTTTCGGGCGACGCCTATAACAACGAAATGGGCATCACCAACCGCCTGTTCCCGGTAGAAAACGCACCCAACGGCAATACAGCGCTGCTGAAGCGCTTCGACCGCGTGGCTGATCCGGAAGATACGGTGGACGCCACCGGCCGCAGCGATATCGACGCCAATGCCGATTTCATGCGCCTGTTGGCGCCGCCCACCCAGGCCGCGCTCTCGGCCTCGGCCATCGCCGGGCAAAGCCTGTTCACGCAAATCGGCTGCGCGGCCTGCCATACGCCAAGCTATATGAGCGGCCCCAGTACCATCGCCGCGTTGGATCGCAAGCCTGTGAATCTGTATTCCGATCTGCTGCTGCACGATATGGGCGCGCTGGCCGACGGCATCGCCCAAGCCGACGCAGGTATGCAGGAAATGCGCACCTCGCCGCTATGGGGCCTGCGCTTCCGTGGACAGTTGCTGCACGACGGGCGCGCCGGCAATACCGACACCGCAATCCGCGAACACGACGGCGAGGCCGCCATCGTGCGCAATCGCTACCTGGGGCTTACGCCGCAGCAAAAGCGCCAATTGCAGGATTTCTTGAACACCCTGTAAGAGTAAGAAACCGCCGCCTGGGTATCAGCGCTTGAGCAGCCGCTTTAGCGCGCTACCCATGGCGGTGGTGGGTTCAGTTGCGCCTTTCACCAGCCCCTCTAGACTGACGCCCACGGTTTGCCCGAACGATTGGGCAATCTGCTTGGTAAAGCTGCCGTTCAGGGAGAACTGCGGGTCTTCGACGTTACCCGCGAGGATAAACGGCACCGCGATAACACCCTGCTTGTTTTTCATGGCGGAGAGTACTGCGGTGCGCGGCAAGCCCATGAAGGTTGCCACCACGCCCTCGCCTTCGGCCAATTCCAGATTGGTCAGGGTAAGCCCACCGGGAGCGTGCAACTGGTTCTTTTTCACCGTGGCCTTCACCTGCAAATCAAAAACACCGCTCTTGATCGAAGTATCCGCCGCCTTGAGCAAATAGGGCTGGAAGGTGACCAGGTCCACGCCGCTCAGGTTGGTGGAGATTTCAGAGTTTTTATCGGCGATTTCCAGCCAGCCATCGATGGCGGCTTTGCCCTCGCTGCGCGGGCCTTTGATCTTGCCTGCTATATGCAGGGAGGTTCGGCCGGTCAGCCCCGGCGTTTGCACCGGCCCCACCGTGGCGTTGAGCTGTTCCAGACGGATGCGGTGGTTGACCGGGACAACAGTGGCATCGAAAAATTCGACCACGCCATCCTTGAGTTCGATGCTGCCGATCTCAACCCCGAACTTTGATGGCGCCGCTCCGGAGCCCTGCGGTCTTTCCAGCAGGCTGGGAACCAGCCGCATTCTGCCTTCCTGGGTGCGCCAGAGCGAAACATAACTGCCTTCGACCGAGATACTCTTGACGCGAATCTGGCGGGTGATGAGGCTGAGGAGATCAGGAACGATGACGATGCGGTCGGCGCGCAAAGTGTCCTTAGCAGGCCAGCCTGACGGGGCGTGCACGGTAACGCCTTTGACCTCTACGGAGCGCAAACCCACCGAAATCTGGGTGATTTCGCTTTGCGGGCCAAGCGCATCCTGCACGCGCGCTTTCAGCACATTGGCGCCGTAGCGCATTGCAATCAGTGTAGCGACCACCAGCAGGGCCGCCACCGCCAAGACGATAAATAGCCAGGATTTTGCACGGGATGCCATGGCCGCATTGTATCCGTTTTGCCTCCCGGCGAAGCCTGCGGGCCGGTATCGTTTGCTTACATACACTCCCTGAACAGGGGATGCGCGACCGTGGCCGAACTGTCACAATAGGTTTTTTCTCCCTTTAGCCGTCACCGCGATGAAGACCCAAACGCCCGCCGCCGCGCCGAAACCCATGTTCATGTTCGGCCTCAGCGGGTTGATGGCCCTGGTGCTGGCCTCCTGCAATTTTCCAGGCGCCAATGTCGCACCGGACGTGCCGCCACAGGCGGCTTACGTGGTGATGGGCGAGGATGGAGCCGCCTGGGCGCGGGCTATCACCACCGACAGCCGCTGCCCGGCCTTGCTGGTTGACGGCACGCCTTTACCCATGCAACTGCGGGTAGCAGCCGGCACGCCGGCCCTGCGCCCCACCGCCAGCGACCCGGCCGATTCCAAACCTTCGGCCTTTCCCGTGAGCGTCTGTGAACTGGCGATGCCGGCCAACGCGCGCGAGGCGCGCATCGGCGCCCTCAAGCTGCCGGTGCCCAAGGCTGTGGCGCAGCGCATTGTGGTGTACGGCGACAGCGGCTGCCGCATGAAAAAAGCCGAGGCGGCCTGGCAGGCCTGCAGCAATCCCGATTACTGGCCGTTCGAAAAGATTTCCAATCTGGCGGCGGCCTTTCATCCCGACCTGGTGATCCACGTCGGCGATTATCATTATCGTGAAAATCAATGCGCCGCCAATTTCGCCGGCTGTCAGGGCAGCGTCTGGGGCTACGGCTGGGATGCCTGGGACGCCGATCTTTTTGTGCCGGCCGCCAAACTGATGGCGGAAGCGCCCTGGGTGGTGCTGCGCGGCAACCACGAGGAATGCCGCCGCGCCGGACAGGGTTGGTTCCGTTTCCTGGAACCGGGTTCGTTTACGCCGCAAAGAAGCTGCGACGACGCACGCTTTGACGATGAGGCCAATTATTCGGTGCCCTACGCGGTGCCGCTGGGCGGCGGCCAGCAGCTGATCGTGTTCGATTCAGCGCGCGCCGGCAACGCCGCCCTGAACCCCGATAACGCCAAGGACGCAAATGCCTTCCGGCAATATCAAAAGGGATTTACCGAAACGGCAAAGCTCGCAGCCCGGCCCGGAATATCGAGCATGTTCATCAGCCACCACCCCATGCTGGCCTTCGGCCCGGCCCATAAGCCGGATGCAGTGGAAGGCGGCAGCGCGGCGCTGCTGTCAGTGGCGAAAACGCTGCAGCCCAAGCGCTATCTGCCGCCGGGTGTCGATTTTGCCATTCACGGCCATATTCATTTGCTGGAGGAGATCAACTTTTCCTCAGATCATCCGGCCACGCTGGTGGCAGGCGTAGGCGGCGACAATCTGGAAGCGCCACTGCCCAACCCCATGCCCGCCGGCGCCTCTCCTGCCGAGGGCGTGACGCTGGAGTCGATCGTGCACACCGACCGCTTCGGTTTCGTGGTGATGGACCGCGAGGGCAAGGATTGGGTGATCGTGGCTTACGACCAAAAGGCTGCGCCGCTAACCCGCTGCCGCCTCAGCGGCGGCAAGATTCACTGCGATAAAAGCGGCGCGTTGAAATAAAGTCTGTCGTTCCCGCGTAGGCGGCGGGGGCGGCCACCGCTGAGGGCCGGAATAACGGCTTTTATATGCCTTCTATTTAAGCGCCTTATAGCGCAGGCGATGCGGGCGCGCGCCCTCTTCGCCCAGGCGGCGTTTCTTGTCGGCTTCGTACTCGTTGTAATTGCCGTCGTAGAACACCCACTTCGATTCATCCTCACAGGCAAGGATGTGCGTAGCCAGACGGTCGAGGAACCAGCGATCGTGGGAAATCACCAGCACCGAGCCGGCGAATTCCTGCATGGCGTCTTCCAGGGCGCGCAGCGTTTCCACGTCCAGGTCGTTGGACGGTTCATCCAGCAGCAGCACATTGCCGCCGTGCAATAACGTGGAAGCCAGATGCAGACGGCCGCGTTCACCGCCGGATAGATTGCCGATCAGCTTTTGCTGGTCGCCGCCCTTGAAGTTGAAGCGGCCGATGTAGGCGCGCGACTGCATTTCGAAGCGTCCCACCTGCAAAATGTCGGAGCCGCCGGAGATACCTTCCCAGACGGTCTTATCGTTGGCAAGCTTATCGCGCGACTGATCGACGAAAGCGAGGTTTACCGTCGGGCCGATGGAGACCGAGCCGGAATCCGGCTTCTCGGTGCCCATGATGAGTTTGAACAGCGTCGATTTACCGGCGCCGTTGGGGCCGATGATGCCGACGATGGCGCCGGGCGGAATCTTGAAGGAAAGATCGTCGATCAGCACGCGATCGCCGAAACCCTTGCTGACGTTCTTGAACTCGATCACTTCATTACCGAGGCGCTCCGCCACCGGAATGAAGATTTCCTGGGTCTCGTTGCGCTTCTGGTATTCGTAGCTGGACAGTTCCTCGAAACGCGTCATACGCGCCTTGGACTTGGCCTGGCGGCCCTTGGGGTTTTGCCGCACCCACTCCAGTTCTTTTTTCAACGCTCTCTGGCGGGCCGATTCGCTGGACTCTTCCTTTTGCAAGCGGTCCTGCTTCTGTTCCAGCCAGGAGGAGTAATTGCCCTTCCAGGGTATGCCCGAGCCGCGGTCCAGTTCCAGGATCCACTCGGCGGCGTTGTCGAGAAAGTAGCGGTCGTGGGTGATGGCGACCACGGTGCCGGGAAATTTTTGCAGAAACACTTCCAGCCAATCCACGCTTTCCGCATCCAGGTGGTTGGTGGGTTCGTCCAGCAGCAGCATATCCGGCTTGGAAAGCAACAGGCGGCATAGCGCCACGCGGCGCTTCTCACCACCGGAAAGGTGCTGAATGACCGCATCCCAGGGCGGCAGGCGCAGCGCGTCGGCGGCGATTTCCAGTTGGGTATCGGTGCTATCGCCATCGCCGGCGGCGATGATGGCTTCCAACTCGGCCTGTTCGGCGGCCAGCGCATCGAAATCCGCATCTTCTTCCGCGTAAGCGGCGTACACCTCGTCGAGGCGCTTTTTGGCCGCCAGCAGGCCGCCTATACCCTCTTCCACCGATTCGCGTACCGTCTGCTCGGGCTTCAGCTGCGGCTCCTGCGACAGATAGCCGATCTTGAGGTTGGGCATGGGCGTGGCTTCGCCCTCATATTCCTTGTCTACCCCGGCCATGATCTTGAGCAGGGTCGATTTACCCGCGCCGTTCAGGCCCAGCACGCCGATCTTGGCGCCGGGGAAGAACGACAGCGAAATATCCTTGAGAATCTGACGCTTGGGCGGGACGATCTTGCCCAGGCGGTTCATGGTGAAGACGTATTGAGCCATGGTGCGGTTACTAAACAGGGGTTGGAAGGAAGGACGCGGCGCGCCTGGAGAAAGACCTGCGGCGCGCGCGAAGGGCGTAGTTTACGCGAGGAAGGGGCGCTTCGCGCGTAAAAAACAAGGAAAAAAGGTCCTGTCTTTTCAAGCGCTTGCGGCAGGCGAATAACGGGCGAATAACAGGCAAATGCGCGCGAATACAATCTATTGGCTTGCAGCGATGGGAAGTGTCCGCGCCGCCACCCCACCAGGGTTATTTAACCTCGGGCTTCTCCGCCACCTTGTCGTTCTTGCCCAGCAAATACCCGGCAATAGTGCCCAGCAAGCCCATCACCGGCCCCATCTGCGTATCCGAGTATCCGGCCACGATCAAAAACAGGGCTCCGACCACGATGATGATGGTGCCGAACAGGCGCAGCACCGAATCCGGGTGAATATTAGTCCGCCGCAGCACGATGGTGGCCAGGATCATGACGACAATGCCGTATATCAGCACGACGGCGCTAATGGTCATGGCCTCGTCGGCGCGCCACCACTCCTTGCCCACCGGGCGCGCTTCGGGCGCGGCTGAGACGGTGGGCGTGGTGGTCTGCTGTAGTTTTTGCAGGCTTTCTGCGTTTTCCTTGAGCTGGGCGTTGAGACGCTCCAGTTCGGCTTTGGCATCGGCCATTTATTTTTTCCCCTTTTCGATATCGTTCATGCGCTGCTCGAGCAACTGCAGCTTCTTTTCCAGCAGGCTGATACGTTGCAGCATGAGGGTGTTCGCCTCGGCTAATTTGGCGGGCGAAACAGAATCGCCGCCCGACTGAGGCGCCGTCCATGCGTCGCCTACCTGCGCCGGCGCCAAGCCGTTAATGCCTGCTTTTACCGGTGTGCCGGGTTTGGTCGGCGGCGGCGTGTCCTTGAACATTTTTGGAGCGGTTTGCGCACCCAGCAGGGTGCTCGCCAGCAAAGCTGCCAGCGCAATCGTCATGCGCCCTGGAAAAACATTGGTTTTGTGCATTTGATCTCCCCCTGCTTCGGTCTTAGACACAGCTTTCACCACACTGACGAAACTCTATCCTCATCCACCCCAGCTCAATTCGTATTTCTCCGGGAACGGCCCGCCCTTGTAGTCGATGGGCGCTTCCTGCTTCAGCCCCGGGCGCAGGAACATTTGCCGCACCATCTCCGGGATCATCACCATGCCCACATACTTGCCCAGGCATTCGTGGCTGCCGAAACCGAAGTGGAAGTAGTGGTACCAGTTACGCCCGGGGTTGAACTTATCCGGCTCCTCAAAGGCGCGCGGATCGAACATGGCTGATTGGGTAAGCGGCAGTACATAGGTGCCGGGCGGAATGGTGGTCGCGTAGTCGGTGCCTTTGCCGACGGTATAGGCCTCCGCTGCCTGGCGGAACAGGTAGGGTGAGATCGGCACAAAGCGCAGGGCCTCCCAGACGATACCGTCGAATTGCGCGGTGTCGGGCAGGCTGGCGGTCTCACGCGCACGCGCATGCAATTCCGGGTTCTGGATCAGGTATTGCAACACCTGCGTCGCCGCCTGCGAGGTGGTTTCGATGGCGCCGATCAGCAGGCCACCGGCGTTGACACCCAGGCGCTTGATGTCGAAATCAACCTCGGCCGGGAAATGCGAGCGCAGCATGCGCGCGACGATGTCATCGGTAACGGCGTCTTTCTTGCCGGTGAGTTTGTTCCACAGCGTATGCAGCCAGTGCCACGGGCCGGTGACGGTGACCGTGAGCCAGCGGTGCACCACCAGCTCGGCGATGTATTTGCCAAGCTCGTCACCGGTGCGGGTGTGCTCATCGCTGATGTGTTTGCGTTCGGCATCGGTGTGGATGTCGAAGGGCTGGTTGTGGAAGGTATCGTACTGGGCCCAATACGACCATTCGATCAGTTTTTCGCGTTCGATGCCGGTGAGGCCGAAATATTCCTGCACCAGGCCGGCCGGTACGCTGCGGCAATAGCCGTAGGCTGCCTCGATTCGCTTGCCGGGCGCGTTGTCGAGAATCTCGCCGGCGAGTTTGCCGACAAGCTTGCGCACCTGCGGCAGATCGTCGCGATTCAGCAGGCCCTGCATGATGGATTTTTCGCGGTAGTGCAGCGCATCGTCGTCGTGCGCCATCAGGTAGACGCCGTCGCCCATCTTGGGCAGGTAAAGCGCCACCGTGAAAATCTTCGGCTCATCGAGAACCTCGGTGACGTCGTCGAAACGCGCCAGCAGCGTGCATTCCGGCGTTACCAGCACTGGCCGCTTTTCGCGCAACTCCTTGAAAAACGGCAGCGGCTCCGTATCCAGCCATTTGCGCACCAGCGAAAACTTGTCCGCTTCGGCAGCGGCGTCGTATTGCTCGAGATAGTTAGTCATGGCCGGCTCCTCACAGGGACTTCAGGTATTCAAGCAAATCCTTGCGCTGGTCCGGGGTCAGCGGTTTGAGGCCGCGCTTTTCCAGCGTGCCGTCGTGGATGGTGCCGTACTCGTGGCCGGCATTGCTGTTGGCCGGCAGGCTGGTGTCGAACAGAAAGCCCTCGTAGCCTTCGGTAATGAAGCCCACCTTGGCGGGATCGAACTCCCGCGAACCGACCCTGAATTTGTCCGGGCGGTAATCGTCGCCGGCCGGATCGCCTTTGCGGCGGGCCGGCAGCAGGATGTCGTACAGGGTGGGCACGGAGCCGTTGTGCAAATACGGCGCCGTCGCCCAGATGCCATTTAGCGAGCGGCCTTTGTAGGACAACAGGGAGGCGTAGGGATTGGCGGTGGTGTCCGGGTTGTAATTGCCACTCTTGAGCGAGGCCTTGATGTCGTTGGTGAAATAAGCGACGGCCAGGTCGGTGATCCAGTCAGATACGCGCCGCAGATAATTGGCGTTCGGATACGGGTCAGCCACCACGCCGGTGGTGGTCTTGGTGAGCAGCGCCGCGGCCGGCGCTTTCTTGTTGATGAGTATGTCGCCCGTCCCCCCGGCGCCCACGTATTGATTGCGCAAGAAGCCCGACCGCCCCTGGTCGGCCACGCTATTGGCGGCCATGCCCGGGTCCGTGCCGGCCGCCTCCAGCTTGGACATGCTGGCGACGACGCGCCGGTTGGGGTCGTCGCGTTTGATTTGCGCGTGGCAGGCAGCACAGTGCTGGTTAAATTGGATCTCACCGCGGTCGCGAGCCTTGCTGTCGATAGCGCCGAGCACGTCCGGCTGCCACTCCGGGGACTGCAGGTCTTTCAACTGGGATTCGATCAGCCGCAGATTGTGCACATAGACCGAGGATTCGTAGCTGATGTGATCCTTCTTTAGCCCCTGGCCGCCGATCAACGCGGAGAGCGAGAACTTCTTGCTAACGTTCCAGTCCAGGGTACCGAACACGCCGATAACTTCCCCGGCATTGCGGCCCAGCGGGCCCAGGCCCGCATTGGACGCGATGCCGTTCCACTGCACGTAGTCGTGCTGCGCAATGTCCCATAGAAACGGGTAGCTCACCGGGGCATTGGGCGGGTTGAAGATGGTTTTCAGGAAAGTCCTGCGCTGGGCATCTGTGAGTAGCGGCAGCACGCGCTCGACGGCGTGGTCTTTCTGCTCGCCGCTCAACACCGGCGCCAGCGCGGCTTTCACAGCGGCAAGCTCGGCGGGGTCGGTGTAGATTTCCGGCAGCAAGTCACTGATCTGATCGGTGAGCAGCACGTGTTCGAGCACGCGGTTATAGATGCGGCCGAAGGCGTCCAGGCGCGCATAACCGTAGGGCACGTCACTCCCATTGATGGCGATGTAGGAATTGATCTGCCAGCGGTACTTGTACAGGTCGGCAACGATTTCTTCCTTGTTTTTATACCCGCCTAATTTCTGCACCTTGTCCACGAACTCGGTGCACCTTGTGCTTGCGCTCGCGCACTGCTGGTTCGCGGGGTCGAGTTGCGCGGTCGCATCCAACGCGGCGGCGAGGTCGCGCAGGAATCCCTCCATGTCCGCCATCGCTGGGCCGCCGTCGATGCGCAACGCCGTCTGTTTGTAGCTGATTTGCGTGGTGTGGCAGGCCGAACAACTGAGGCCCAGGTAATCCCGGTCCCGATAGCTGTCCTTGACGAAACCGACCGGCAGACCATCGGGATTGTGGCTGGTCTTGCCGCGCGGTAGATAGCGCCAGCGTTTGACGTTCTCGTTATCCGCCAGCGCACGTTTACCATCGGCTTGCTGGAGCGCAATGAAAAAATTGTAGGGCAGCAGGTCGGAACCCTGCGTGGTGGAGTAGAACCAGAGGCTTTGGTTCTTGCTCCAGCCCTGCTTGAGGTAGCGCACGCTGGTATAGCCGTCCTTGTAGGGCTCGTCGGGCGAGGCGACGGTGCTGGTTTCGGTATCGCTATCCCGAAAATCCCAGACATTGTCTTTCAGGTTGAAAAAGACGATGGATACCAGCGGCAGCAGCACGAGTATCGGCAGGAGTACGCGCAGCCGAAAAATCTTTCGGAACAGTTTCAGCACGCCGATTTTTTTCGAAGACTGGCTCATCTGCATCCCCCTCAATTGAGCGCCGTGCTAAACCCGAAGCGCGAAAAGATCCGGCCGGTGCCTGCGACACTAGCGAATCTATGCTCAATGCGGCGGCTTGTAACCTACCTATCCGGGTGGGAAATGCAGCGTTTCAGCAGGCGGCGCGGACGACTTTATTTCGCTGCTCCCTTGGCGAGCACGCGTTTCACGATGTCGGCGGTCTTGGCTACGCGTTTTTTCCGGTGCTGATGCAGGTCGTCAGTCAACAGATTGCCCAGATTCTGAAACACCTCCCTGCCCAGCCAGGCCTTGGCGCGCGTCCAGCTGCCTGCCGCGCCGGCCGCCGCACCGACGAAATCACTCATAGCGCTGGTTTCCACGTTGGCGAGTTCACCGTCGAGGTAGGCCGCCACTACATGCAGCCCTTCCTGGTAAGCGGACTCCTCCCCAAGGGCATCATTCGGACAGGCGTTCTCAATCAATTGGCCGAAGGGCACGCGAATCGAACCAACGGTGTCCTGCCGGGGCACCGTCTGATCCAGTGCCACCGCGATGGATTTCGCAGCGGCGGTGCGCTTGCCGAGGTCGGCCAGCCCCCATTTATCGACCATGTACTTCAGCAGGCTGGTGTGATCGAACTGCGTATGCTCAACTCTCCGACCCACCCAGGGCGAAATCAGCAAGGCCGGCACCCGCACCCCGTATTGATCAAAGGCGTACTCGTTGGTCTTGCCATCGGGATTGGGCGCAGGCGGCGGCACCACGTGGTCATAAAAGCCGCCGTGCTCATCGAAGGCCACCACCAGCAGGGTCGATTCCCACAGGGGCTTGTTGGCACGGATTGCCATGTACACATCGGCGATCAGTTTTTCCCCTTTCATAACGTTGTGCGGCGGATGGTCGTCGTTCTGGTCGGCGCCGAAGTACTTGGGCTCGATAAAAACGAAATCCGGGAAATCCTTCTCCGCCTTGATGACGTCCTTCTTGAAAAAATTGTCGATGTGGTCGTAATTCCTGAGATTCTCCGCCTTGCGCTGGTTGGCGAAAATCAGCGACGAGGGAAAATCGTAATAGAAGATTTTCCACGACCTCTGCTTTTCGCTGAGGCGGTCGAAAATCGTTTTCTGGGTTTGCGCCAGGATGGTGGCTAGGTGCGGCTTGAGGAGGCCCTCCGGCATTTCCACATAACCCGACGAGGTGCCGGACAGAGCGAAAAAACGATTGGGCCAGGTGGGCCCCGGCAGGCAGGAGAACCAGCGGTCGCAAATAGTGAAGTCCTTGGCCAGCGCGTGCAGGGCAGGCAGATAATCGCGCGGGTAGTAGCCCATGATCTGGGCGTGCTCATCCGCCGTGCTGCTCTTGTATTGGCTCGCAAAATCTTTCACGAAGCCGCCGTTATTGTCGGCCAGTTGGTTCGCCACGTTTTTCAGTTCGTGCATGGGGTCGTGGCAGGAGGCCAGATTGGTTTTCTCCTTTTGCATAACCGGGCGCCCGTCCAGGTCGGGATTCGACCTGGGTTGGGCCGGATCGACGCCATCCAGACCAGGGATGGTCCCCTGGAAGCATCCCAGCATTTCGTCGAAGGAATGGTTTTCCAGCATCAGCAACACGACGTGCTTGATGTTATCCATGATTGCCTCCCGGGGCGATGGCTTACCTGGCACCGCTGCTAATACACGGATTCGCCGGTTCCACCGTTTTACGCCGCATGGATGGATTTGTAACCTACCCGTATGGGTGGGTCACGGGCAGTTCGATTGTTGAACCTGGGCGCGGGCGCAGCAGACCAGTTCTGTGCTTTTTATGGCCCGGCTGGCACGTAGCCCGCGGGCGCCGGTCCGGCCGCAAGGAAACTGTGCGTCAAAGTGGATGTGTCGGGATTTCCGCCCAGCAGCACCATCAGAGTATTGTCCGGCCGTTTAAACACCACATTGTCGAATATGGAACTGGCAAAGTTCCCCGTGGCGTAGAACGTCCAGGATGGATCCGCCGTGGCCCAATCAATAACTCTGCCGGGAATGACGAGGGCGGAAGAAGTGCATGATGCGTTAGGGTCATCCGGGTTGCCGGTCGGCGCAGGCAGGTCCAGGCCGAACGCATCCAGCATCAGCAATTTCAGTTGGCCTGTAGTCGGGTTGTACAAGAGCACGTCACCTTGGCCGCGCCCGGTAAAGTTGGCAAATTTCAGAGGTATAAATCCCGCTGGCACGCTTCCCGCCGACAGGTTGGCGCAGGTCCTTCCGCTGGTTGCCATGAGCGCCCGGAGCTGTCCATCCGGGCTGGCATATAAGATGTCCTGCGCCCCGTCCAAATCCAGATCTCCGCTCCCCAACAGTTTCCAACTTAACGGCGCACCCCCTCTTTTTCGGACCTGTGTGACACCATTGCCATCGGTAAACCAGATATAGGAGACACCCGTATCGGGTGAGCCAGGCAGCGTGTAGCGCCAAACAATGTCGGCGAATCCGTCACCGTCCATATCCCCGTAGGCTTGCACATCCCAGGTAAGTTTCACGGTGCGCAACACAGACTCCTGCGCAGAATCAAAATCGCGCCAGAAGCGCACCTCACCAAAACCGTCGGTTCGTGAGGTGTCTTGAAATAGCCAGTCCGACTTATTGTTGCCATCAAAATCGGGCGCGCCAAGAAAACGAAATGACGGGCCTGGACCGGCAATCTGTTGAAACCGGAAAACGGACTGATAGTCATATGCGCCCATGAGCAAACTTCCATCGTTCGCTCGCAGCGCCAATCTCGAGTTATTAAAACCAACGATGGTATCGCCTAGTAAGGTTCTCGCATTCCAGCGAACTATCTTTGCAAAAGACGCCACCGCCGATTTACCGGCACCTGCCACCAGCGTACAAGGGGTTTGCTGACAATCGCCGCTCCAGTGCGCAAACTGCATTAACCTGATGTAACTAATGAACGGGGCCGGCGGGTCGGCCTGGGGAGTCAGCGTCACCTGCGTGCCGCCCGCGAAATTTGCAGAACAGGTAGGCGGACAATTGATACCCGCTGGAACCGACGTCACCTTGCCGCTGCCATTTCCGGCGAACGATACGGTTATGGCCCCTGTTGCCAGCTCGAAACGCGCCGTCACTGAAATAGGCGGAACGACGTCCAGGGCACTTGCGCTGACAATGCAGTCCCCCGAGGAAGGGCATTGAGGCGATGCCCAGCCTGCAAAGACGCTGCCCGCTTCCGGCGTCGCGTGCAATGTAATGTCAACCGGCCCTTTAAACTGGGCCGTGCAGGAATTCCCGCACGAGATACCCGCCACGCTGGAGGTTACGCTTCCCTGGCCGGTTCCGGTTTTTAGAACGCTGATGGACGCAAACTGCGAGAAGGCTGCGTATAGGTGATCAAGGCTGCCGATGACCACCGTACAGGTCGTCGCGCCGATTTGGCATGCAGGCGCCGACCAATTGTAAAGAAATGAACCGGACGCCGGGCTGGCCGTAAATGTCACCTGCGTGCCATAAGGGAAAGCCAGACAATTAGCGCCACAAGATTGGCCGGGAGGGTTTGCGCTCACGGTGCCGCTACCTGTCACCTTCGTGCTGAGCTGCCAGGTGCCGCTGGCGGGCAAAGGCGCCAACCGCAGCAAACGGGAAAGAACGACATCTTTCAAATAAAGATTGCCGAAGCCATCACTGGCAAAAGATCGGGTGCGCAATGAGGCATCGTTTGCATTGCTGTCGTTCAGAATGAAAGCTACGTTGGAGCCGCCACCGGCGATTGCGGTCACAATCGTCGTGCCCTTGTCGATCTGTATGACGATGCCCGAGTCGCCATCCGCTACCAAAAGATTGCCGTTGAGATCGGTAGCCAGGCCCGCCAGTGTGCCCAGATGGCTATCGGCGGCTGTACGGCCGCTATTACTCGACGCACCGCGTATATGCCCACTATTCACATAAGTCGCAATATTCCCCGATGCTGCGTCAACACGATATACACAACCGCAGTTTGAGGAGCCGATAAACAGATCACCCGAATCATTGACGAGTAATGCGGAAGCGTTGATGAATCCGTATTGGCTGGCAGGCACTCCGTCAGTAAAGTTGGTCCCGCCTCCTGTGACAGTGGTAATTTGCCCGCTGCCAAGATCCACCCGGCGAATCCTGCCATTGCCCGCATCCGCGATCAGCAGTCCGTTCGAGCGGTCCAAGGCTATGCCGCGCGGGGAACTCAGATTTGCGCCGATAGCGGGACCGCCATCTCCGGAATAGCCGAAAGTGCCGGTCCCCGCAATGGTGGTGATAACGCCTGTCGATCCATCAATGCGGCGTATTCTGAAGTTGCCGTAATCGGCAATAAAGACGTTGTTGCCCGAATCGACAGCTAGGCCGGACGGCAGGCTGATCTGCGCGTTGACGCTGGGGCCATTGTCGCCGCTATATCCTGAAACGCCGGTGCCGGCCAGCAGCATCACCAAATCCGCGACAGGGTCATAGCGGAAAATCCGGTTGGAGTCCGCAAAATAAACCCTCCCATCCAGTCCGGTCGCAACCGCGCCGGTGTCATCGCTAAGACCTACCGACAGCCCTGCACCCGTCAGGCTTGTGCCACCACCCACCACGGTCTTGATTTTGTAGAACGATTGCGCAAAACCGGAGGCAGCGCTACCAAGCAAGGCGCAGCAGATAATCAGCCGAAAGCCCCGCAGAAAAATAGGCGCGAGATTTGACATTGAAAATTTCATATGACTAAAGACTGGGAGCATTTTTAGCCCGTTCTACCTGACTGAGTGTGGCTGTATAGCAAAAAATTATTGCATACCCAATGCGACCGGATTGATGGTCAGGCGTGCAAACTTCCATCCACCATCGTCAGCCGCCGCTGCATCCTTGCCGCCAGCGCGGTATCGTGCGTCACCATCACCAAAGCCGTTCCCAACTTGGTGTTGAGTTGCATGATGAGTTCAAACACCTGATCGGCTGTCCCCCGATCGAGGTTGCCGGTGGGTTCATCCGCCAGCACGCAAGCCGGGCGCGTCACCAGCGCCCGCGCCACGGCTACACGCTGTCTTTCGCCACCGGAAAGTTCACCGGGCTTGTGGGTGAGGCGGTGCGACAGCCCTACTTCGTTGAGCATGTCGGCGGCGGCGCGCTTGGCGTTCTCGGTGGATTCGCCACGGATCGCCAAGGGAATGGCGACATTCTCCAGCGCGGTGAATTCAGGCAGCAGATGATGAAATTGATAAACAAAGCCCAAGGCGCGGTTACGCAACATTCCCTGTGCTGCAGGTGAAAGCCTGTCGATACGCTCGCCCTGCAGGCTCACTTCGCCTGCGGTCGGCGCATCCAGCCCACCGAGAATGTGCAACAACGTGCTCTTGCCCGAGCCCGAGGCGCCGACGATGGCAACCGTTTCCCCGGTGCGCACTTCCATATTGATCTTGCGCAACACCGGCACCTCGGTCTTACCCTGGAAAAAGGTTTTGCTAACGTCGCGGGCGCTGAGGACGGTATTTTTCATGGCCTCATTCATGGCGCAAAGCCTCCGCCGGGTTTACCTTGGAGGCCTGCAGGCTGGGGTAAAGGGTAGCCACCAGCGCCATCACCAAGGCCACCAGCGCCACGGCAGCCACGTCGCCGCCGTGCAGATCGGAGGGCAGGCCCTGCACAAAATAGATGTCGCGTGGCAGCAGTTGAAAATGAAACACCCGCTCCAGAAAGTCGATCACGCTGGAAATGTTCAGCGCCAACAGCAGGCCGCCGGCCACGCCCAGCAAGGTGCCGAAAACACCGATCACCGCGCCTTGCACGATGAAGATACGCATGATCATGGCCGGCGAAGCGCCCAGCGTGCGCAGGATGGCGATCTGCGGCTGCTTGTCGGTCACCACCATCACCAGGGTGGACACCAGGTTGAAAGCGGCCACGGCGATGATCAGCGCCAGAATCACGAACATCATGCGTTTTTCGATCTGAACCGCCTTGAAATATGTGGCGTTTTGCTGCGTCCAGTCGCTCACATAACCTTCTACCTTCATGGTCTTGGCCAGGTCGCGCGCAACCATCGGCGCGTCGTCCACATTGCGAATCTTGATGCGCACCCCGCTGACGGCGTCGTCCAGGCGGTACAGCGTCTGCGCATCGGTGAGGTGGATCAGCGCCAACGAAGAATCGTACTCGTAGTGTCCAGTGCTGACGGCGCCCACCACGGTAAAGCTGCGCGTGCGCGGCACGATGCCGGCCGGGGTTACGTTGCCGTCGGGAATCATCAGCCGCAATTTGTCGCCGGGTTTCACCTGCAGCATGCGCGCCAGTTCAAAGCCCAGCACCATGCCGTATTCACCGGGCTTAAGTACATTAAGGTCGCCGCCACGCATATTGCGGCCTAGCTCCGATACCTGCCCCTCTTCAGCCGGCAAAACGCCGCGCACCACCACGCCGCGCACGCTGCCACCGCCGCCCAGGAGACCCTGCCCGTTCACAAACGGCGCCGCGCCGATGACTTCCGGATTCGTCCGCACCTGGGTTTCCACGTCGCGCCAACCGTTCAGGCGATCGTCAAACCCGTTCACCTGCACGTGCGAGACCACACCCAGGATGCTGGCACGCACCTCTTTCTGGAAGCCGTTCATTACCGACATCACTGTGACCAGGGCGGTAATGCCTACCGCGATACCCAGCATGGACACCAGCGAGATGAAGGAAATGAAGCGGTTGCTGCGCTTGGCGAGCGTGTAGCGTAGACCGATAAAAAGGGAAAAAGGTTGCAAGAAGTAGCCGGAGAAAAGAGGTGGCAAGGATGGGCCGCAGTGTGCCATAAAAAGCGGGGAAAGCCGGGTGGCGGTGCTAACATCGAACCATGCATCTGACCCTGCTTGCCGCCGATTTGTTCCCTCCACCCGCATTCGTTCCCGCGCAGGCAATACCCCGCCTCCCGGCGCTGGAGTGGCTGCTGGCCAAAGGCGATACCAGCAAGGTTCCAGGCTGTTTTCTGGAAGAAGCCCTGCAGGCCGAGACCGGCAGCACCGGCCCGGTCGCCCCTTTGACCTTGCTGGCAGACGGCGGCGCGCCGGGAAACCAAACCTGGCTGCGCGCCGACCCGGTGCATTTATCGGTGCAGCGCGACAATGTGCAATTGCTGGATTCTCACCTCATAGCACCCACCCTGGACGAGGCGCGGGCGATTACCGCGACCCTGAACGCCCATTTCGCTGCAGATGGCCTGAAAATCGAGGCGCCACACGATGCGCGCTGGTATCTGCAAATCCCGCCCCAGGAAATTCCGCTGGCCGCCCCCTTGTGGCGCATGAACGGTGCCTCCGTGTTCGAGCGGCTACCCGCTCACTCCGGCCGCATTAACTGGCGCGCCCTGCAAAACGAAACCGCCATGCTGCTGCACGATCACCCGGTCAATCAGGCGCGCGAAGCCACCGGGCGGCTGACTATCAACGGCCTGTGGTTTTGGGGCGGCGGCGCGCTGGCGCCCGCTCCAAAGCGCGCCACAACTCATATGGTCGCAAATCTCGCCCTGGCGCGCGGCATCGCCCTGCACGCCGGTGATACGCCAACGGCATTGCCGGATTCTGCAGCAGGATTACCAGCGGCGGGAGATACAACTCTGGTTGTGCTGCATCAGGCCACCCGCGCCCTGCGCGCCAGCGATGCCGCGGGCTGGCTGGCCGCTGTCGAAAACCTGCACACCAACTGGTTCGCACCGGCAGCGGAGATGCTGCGTGCGGGCAGACTTTCTGAGCTCAGCCTGATCCTGCCCAACGAATCCACCACCGTCAGCAGCCGAATCCTGCCCGGCATGCGCCGCCGCTTTTGGCGCGGTGTGAAACCCTGGGCCACCTATTTCCCTGCCCATGCCTGAAATCATTACGCGCCCCACCGATCACGCCGCCTATCAAAGCCTGCTGGCCGCGCAAATCGATCCGCGCATGGCGCGACTTTATGCCGCGCGGGGTGTGCAATCCGTGCAGGACCTGGAACTGGGTATGAACGCCCTGCTACCGCCGACGCAGCTCGCCCACATCGACGCTGCTGCGGACATGCTGGCCGAAGCGATCCAGGCCAAAAAGAAAATCCTCATCGTTGCCGACTACGATGCCGATGGCGCCACCGCCTGTGCGGTCGGTTACCGGGCCTTGTCAGCCATGGGGGCCGCCATTGATTTCATCGTGCCCGACCGCTTTAAGTTTGGCTACGGCCTCACCCCGGAAATCGTCGCGCTCGCCGCCCAGCGTGCGCCCGACATCATCATCACCGTCGATAACGGCATCGCCAGCGTGGAAGGTGTGCGCGAAGCCAATCGCCTCGGCATCGCCGTATTGGTGACCGATCATCATCTGCCGGGCGAGCTATTGCCGGAGGCGGCCTGCATCGTCAACCCCAACCAGATGGGCGATGTTTTCGCCAGTAAGAATCTTGCGGGCGTGGGCGTGATTTTTTACGTGATGCTGGCTCTGCGCGCCAAACTCAGGGTAGGCGGCCATTTCGCGGGACGCTCCGAACCAAATCTTGCCGGGCTGCTGGACCTGGTGGCCCTGGGTACCGTGGCTGACGTGGTGCGCCTGGATCACAATAACCGCGTGCTGGTCGAACAGGGCTTGCAGCGTATCCGCGCCGGGCGCATGCAGCCGGGCCTGCGGGCGCTCATGCAGGTGGCGGGCCGCGACCCCGCGCGCGCCGGCACCTACGATCTGGGCTTCATGATCGGCCCCCGCCTCAACGCCGCCGGGCGCCTGGACGATATGTCGGTGGGCATCGCCTGCCTGCTGGCCGACGACGACGTCACTGCCCTGCAACTGGCCACCAAGCTGGATACGCTCAACCGCGAACGCCGCGCCATCGAGGCCGATATGCGCGAAACCGCGCTGGCGTCCCTGGCCGATATCGATGTCAGCCGCCGTTACGCCCTGGCCCTGTTCGACCCCGGCTGGCACCAGGGCGTGGTGGGCATACTCGCCTCACGCATCAAGGACAAATACCACCGCCCGGTCATCGCCTTCGCGGCCGACGGCAGCGGTTTCCTGAAAGGCTCGGGCCGCTCTATCGCCGGGCTGCATTTACGTGATGCGCTGGACCTCATCACCAAACGCCATCCGCAAATGATCGTCCGCTTCGGCGGCCACGCCATGGCGGCCGGTCTCACCATCGCCGAAGGCGCATTAAACGAGTTTGCCGCCGCCTTCGAACGCGTCGTCAGCGAGTGGTTGACCCCTGCCGACCTGGGCGCCCGCATCGAAACGGACGGCCCCATCACGGCCGCCGAGTTGGATTTCGGTTTCGTAGCCGCACTGGAAAGCGGCGTATGGGGACAGGGTTTCGCGGCGCCCTCTTTCACAGGTTCACTGCGCATCAAAGAACAGCGCGTGGTCGGCGAAAAGCACCTGAAACTCAAGGTGGCTTTGAACGGCAGCACCTTTGAGGCCATGCGTTTCGGCTCGGCCGAGTCCCTGCCCGCACAGGTTGAGGCCGTCTTCCGGCCCTCGATCAATGAATTTCGGGGCAATTCCACCCTGCAATTACTGCTCGACCACACGGATTGAGGTACTCGCGTCGCGTATAATACGAGGCTAATTTCACCGTCAGAAAAGCATCATGGAAGCAGATCGCGTCAATTCAATATCCAACTCTATCTCCGACTTGTCCGCCCGCGCGACCGAGTTGCGGAGGTATCTTTGACTTTGACGGCAAAGTAAGCCGTCTCGAGGAAGTCACCAAGCTTTCCGAAGACCCGGCCATCTGGGCCGACAATAAGCGCGCTCAAGAGCTGGGCCGCGAAAAAAAGCTGCTGGAAGGCGTCGTTGAAACACTCAAATCTGTTTCAGCCGGGCTGGCCGATTCCAAAGAATTGTTCGACCTGGCCAAGGCCGAGGGCGACGACAGCACCCTGGAACTGGTGGAAGCCGACGTGGGAACCGTGGCCGCACAAGTCGCGGACATGGAATTTCGCCGCATGTTTTCCAAGCCGGTCGACCCCAATAACTGCTTTATCGATATCCAGGCCGGCGCCGGCGGCACTGAGGCGCAGGACTGGGCATCCATGTTGCTGCGCCAATACCTGAAATACGCCGAACGCAAAGGCTTCAAAACCGAGCTGCTGGAAGAGTCTGCAGGCGACGTGGCCGGCATCAAGAGCGCCACCATCAAGGTCAACGGCGATTACGCCTACGGGCATCTACGCACCGAAACCGGCGTGCACCGCCTCGTTCGCAAATCACCGTTTGATTCCTCGGGGGGGCGTCATACCTCGTTCGCGAGCTTGTTCGTTTACCCGGAAGTGGATGATTCCATAGAAGTCGAGATCAACCCCGCCGACCTGCGTATCGACACCTTCCGCGCCTCCGGCGCCGGCGGCCAGCACATCAACAAGACCGATTCGGCCATTCGTATCACCCACAACCCCACCGGCATCGTCGTGCAATGCCAGAATGACCGCTCGCAGCACCGCAACCGCGCCGAAGCGATGACCATGCTGAAAGCCAAGCTCTATGAGCTGGAAATCCGCAAGCGCCAGTCCGAGCAGGACAAACTGGAAGCCACCAAGACCGATGTGGGCTGGGGCCACCAGATTCGCTCCTACGTGCTCGACCAGAGCCGCATCAAGGATTTACGCACCAACGTCGAAACCAGCAATACGCAAAAAGTGCTGGACGGCGACCTAGACCCCTTTATCGAAGCCAGTTTGAAACAAGGCCTGTAATCATGTCCGAAGACCAAAACCAACCTCCTAACGACGAAAACCACGTCATCGCTGAGCGCCGCCAGAAGCTGGCGGCCCTGCGCGCCAAGGGCAACGCCTTCCCTAACGATTTTCGCCCGGAGCACGTCGCGGCCAAACTGCACGAAGCCTTCGACGCCAAGACCAAGGAAGACTTTGAAGCGGGATTGATTGTCCCGGTTGTGATCGCGGGCCGCATCATGCTGAAGCGCGTGATGGGCAAGGCTTGCTTCGCCACCATCCAAGACAGTACCGGTCGTATTCAGCTCTACGTCAATCTGGACGGCGTAGGTGCCGAGGCTTTGGATGCCTTCAAGCATTACGACCTGGGCGACATCGTCGGTGCCGAAGGCACGCTGATGAAGACCAAGACCGGCGAACTGTCGGTCAACTGCACCTCGGTGCGCATGCTGGTGAAGTCGATACGACCCCTGCCCGAGAAATTCCACGGCCTCACCGATATGGAACAGCGCTACCGCATGCGCTACGTGGACCTGATGGTCAACCCCGAGGTGCGCGATACCTTTGTGAAGCGTTCGCAAATCGTCCAATACATCCGCGAATTCATGGTGACCTCCGGCTACCTGGAAGTGGAAACGCCGATGATGCACCCCATCCCCGGGGGCGCGGCGGCCAAGCCCTTCAAGACCCATCACAACGCGCTGGACATGCCCATGTTCATGCGCATCGCACCCGAACTCTATTTGAAGCGCCTGGTGGTGGGTGGTTTCGAGCGCGTGTTCGAAATCAACCGCAACTTCCGCAACGAAGGCATCTCGGTACGTCATAACCCAGAATTCACCATGATGGAGTTTTACATCGCCTGGCGCGATTACCACCATCTGATGGATTTCACGGAGGAGTTGATGCGCACCGTGAGCCAGCGCGTGCTGGGCACCACCGCCATCACCTACGGTGAACACCAGATTGACTTCGGCAAGCCCTTCGATCGCCTCACCATGCCGCAGGCAGTGAAAAAATACTGCCCGGAATTCGCCGACACCAACCTCGACGACCTGGAAACCCTGCGCGCCGCCCTGAAAAAACGCCACGTAGAGGTGAAGGCCGCCGAAGGCGTAGGCCAACTGCAACTGAAGCTGTTTGAAGAAACGGCCGAGGCCATGCTGATCCAGCCCACCTTCATCATCGATTACCCGGCGGAGGTTTCCCCGCTGGCGCGCAGCAATAACGACAATCCGGCCATCACCGACCGCTTCGAGCTTTTCATCGCCGGGCGCGAGCTGGCCAACGGCTTCTCGGAGCTGAATGACCCCGAGGATCAGGCGGCGCGCTTCCAGGCACAGGTGGCCGCCAAGGACGCGGGCGACGAAGAGGCCATGCATTACGACGCCGACTATGTACGCGCGCTGGAGTACGGCTTGCCGCCTACGGCGGGCGAAGGCATAGGTATCGACCGCCTGGTCATGTTGCTCACCAACAGCCCTTCGATCCGCGACGTAATTCTGTTCCCGCAGTTGAAGGCTAGCGACCTGTCCAAGTAGACCTTGCAGGCGCTTCCCGCGTATTTTCCGCGTACTTTCCTAACAAACGGCGCACCACGGTGCGCCGTTTGCGTTATGCTTTGCTCATAACTATAAGGACCTGTTCATTCACCAACAGGAGCGGAACATGAGAAAAGTATTCAGCGTATTGATGGCAAGCCTCGCCATTCTCGCAGCCGGTGCTGCGCAAGCAGCCACCTGCGATAACTGCGGCGTGGTCACGGAACTAAAAACAGCTAAGCAAAAGGGCTCAGGCTCGGGCGTCGGCTTGGTAGCCGGTGGCGTGCTGGGCGGCGTGTTGGGCCACCAAGTCGGCAGTGGCCGCGGCAAGGACCTCGCCACCGTGGCGGGTGCCGCGGGCGGCGCTTACGCCGGCAACGAGGCCGAAAAGAAGATCAAGGAAAAGACCGTCTTCCAGGTGATCGTGAAAATGGACGACGGCAAGTCGCGCACCTTCACCTTCGGCGCCGAGACCGCTTATAAGGTCGGCGACAAGATCAAGGTGGTGGACGGCAAGCTGACCCGCGCTTAGCGCGCTCGGAACGTTTAAGGCGTTTCACCAAACCCGGAAAATCAGCCTGCGTCGAAGGCAAGCGTAAGCTTGCCCGCGACGCGTTTCACGATCACGCGCCTCCCCTCCTGGCGCGCACCCTCATTTGCGGTCAGCTTCCAACCGGCCGGTACTTCCAGCGTCAGCCCCTCGATGGGCTCGGCTGCCTCCAGCAACAATTCGCGCTGCGCGCCCAAGCCCGAAACGCTGAGGGCCACGCGGTCGCGCGCGTGCCACCAGGTTCCAAACTGGCGTGCGCTGCCGAACCAGGCGCTGTCCTTCATGGCGGCGACGTAGCCCTTCTCGAAGGTTAGCTTGTGATCCAGCACGTCGGGGTGCAGAAGGATGTCAACGTGGCCGCCGTAGCGCGCAATGCGCTTGGTGGTTTCCAGAGCCTGCGGCAGACGGTCGCCCAGGCGCGGTGGCTTTTCGTCTTCTATGGTCACCGGGAACTCGTAGATATCGAGCTCTGCGTCGTTTTCACGCCGGTAGCGCTGGCGGAAGGGAAGATGGGTCAGCGCCTCTTCTGCCGTCAGCGTGGAGCTGAAACGGTAGCCGGTGGCGGTCAGGGCCTCGGCGATGGTATCCGGGTCGGACAGGTCGCCCGGTCGGAAGCTGTCCACGCGTTGCCCGGAAAAATGTTCCAGCAGGAACTTGCTCACCCGCAGTTCACCCAGGATGCTGGCGTCGCGAAACACCTTCTCGGCCTGCACGAAGGGTTGGTACTCCGGGTACTGCTCCTTGCCGTCACCCATGGGGAATTTAGCGAACACGCGCGAATGAGCCACCGTGTGGCTGGCGACTTCCATGCCCAACTGATTCAGCTTTTGCAGGTAGATGACGCCCTGGTCGTCGAAAAAGATATCGTCGTTGTAGTCGCGCACGTACTTGGTCTGTATGTAGTACGTGGCGGGGATGCCGGCGCTTTTTTCAAACTCGGCGTAATCGACGGCGTTTTTCATGGAGCGCGTGTAATCCACATCGTGCGTCACCGAGACCGAGACCGCACGGTTTTCCGGGGCGGGGTGCAGGGTCACGGCATCGGGCTCGCCCGCCTCGTACATGCGCTTCAACAGCCGCAGGAACACGTCCAACGTGGGCTCGTAACCGTTCACATAGTCGCGCGCCAGTTCGCCCGCGCGCCCGTTCTGACCACGCAGCACCAGGTGGCCCACGTCGATGCCGAAGGCATAGGCGCGGCCCTTGCCGGTGACGGCCTGGGTGATGGCGGGCGAGCCGTCCTCGAAGGTGGCGAGCGGCGCTTCGCGGGGCGAGGTATAGGCGAGCGAGCCATACATCTGCTCGGCCGAGGCCGGGTTACCGAAGCGCACGGCTTTCTCGCGCTCTTCTTCCAGGAATTCGTGGGTCAGCGGCGTATCGGCGAAGCGGATTTCGTGGCGCTGGCGCGAGCCCGCCGAATCGGCGAAACCGAACACCTCCTGCATGCCGCCGCCCTCCACGCCGAAGGCGATCAGGGTGCCGCCTTCGCGCACATAGGCGCCCAACGCGCGCAGGGTCTCCGGCGCGGTGCCGCCACCGGTCAGCACCGGATAGACTGCCACCACTTTTTGCGCCAGAGCCACAGCGGGGTCGCGGGTCACGCAGACCGGCACGCCGATGCTTTTCAAGCCGTGCACCATGCCCAGCCAGGGGCCCTTTTCGTCGGTAAGTAAAATAGCCAGACGGCCGCGCTTGCAGTCGCTGTAGAGATGCCAGTCGGTAGCCACGCGCGCGGGCAGCACGCTGGGTTCGATTGGGCCCTTCAGGTCCGGGAACACATGGCTTTGCAAGCTGCGCCAGTATTGAAAGCCGCCTATCACGAGGGCGGCAGCAATGAGACCGGCAATAATCAGGGTGGCGCGTTGTTTCATGTAAAGATAGCGTCAGCATGAGCCGCAAAGGCGACAAGATACCCCATTCAGGTGTTGATGCCTTGTTAACGATTGCAAGACCCTGGGGCCCCCTCTTGAATCCGCAACGTCTTGTGCATAGTATTCGTGAGCCTAAAAATACCGCTTATGAAAAACTCTTCCAAACATCCTCGTTTGGCCGCTCGTCTGGCAATCGCCTCGGTGGGGCTGTGCGCGGCCGCCCTCACCTGCCACGCCAGCGCAGAACAAACCTTCCCGGCCACCGAGGTCGAGGTGTCCGGTGAGCGCCTGAAACTTTCCAATAATCTCGCCGATTGGCACGACAACGGGGTTTCCGTCAGCCGCCGTTTCGACAAGGACAATAGCCTTTACGCCGCCTATCGCGAGACCTCGCGCTACGGCCTGGACGACCACGAAACCACGGTGGGCGGCTACTTCAAACCCGCCGGCGCGCTGATCGTCAATCTGGAAGGCAGCACCAGCGATACCCACAAGGTGCTGGCCGAGCACGCCCTGCTGGCCCAACTGAGCTACGTGCTGGGCGGCGGCACCGTGCTGAACGGCGGCTATAAGATCAGCAAATTCGCCGACGCCACCGCAAAGATAGCCAATCTGGGCGTGGAGCAATACGTTGCGGACTGGCGGCTCGCCTATACCCTGTATCTGGCCAAACCCGACGGAGCCCCTTACTCCGCAAACCATCGCGTGCAGGCCACACGCTATTTCGACGACTGGGCCACCCTGGGCCTGTCCGTGTCCCACGGCCGCGAAGTGGAAAACGTGGGCGGCACCCGCCTGCTGGTAAGCGACGTGGACAACGTCACGTTTTCCGGGAGTCTCATGGTGCAAAAAGGCTGGTGGCTGCTATTCGACGCCAGCCGCCAGCGCCAGGGCACGTTGTACGTGCGCCAGGGTGCCCGCCTGGGCGTGAAAGCGGTGTTCTGAGCCATGAGCACTGTCAAACCAAGCAAACCCAATGTGCTGGTCGTGGAAGACGACGACGTCGTCGCCAAGCTGCTGGAATTCATCCTCACCCGCGAGGGCTTCCAGGTGACGCGCGTGGCCGACGGCCTCACCGGGCTGCACTATGTGCTGCAATCCGAGCCACCCAGCCTGGTCATGCTGGATGTGATGCTGCCCTTCACCAACGGCTTCGACCTCCTCAAGGAGGTGCGTGCTACCGCCGGCTGGGGCGAGGTTCCGGTCATCATGCTCACCGCCAAGTCCCAGGAATCCGACATCGTGCGCGCGCTGGACGCTGGCGCCAGCGACTACCTGGTCAAACCCTTCAAGCCCAATGAGTTGAAAGCGCGTATCAAGCGCCTGGTTAAACTCTAGTCGGCGGACGCAGCTATATGCTCGCCGACCCGGTCGTACGCTACGCTTTTTTTATCGCCGCCGGGGCCCTGCTGTCCGCCGTGGCGCTAATCGTGGGCGTGGCCTGGCTGCGTATCGCCCGGCGCATACGCCTTCACCGCCAGCGCACATTGATCGCCAAGTGGGAACCGCTGCTATACGCCGCCGCCACCGGGGAAATCGATAGCGTGCCGCCGGTGCAGGACCGCGACCTGCCGGTGTTCCTGAGCCTCTGGAACCATTTGCAGGAAACCCTACAGGGCGATGCGGCCGCCGACCTCAACCGCTTTTTGATCCAGGGCGGCTTTCCCCCGCGCGTGCAAAAAATGATGAATGGAGGACCGGTATCTTCGCGCCTGATCGCCATCACCTGCCTGGGCCATCTGCGCGAGCCTGAAGCCGTGGCCGATCTGCTGCGTATCGCCGGGGAGCCGCATCCGGTGCAGTCCTTCACGGCCGCGCGGGCCTTGCTGCGCATCGATCCGCGCAAGACCCTGCCCCAGCTGATGCCCAGCATGCTGGAGCGCGAAGACTGGCCCATTTCGCGTCTGGCGTCGATTTTCCGTGAGCTGGGCGCCAACGTAGTAACCGCGCCGCTACTTGCGGCGAAAACGCCTCGCGATACCAGGCAGGCGTTGCGCTTTTTGCAGCTGCTGGCGCAGGCGCACCAGGAAAAGCTGCACACGGCGCTGCGCAACTGGCTGCAAATCCAGAACGATCCTGAAGTGCTGGCCACCGCCCTCGGCTTCCTGCGTTCGGCCGAGGACCTGCCGGCGCTGCAACAGGCCGCGCGCCACGAGGACTGGCGCGTGCGTATGGCCGCAGCCAAGGGCATGGGGGAAATCGGCGGCGCGCCGGAACGCGAAATCCTGCTGACCCTGCTGGCGGACAGTTCCTGGTGGGTGCGCTACCGCGCAGCTGAGGCCATCATCAGCCTGCCGGGCGGCTCCATTTATGAATTGGTGGAACTGCGCTACGTGGTGACCGACCAGTTCGCGGCCGATATGATCGACCAGGTCTTGGCGGAGCGGCAATGAGCACCCTGGTCTGGATCACCGAATGGGCCTTCCTGCTCTACTTCGTGGCCATCAACGCGGGCTATCTCTCGCTCAACTTCCTGGCCCTCATCACCGTACGCCGCTATTTGTCTTCGCGCACTCTGGGCGATCTGCCGCCCATTTATTCGGGCATAGAACCTCCCATCAGCGTACTGGTGCCGGCCTATAACGAAGAAACCACCATCACAACCTCGATCCACTCGCTGCTGCAACTCGACTATCCCGATTTCGAAGTGGTGGTCATCAACGACGGTTCCAAGGACAAGACCCTGGACGTGCTGAAGCGCGATTTCGATCTGCAACCCTTCCCCGAAGCGTATTGGTCGCGCGTCGATACCAAGCCGGTGCGCGGCGTATACCGTTCAAAACAGCACGCCAATCTGCGCGTCATCGACAAGGAAAACGGCGGCAAGGCCGATGCCCTCAACGTCGGCATCAATTCGTCCCGCAGTCCTCTGTTCTGCGCCATCGACGCAGACTCTATCCTGCAACGCGATAGCTTGCGGCGGGTGCTGGAGCCCTTCCTGGAAGATCCCTACACCGTCGCCTCCGGCGGCACGGTGCGCATCGCCAATGGCTGCCAGGTCAGCGGCGGCTTTCTTACCAAGGTCGATCTACCCAGCCATCCGCTGGCGCTGGTGCAGATCATCGAGTACCTGCGCGCCTTCCTGTTCGGGCGCATGGGCTGGGCCGCCATCCACGGCGTACTCATTATCTCCGGCGCCTTCGGCCTGTTCCGCAAGGATGCGGTGATCCGCGCCGGCGGCTACAACCCCAAGACCCTGGGCGAGGATATGGAACTGGTGGTGCGCCTGCACCGCTTTTTCCGCGAACGGCGCGAGCAGTATTCCATTCACTTCATTCCGGACCCGATTTGCTGGACCGAAGCGCCGGAGTCGTTAAAGGTGCTGAAGGGCCAGCGCATCCGCTGGCAGCGCGGCCTGGCCGAGAGCCTCACGCTGAATCGCTCACTGTTCTTCAGCCGCAACGGCGGTGCACCGGGCTGGGGCGCTTATATCTTTATGACCGTGTTTGAATGGTGGGGGCCGCTGCTCGAGGTGCTGGGCTACGCCATCATGACCTTCCTGTTCCTGATCGGCCAGATCTCCGGCCACGCCTTCCTGATTTTCATGGGCATGGCCTTCGCGCTGGGCTTCCTGCTGTCCATGAACGCGCTCCTGCTGGAGGAGATCACCTTCCACCTCTACCCGCGCTTTTCGCAAATCGGGCGACTGATGCTGGCGGCCGTGCTGGAGAACTTCGGCTTCCGCCAACTGGTATCGCTGTGGCGCTTTATCGGCCTCTGGCGCTGGATGGTGAACTCCAAGTCCACCTGGGGCAAGATGACCCGCACCGGTAATTGGCAGGCGCCTTCAGGCCCTGCCAGACCCTAACCAGCAGGCGCCCTCGGGCCCTGCCAAACCTTAGGCGGGTGCCGAGCTAGCAACCCTGCGGATCGAAGTAGGCTCTCCAGGTGTCCGGCAGCGCCTCGCGCTTATCGGCGGCGCGAAAATTGCGCATGGCCGCGCCGCGCTGAGTGCAATTCATTTGCGCCACCGCCAGGTTGTAATAGGTGTGCTTGTCGTCGCATCCCAGTTGGATGGCCTGCTGCAGATATTCCACGGCCTTTTTATGATGCCCCTGGTCCGATAAAACTGCGCCCAGGCAGGAAAGGACCAGACCATCGTCCGGCTGCGCTGCATTTGCCGCATTCAGAACCGCTGCTGCCGAAGCGAGGTGCTCCTCGTATTTGGCGGTTTGGTTCCACGCCAATTCGACGAACTCGTGGGCCTGGCGGATTGCGGCTGTATTCATGGGCGCCTCCTGTGAGGAAAATACTAGCAGCGACGGCGCCTCTTTCTTCGCCTCAGGTAAAAAAATCACGTCATTCCCGCGCAGGCGGGAATCCAGTGTCGTTCGCCGAAACTGCGGGGGTGGCATCGATGCAGTATCCCTCCAGCTTAACTTTGCCGCCGGAAACTGAGCCCCGTATTGTTTAACAAACGTCACTGGATTCCCGCTTTCGCGGGAATGACGTTCGTTTATTTAGACGTCGTCTCTCTAGAACGACTCAGCTGACAGGCCGCGCAATCAGATCGTGCTCGCTGGTCGCCGTAACGGTGACGCGCGCGAAATCGCCCGGCTGCCAGCTGTGCTTGCCGTGGATGTGCACCTGGCCATCGATCTCGGGGGCGTCGGCTTTGCTGCGACCCACCGCGCCATCGCGGCTGATGGTGTCGATGAGCACATCCAGCGTTTGTCCCACTTTGTTTTTCAGCCTTGCTTCGCTGATCTTCGCCTGGGTTTCCATGAAGCGGCGGCGGCGTTCTTCCTGTACTTCCGGCGGCACGTGATCCGGCAAGGCGTTGGCGGTGGCGCCTTCCACCGGCGAATAGGCAAAGCAGCCTACGCGGTCCAGTTGCGCTTCTTCGAGGAAATCCAGCAGTTCCTGGAACTCGGCCTCGGTCTCGCCGGGAAAGCCGACGATGAAGGTGGAGCGCAGGGTGATGTCCGGGCAGGCCTGACGCCAGGCTTGCACGCGCGCCAGCGTTTTCTCGGTGGCGGCGGGCCGTTTCATGAGCTTCAGGATGCGTGCGTTGGCGTGCTGGAAGGGGATATCCAGATAGGGAAGGATCTTGCCGTCCGCCATCAAGGGAATCACTTCGTCCACATGCGGATAGGGATAAACGTAGTGCAGGCGTACCCACGCGCCTAGATCGCCTAGCGCAGCACACATTTCGGTCATGCGCGTTTTGAGCGGGCGGCCATTCCAGAAACCGGTGCGGTATTTGATGTCCACGCCGTAGGCACTGGTGTCCTGAGAAACCACCAGCAGTTCCTTGACGCCGCTTTTCACCAGATTTTCGGCTTCCTGCATGACGCTGCCGATGGGCCGGCTGACCAGATCACCGCGCATGGAGGGAATGATGCAAAAGGTGCAACGGTGGTTGCAGCCTTCGGAAATTTTCAGATAGGCGTAGTGCTTGGGGGTGAGCTTGATGCCGGCCGGCGGCACCAGATCGGTAAAGGGATCGTGCGGCTTGGGCAAATGGGCGTGCACATGGCCCATCACCTCGTCCCGGGCGTGCGGGCCGGTCACGGCCAGCACCTTGGGGTGGATTTCCTTGACCAGGTTACCGCCACCCTCGCCCGCCTTGGCACCCAGGCAACCAGTGACGATCACCTTGCCGTTTTCATGTAAAGCCTCGCCGATGGCGTCTAGCGACTCTTCCACCGCCGAATCGATAAAGCCGCAGGTGTTGACCACCACCAAGTCGGCGCCCTCGTAGGAACCGGAGATATCGTAGCCCTCGGCGCGTAGCTGGGTGATGATCTGCTCGGCGTCCACCAGGGCCTTGGGGCAGCCTAGCGACACAAAACCCACGCGCGGCACGTGCTTGGGCGGGGCCTTGCGGATGGTGCGGATGACGGACTTCAACTACTTACACCTTACTTCTTGCGACTGCGCGGTTTGGCCTTGGGTTCGGCTTCAGGCTCGTCGGCAGCGGGTTTGGCCGCGCCGGCAGCGGGCGAATACGGGAACGAGGAAAACATCTGCATGGCCTGCTTGCGAAGCTCTTCCTGCATGCCGATGACGCTGGAGGCGCTTTTTTCCAGATAGTCGCCCATATTGGGGATAGCGCCCGGCACTTTGGGCATCAGCTTGGTCCAGGCGTCCGGACCGAAGGCCGGCGCGCCGCCCACCAGGGATTCCGACTGCTCCTGGAATTTGCGCTGCGCCTCGTGGAAAGCGCCGATGCTGCGTTCCAGGTAGCTACCCATCAGGCCCTGCATGGAATGTCCGTAGTAGCGGATGATATTGGCCAGCATATCGGCCGAGAACATGGGCACGCCGCCGCTTTCCTCTTCCAGGATGATTTGCAGGAGGATGCTGCGCGTCAGGTCTTCCCCGCTGCGCGCGTCCTGCACCACGAACTTCTGGTACTCCAGAACGAATTGCTTTACGTCCGCCAGCGTGATGTAGGCGCTGGTCTCGGTATCGTATAAACGGCGATTGGGGTACTTTTTGATAATACGGGACACGACATTCTCCTCGTCTCGATTCTGCGGGGGGGGCCTGCCTGGGCGCCTGGCTGAAACCCTTGGGGGCCTGCTGCGGTACACAATTCCGGGCCGGCGGCGTTTGCTGGCAAACGCCGGCTGCCTATCTTGCGGGGCACAATAGCTATTTGATTATTCTAGCATTTTCAGGGCGAAAAGGGTCATCAAAATAAATTTGGTGCAGCGCAACAAAAAACCCTTGACTTCCGGTTCCTTCGTCCCTATTATTCGTTTTGTGCGGCGCAGCAAAAACTGCTTGACCGCAGGTGCATTGAGAATCCCATTGGGAATCCTTCAGTCACCCAGGCAGTACCAACCGCAAACTTATTTTTACCCCATTCATTACGGAGTTAACCATGTCCAACCTGAATATCGCTTCCGAACAATTCGGTGACTTTTCCAAGTCGGCCGTTGACGCCGCCATGAAATTCGCCAGCGTTTCTTTCGACAGCGCCGAACGCATGTTCGCCCTGAACCTCGAAGCCGCCAAGACCGGCCTCGACGTCACCGCCAAGAACGCCAAGTCCCTGGCCGCCGTCAAAGACGTGCAAGAACTGAACACCGTTCGCACCAAGGGCGCTGAAACCGGCCTGGAATTCATGCTCGGCTATTCGCGCGCTTTCTACGAACTGTCGACCGCCGCTCAAGCTCAATTCGGCGCCCTGTCGGAAGAGCGTTTCGCTTCCGTGCAAAAGGCCGTTGCTGAGAACCTCGACAAGGTTGCCAAGTCGGCTCCCGCCGGTTCCGATGTCGCCATCGCTGCCATGAAGTCCAGCGTTGCCGCCTCCACCGCCGCGTTTGATTCCGTCAGCAAGGCTGCCAAGCAATTCACCGCTTTCGCCGACAACGCCGTCAAGGCCGCTGCCGAAACCGCAGCCCCCAAGGCTACCGCCGCCAAGCGCAAGTAATTCGCAGTACTGTCTCCTCCTCCTAATCAACACGATTAGGATTCAGCCCCGAGAAGTTTACTTTTCGGGGCTTTTTTATTTGCGGCAGGAAATTTACATCAATTGCGATTTCGGCCGCTTACGTTACTATTCGCGGCGACTAAATAGGAAGAACACCAAAAAATGAAAAAAATCGCTTTAATTACCGGCGGCGTGGGCGGCATCGGCACCGGCATTTCACTGGCATTGGCCAAACAGGGCTGGTTCGTGGTGGCCAATTATCTGGTTCCGGGCACCGAGGAACCGTGGCGCGCGGCCATGGCAGCGGGCGGTTACGGCACCGATGCCTGCGACGCGGTGGCTTGCGATGTGGTCAGCTTCGCAGCAGTCGGTGAAATGATCGCGAACATCGAGAAACGCCATGGCCCCGTTTCCCTGCTGGTGAACTGCGCCGGCATCACCCGCGACGCACGCCTCGCCAAGATGACGCCCGAACACTGGCACGCCGTGATCGACACCAATCTCAACAGCGTTTTCAATGTCACCCGCCAGTTGATCGATGGCATGGTCGAACGCGGTTTCGGCCGCATCGTCAATATTTCCAGCGTCAATGGAACACGCGGCGCATTCGGGCAGACCAACTATGCGGCTGCCAAGGCCGGCATCCTGGGCTTTACCAAGGCCCTGGCCCTGGAAGTCATCAAAAAGGGCGTGACCGTCAATGCCGTGTCTCCTGGCTTTATCGACACCGATATGACCCGCGCCATTCGTAACGATATCCGCGACGAGATCGTCGCCAGCATCCCCGCCGGCCGCATGGGCGGCCCTGAAGATATCGCCAATGCCGTGGTCTTCCTAGCGCAGGACAGCTCCAGCTATATCACCGGCATCAATCTCTCGGTAAATGGCGGCATCCACATGTACCAATAAAAAAGGCGCCCGAGCGCCTTTTCTTTGCCAGACTAGTCGGTGTGTAACCTGCCTCAAAATCGAGCGAGCGGGAGCGAGTGGGCCGCGAGGAGCGGAAATGTGCGAGTAGCACATTGAGCACCGGACTGGACCAATCGACCCGCGCAGCCGATTTAGAGGCGGGTTACTGCATGTGCTGGCCGCCGTTGATGGCTATGTTGGCGCCAGTAATGAATGCAGCCTCGTCAGAAGCCAGATACGCGCATAACCCGGCAACTTCCTCAGGCTTGCCCAGCCGGCCCACCGGGATTTGCGGCAGGATCTTCGAGTTCAGCACGTCTTCCGGAATGGCGGTGACCATCTTGGTGCCGATGTAGCCCGGCGAGATGGTGTTGACGGTGACGCCCTTCTTGGCCACTTCCAGGGCTAGCGCCTTGCTGAAGCCGTGCATGCCGGCCTTGGCGGCCGAGTAATTGGTCTGGCCGAAGGCGCCCTTCTGGCCGTTTACCGAGGACACGTTGATGACCC